>Ga0194054_10000135_pt1 | contig 37262 bp, 22 predicted proteins | sample SepL2210m_MetaG_FD_163628 | JGI IMG/M metagenome (GOLD analysis project Ga0194054, IMG submission 163628) | Anoxic zone freshwater microbial communities from boreal shield lake in IISD Experimental Lakes Area, Ontario, Canada - Sep2016-L227-10m | ecosystem: Environmental > Aquatic > Freshwater... | reverse complement strand
CGCGTGGAGGGCGAAGAGGTTCATGAGGTCTCGGTGGGGCCAGTGCATGCGGGGATCATTGAACCTGGCCATTTCAGATTCCAGTGTCATGGAGAACAGGTGTTTCATCTGGAAATCTCGCTGGGTTACCAACATCGCGGTGTGGAGCGAATGCTGAGGGGTGGTCCCGACAAAAGGACGATTCATGCGATTGAAACGCTGGCGGGAGATACGACTGTGGGGCACTCGGTGGCGTATTGCCGGATTGTTGAGGCGCTGTCGGGTTGCCAAGTCCCGGCCCAGGCGCAGGTGATCCGCGGCATCGCGCAAGAATTGGAGCGACTGGCCAATCATACCGGTGATCTCGGGGCCATGGCGGGAGATGTCGGGTTTTTGCCAACGGCGTCCTATTGCGGCCGACTCCGTGGAGATTTTCTTAACATGACGGCGGTCCTCTGCGGGAACCGTTTTGGGCGTGGCCTGATCCGGCCGGGTGGCGTCGGGTTCGATGTGGATGCGGAGTTAATCGAGAACCTGTTGAAACGGCTGGATGATAGTCTGCGAGATGTGGAGAATGCCGTGAATCTACTGTGGAAGTCCCCTTCGGTCATGAGCCGATTTGAGGAAACGGGTCGGGTGCTGGTGGCGACGGCCTTGGAAATCGGACTGGTAGGCCCGGCGGCCCGTGCGTGTGGTTTGGAGTGCGATGTGCGCCAGGATTTCCCCTATGGTATTTACCGCTTCTCCCAGATTCCCGTTTCAACCGGGAGAACGGGAGATGTATTTGAGCGCGCCTATGTCAGGTGGCTGGAAATTCAGCGATCTGGAGATTTTGTGCGTGAGCAACTCAAGATGCTGACTGGTGGACCGACGTGGAATTTGCCAGAGGCGCCTGCCACCAATGCCTTTGTGGTGGCACTGGTTGAGGGATGGCGGGGCGAGATTTGTCATGTGGGGTTGACCGATGAAGCCGGCCGTTTCGTGACGTATAAGGTGGTGGATCCCTCCTTCCATAATTGGATGGGCCTGTCCATGGCGATGCGTAATCAGCAGATCTCCGATTTTCCGCTATGCAATAAGAGTTTCAACCTTTCTTACTGTGGGCATGATTTGTGAGGGGCAGATGTTAAATATCATTACGGCACGAATAAAGCAGGGGCATCGGACGATCGGGTATCCTAAAAAGGCGCCGGTTTTGCCCAAACGTTTCCGAGGACTCCCGGTGCTCCATCAGGCCTGTATGGATGCCTCCTGTGGAGCCTTGGTTTCTGTATGTCCGGTCGGCGCATTGGTGTATCGGGAGGGTAAAGTAACGCTCGATATGGGGCGCTGCCTCTTTTGTGGCGAATGCGAGACGGCTTTCCCCAAGGGGGCGATCACCTTTTCAAAAGAACATAAACTTGCAGCGCGGGATCGTCAGGCGTTAGTACTGGGGACAGGAGAGTCCGTACTAAGGGCGGCACTGGATGAGAAAATGCGGAAAATGTTCGGACGTTCGCTGAAGCTGAGGCAAGTCAGCGCGGGCGGGTGTAACGCCTGCGAGGCGGACTGCAATGTGTTAACGACGGTGGTATTTGATTTGGGACGGTTCGGTATACAGTTTGTGGCGGCCCCGCGTCATGCGGACGGCATTCTGATTACGGGGCCGGTGACAAAAAACATGGAGTTGGCTCTCAAAAAAACCTATGACGCGGTGCCAGACCCCAAGTTGGTCATAGCCGTGGGCGCCTGCGCCATTTCCGGGGGGCCTTATGTGGATCAGCCCCAGACTTGTAATGGAGCTTCGAGCGTGTTGCCTGTGGATGTCTACATCCCCGGCTGTCCGCCGCATCCCATCACCATTCTGGATGGGTTGCTCCGTGCTCTGGGTAAAATTGAAGATCGATAATTTTGAATAGCGAAGGGCATGGTATTTTCATATTCTGGCACCGGTGTGTGGGGTGAAGCGATAACGAAGTAAGTGGCAAAGGAGAATCGGCTATGGCAAAAGTCCTGAATGTAGGGTTGATCGGTTACAAGTTCATGGGCAAGGCGCACAGCAGTGGCTGGCAACGCGTGGGGATGTTCTTTGAGCCTTCTGCCAAGATCGGTATGAAAGCCATCTGCGGTCGCGATCCCCAGTGGGTGGAACAGAGTCGCGCGAAATTCGGGTGGGAATCCGCCGAGACGTCATGGGAAAAGCTGGTCGCCCGCAAGGATATCGATATTGTCGACATCACCACTCCGAGCAATGCCCACAAGGAAATCGCCCTCCGGGCCGCCGCCGAAGGGAAGCATGTTTTCTGCGAGAAACCGTTGGCGCTCACCTTGTCGGACGCACGTGAGATGCTGGCTGCAGCCCAAAAGGCGGGGATCAAACACCAGGTGGGCTTCAACTACCGGTTCTGTCCTGCCATCGTTCTTGCGAAGAAATTGATTGAGGCAGGCAAGCTGGGCAAGATCTACCATTTCCGGGGACGCTTCCTGCAGGATTGGATTGTCGATCCCGAGTTTCCGCTGGTGTGGCGGCTCGACAAAAAGGTGGCCGGCTCAGGTTCGTTAGGTGATCTGGGGGCGCACGTGATTGATGCGGCCCGGTATCTGGTGGGTGAATTTGCGAGTGTGATTGGCATGAGTAAAACCTTCGTGACGGAACGTCCGATCGTGGAGCGTATGGAAGGGCTCTCCGGCAAGGCCGGTAGCGGGGCTCCGCGTGGCAAGGTCACTGTTGATGATGCGACCTTGTTTATGTTCGAGTTCAAGAACGGGGGCCTTGGCCAGATTGAAGCGACCCGGTTTGCGCAGGGGCACCGGAATGACATGGGATTTGAGATCAACGGCAGCAAGGGCAGCATCAGTTTTGACTTTGAGCGCATGAACGAGCTTCGCTATTACAGTGCGGATGATGAGCCCGGGACGCAGGGCTTCCGGCTGATTCAGGCGAGTGAGGGGCGGCATCCCTATATGAGCGCCTGGTGGCCGGCTGGCCATGTCATTGGATATGACACCACCTTTGTGCATGAGCTTTACGAGTTTGTTGAGTCGATTGCGAACAACAAACCCGCTAGCCCCGATTTCAGCGAGGGTGTCGCCTGTTGCCAGATTCTGGAGGCCGTCGAACTTTCGATAGAGCGAAAAGCCTGGGTTCAAGTGGACAGCCTGTAGCCTCCCTCAAGGATATTATTCGAACTGAATCACCTGGCCGGTTTTGTCGGACAGGAAACAGGTTTCCATCAGCTTCATGACCCGCATGACTTCGGCGTTCTTGATGACGGGCTTTGCGCGGCCCTCAATGACGTCGATGACATTGCGGTAGAAATCACACACATCGGCCTTAACGCGTGGCAGGGGGGCCTCAGTGGCCGTCTCATCAATCCGGGGCGCCATGGTTTTGGTCAGCCCGGCTCCGGCCACAATCGGGGTGGCATCCATGTTCTCGATGGTTTGCAGCGTCATGACGCGCCCGCTCAGGGTCCAGTCCTGAATGATCGCCGTACCCATGGTGCCGCTCACATACCACAAAGGCAGGCTCAGGAAATTACGGGTGCCAACCTCAACCATAACCGTTTTTCCGTGTTCGAAAGTCAGAAACACATGAAACCCTTCATCAACCTCTTCACCGGTGGGAAAGTTCAGCTTGCAGAAGACCTGTACGATCCGGCCGGGAATCATGACCGTGATACGGTCTAGAAGATGTACGCCCCAGTCGAGCATCATGCCGCCGCCCTGGGCCTCCAGCCGGCGCCAGTCGCCGGGAATACCGCGTGATCCCTGAACCCGGGTTTCAATATGAAAGACCTCGCCGATTAATTTTTCGTCATAGAGCTTTTTGACGATCAGGTAGTCTTCGTCCCAGCGGCGGTTCTGGTGGACTTGGAACACCTTGCCGGTTTCGGCAGCCACGGCCAGAATAGCCGCCAATTCAGTGCTGTCCAGGCAGACGGGTTTTTCGCAGATGACATGTTTGCCGGCCTTCATGGCCTTAATGGCAATGTCTTTGTGAGTATCATTCGGTGTGGCGATCAAGACGATCTCGACGGCCGGGTCGGCCAGAACAGCATCCAGACTTGGATAGGCCTTGATTCCGCTTTTCGCAGCCTTTTCCTGGGCCTCAGCCTTGATATCGTAAGCTCCCAGCAGTTTCAGCCGGGAGACTTGGCTGATCATAAGAGAATGCTGATACCCCATGCCACCGAATCCAACGATGACAACACCTAATGAACGCGTACTCATGAATATGCCTTGCTTCAGATTATAAACGTTTTTCAGTGGTGATACCTGATGCTCACCACTCTTAAAACAAACGAGCAAAAAGATATCGCGATTCATGCGAGGCGTCAAGGGAGCCAATCAAAAACAGCAGGGCAGACGCATCTATACCACCCCAAAATCAAGAGTTTTGACAGAATTCACAGAATGTTCAGAATGGTAAGTGAAGTATCTGCCTCTATCCCTCAACAATTTTGTATATTTTGTTCATTCTGTCGGAAATTCCTCGTATTGGCCCGGAATTTAGATGCGTCTGCCCTGTCAAAAACAGGGGTAATCTTGCTTTGACTGTTAACGCGGATAACGACACAATTTGAGCCTTATGAAATTTATTTCCTTTACCGCCCTCGTTCTGATGTCTTGCATGGGTTCTTCCTCGGATGCCGGGAATGCCACAGGTTGGCGTGGTGATGCGACGGGCCGCTATCTTTCGGCAAATCCACCACTTTCCTGGTCGAAAACCAACAATGTCGTTTGGAATACTAAGCTACTCCATTTTTCAAACGCCACTCCGTTGCTACTGAAAAATCGATTGTTGGTATGTGAGGAGCCCTCGACGTTGATATGTCTTGATGCCAGCAATGGTCAGATTCTCTGGCAGAAGACTAATACCTATGCGGAGGTGCTGTCTCCAGCCGAAATTGAGCAGGCCAAACAAGTCTATACCAATTTAAGCGCCAATCCCAAAACCCATGGGGTTACGGGCTTTTCCTCGCCCTCGCCGGTAACGGATGGTCAGCGCGTCTATGCGGTTTTTGGAAATGGGGTGGCCGTCTGTTACGACCTGGATGGAACAAGGGTATGGGGTCGCCTTGTGGAGCGGTCCACACATGATTGGGGCCATAGCGCCTCCCCGGTACTGGTTGGGAAAACGATGCTTGTCCATGTGCTCAAGATGACGGCGCTGGATCTCGCTACCGGGAAGACGTTATGGGCCACAGAATCGCCTGCTGGCTGGGGCACCTCTGTTGCGGCCAAGATAGGCGATGTGGATGTGGTGATTACGCCCAAGGGCGATATTCTGCGCATTTCTGACGGGGTCAAACTGGCGCGTTCTGTATCCAAGTTGGACTATTGCGCGCCGGTTTTGGAGGGGAACAAGGTCTACTTCGTGGAAAATGGCGGGAAAGCGATTCGTCTGCCCGCTGCCGAGATCGAGCCGGTCAAGGTAGAGACTTTATGGCAGACCAAGATGGCGGCGGATCGTTATTACGCCTCACCGGTTCTTTTTAAAGACCGGCTTTATGCTGTTCACCAGAAGGGGAACTTTAGCATTTTGGATGCCGTTTCTGGAACGATTTTGTCTGAGCAAAAATTGAATCTTGGGGGTACTTTTTATCCGAGCGTAACCCTGGCCGGACATTATCTTTTTGTGAGTAGTGATACCGGCGAAACGGTTGTGTTTGATCTGGACGATGGCTGCAAGGAAGTGGCCCGGAATCAACTGGAGCCTTTTCGTAGTTCACCTGTATTTGAGGGTGCCCGCCTTTATATTCGAACTCTTGGCGGCGTCTATTGTATTGGCCGATAAAGAGCTATTCGCAGACGAAGGGTGCTACAAAAGCGGAGCAGCCTTAGGCTTCCACTGTTCGGCCCAGGTGATAACAGTCATCAGTGAATGGGCTGATGTTGTTCGTGAATCTCTTAAAGCGGTGCAGTAGAGAATATAGGGTTTTCGTTCAGGATTGTTTTAGAAATCAACCATCACCTTAAAAAAAGGTTGATTCTGAGGGTGCGTAATGTATTGTATGCGAACTCTTTTCCGAGGGATGAATTATTGCGAACCGTCACGAAACCGTCACGGAGCGTTTTTCCGGAAAGAGGAAAGATTTTTGACGAAAGTCCAACTCGTTGAAAATAAACTAGTTAAGACCTAAATGGCGTGGTAGCTCAGTTGGTAGAGCAGCGGACTGAAAATCCGCGTGTCGTCGGTTCGATTCCGACCCTCGCCACCATCTTTTCACCCTTCTATTTCATTGATTTACATCAACGAAACACGCATTTAGATCAATAGATGGCTTCCCGCGTAAGGGCCAATTGCTGGAAGCAATGCCTGAGCGTTCTGCAGAATGGATCAATGCTGAGATCGGATAATGAATTGATATCCAAACGAAAAGTCAACGGGAGGTGGTGAGGATGCGCTGCCATTACTTGCGGAGGAACGGCTAACGTCATCTATCACAGGGGGGTGCAATATCGGGGGAGACTCACCACCTCTACCGTTGACTGATATACATCGTCGCAATAAATGGATTTTAGCGCAATTAGCAAAACCCTGATTCTATATCAGGGTTTTGCTGATGCCGACTCAGGTCAGGTTAACCCGTGATCTTAAGCTGGAACTGTGCAAGCTTTTCAATCACCGCTTCAATTTTGTGGATTGGCGGCAGGATGGTGGTCCTGAAATGAAACGTGCCTGGCGCTTGGCCGAATCCGGAGCCGGGGACTACGCAGATGCCGGTCTCCTCCAGGAGGCGCATGCAATATTCGTCATCCGTCATTCCTGCTGGCAGGGTGATTTGAGGGAATGCATACATGGCGCCTGCAACTGATTGACAGCTAATGCCTGGAATCTTGTTGAGCCCGTCTGCCACCAGTTTTGCTCTGACGCGCAGGGATTCCAGAATAGCGGCGCGTTCATGAGTGTAACTGTCAAAAGAAGGCTGGCCCGGTTGAGGTGCGGTGACCATCAAATAGGTTGCCACCTGCCCGACGGTATTGGCGCATAACGATACTGACTGCATTTTGGTGATTTCGAACAGGACATCGTCTGGAATATTCCGGCATTCAAAATATCCACCACGAATTCCGCATTCGCCCAGAAGTCCTTTTGAACAGGAGTAAAAGCTGAATAACGAAACATCTTTGATGTGGTTCATTTCCAGGACTTTGGCAAACGAAACAAACGAATCCGAGGCCCGATAAATATTATCCTGATAAACCTCATCGGCAAGGATGGCGAGATGGTGTTGTCTGGCAAAATTGATAACCATCTCGATGTTTTTCTCATCCAGAACCGCTCCGGTAGGATTCCCGGGGTTAATCACACAAATAGCCCGGACACGGGTTCCCTCTGCAGTGGCTTTTTGATAGGAATGCTCCAATTGGGCCAGCGTCAGTTTCCAGCCTGTGCTCTCGTCGAGGGAGTAATCGACCCGGCGTCCACCATACAGGGTGATCGTGGCTGAATATAATGGATATTGGGGGATAGAAATCATAATCCCGTCGCGCTCAGAAGAAATGAGCACTTCGAGAATAGCCTGGACACCTTTGCTTGCCCCGTCTGTAAGATAGATGGTCTCGGGATCTGCTTTGATACCGTCACGTTTTTCGATGAAACGAGCAATGGCTTCGCGGATAAAGCTGAGGCCCTTGCTTTCAGTGTAAGCGCCGAGCCCATGTTTGGTCTGCTGAAGAATCAGTATGGCCATCTCGATCACATCGGAGGGAAATAGGGCTTTTCCGGTATTCAGTAAATCCGGATACGCAACGAGCGCAAGAACCTGCCGGATCCACGTCAGCGGCTTTTGGCCGAAAGAGTGGGGGTTCCCGATGTTGCAGTATATAATTTCACGCCCTTCACGTTCCAACTCGGCAGCACGTGCTACAATAGGCCCACGAACAGCATATTGGGTTTCACGTACTGTTTTACCGAGATCTTCAAGCCTTACCACCATGACACTTTTCCTTATTAAACCTTAATTCTGAAGAGTTGGAAGTTTGTACATAACCAGCTGATTATCAAGTCATTATTTTTCTCGAGGGCAGTATCATTGACTTTTCATAGCCCTATACCTACCCTGCGCCCATTATGTGGTTGATTCTGGGGCTTATATCAGCAGTTTTTCTGGGACTATATGACGTATGTAAAAAAGCGTCTCTGAGGGAGAATGCCGTTCTCCCCGTCCTGTTTCTGGCGACAGTATCAACCGCCTTGCCATTTGCAGTTCTTGCAATTCTTTCGCAGTGGTTGGGCCCGGAGTCCCTGGGCCGGGCCTATGTGGCGTCAGTTTCATGGCACGTACACGGTCTGTTGATGCTGAAATCGTTAATTGTAGCCTCGTCTTGGGTGTGTGCCTATTTTGCCTATAAACATCTTCCGATCACCTTGGGTGCGCCCATCCGTGCCGCCCAGCCTGTTTTAACATTACTGGGGGCTATGCTTATTTTTTCGGAACGGTTTTCACTTCTTGGATGGTGCGGTATGTTGACTGCGCTGGGCTCGTATTTCGCCCTTTCAGTGGTGGGGCAGAAAGAAGGGGTTCGGTTTGTTCGAAACGGGTGGGTAGGGCTCCTCTTAATGGGGGCTTTTCTTGGGGCGGTCAGTTCTCTGTATGACAAATATCTGCTCTGCCGCTATGCTCCCATGGTTGTGCAGGCCTACTTCAGCCTGTATTTGGTGGTGATTCTGGGGCTTGTTTTTGCATTATGCTGGTGGCCGCAGCGTCATCGGCATACCCCCTTTCAATGGCGTTGGACCATTCCCGCGATTGGGTTGCTACTAGCGGTGGCAGATTTCTGCTATTTCAACGCCCTGGCCCTGCCGGGCTCGCTCATTGCCATGTTGAGCGTCGTGCGGCGCGGGAATGTGCTGGTTTCGTTCAGTTTGGGTGCCTTGATTTTTAAAGAAAAGAATATCCGGCAGAAAGCGTTTGCGCTCACGGGGATTGTGGTGGGCATTATCCTGATCGGGTTGGGATGAGGGGAAATGCGCTAGCGTTGGGGTGGGAGATGGTGTATGGTGAAGCCTTTATTTCACCAGTTTCGGGAGAATAATGCCGATGAAATGGGTATGGACTACAATAATTGCAATCGCGTTCGCCGGCATGGCGGAGGCGGCTTCGAATCCTTTTGGATTGTTGGGCGGGTTCTCTCCGACTTCGACGATCCCCGTAGATGTATCTGCGCCCACGGTAGATGTTGAGCAGGGGGGTAAAAAAATGATCGCCTCGGGCGGCGTGACTGTCATTCGTGGCGATGAGAAACTGACCGCTAACACGATCATTTTCGATAAAATCACTGAGACCGCCATGGCCACCGGTAATGTGGTGTTTGTTAAGTCCAACATGGTCTGGCGCGGCGAAACATTTACTTACAATCTTGCTGACGGAACCTGGTCGACGGGCGGCTTTGATGCAAATTACGATCCGTTCCACATGACGGCGGCATCGGCGACCAAGACTAATGATTACTTCCTGTTGAATCGTGCGGTGGTGACCACCTGTACCAATGAGCCGGGCCATTATCACTATACCATGAATTGCAGGCGGGTTCGGGTGTATCCCAATGATCATTTCGTGGCCCGTCATATGGTGCTCCGGTTTGGTGGCATCCCGATGTTCTATCTGCCCTACTGGTATAGTTCCCTGAGTGATCGTTCGGTCGGCATGTCCGTGCAGGCTGGATACCGGAGTCGTATGGGTGCCTATCTGCTGACGTCCACAAAGTATTGGATGACGTCCAATCTGCGGGGGATCACCCATTTGGACTACCGTACTGAGCGGGGGCCGGCCGTTGGGCAGGAAATCGGTTGGGTGAATGATGCTGATACCGGGAAAGGGCGTATCTACGGGTACTATACCGATGATCAGGGGGTCCAGAAGGATTTTGACAAGGGGAAGCGCAGTGAAGTGATTGATTCTCAACGGTATCGCCTGACGCTTGATCATATGCAGACCTTTGGCGCCAAGGACTATTTCCTGTCGGATTTCACCTATCTAAGCGATCAATATGTGCTTGAGGATTTCTTTGAGCGGGAATATCGAAATAGTTTCCAGCCTGAGAATTACGCCACGTTTGTTCATCGTGAAGAAAATACAACCTATAGTTTGAGCACCTATAAGCGGCTGAACGATTTTTATGAGGCGGTGGATCGCCTGCCGGAATTTAAAGCGGATGTTCAGCGAAGTCAGATTGCCGATTCGCCATTTTATTATGAAGGCAGGAATTCGGTAGCCTATCTGCAAAAATTGTATCCTGACGGGTCGGGATCAGAGGAGTATTCCGCTGGTCGAGCGGACACAAGTCATGAATTATATTATCCCACCCGACACTTTGGGTTTCTGAACGTGACTCCGCGTACCGGCTATCGGGCAACGTATTATTCCGAGACCGTGAATTGGAGATCGGTCACTCAGCTTGTGGCTACGGTGACGTCGAACAGTAGCGGGGGCGTCACCAGTGGGACTTCAACCAACATTTCTCAAGTTCCCGATTCCATGGGGAGTGATCTGCGATCTCTCTTCAATATCGGGCTGGAGACGTCATTCCGAGCCTTTAAGGTGGTGAATAATGACGAAAATATGTTTGGTACCGGATTGCGCCACGTGGTGGAGCCTTACACGGATTATACGTTTGTGCCGGAGCCTAATATCAGGCCTGCCCAGCTTTATCAATTTGATGAGATTGATGCGTTGGATCGGCGGAATGACTTGCGGTTCGGACTGCGTAACCGGTTACAGACCAAACGTCAGAAGGCGGTGAGCGACATTGCTGATTTGGATGTGTTTACCACTTACAGTTTCGAGGAGGCCGATCAGGATGAGCCTTTTTCCAATGTTGGGATGAAGGCCGAATTTAACCTGGCGAAATGGTGCCAGATCTATATGGATGGCACGTACGATTTGTATGCCAGTCAGATCAACACCTATAATACCCAGGCACGGTTTAAGGTGGATGAGTGGCGTGCCAATATTGAACATCGCTATCTCGTCGACTCCAGCAGCCTGTTGATTACCGATCTGGCCTGGCTCCCGAATAAACGTTGGGAGTTTGGTGTTTACGACCGGTTTGAAGCCCAGACGTCCACGCTCGAAGAGCAGGGCCTCTCGGTAACTCGTAAGTATGATTGCATGTCGGTCGCTTTGGGCGGGAGTTACCTGCCTGCTTATACGCGGGATGACGGGAGCAAGCGCGAGGCTGACTATCGTGTGATGTTTGAACTGTCCTTCCTGGCTTTCCCGAATTTGAAGTTGGGCTCCATGCGGCGGGATTAATTTCGACAAGTGATTGGGTAGAGGAGATAGGCATCATGAAGCATGAAGCATTGACGCGGTGGACGGCGGAAAACTCCGCCGACTTATACGGGATCCGGAATTGGGGACAAGGTTACTTTGACGTGACCCCGGGAGGGGAAGTGATTGTACGCCCCAATGGCCCCAAGAGCCCAACCGAGGTCAGTCTGATGCACTTGATTGATGAGTGTCACAGCCGCGGCCTGGATATGCCCGTTCTGCTCCGCTTTTCCAACATCCTGGCCTCCCGCATCAAAGAGATTAATGAGAGTTTTAGATGGGCTATTTTTGATGCCGCCTATCAGGGGCAATATCGTGGTGTGTTCCCCATCAAAGTGAATCAGCAGGATGAAGTCGTCAGGGACATTGCTGAATACGGACGTGAATATCATCATGGGCTTGAGGCTGGCAGTAAGGCTGAACTGATTGCGGCGTTGGCCTTGATGAAGGATCCTGACGCATTTGTTATCTGCAACGGGTACAAGGATGAAGAATTTGTCGATCTTGCTTTGCAGGCGCTTAAGATGGGGACCCGCACGGTGTTAGTCATTGAGATGCCCAGTGAGCTGGATTTAATTGTGGAACGAGCTGAGCGGCTTAAGGTTCGTCCGGTTGTGGGAATTCGAGCAAAACTATCCAGTCGTGCGGGAGGACATTGGGATTCCTCCGGGGGCGATCGCAGTAAGTTCGGGCTGGATGCCAGTCAGATTATTGCGGTGGTTGATGGATTGCGTCAGCGCAAGATGCTCGATTGTCTGCAGATGCTCCACTATCACCTGGGAAGTCAGGTATCTGATATTCGACGGGTCAGAAATGCCTTGCGCGAGGCGTGCCGGTTCTATGTTGAACTGGTGCGTGAAGGGGCCGGCATGGGCATCCTTAATATGGGCGGGGGCTTGGCGGTTGACTATGATGGGTCCCATACCAATTTCGCGTGTAGCACCAATTATTCAACAGCCGAATATGCCTCGGTGGTTGTCGAGACGGTGATGAATACACTTGATGAATGCGGCGTGCCGCACCCGACGATCGTGACCGAGTCTGGACGTGCCACGGCGGCGCATCACTCTGTTTTGATTTTTAACATTCTGGATGTGCGCCGTTTTGAGCCACTAAGGATTCCTGAAAAGTTGTCGTCCGACTCCCATGAAATGCTGCAGAACCTAATGGAAGTCTGTCACTCCCTTTCGCCACGCAATATGCAGGAAGCCTATCACGATGCGGTCTATTACCGTGATGAGTTGCGAACCCTGTTCCTGCACGGCAATATCTCGCTGCGGGAGCGTTCGCTGGCGGAGACTATTTTCTGGCATGTGGTATGTAAAGTGTCGGAAATGACTCGAGGGCGTAAGTATACCCCGGATGAGCTCGAGGGGTTGGATGCGGCCACAGCAGATGTCTATTACGGTAACTTTAGTGTGTTTCAGTCTATTCCCGATTTCTGGGCGATCGATCAATTATTCCCGATCATGCCGATTCACAGGCTTAATCAGCGACCAACACGCAAGGCGGTGCTGGCGGATATCACCTGCGATTCAGACGGGAAGATTGATAAATTCATTGACCTGCATGATGTGAAACATGTCCTGCCGCTCCATGAGTGGGATGGGCGTGAGTATTACATGGGGATATTCCTTACGGGTGCCTATCAGGAGACGATTGGCGACATGCATAACCTGCTGGGGAACACGAATGTTTTGCATGTCCGGATTGATGAAAAAGGCCGGATTGATGAAGCGACGCAGATCAAGGGTGACCGGGTGGATGAGATTTTGGAATATATGGAATACAGCCCGAACGCCATGGTGGATACTATAAAGGCTCGTGCGGAGAAGGCGGCCAAAAACGGTTTGATCACGCATAGGGAAAAGAATGCCTTTGTCAAAGCCTACAAGGTAGGCATTCGGGGCTATACCTACTTCGAGCAATAAGGATTAGGGATTAATCCATTCGCTTTCTAAATTTTAGAGAAGCAATGGATAGAATGCCAACGCCCCACAGGAAGAGAATGAGGGCAGGGTGCCAGAGCTCGTTAAAACCGGTTCCTTTGAGAAATAGTCCCCGAACAATTTCAAGATAGTACTTAAGCGGGATGAAAGCGGCCAAAACCTGAATGCCCGCTGGCATATTCTCGATGGGAAAGATAAACCCGGAAAGAAGAACAAACGGCATCAGGACGAAAAAGGCGGCCACCATCATGGCTTGTTGCTGCGTTTTAACGAGGGCGGAAACCAGCAGGCCCATTCCGAGGGTGGTCAGCAGGAATAATCCAGAGAAGGCGTAAAGTAACAGAACGTTGCCCCGCAGGGGAATGCCAAAGACCCCTCGAATCACGCCAAGGGCAAGGGTAACCTCGATAAGGCCAATCAGGACGAAAGGCAGAAGTTTGCCAATCATGAGTTCCGCAGGTCGGAGCGGAGTCACAATGAGCTGTTCCATGGTGCCGTCTTCACGCTCCTTGACGAGTGACATGCTGGTGACAAGCATCGTGGTGACAAGCAGCAGCACTCCCATGAGGGCGGGGACCATGTAATAACGCGAGAGCAAATGGGGGTTATACCAGGCCCGAGTTTCCGCCTCAACGGATGGCAGTTTGATGCCTTGCCGTGATAATTGAGCCGTCATGAGTCGGATATTCCGGGTGGAAAACAGGCGAGTAGCCTTTTGGAGCATACTCAACCCGTTGACTCCGAAATTACTGTCAGAGCCATCCACCAATACTTGAACAACTACCGATTGATCTCCGAGAAGGTGTTTTGCGAAATCTGGAGGGATGGTGAGAATAAGGCCTGCTTTGCCGGAAACCAGCAGCGCTTCATCGTCCCGCTCAGCGCCGGTCGCAGGCGTAATCTTGAAATAACCTGAGGCTCCCAATGATTGAACATAATCACGGCTGTGATAAGAGTGATCGTTGTCGCGAACGATGAGGTGAATGTCGCGGATGTCGGTGTTGGCCGCAAAGCCCATAATCAGCAGTTGGAAAATAGGCGCAACAATAAGAATCCCGAGAAGACTGCGGTCACGCTTGATTTGCGCAAGTTCCTTGATCAGGAGGCTGCGGATACGATGGAGAGAGGCGCTTGTGTTCATCTAAAATATTCAGAACCACTTCGTTTGCTCCCGTTCTTTACGAGAGAGTTCATCCTGCAGTTCGCGAGCGCGGGCATCGATGATGGAAGAACGTTCCTGTGTTTTCAAAATCAGCGACAAACTCTCTCGGGCTTCTCGCAATTTCCCCAGCTTGATTTGTGCCTCGGCTGCATTCAAGTACACTTCCAGCCAGGCGTAGTCCCCTTTTTTCACGAGGGAGAGGGCTTTCTGCATGTGCTTTTCGGCTTCGGCAAGATTGCCTGCCCGAGTATAGACAAGTGCCGCTGTATCATGGATGGCAAAGTCATTCTTTTCATTACTAAGAAGCGTGGGCAGTAGAGAGAGAGCGTCAGCGATATACAGGGGATCCTGCGCCAGGGTGAAGATGAGATTATTCAAGACGTTCAAATCGGCGGGATAACGCACGTAAGCGGATTTAAGGATTTTGATGGCGCGGGCGATATTTCCTTCGCGGCGAGCAGATTCTGCGGCCAGCAGGTAGGTTCTTGGCAATGCTTGTTTATTTCCGACTTCACGGGCCAGGGCGTCTTCCAAAACTCCCAGGGCGCGATCAGTTTGTCCCTTTTGGAAGTACAATTCACCCAGGCGTTGTGCCCAGACACTTTCTTCGGGGTAGTGCGAGGCAAGTCCTTCAAGAGCACGGATGATGTCCGGATCTGCTTTTCCGGATCGGATTTTCAGCCCGATAATGATTTTGTAGAATGGCCAAGGCTCGATGGCATGTTCTGTACCGGCCCGGGCACACAGTAACGCCCAGGCATTATCCTGCAGCTTGATGGCGGTTGTCACTCCCAGCACATCCGCCGGAAGTAAACCTTGGCCGTTTTTGATTGCTGCGTGGGCCGCAATACTGGCTGCATTGGTCAGGTTGTATCTTAGGAATAAGTCGCCAGCCCGAACCAATGTGCCCGGCGGGTAAAGGTCGTTATCGACCGCTTTTTGAATCTCGCGATCGGCCCAATTGGAGTTGGTCGTGGACCGGACTTGCGCAACGAGATACGCCAGCCACAACTCAGAGTCGAGCGGCTGGGCGGCCAGGGTTGTTTTAACGGTATTAACATCTTTTTTAAGCAGCACGTGGAGTCGGTTAAGCAGGCCGGAGGAAGGTTGATATTCAAGAGCCTTGTTAATAGCAATTAACGCCTCATTGGTTCGGCCCTGGCGCATCAGCAGCAACGTCAATTCGCCCAAAGCCAGGGCGTTTTCCCGTGAGTCACGGCCGATGGTCCACTTCGATAAATCCGAGGTGGTGCCTTGTCCCTTGGATGCAAACCATGAGGCTTTGGCTGCCTGTAACGATTTAAGGAAGGGGGTCTGTTTAGGCTTCAAAGCCTTTCGCTCGAGTGCATAGTCCTCGTCTTCGAGTTTCCCACCGCGCCATTCCAGTGCCCATTCTGCCGGAGGCAGCAATTCGGTCTGTTGTTTCGGGATAGGGGTATCGCTGAGATTCTCCACACGAACCAGCTTCTGGCCCTCGGTCACGCGACCGCTAGCGAGAAGTAATTTTGCCCGCAGAGCTGGGTGCGGTGCATGTTTCATGTGATTCACCACAAAGAGCGCCTCTTCGCTGAAACCGAAGAAACTCCACATGCCCGCCATCGCCAAAGACCATTCTTCTGACTCAGGGTAATCGTGACGGGCCTCTTCCATGCATTGCATGGCGTAGGAGCCAAATTCAAGCGACATGGCCGCATGGGATAAATCGAGCCAGACGGTTAACGGGGGGTGTGATTCGGAACGCACATATTCAGAAAGGGTTTCGTAACACATTTCCCAATCCCCTTGGGCCTTGTATAGATCCGCGTGTGCGACCAGGAAGAGATTATGCTGCTGGCTTGTCTGTTTTTCGAAAAAAAGGAGTTTGGCGTGGGCTTCATCCCAACGGCCCAGTTCGCCCAGTACGCGGCCCCAGAGGAGTTTAAGGCGCATATCGAGGGCCTTCTTGGATTCCATGGAGCTAAGGGCATCAAGGCAAAGTTTAAGTTGGTGTTCATAACCCTCACGCGTAATGAGGCCGCCGAGTTCTTCGGCCATGGGAATGCGTTCCCATAATTCTTTCCAAGGCGATTGGCCGGCAGAGATCTGGAAGAAGGGCTTGGCATCCAGCATAGCTTCTCCATACCCACCCACCCCCATAACCTCGTGGCGGAATTGGAACCATTTGCGACCATATTCAGCGGGGGCAATCAGCAGTATGGGGTCATCCGGCGCTACAGTGGTCAGACGGGTAAAGGCCAGCCAGCCAATATCGGGGCGGCCAATGGAAAAGGCTCCATCCATGGCCAGAGATAATTCGGGGGCCTGGAGTGTTTTAAGGTTAGCCTTGAAGAGAGTTTCAAACAGGCTTTGCCATTCGGCCTCCGGGCGATCACGCATGATCCGGATGGTGGGATTTAAAAAAGCCGGTTCCAGTTCCCGATTTTTCATGGCCCGGCGAAGTACATTGGCGGCACTGGTGATGTCGCCCACCCGGAGCCGTGCTTCTACGGCAATAAGACCCTGAAGAGTGGTTGCATAGGGGAGATCCGAGTCTGAAAGCCGGACAGAATCCCAGAGATCCCGGGCTGCCATATAGGGGAACAAGCGGCGAATACGTTCCTGAGTTCCGACGCCTCTTGTTGCCAGAACAACATAGGTTGCCACCTCGGACGGTTTATCCAGAACGGCATAAAATTCAGCAAGAACCAATGCGACTCCGGGAAGTTGACGTGATTCAGCGGGAAACAAAGCAACCGTTTTGGCTGCTTCGGGGACTCGTTTGAGTTCCAGAAGGGCCCTGACTTCAAGAACCCGCTCTTCAAGAGTACGATCCTTGACTGGTCGGCGCTGGATAATGCGCAGGGCTTCCTCCTGTTTTCCTCTGTTGATTTTAATCCGAGCCAGATCTGTCAGGAGTTCACTATTTTCGGGGGCCAAAATCAGTGCCGCCTGAATAGCACGTTGGGAGGTCTCCATATCATATGAGGCCAATCCCTGTGCCACACCGCGAATCATCTCGGCGCGGTGAGATACGTTCAGGCGTGAATGAAATATCCACGCCACGATCAAGACCATGGCCAAGACGGTCAAATGTATCCACCACTGGAAGGCAAAGCGCCAGAAGTAGGGCAAGCGCTTTAATTTTTCCTCATCCTCCCCGACTTCATCATTTATAGCCGCAAGGGTTTTTTTACGGTATCGGAAGGCAAGCCACTGACGAAGCAGGACGGCGTCCAGATGAATGAGGCCCACGGCCAGCAGGAGGAAAATGCCCATGGTGTCGTGTAGGGCCTGTTCATTCCAGTTTGGTGGTTTATCTTTACCGAACCAGACCATGCCGGAAATACGGATGACATTGAGAAGCAAAACCTGAACCATACCTACACCGAGAAGTCCGATCATTGCCCGTTTGCCAAATCGCATCAGCAGACCCACGCCCATTCCGCAGAAGAGCACCGTGATGGCTGTTTTCATTCCACTACAGGCCTCGGGAACCCCAAACACCCGTGTGCCGACGCGTAGCACCAGATCATCACCCCAGACCCGGACGTTCAAGGCTTGAAGCAAGCCCTCACTCATCTTGACCGACAGGGACTGCATACCCAATTGGATGGGACCGAAGAGCTGACTGGGCAGGGGATGAATCCAATAGATGAGAAACAGGGCGAGGAGCAGGTCTTTCCCGTGGCGTCTTGGCAAGGCCCACGCCAGGGCCGCATATAAAATCAAAAGCATTCCCAGCCATTCCACTTGATGGATGGGAATGATCATTCCGAAAATTGCCATTAACGTTCCCGTTGCGCCGATGAGTCCAAGTTTTAAACCCGACAATTTGAAGCCCTCATCGGTAAGTTTGGGCCTGAAAATGAGTGCGAGGGCAAAAAGGGAGCCTAGAAAAAAGGAGAGGACTCCGTTTTGACCGGCCGCGAGGCGGGGTAGATTGGCCCAAATCCACGCAGCGACTAAAATAAAGACCGAAAAAAGTACGGCCCGATGTGCGGGCGGCATGGAATGTTTGGAAGACTTAGAAGTCATAATAGTAACCCAGTGTCATGCCGATGGTGTCGCGAGTGCCCGTCAGCAATTCATTGCTGCTAAGTCGTTCCAGATGTTCGACATAAGTGTAAAGTTTCAACCTGTCAGTGAGGGTTTGAATAAGTCCAGCCGTAGAGGCCCAGGTGTCGTAGTCGTTACTCAGATAAAGCTCTCCGTCTCCAATCTGACCTTCGGCGGGAGTGTCATTCATACGCATCACGTAGGCAGAGGCCAAGGTTAGCACCAAGCGGCGTGTCAGGGGGCGGGAGGCGGAAATTTGATTCGCCCAATCTGAGTAGGCGGCGGCGTTGGCCAGCTTCGGGGTAACGGTTTCGTAGGCTGATGAAAAACCAATCGACCAGGACTCGGCGTTTGCATATTGGATGTTATACTTTACGGCGTCTGTGATTTCATATCCGGCCATAAAGCCGGCGCGCTGATAGCGGTGGTACGCGATGCCGTGGCTCAAGGTTTCAGTGAGCCGGGTTTGAAGTCCAATTCCGCCAATAATCGAATCAGAGGTACCGTTGGTTTCGTAGGAGGAGGTGCTGGCACTGGTTAATTCAGCCAGACTGTAACCCAAAGACACATTCATAGTGGTGTCTTCCGTGAGATCTGTATTCAGGTAACCCAGATAATCCTGTTGAAACTGCGAGCCGCGTGAGGCGAGGTAATCCCGCCAGTAATAATCTGCTTTGGCGCCCACGGTGGTGAGCGGACTGATACGTTGGCGATAATCGAGCATCTGGTGATAGATCACACTTCGGGAGATATCGTAGCTGTTGTCTTGTGGAATCGTGTCAGTACGGCTGAAGGTATAGCCAAGGTTCTTGTCCGGGGCCATCTGCCAGTCCAGATCCACGCCTGCCAGATTTTGAAAAACCGGGTAGCGCTGACCGCTTAAATTATCCGCGTAACCCCGGGCGTCCACGTAATCCACGCGGTAAGACGGGCGCTCGTATACGCGTCCCCGGATAAAGGGGGTCAATTCAAAATCAGCAGACAAATTGGCGGAGAAGCCGGAGCTTTCTTTGCCGGTGTAGGCCTGGGCGTTCCGCCCATTGAACGAACCCAGCCAGGAATCCTTTGTGGCGCCAAAGGTGAATGAGCCCATATGGGCGTAAAAACCAGGGTCGATAATCTCAACATCGAAAGTATTGTCCTCTGTGCCAAGAGGGAACGCCCGGTAGGTCAAAGCAAAGGAAATATCAACGGCAAGATATTTACTGATAATCAGGTAATTTCTCGCAGTCAACTGGGAGATCAGGGGGAGATCAACGCCGTCCTTTTTCATCTGTCCGTAACGGGTGGGTTGCCCGGCGGTGGGGGTGACGCCGGGGGCATGCCCGTTGTAGAGGTAATCCATTCCGGCGCCGCTGCTACGCGTGTAGCGTATGCCCGCCGACTGGAAGAACGAAAGGTCCGAAAAAAAGGGACCAATGCGAACATTGGCATTATCTGGCACGGACTCAATACCATAAGATTCAAATCTAGCCACTTGGGCTTGTGTCGTATACAGATCCAGCGTAAGAAAAGTTAGAAAAATCAAACTCCAGCGCCGTGTAACTGTCATGATTAAAGCCCCCATTCCATTGATTCCTATTTGTACGACCCTGCGCCCGTGGAGGCAAGGAAAATACAAGCCAGTCAGTTCTGATCCCTGGCAAAATATTGTAAATATCTTGCAGAAATTGAAGAATGTGCTAGAAAAAGATGTCATACTTGACAGGGTTAAAAGGTTTCAAGCCCTAAATTGAGTTGAACGGAAGAGTTGCCTTATCCGGAGAAACACCATGAGTACTGATATCACTGCGACAGCAAACGTCATTAATGATCAAAAAGAAATTGTTGATTCCGTCCGGCAGGAGGTCAATAAGGTCCTTGTCGGACAGGAACGATTACTGGACAGGATGCTCATTGCTCTCATTTCTAATGGGCATCTTTTGATAGAGGGCGTTCCAGGGTTAGCCAAAACCACGGCCATCAAGACGATGTCCATGGCGCTTGGTCTTAAGTTTCAGCGAATCAGCTTTACCCCGGATCTGTTGCCTGCTGATGTCATTGGAACCATGGTGTTCAATCCGCGTGAGGGCACCTTTACGCCGCGTTTGGGTCCCATTTTCACCAATCTCTTGCTGGCGGATGAAATCAATCGTGCCCCAGCCAAGGTGCAATCGGCTCTTTTGGAAGCCATGCAGGAACATCAGGTGACCATCGGTGATAAAACTTATCCCTTGCCCGAACCTTTTATGGTGATGGCAACCCAGAATCCTCTGGAGCAGGAGGGAACCTATCCGTTGCCTGAAGCCCAGATTGATCGATTCATGCTCAAGTGCCGTGTGGATTATCCGTCCAAGGATGATGAGCGCCGCATTATGCATCGCTTTACCCGGAAATCGGATATCAAAATCAATTCCATGATGTCTGGGCAGCAGATTCTTGATATCCGCAATATTCTGGATCAGGTTTACTGTGATGAGAAGGTTGCTGATTATATTCTGGATATCGTCTTTGCCACGCGGAAGCCAGCGGATTACAAACTCGATATCGGACACCTTATCCAGTATGGCGGTTCGCCCCGTGCCAGTTTGTATATGAACATTGCCGCCCGTGCCAATGCCTTGCTTCATGGTCGCGCCTATGCCACGCCGCAGGACGTCAAGGAGATTGCGTATGATGTTCTCCGGCATCGCTTGATTCTGACCTATGAGGCTGAGGCCGAAAACATGAAGAGCGAAGATATCATCGCCAAAATCCTGAACGAGATCCCGGTGCCGTAAGAAACGGTTATTGGTTAATGGTTATTTGTAATGAGGGGGTCAGAACAGATAACCCAATAACTCATAACAAATCACTGATAACTCATTAAAATGGCTATTAACGTCAAAGAATTGATGAAGCAGGTGGGTAAGATCCGCTTGGTTACCAATCGGCTTGTCGATGAGCATCTCTCCGGTGAATATCACTCGGTATTCAAAGGGCAGGGGATCGAATTTGACGAAGTGCGGGAATATGTTCCTGGGGATGACATTCGCTCCATTGATTGGAATGTCACCGCTCGGATGGGCGTGCCTTTTATCAAGCGCTTCTGTGAAGAACGGGAGTTAACCGTTATGTTTCTGGTGGATGTGTCTGGGTCCCAATCGTTTGGATCCGGCCAGCGAGCCAAGGCGGAATTAGCGGCTGAGGTGACCTGCCTGTTTGCCCTGTCCGCCATCAAAAACCAGGACAAAGTGGGGTTAATTCTGTTCAGTGACAGGATTGAGGCCTCCATTCCCCCGCGCAAAGGTCGGACTGCCGTCATGAGGCTGGTGCGCGAAGTACTTGCCGCCGAGGAGACGCGGCGGGGTACCGATCTGGCAAGTGCCCTCCGGTATTTGAATCAGATCCAGAAACGGCGGTCGGTAGTATTTATCATGTCGGACTTTATGGATTGTGGGTTTGAGCGTGAACTGCGGGTGACAGGACGGCGACATGATGTGGTTTGTGTAAATATTGCCGATCCTCGAGAGATGGAATTGCCTAATGTCGGGTTGGTTGAGGTTCAGGATCCCGAAACGGGGGAACTTGAGTTGCTGGACACCTCCTCGCCCCTTCTTCGGAACGCCTTTAGGGAGAAAGCCGCAAAAGAGGCCGATGCGCTGAACAGAATGTTCCGGAAAAATAAAATCGATGCGCTTAACCTCTCTACGGAGCGACCGTTTATTGATGATATTCATAAGTTGTTCCGGCAGCGTCAGTTGAGGGCGGCACGGGGATGAAAACGAGCCTGCACAATAATCTGGTTGGCGGGTTAGGGCTGGGACTGTTGATCGTTGCCTGCCAGTCCGTTTTTTCTGAGGGTCCCACCAGCGGTCCTCTGATTTCGGATAACTCCCTGGGTCCGGTTTCGGTTTCCTTGTCTTTTGACCCGCCCGTGGTTCGGCTTGATCGTGATATCCTACTGGCGTTCCTCATCACTTCACCAACGAATGTGGCTGTCAAAATCCCTCCTCTGGAAACCCGCGTGAAAGGATTCACGGTGTCGGGTAATTATGATGGGCCAGCTAAAATTTTAGGGGGAAAATGGGTGCGAACCCGGAACGTACGGCTAACACCTCAGATTTCAGATGAATATCGGATTGCCCCTATGGCCGTTACGTGGAAAGACCCTGTAAGTGGAGCAGCACAGTGGTTCCCGACAAAGCCGGTGGTATTGGCGTCTGAAGCGCTTCAGAAGGAGGCGCCCGGCAAGGATATTGCCGCTGCCCGGGGGCCAGTATGGATTTATCCGGGGCTTAAGGGCTTTATCGGATACACGCTTATCGCGTTGGGCGTCGCAGCACTGGGCTATCTTGCCTGGCGGTTGTTCCGGAAAATACGTCGCGCCGTTCAACTCCGCCGTATGTCTCCAAGGGAACGTGCGCTATTCGAGCTGGCTGAATTGATGGCCCGGGATTTGGTTGGCCATAATCAGGTTAAAGAGTTTTATTTTGAACTGACGATGATTGTAAGAACTTATATTGAGCGGGCTCACGCTATTCGCGCCCCGGAACAAACTACTGAAGAATTTCTAGCCGCCGTCAGTTCTGATGTTCGATTTTCACCAGATGTGGTCAGGCGCTTACGTAAATTCATGCAGGCCGCAGATCTGGTGAAGTATGCCGGTGTTCACCCGGATATAGCTTCAGTTGGAGCCGCTACGTCCACCGCAAAAAATTACATTGAAACGGATTCTTCTGAATCTCCAATCTCCAATCTCCAATCTCCAATATAGCATGCACCTTGGTAGTCCATATTATCTGCTTCTGTTTTTGGCACTTGCCGCCGCAGGGTGGTTTGTTTTGCGGCGCAGAGTACGGCAGGCGTTACTGTTTTCGGCGTTTCAGCGCTTGCCGGAAAAGCGGCAAACCTGGCGGACACGGATCCTGCCCGTGGCTCCCCTGTTGGTATTGACCGGACTGGCGCTTTTGATTATCGCCCTGGCCCGGCCCCAGGCCATTTTTTCAAGAACGTTGCGGACGTCGGATGCCATTGCCATTCAGATGGTGGTTGATTGCTCGGGCTCCATGCAGGCACTGGACTTTGCCACGCAGGACAAGCAGCGTACCCGCCTGGATGTGGTCAAGGAGACCTTCGGTAAGTTTGTGCAACAACGCCCGGGGGATTTAATCGGACTGGTGACCTTCGGCGGGTTTGCGTCCAGTCGGGTTCCGTTGACCCTGGATCACTCTGCCCTGTTGCATAGTCTGAAGGGTGTTGAGATTGCCCGCGAGCAGTTCAGCAAAGAGGGGCAGTTGCTGAATCAGGAGGAGATGTTGACGGCCATCGGTGATGCGCTGGCTACGGGTTGCAGCCGGCTGGATGAGGCCGGGGTAAAATCAAAAATTATGGTTTTGCTGTCAGATGGCGAATCCAACACCGGCCTTATCAAGCCTGAGGAGGCGGCCAAGGCTGCCAAAACCATGGGGATCAAGATTTATACCATTGGGGTTGGCACCACGGGTCGTGCGCCGTTTCTGGCACGTGACATATTCGGACGTCAAACGGTCGTCAATGCGGAAGTGAGGCTGGATGAGGAGCAACTGCGCTCGATCGCCTCCACTACCGGTGGGAAATATTTCAACGTCACGGACGCCAAGGGGTTGGATCAGACTATGGTCGCCATCAGTAAACTTGAAAAGACAACGATTAACACCGAGCTTTTCAATAAGTACGACGAGCATTTTCCCGCTTTTCTGATCGCTGGTCTGAGTTTGCTGGTGTTGGGGGCTGTCATTAACGCCTGGTTAGGCAAGAATATCCTATGAATGTGCAATTTCAATATCCCGGGGTTCTCTTCCTGATATGGATCGTTCCGGTCATCGGGGTGGCCTGGCATGTCCTTGCCGAGAGACGGAGGAGCGACCAGTCGTTGGTTTCAGCGGCAATGGCCGCTAAATTGGCGCCAGCTCCTGCTACGGCCCGGCGGTTATGGCAGCTTTCCCTGCTCATGCCTGGGCTTATCCTGACACTGATAGCTGCTGCTAGGCCACAATGGGGTGTGCAAGATGAGACCGTGTATCAACGTGGGCGCGACTTGATGGTGTTGCTCGATGTATCGCGTTCCATGCTTGCCCGTGATGTTCATCCCAGCCGCCTGGGGCGCGCCAAGGTGGATCTGCTGGATCTGATCAAAGAACTGCGAGGCGATCGGGTTGGGCTTCTCGCTTTTCGTGGCCGATCCGTTTTGTTGTGCCCCCTGACAACAGATTATGGGTTTATGGCTCAGACCTTGGAAGGAACGGGCGTGGACTCGGCGCCTGCTGGCGAAACCGATATTGGCGGGGCTATTACTGAAGCTCTTCAAAACTTTGAAGATGAAGGCGGCGCTCATAAGGCGATTATCCTGATTACGGATGGCGATGATCTGGCAGGAAAAGCCATGGAGGCTGCGACTAAGGCCAAGGAGAAAGGTGTGGTTGTATTTACAGTGGGATTTGGGAGTAGTGAAGGGGCAACTATCCCATCCTCAACCGATAAAAAACAGGCCCTGAGTTATCAGGGGCAGGAAGTAGTGTCGAAATTAAATAACAGTCTTCTGCGCGAGATCGCTGAAGTCACGGGGGGGGCTTATGTCCCGGTTGGTTTGGCAAACGTCAAGCTCGGGGATCTCTATCGGAATCATTTGAGCCGAATCTCCGCCCGTGACCTTGAAGAGTCCTCGCAGCGCCGATATGTTGAACGCTATCAGATATTTCTTTTCCCTGCGGTGCTGCTATTTTTAGCTGTCGCTTTTCTGAGTCGTGGACGGATTGCAGGACGGGCGCGACCGGTCGCTAAGGCTGTACATGACGGAACTGCTCCGATAAAGCCACCACCTTTGCCGGCAACGGTTACTACCCTTGTGTTATTGTTGATGGCCGGATCTCCCCTTCAAGCTGAAACCAATTCTGCAATGGCCATTTTGCCGGTTAGCAATTTAGTGGCCCATGTCCCTGTGGGGCGGGACGGCGCCCGTGTGGCCCAACGGCTTTACCTGGCGGGTGACTATGAAGGCTCCGCGGCGGCTTATCAGGTGGCTGCCAAAACGGCAGCTCAGGCTAATCGGGATGACTACCTCTACAATGCGGGCTGTGCCTTGCTCAAGGCCGGGAAGACAGAAGAGGCGGGTGATATCTTTCGGAGTCTGACAGGAGGGGAAGGGGACTTGGGGGCAATGGCTGCCTATAATCTTGGGTGTGCCCTGTTTGCGACCGGTTCTGCGCCCATGATGGAAAACGCTGCTACTCCGCCGGATCCCGCTCTGGCGGAACGTCGAGTTCAGGCGATGAAACAGGCGGGAATGGCTTTTCAAAAGGCATTACGGCAACAACCTGACAATGCCGATTGCCGAAAGAATCTGGCGGTTGTGGCGGGTATGACGGGCAAGGTGGAGGAACAGGCAAAAATCATCCGCCTTATGGCGGAACATGGCCAGGCGCAGCCAGGCGCGTTGGCGGATCTGATGCTTCTTCAGCAGCGGAAATTGATTCAGGATATCCCTGCGGCTTTCACCAATACAACCCCGGCCTTGATTGACTTCCTGGAATCAATAGCAGCAGAACAGGACCGGACGGCCGACCTGATGATCCCGCTCAAAGGGAAACTGCTCCAGGCTCTTTCCCCGTCAAAATCAAATAATACAAACGCCCCTCAACAGATCGCTCAGGTCAATGCCTTTGCGGAATCCATCAGGGACAATATGTTTGAAGTTGCTAAGGCGCTGCGCAACTTGGATCGTGAGTCCTATGCACCTGCTCTCAAGGCTGAGGCTGCAGTCTACACCTTGTGGAAAGGCATTTCGGGGTATCAGCAACTCCTGCGGGAGGATATTCAGAGGCAGACCAACGCTATTACTTTAACAAGTCCGATGATAACAGGGGTTCCGCCGGGCGCGGACGAACTCAAGCAGGGCATCAAGGCCCAGCAAGTCGAAGCGCTCGATTTGACCGCTATATTCAAGCAGCGATTTGAACAGGAAGTTCCTCCAGAGGGGATCAGTCGGCCCGTGCAGCAGACATCTACGAATGCCGCGGCAAAGGGTACGAATGAGGTGGAGCAGATCCTGTCTCCCGAGGATCGTAAAAAGATTATTGATCTGGCAGATAAGGCCATCAGTTTGCAAACTGCGGCTGAAAGTGCGATCAACACTGCGTTGATGGATAGTCTGGCGCAGCAGCGGAGTGCCTATGCGGTTCTGAAGGAAATTGAGGCGCTTCTACCCAAGGATAAAAAGTCGCAGGATAACCAGCAGCAGAATCAGCAACAACAAGATCAGCAAAAGCAGGAACCTCAGCCGCCGAAGGATCAGAAGCAAGATAAGCCGAAGGATCAGAAGCCGCCTCAAAAACAGGAAGATAAAAAGGAGCAGATGTCGCCTGAGGAGCTGAAGAGACTTCTGGATAAGGCCAAGCAGCGCGAAAAGGAACACGAGCAGGAAAAGCGTGAGCGGGATTCCTACGTTCCCCTGTCGCCTACCGAAAGAGATTGGTAGACGAATGAAAAAGTGGATATCCTGTGCCGTTTTCCTGATCATCTTTTCTGCCGCTTTCGGCTTTGCTGCTACTCCTTCTCTCTCCATCAAGGCGAGTCGCGATCGTGTCTATCTTGGCGAATCATTTCTGGTTGAGGTCCGTGTGGATGGGGCGGATAACTCCTTAAGGCCGGACCTGTCTGCGATTCAGAATGGAACTGCTGAATTGGTAGGGGATCAGCCCTTAAACTATCATTCTGCAGTTTATGTGAATGGCCAAGTCAGGCGTGAAGATTTTGTCGGACATGTTTTCACCTATAAATGGACACCCGCTGCGGAGGGAGTGTTTACGCTGGGCCCCATTTCCGCTTCGGTGAACGGTTCGCGCATCTCGGCCACGGGTGCTGTCATTACGGTCACCGGCGTGACGCGACAGAATATTGTGATCGCATCTGTAACAGCCTCACGTGCTTCGGTGTTGGTTGACGAACCCTTTGACATCCAGGTGGTTTTGCGGATCAAGGGTTTGTCCAAGCCCTATCAGGACGCTGAACCTTTGTTTCCTGCAGACCCGCCCCATGTTGAGGCGGCATTTCTCAACGGGCAGGAAATGGACGGTCTCAAGGGGCCGGATTTTCAAAAACTTCTGAATGATCATCTCATTCGTCAGAATCAGGCGGGATTTACTTTGAACGAGTTCACCACGCAGGCTGATCCGTTTGATTTCAGCCAAATGATGAATATGCAGGGGCGGCCTGCCCGTTTCAAATTTGATAGTAAGAGGGTGATTCAGGATGGTCAGAATTACTGGGAATACACGCTCACGCTTCCCTATGCGCCACTGACAGAAGGATCCTATACGTTTGGCCCCCTACTATTCAAAGGGTCAGTACCCATCGAGGTCAAAGCCGATGGCACGGCGAATGGCAGGCCCATCTTTGCGGTGGGGCCTGCCGCCACGGTGCGTGTGATCCCGCCTCCCGAAGAAAATCGACCCGATTCTTACATTGGTGCGATTGGCACCAATCTGGCCGTCGAAGCGGCGCTGGATGCACAGACCTGTAATGTCGGGGATCCGCTCAAACTGACGCTAACCCTTTCCGGTGCCATTCAGATGCGTAATATTACGCCACCAAAACTATCACTCCAGACAGCGCTGTTGGAACAGTTTGAAATCTATGATGATTCAGTTCAAACCATCAAACAGAATGAGCAACGTCAGTATGTGTATACCATTCGTCCCCGGAAGGCGGGTTCCTTTGAACTGCCTCCAGTGGAAATCTCATATTATGACGTAACATGGCGTCAGTATAAGACGGCGAGATCATCATCCATTCCCTTGAAAGTTCGGCAGGCAGCAGAGATTACGGCGTCTCAAATAATTGGGGGTTCCACGAATACCGGAAACCAACTCCACCGTGAAAAGGAGTTGGCGATGATGCCTGCCGGTATCCGCATGGGGATGGCCGGATCTGAGCCGGTCGTACTGATGGGTGATTTCCGAAGATTGGTGCTCTATGCTGGTATTGGCCCCGGGGTGTTTGTCATTTGCCTGCTGGGGGCGTGGTGTCGAAGACAGGGGCCTGTATTTAAGCGGGCTCAGCGGCAGCGCCAAGCTTTCTCTCGCGCCAAGCTAGCCATTCTTAATTCAGGAGAACCGGGGCGTGGTAGACTTGAGCACGAGCGCATATGTAATATTCTGCGTTCCTATATTGCAGATCGGTTCGACATTCAGGCCGACGCTCTGACGCCAGCCGATGCAGAAACACTTTTGGTTGGGCGGGGAATTCCATATGATCTGGCGAAGCGTTTCTCCGGAATGATGCAGCGTCACTTTGAAGCGGCATTTAATTCAAGCACTATTGCTGTAGATACAAAAGAGCTGGTGGCCATGCTTGCTGCTGTGGAGGGTTATCGCAATGACCGCCAGCGTTCACGTCTTGTGCGGATGGCTGTTCTTGTCATGCTGACAGGGCTTGGAGCGCATGAAGTCATGGCCTCCACTCCAGCGGAGCGAGCGTTTATTTGGACGGAATCACTTACCGGGCTGAGTTCAGCCGAGTCTCCAAATGATTTTTTGACGGTGGCGGGCACCTACCAGAAACTCGTGGATCTTGGTGTCAGGAATGCGGATTTGTTTTACAATCAAGGAACAGCCTTATTGTTGGCCGGAAAATCAGCTGAGGCGGTGTCTGTTCTGTTACGGGCGGAACGTTATGGCGGGAGTAGTGCAGATGTTGCCCGGAACCTGGCTATTGCGGAAGCCGGGAAACAGGGTTTGAAGGTACCCGTGGCCTCGTGGTTGAGGTGGGTGCTATTCTGGCATTATGCGCTAGACTGTGCGACCCGTGCGAGTATTACAGCCATCGCGTTCAGTGTTTTATGGATTGCCGGTGCATTGGGTCTGCTGGGCTTAAAGCGGACGGGTAAATTTCTGATGGTGGCGGCGGCTACCGCTTACATTTTATTCGGTTCTAGCGTGCTGACAACCCTTCAGCAGGAAAGCCAGGTCACACGAGGATTCAGAATCCCCGAGCCGGAAAAAACCTTGTAGAAAACCAACTCCTGCTTCCTGATTTCCCCTCATGATAACACCTTTGCCACAAGTTCCTGGAGTTGGTTTTCGGTATAGGGTTTTGCGAGGACTCCCTTAAAGCCGTACTGGGTATAATTTGCCATGACGGGATCTTCAGCATACCCGCTGGAAACAATGGCCTTGGCGTTTGGGTCCAACACCAGAATTTCTTTCAGCACTTCCCGGCCACCAATCCCTCCCGGCACGGTAAGATCAAGAATAAGCAAATCAAACGGGGTGCCGGACTTCATCGCGTGATGGTACAGTTCGATGGTCTGCCGTCCGTCGTGCGATGTCTCGACTAGACATTTCATCTTCCGTAACCAGCGCGGGATAACCATACGAATAAACTCTTCATCATCAAGTACGAGAATTTTCCGGCATGGCTCAAAGATACATGTTTCAATCTTTTGCGGGATTTCAGGTGCTGGCCTATGTGCATTAGATACGGGCAAATAGAGGGTGAAGGTGGCGCCATTGCCAAGTACCGACTCGGCAGAAATGTGACCGCCATGTTTTTGGATGATAGAATAAGAAGTTGCCAGCCCTAGCCCGCTGCCAGTTTGTTTAGTAGTGAAATAGGGATCAAATATCCGGTCAATGTGTTTGGGGTCTATTCCGGATCCCTCGTCCTGTACGGAGATCTTGATGTAATGCCCTTGGTGAAGATGAGGAATGGTGTCCTCTGTTATGTCTGAATTTTCCAGGGTGATAAACAGGTGTCCGCCATTGGGCATGGCTTCGCGGGCGTTAATGGTGAGGTTGGAAATAACCTGCTGGATCTGCCCTTTGTCAACATTCGCATCCCGTAGATCAGGCGCCTGCTTATATACGAGTAATATATTGCTGCCGGAAAGATCAAACTCAGCGACCTCCCGTACCACGGTTCCGAGACAGAGGCTTTCTTTGACAGGTTCTCCTCCCTTGGCGAAAGTCAGTAACTGCTTGGTAAGACGGATGGCTCGATCCATGGATTTCCCGGTATACTCAAGAAGTTTGAATGCCGGATGATCTTTGGGGAGTTCATGTTTGGCCAGGGAAAGGGTTCCGAAAACCCCCATCAGGATATTGTTGAAGTCATGCGCAATTCCTCCTGCCAGTGTGCCGATGCTGGTAAGATTCTGCATTTTCAGGAGTTCGGTCTCGGAGTGTTTGCGTTCCGTGATATCGCTAATAACGATACGGCAGATGGGGAGGGCATCAGAGGTTGTTTTGATGGTTGCCGTAATGTGAGCCCAGAATATGGCACCATTGCCCTTCATCATGCGCAGTTCACAGGATTGTGATGAGCATGAATCAAAAAGTAGTTTGCGGTGTAGATAATAGATGTCCTGATCTTCTAGAAGAATGAAGTGAGAGATGGGTTGTGAGAGTAGTGCACCTCGGGGTAGGCCCAGTAGGACGGCGGCGGTGAGGTTGGCCTCCAGGATCACCCCCTGTTTATTGAGAGAACAATAGCCGATAGGTGCGAGGTCATAGAGGTCGAAATAGCGTGCTCGGGTCGCATCAAGTTCCACTTGGGTCCGGCGCAGTTCCTCGTTCTGCATCTCCAATTCAATCTGATGAACGTGAAGCTCGTGGAGTTGTTTTTGTAATTGCTCAGGAGATAAGGATTTGAGCTCATGAGAAAACGAGTCGTTCTTTTCTTGGGCCATAGTTTCGGCCCGTTGGCGAAGTGTTTCTGTGGTGAGCACTGAGTCCGGGTTGAATGAATCATTTTTCATTCTGTATTGACCTCCCGTTCAGTTGTGGCAATGGCATAGGCTTGACCGGAACCATTGACTAATGCGGTGGCGGTCAGCATGACGTTAAGGATCCGTCCGGTTTTGGAGATACGTTGGCTGCGATAGGGTTGGATAATTTTTGAATGGCTGAGATCCTTGAGTACAGATAACGCCGCATGCCGCTGATTTTCAGGAATCAAGTCTTGAATATTCATTGTCAACCCCTCGGACTCGCTCCAGCCATACATGCTCGTTGCGCGAGGATTCCAGGACAAAATCTTACCCGTTAAGCCTTGAATGATGATGGCGTCATTTGAATCAAGTGTTAGCGCCGCCAGGCGGCGAAAGCTTTCGGCGTTTCGTTCCGCATCTTTTGTCGCCGTAATATCTACAAAAGTGATGACCGCCCCTTCGATCACGTTGTCCTTGGTACGGTAAGGGCGGATACGTATCGAGTACCAGCTTCCTTCAAGGGATTGCACCTCGACATCTTTAGGGGTCAGGTTATCCAGTACGGCCTGTGTGTCTGCCGGAAGCCGGTTGTAGTCAACCAGATTTGAGACGATATGGCCAACGGGTCGACCTACATCGGTTTGGATCAGGTTGATAATCTTAGTGGTAGCTGGCGTGAAGCGAAGGATGTGCAAGTCATGATCCACAAAGATGGTGGCGATACCGGTACCGGCCAGCAGGTTACTCATGTCATTGTTGGCTCGTGTCAGTTCGGTCACCTTGAGTTGAAGTTCAGTGTTAACCGTGGCTAACTCTTCATTAATGGATTGTAACTCCTCTTTTGAGGTTTCCAACTCCTCATTGGCACTTTGAAGAAAATCTTCTTTGTCCTGCAGCTTCTGTTTAAGGGCAGTTATAATTACTGATTCACTGGAGCCTGTCTGTTCGCTGCCAACGGCCGGTTGATCGCTCTGGCTCGGCGCAGCCCCTTCGAGAGAAGGGGTGGCGGTCGGCATGATTTCTTCAAGGCTGATCAGATAGAGCGGGGCATCGGATGAGGTTTCGGGGCCACCGGATACGGGGCGGATGGTCAGGTTGACGGTGGAAAAATGGCCATTGGTTTTGACGCGCAGGTTGGGGCAATGCACAACCTGTTTGCCAGATGTGGCTTTGTGGAGCGCGATAGTCAATTCGCGCTGTAAGCCTTCACGAGCCATCTTCAGGATATTACTGACCCCCGTTTCGCCCGGGGTGGGTTCGAGATAGAGACCGGTGCGGCCATGGAGGTAGAGGATATCGCCCTGCTCATTGACGAGGGCACCGGCTGCAGCGACCTGATGTAGCAAGGCCTGTTCGGTCAGCGCTCGCAGCGAGAATTTCCTGCTGCCAAACTTTTTACCTGTAGTTGGATGGAAGGTGGCCGACGCCATGACTGGTAAGCTACGGGTCAGGAGTCGATGCGAATTGTGTAAATCGGTTTTGCGTTTATATATCTTAGCCTTGCCGTCGAGGGGAGTAAAAATATCAACAGACTCACCCACCGTTTCCGAGGTGCCCAGGAACAGGAAACCACTGGGATTCAGTGCATAGTGGAACAGCGGAATAAGTTTCTTTTGCAGATCTCCGCCCATGTAGATCAGAAGGTTGCGGCAACTGATAAGGTCGAGTTTGGAAAAAGGGGGGTCCTTGATCACATCCTGTTCAGAAATGATCAGCATATCACGGATACCCTTATGGATTCGGTAGGTGTTACCATCGGGCTCGGACACGAAAAATCGCGACAGTCGCTCCGGCGTGATGTCGGCAGTGATACTGGCAGGGTAGAGTCCGTTCCGGGCTACAGCAAGTGCCTTGTTATCAATATCGGTGGCAAAGATTTGAACCCGGTAACTCTGTTTCAGTACCTCCAGGCGTTCCTGCAAGAGGATCGCGATGGAAAAGGCTTCTTCGCCGGTAGAACAGCCGGGTGACCATACACGGATTACGCTTCCAGCTGGCTTGTCGGCAAAGAGCTGTGGGACGACGAGTGTTTCAAAAGCCTTGAAGGCCTCCGGATCCCGGAAGAAACTGGTCACGCCAATTAACAAGTCCCGGAACAGCGATTCCATTTCTGCCTGTTTAATTTGTAGAAACTGGACGTACTCGTCAATGGTTTCAATCTGTTGGACGGCCATGCGCCGCTCAATACGTCGGATAATGGTGCTCTGCTTGTACTGGGAAAAATCGTGACCGGTTTTGTTCCGCAGGAGAATGAAAATCTTTTTTAACGCATTATCGTCCCTAGGTTCCGGGAGGGGTATGACTCGCGAGGGCTTTCCGAAGGAATGGGCAACATAGGCGATAAGTTTTGCGGGCATTTCCGCCGGAGGAAGTTCGTAGTCCACCAGACCGGTGGCAATGGCACTGCAAGGCATCCCGTCGTATTCTGTGGAGGAAGGGGTCTGGACGATGACCATGCCTCCTTCACCTTTAACCGCCCGCACCCCGAGGGTGCCGTCGCTGCCAGTCCCCGAAAGGACGATGCAAATGGCCCGCTCGTGCAGATCCTGAGCGAGAGAGCGAAAAAAAAAGTCAATGGGTAGACGCTGCCCGTGCGGCGCAGAGGGTGCCAGCAATTGGAGGGTTCCGTTTAGAAAAGCCATATCGTGATTAGGCGGAATGATATAGGCATGATTGGGTTGAATCACCATTCCATCCTCAACTTCACAGACCTGCATGTGGGTGTAGCGCTGGATAAGATCGGCGAGGATGCTTTTGTGGTCTGGGGCTAAATGCTGAACGAGGACAAAGGCCATGTCGGGGCTCATGTCGGCGGGCATGCCAGAAAAGAAGGCTTCGAAGGCCGCCAATCCCCCGGCGGAGGCCCCGATGCCGACGATGGGGAAGTCGGGGGCGGTATTACCTGATTTTCTTTTTGTGTTTTTCACGTCTACCTTCTGTGCCAAATTACCACAATATCTGCTGTGGCCCTTACGCCGGGGTCAAAGGATAAGATTGCCTACATTACTTTTTGTCCGCCGATTCCGCCAGGGATGGTGAGGTCAAGGATCATGAAGGATTTATCTCATCCCCCAGGGAATCGTATTCAAGATCCATGTTGAAATCTCCCGAGTTAGAACAATATTACGCCTAAGGGTGGGGGAGGGGAACAAAAAAAGTCGCGAGTCCAAGGACGAAAATCGAGGCCTGGAGTCTTGGACTTTGGGCCTAGGGGTCGCAACTCTAGACTCCTTTTCTCTCCTCCTCTGTCAAAAAACATCCTGGAAGGCATGTTTCAGGGCAAGGCTGGCGGCAAGGCTCGATGTGAGTGGTCACATGCGTGGCGGGGTATCGGGCGGTGATGGCCTCCTCGATTTTATCGCTGATGGCATGAGCCTCGGCCACCGTCATGGATTCTGGAACAATGAGGTGAAATTCCACGAACCTCATGGCCCCCCCCTTACGGGTTCGGAGGTCATGCACGCCTTGGACTAAAGGGCGCAACTCTCTGATATAATTAATAATCCACGCTTCTTCCTCATCCGGAAGACGGGCATCTAATAAATCCTTTACTGACTCGGCGGTCAGATCCCAGGCGGCCTTCAGGATTAAAATAGCCACACAGAGGGCGGCCACCGGATCCACCCAGTTGAGATTCCATGTTGGAACCACCCAGTATCCGCTCCAAATGATGCCTAGTCCGGCCATGACACCAAGGGAGGTGTAGACATCGGTTCGGAGATGCCAGGCGTCCGCCTGCAGGGCGATGGAATCCGTCTCCCTTCCAATTCTGAAGAGTCGTCGGGAAATCAACCAGTTGGTGATGGCCGAGACCGACATGACGATCACGCCGATGCCTGCCTTCTCAAGAGGTTGGGGGGCAATCAGTTTATGAACAGCTTCGAAAATGATCCAGATGGCGGCAAGAAAGATGAGAAGTGCCTCAATAGCTCCTGAGAGGTTCTCGTATTTTCCATGTCCGAAGGGATGGCGCACGTCAGCAGGCTTCGCCGAAGTGCGAACAGAGAGGAAGGCGATCACAGAGGCGACAAGATCAACGGCCGAATGAATAGCCTCGGAAAGAACGGATACGGAACCTATCAGTAAGCCGACAAGCAGCTTAAGCACCACGAGAGTGGCATTAGAAAGGATCGAAAGCGCGGCTACTCCTGCCTTGCGCTTGTGTAGGTCTGCGGAACCTGACTGCATAATGCCTCCTGAACAAAAGACCCCGCAAGACTTCATAGTCCCGCGGGGTGTAAGTCCCACTGCCGTTCAGGCCCAGCCGCACCTGCTCACAGGTCGCTTGATCCGGTTTCTCAAGAGGTCGTTAAAAAAGGGAATGTAATGCTGGAATCTACCGGCTGTCAATTGTGCAAATAGATGGGATCGACATTTTTTACCTTGCGCCAATAGCCAATAACCAATAACAGATAGCCCGCTAATGAAGGCTCCATCGCAACTAACACACGACCCCTATGGCGCTTGGCGCAGTCCTGCCTACCGTCTTTTCTCTGCTGGCTGGCTGGCGTTGACAATGGCCGGTCAGATTGAGACGGTGGCGGTGGGGATTCATCTCTATGCTCAAACCCAGACGGTCATGGCGCTTGGATGGATGGGGTTGGTCAAAGCGTTGCCCGTGATGTTACTCTCCATTGTTGCCGGGCAACTGGCAGATCGGTTCAATCGGCAAAAATTGATCATCATGACCCAGACGGCTGTAGTGGTGGCGTCAGCCGGGCTGTTGATGTTGGCTTTGGGGAAGGCGCCTGCTCAATGGTTCTATGTGTGTTTATTACTGAGTTCGATTGGGCAGGCACTGGGGACACCGGCGCGCTCCGCCATACTATCGCAGCTTGTTCCGGTTTCCCTTTTCAGTAATGCCATGGCCTGGAATACCAGTTTGTACCGGGTCGGCTCCATGGTGGGCCCTGTGCTGGGTGGGTTACTGTTGGGGCTTGATGACTATACGCCGCCCGCCTTGGCGCTGGCCTTTCTATTGCGCGGGGGAGGGCTGCTGGCCATTGTCCGATTGAAATTACAGGGTCAGGTTCGCAAGGCAGTGGATAGTTCGCTGCAGGGAATGCTGGAGGGGATCCGTTTTGTGCGGAATAACAAGATCATTCTGGCCACAATCACCCTGGATATGTTTGCGATGATGGTGGGCGGGGCGACCTATTTGCTGCCCCTTTTCGCCAGGGATGTTTTGCATGTCGGGGGGCTTGGGTTGGGCTTTCTGCGCGCGGCGGAAGCATTGGGTGCGATTGCGATGGCTATGACGATCGCACATATGCCGCCTATTCGGAATGCCGGGCGCGCGATGCTTTGGGCCGTGGCCTTGTTTGGAGCGGCCACAATTATGTTTGGGATTTCGCAGTGGTTCTGGCTCTCAATGGTCGCCATGTTTCTGGTGGGAGCCAGCGATAATATCAGCGTTATTGTCCGGCACACGTTAGTGCAGGTATTGACGCCCGATCATATGCGAGGGAGGGTATCGGCGGTGAATACTGTGTTTATCGTGGTGTCCGACGATTTAGGAGGGTTTGAGTCGGGGGTCAGTGCGCGGGCCTTCGATCTCATGACCTCAGGGCTGGGTTGGGTGGCTCCCGGAATATCCTCACGTATTGCCGGGGCAGTGGGGTCGGTTGTTTTTGGTGGCGTCGGGGCGGTAGCCGCCGTCATTGGTTGCGCCCGACGCTGGCCCGAAGTATTGCGACTGGGTTCGCTTCGTGACATCCGTCCTGCGGAAAGTGTCATTGTGCAAGAACGTGCGATTGAAGAAGGGGCGCTGAGATAAGAAGCGGGTCTGGATAGAGAAATGCGCACCCACATTCGAAATGCGGGTTTGACCTTCGCACTGGATTTTCACATGCTCACAGCCATGTCGAAGATCTGCCGCTAGAGGAAACCCGATGTTTCAGTCCGGTCTCAACGGGCGTGTGCCAATACTGTCAGAAAAGCGATTTCTTACCCGTTCCATACATATGATGCAAAAAACCTCAAAATCCGCTGTCAGCACTTGGTTAACCGCAGCCATTTGCGCGCTTTTCATGGTTGCTTTCGGTGTCACTAGCATCCCATAGCCATAGTTGAAACGCACGCACGCCAATCCGGCGAAACAACGTAACGCTGCAGAATCCATGGCTGGTTGTGATAATGCCCCCCGTATGCGACACAGTCAAAGTTAATTTTTA
>Ga0194054_10000131_pt1 | contig 37663 bp, 36 predicted proteins | sample SepL2210m_MetaG_FD_163628 | JGI IMG/M metagenome (GOLD analysis project Ga0194054, IMG submission 163628) | Anoxic zone freshwater microbial communities from boreal shield lake in IISD Experimental Lakes Area, Ontario, Canada - Sep2016-L227-10m | ecosystem: Environmental > Aquatic > Freshwater... | reverse complement strand
GCTATGGTTACCGCTTCTCCTGTCGATGGGAATCCGAATGGATATCTGCAAATCCAATTTGACTTTGGAGGATTCCCGGGTGTCGATTTTGATAGTGTGGCTAACGGAGCTGTAGGCTATACCGGTGATTATAACAACTTGGTTCTCTCGTTCGACTACCTCGGATTTGGGCCTAATTCACTTCAGTCCTTATATTTCAAGTCGGCTGTAGGGAACTCCACTTGGGAATACGTCTTTTCAACTCCCTCAGCCAGTTGGGAGAATCTTTCAGTCAGTTTTAATACCCTGTCAGGTTGGACATCCACGAATATTGGCGTGAGTTTTCAAGATGCTATTACAAACGTTTCATTGCTAGGCTTTTCCGTTAGAACTCCCCTCGACTCAATCGGTTTAGTTACTTTTGGCGTTGATAATCTGGAGTTCAGCTACGATCAAATTGCGACCCCTGAGCCAAATGCGATAGTTTTGCTGGTATCCGTGCTGCTCTGTTTGGGTGTGACATTCAGAGTGGATCGATTTCTGATTCGTCCAAACTGGATGAAGCGAACCAAAGATACTATTTCAGACTAATCACCTTTTCCGGCTTCAGGGCTTGTGTGCCTGCTGGAAATATCCGTTCAATCTCAACCGCCAGAGAGTTAAGCATTTGATACTTCGAAACAAAGCCGTGTGCGCCATGGTTTCGGCAAAAACTCGCCATGGAGTCCGTTTCATTCGCCGTCATGATGATGATGCGGCTGTCAGGTACCTGTTGACGCAGTAACATCGTTGCCTGGAGGCCGTCCATGCCGGGCATATGGAGATCCATCAGCACCAGATCCGGGGTGAGCTTTCCGGCCATTTCTACGGCCTCACGGCCATCGGCTGCCGTGCCTACTACCTGCACCACTCCCTGCACTTTGAGCAGGCGTTGTAAACACGTCAGGAAGAGCTTCGAGTTGTCTACGATGAGTGTGCGCAGGGGGTGTAGTTGTAATTCTGTATTCATCAGGCTTTACTGTTCCGTCTATAGCTCAACCTCAATTTTATAAAAATATGATCCGCTGGCGGTCACATCTGTGTCTGTGAAGGAAGTGACAGATCCTAGCCCCTGGATATGCGAGGTGAGTGGAGTGAATGCCGGATTCGCCATCAGATTCGTGCTGCGGAGCACCTTGTAGTACTTGCCCGGCACGCTCGCCCACTGCACTACATGGCCCGCGCCTGACGGAGCGCTTGTCAACTTTACGCTCAGGACTGAGCTGGCATTATTGGGGTCGGTGCCTGCTGCTTGCTCCTGATTGTCTGACATCCCGTCGTTATCAGAATCGAGGGCTTTGGGGGTCCATGTTATCTCTTCCGAATAACTGCTTTCGACACCAGTCTCGTTGAAGGCGACGGCGGCGAAGTAATAGGTCACGCCTTCCTGAAGATTACTGACTGTAGCGGTTGGGGTAAGTCCCGCCATGATCTGGCCGAAATAGACCTGTGAGTTGGTGCCATAATAGAGGCGATAGCCCGCTAGATTGGCCACGGGAGAGCCGTCTGTATTGTTGACGGGTGGGTCCCAGGCAAGTGAAACCGTTGCCGCTTCCAGCGAGGTTGATGATCCGCCGAGCGCCAGACAAACCAGGGTCAGAAGCCAGACGCAAAAGAGCTTTGCGCTGTTCAGGGAACCCTTTGCTGGCATGTCTAGTTCTCTCTTCATGAGACTAGTATGCGAGCGGGCTATGAAAATTCGAAATTCTTGGATTCCCTATTTATGACGGTAAAGTCATCTAGGTAATTCACCCTAGAAATTCAGGAAGGATGGGACTCAGGCGGCGATGATGTTATTACGGATGGCGTAGCGGACGAGGTCAGTCACGGAGTGGATGTTGAGCTTATGCATGATGTTGGCACGGTGCGCATCCACAGTTTTGACACTGACGCCAAGTGATGTTGCCACTTCCTTATTGCTTTTGCCTTCCGCGAGAAGCTGTACGATCTCACGTTCGCGAGCAGTCAGGCGAGGGAGCGCCCGTGACTCTTTTCGAGCAGGTTGCCCAGGTCTTAGATAGCCTCCCAACACCACTTCCGACGCCGTTCCTGTAAAAAAAGGCTTGTGCTGAGAGATCGATTCAATGGCGTCGACCAGAAGGCGTGTGGTGTCACCCTTGAGGATGTAGCCTCGTGCACCTGCGGCAAGCACCTCGCCGACCAATTGCTCGGATTCATGCACAGTGAGGATCAGTACCTCGGTTTTGATTCGTTCTTTGAGAATCTGGCGTGTGGCCTCGAGCCCATTTAGCTCGGGCATGGTTACATCCATGACTATGACGTCCGGTTTTAATTGCCTGGCAAACTCGACAGCTTCCCGTCCGTTGATCGCCTCGCCGCAAATTGTCCACCCCGCCTGGCCGTCCAGGACAGATCGTAACCCTTTCCGGACGAGTTCATGGTCGTCGGCTATTAATATTCGCAGGGGCTTCATCTGGCGCTCCCTTTTATCTGTATCATCGCCCTCACGGTGGTGCCTTGAGGATTGGATTCAATTGTAAATCGGCCGCCGAGTTGGCGCAGGCGTTCACGCATGCCCGCAATCCCTACTCCTACCTTTGAAATCCGCCCGTTTTCATCGGATATCATGTCGGGGGGAAGACCGTTGCCTTGATCTTTGATTTCAAGAAAAACGCGATCGTTTTCACGCCAGATTCGGATTTTAGCGGTCTTGCTTCCTGAATGCCGGTGGACATTGGCCAGACTTTCCTGGAGAACACGGAATAATGCCTGCTCGGTCGCGGGGGGGAGACGGCCTAGGTCAGAGCCGACATCGATGGTTACTTGAATCCCGCTTCGTTGCGAAAACCCGGAGACATACTCGTGGGAGGCGGCGGCCAAACCCACATCTTCAAGCAAGGGGGGGTGCAGCAGATAGGCCATGGTTCGGATTTCCCGGTTGCATTGATCGACAATGGCAAGGGAGTCCGCCAGGAGGTCGTCATTCGTCGTGTCACGTCCTTCAATACGCTGCAACACCAGCCCGATATTCATCCCGACCGCGGCTAATTCCTGTGCCGTGGAATCATGTAATTCGCGACCTATCCGCCGGCGTTCCTCATCTTGAAGTTGTAAAAGATGACAGGATAGTTCTCTGCCTTCTTCTTCCGCATTTCGCCGCAAATTAATATCACGGATGACGCCCGCGAGTTGGACGATTCGTCCCGATTCGTCTTCGATGGGTGTCACGGCGACTTCGCCCTCGTGCTTTTCTGGCAGGAGGATGGCGTGTTCAGTCCAGATTACAGTGGTGTTGTCACGAATGGCTTCCTGGAGTTTGCTTTGAACAAAAGAGTGAAAGGGGGAGGGGACGACCTCCTCGATACGCCTGCCGACTACTTGTTCTTCTGTGAGTCCTGTTCCCAGCAGGAAGGAATCGTTCACGCAAAGAAATCGGAAGAAGCCATCGGCCTCGACCGTGAGAAGGAAAAGTCTATCGCGAACGGTATTGGCGATGACGGCGAGGAGTTCGGTTCGTTGCATGGAATCAGATGCAATTCCGACCCCATTCTGATTTGATTTCATTCTAACTTACTCCTGAGTTGGCTGGACTAGACTTTACACAACCGATCCGGATTAACAATCAGGTAATCCCTGATTGGCGGTCAGGCAAACCCTGATCATTCCTGCATTTGACCTTCTTTGTGTGAGGCGATAGTATGCACGTCGGTATTGAGTGAAGCGCAATTCGGGTACTTCGGGAGAGAGTGGATATATGAGTAAAGTTTTGATTATCGGAGCAGGTGGTGTTGGCGGTGTGGTGACGCATAAATGTGCTCAGATGCCGGAGATTTTTGATGAGATATGTCTGGCCAGTCGCACAGAAGAAAAGTGCAAGGCTATTGCAGCACAACTGAAAACCAGGATCCAGACGGCCAAGGTTGATGCCGATAAGCCGCTTGAAGTTGTCCGCCTGATCAAAAAGATCAATCCTGATATCCTGATCAATGTCGCGCTTCCGTATCAGGATCTATCCATTATGGAGGCCTGTCTGGCAACGGGTGTGGATTATCTCGACACCGCCAATTATGAGCCGCCCAACAAGGCGAAGTTTGAATACAAGTGGCAGTGGAAATATCACAAGGCGTTCCGTGAAAAAGGATTGCTGGCCGTATTGGGTTGCGGTTTCGACCCCGGGGTCTCCAATATCTTTTGTGCCTATGCCCAGAAGCATTATTTCGATGAAATTCATACCGTGGATATTCTCGATTGCAACGCCGGTTCGCACGGGAAGGCATTTGCCACCAACTTCAATCCCGAGATCAATATCCGGGAAATTACCGCACGCGGTAAGTATTGGGAAAAAGGGCAGTGGAAGGACACCGACCCCCTTTCGGTTCATCAGACGTTCAACTTCCCCGAGGTGGGTCCGAAGGAAATGTATTTGATGTATCACGAGGAACTGGAGTCCCTCGTGAAGAACATCAAAGGACTTAAGCGGATCCGGTTCTGGATGACTTTTGGTGAACAATATCTGACGCACTTGCGGGTGCTTGAGAATGTCGGGATGACCCGTATTGATCCTGTCATGTATGAAGGCAAGCCCGTTGTTCCGCTGAAATTCCTGAAGGCCATTCTGCCGGAACCCTCGTCGTTGGGGAAAAACTACAAGGGCAAGACCAACATAGGCTGCATGATGGAAGGCATCAAGAACGGCAAGAAACGGAAGATCTATATCTATAACGTTTGTGATCACGCCCAGTGCTGGAAGGAAGTCAAGTCTCAGGCAATTTCCTATACCACGGGTGTCCCTGCCGCCATCGGTGCGCGAATGGTGGTGACCGGTGCCTGGTGTGATGCCGGCGTATTTAATGTGGAACAGTTCAATCCCGATCCCTTCATGGAAGAATTGAATCACTATGGTCTTCCGTGGAAGGTCAAGCATCTGGGTCCCGGTCAAATGCCGGTCAAGTAATCTCTGTAGGCAAAGAGCAAACAAGAAACAAAAACGGAGGAATGATCATGAGCATGGTTCAGGAATTCAAGCAGTTCGCAATGAAGGGTAATGTGATGGATATGGCCATCGGTATTATCATCGGCGGTGCATTTGGGAAAATTGTCTCATCCCTGGTCACCGATGTCATGATGCCGCCTATTGGAAAGCTTATGGGTGGTGTCGACTTCTCCAATTTGTTTGTTGCTCTCGACCCGGATAAGGGGCCGTTCAAAACTCTGGCTGATGCCAAGGCGGCCGGGGTCGCCACCATTAATTATGGGCTTTTCATTAATACGGTCATCGACTTCGTGATCGTGGCGTTCGCTATCTTTCTCATGGTGAAGGGAATGAACGCGCTGCATCGGCATGAAGCGGCTAAAACCGCCACTCCGGTTGAGCCGCCTGCAGATGTTAAGTTGCTAGCCGAAATTCGTGATCTGCTTAAGAAATAAGGTATAGTCAGGAATTGCATGAATGCTAACTACTCCTTTTAATTCCACCGGCGAGAAGTCCAGCCGCCCATCGCCAGCCACCGCCGCCTGCGCGCCTACATCCGCGACCTGGCCGCGGTTCCGGTTCCGCCAGCCTCAGGAACAGGGGTTATAAGTTGAGGGCGGAGGGTGGGCGGGATTGCAATCGAGCGTTCGTAAAGCCCTCGGCGGTGATCCCCTTTATGGAAACGTTATTCTGTACCGTTATCCATAAGCATGCGCAAGAAGAGGAAATGTTAACATTAGTCAATGTTTACAAGCGTTTGATGAAAATGGCGGAGAGGGTGGGATTTGAACCCACGGTACCTTGCGGTACACAGCATTTCCAGTGCTGCGCCTTAGACCACTCGGCCACCTCTCCAAAGTCGTTTGTATTCAAGCAGTTACGATGATGTATTTATTAGAAATTGACGTCATTTTAACCCCGTGTCACCATTTTATCACCAAATTAGATAACGAGGGCTGTAATGCTTAAAACGGGTTGCAGCATAAGGAAGCGAGGGGCATCTTGGCAAGTGATTCTTTCGCGTAAGACCAAGGCTGCGTGAAACTCATGGGGTGGACACGAGCCCGCCGATGCGTATGCCTGCGCCGACCGGCAAAGAAGGAGGGGGCTTCCCGGAATATCCTTCCGGCCACAACGCAAAACCAATTCGATTTTGTGGAAGGACTCGATGAGGGGGGCACCTACGAATACGGGGTTCTGGTGACTAATGAGACACTCCCCATCGTGGCCTTGGCTCAACTGTACCGGGATCGGGCTGACTGCGAGAATGTGCTGGTCTCCTACCGTTATGAACAAGACTGGCTTCGCCAGCCTCACGCCTTACCGCTTTCCCGATCGTTGCCGCTCCAAGGTGAAGCGTTTGAGGGGAAGAAAGCTCGTCCGTTCTTTGCGGGCATACTTCCTGAAGAAGGGCCACGTCAGCGTATTGCTTCCATTCTGGGAATCAGCGAACGCAACGATTTTGCCATGCTGGAACGTATCGGCGGTGTTTGCGGCGAAATCTGGCGGGGGACTCGCAGATGATATTCTTGAATACGCGGCTGAAGTAGGCGCGATTCGGGAACCCAGTTTGATCTGCGATGGCATCAATCGTTTCATCCGTCTGCAGCAATAGCCGGGTTGCTTCCCGTATGCGCATTTCGGAAACATACCGTGCCGCTGTAGTCCCGAAGTGCCGTTTGAAGACCCGCTCGAATCCCGCAACGCTTAGACCGGCAAGCTTGGCTAGGGATGGGTTGGCTAGCCCCGTGCCGAGGTTCTCTTGAATGTATTGTTGGACATGCGTCAGGTTATCGGGCAAGGGAGGCTGCCAATGAAGTTCACGCCGTGCCAATACGACATGGAGCAGTGCCAGGCTATTGTGGAAAATAGCGTCCATAGGTTCCCATGTTCTATCGGCGGCGATCATCTGTTTTAAATTGCGGATCAGACACAATTCGGTGTCTTGGGGTTTAAGTAAAACCGGAGGGGTGTAATCGACGCGAAGCGACCGTGAGAAACTAAACGCCAACCAGAATGTCGGAACGGGGTTGCGTCCCAGACAGTGGAACAGGCAATGGGGGGGTATCAGCATGAAGTGTTGAGGGGTCAGTTCAACTATGCGTTCGCCAAACAGCACACAATGTCCTTCTTCACTATTGTAGTAAAGCCGCCAGAAGGGACTGAATACGCTGGGAAAGTTCCACTCCCTGTTGGAGGGGAGATATCCGGCTTCGTGCAGGGTGATGCCGGTCCGTCCGGGTTTGACCCCGAGCGGGTCAAACTCGATACCGACGCCGGAAAAGGGGCGCTTATAAGCACCGACGTTGACGCGGCCATGTATTGAATAAGACATAAAACTGAGTCTAGAGGACATAGACATTGGCGGCAAGAAAAGAGTAATGATATGGCTGTCCATTATATACAGGAGTGAGCAGCCATGAGCATGTTTGACACCGTTGGTAAAGAGGTATTGTCCTCCCGTAAACCTGGCACGCAGGTAAAACTTGAGCGTATGCGCAAGGCTTTGCGCCATGAGGAGCCGGATCGGGTGCCGATCAGCGACTTTTTCTGGGGCGGATTTATCCGGCGATGGAGGGAAGAGTTGAGGCTGCCAGCAGATGCAAATCCTTATTATTACTACGATCTTGACTGGATCTGCACCGTCCCGAACATGGATCCGTGGGTTCGATCCTTCGAGATCCTGAAGGAAACGCCACAGGAGGTCACGGTGAAGACAGGCTTCGGCGCCATCATGCGTAAGGTGTACGACTTCCCCATGCCTGAGTTTGTTGGCTGGGAAGTTGATTCTATCGAAAAACTCGAGGCGGCCGTCAAGACCTTCGATTCACATTTCGATCCGCGCCGTTATTTGAGCGCGGGCGACAACCAGATAGCGGGGGTTGGCGATGGATTTGAACGCAACAGCCCCCCTTGGGTGAATACGGTAGCCTCGCTTTGGCCCGATTTCCCGGTATTTGGAAGCATCATCGAGGTTAACGAGTGCTTGACCCGCCTGATTGGCCCCGAGAACCACATGTTGTGGGTGGGGATGGAACCGGAGCGCATGGCGGACGTGGTGGCGCAGGTAGGACAGTTCTATCTGGACTGTGCCAAGGCGCAAATCGATGCTGCTTCAGGGAAACTGGACGGGTTCGTGATCTGGGGCGATATCGCCTACAAGTGCGGCACGTTCATGCATCCAGACTTCTGGCGTGAACACTACAAGCCCTGGGTGAAGGCCATTACCGATCATGCCCATTCCAAGGGGCTGATGGTGATCTATCACGGCTGTGGGAACGTCCATGCGGTCATTCGGGATTTCGCGGAGATGGGCGTCGACGCCTATAATCCGCTCGAAGTCAAGGCGGGCATGGATGCGGTGGACTTGCGGCGCGAACTCGGCCACACTCTCGGGTTTTGCGGCAACAGTGATATCCAGATCTGGGAAAAGGGGGATCCGGTAACTATTCGGCGGGAAGTGCTTCGCAAGTTGAACGCGGCTAAAGGTGGCGGTTATATATTCCAGTCCGACCACTCGGTGGCCAGTAACGTTTCAGGCAAGACCTATGACATGATCGTCAAGCTGGTGCGACAGTATGGAAAATACCCCATGAATCTCGGCGAATATGATGAGTTAATCTGATGAAGGAGAGCAGGCATTTGACTGGAGGACATGATGAAACGCTATGGTTCGGTGATTGGTCTGAAGGAAGAAAAGATCGCGGAATACAAAACCCTTCACGCGGCCGTCTGGCCTGACGTGCTGAAGATGATCGCGGCGTGCCGCATGCGGAATTACTCCATCTATCTTCGGAAGATGCCCGATGGAAAGCATTATCTGTTCAGCTATTTCGAGTATACCGGGTCGGACTTTGCCACGGACTGTGCCGCGATGGTTGCGGATCCCACCACGCAAAAATGGTGGTCATTCTGTATGCCCTGCCAGGAGCCGCTGCCGGATCGGCTCAAGGGCGAGTGGTGGGCGGGAATGGAGGAAGTGTTCCATTGTGAATAGGGTCTTTTGTCTAGGAGGTTAGGGTATGATTTGGGAACGAACCATTGTGTCAAGGGTTGGATAATAGTTGAGGTGTGATCATGTTGCACGATGTCAGTCATGAAGCAATGAAATCGGGAACTGCGGAAATTACGTTGTTGTCAAAGGATGCTGATGTTCTCCGGCGGTTTGCGGCAGACCATCTACACTGATGACTCCAACGCCGTGGTGTCGCGCCATTTCCACAAGCAGATTTGCGAGCGGGAGGACCTCGACAAGATCAGGATGCCGATAGTTACGCATAATATGGAGGAGACAGACTCCCGCTATCGATTGATGCCTTCAATCTATGAGGGAATCATGCCTGTGAAGAAAACGGGCCAAACCCATGTTTGGTTTACGCCTTGGGATTTCCTGATTCACTGGTGGGGCATTGAGGAGGCCATGACCGACATGTATGATCGGCCGGAACTGGTTCATGCGGCCGTCTTTGACCAACTCGTCATGGGATTCGGTGGCGGTGACCACGCCGCCGTCCAGGATGTAAATCCGCTGGCAGCGCATGGCCGTGCACCGGTTTCCTCTTGCCTGCAATCGCGATAAAGTATTGGCTCGTTTGACGGATAAAGTGACCAAAGCGGTTCAAATGATATGTTGCGATGTGACATTGACCCCACTCAAAAATTGGCGCGGTCGCTAAATTCTTTGGTATGTTTGAAGTTGCTTTGCCAAGTGGTGTACATCACGCCGTCTACGCCTTTAATGCCTTTCGAGTCTTTTAACCATGAGGCGATCATTTTTGGGTCGCCATCGTAATACCCGGCTAGAATCTGCTTATGGCCCAAACTGGCAAAATGTTCGAGCGATTGGCGCCGGGTTTTGGGCTCCATCTGCCAGCTCACCACGGTGACCTCTTCAGGTAGGTCTTTCCAGGCGCCATACCAGGGGCCCTCTCCTTTCACCAGATAGTAACGACCCTCCTTGCGGGCGTTGTGGGTCGGGTCAAACATGTCTGACCATATAAAGAGAGGCTTGCCGGGATCGGCGGCCTTGATGATGTCTACGCAGTGGCGGACATTATTGCCGAGAATCCGGGCGGGGTCTCCGCCTTGTTTTTGGCAGGATTCGTCCCAGCCTTGCATTCGGATTTCATCATGCATCATCATGTAGCCATCCGGATGAATGGCGTCTCGCACCTGTTGAATCTGTTCCGTGAGGATCTCATAAACCTTGGCTTCACTCATGCAACAGGAGACCTGTCCGTCATAAATGATGGCAGTATGATAATAGTCGGCGAGCACCCGTTGTCCTTCCGCCAACTGCCCGCCGGGCAGAGTGCTGATGGCGGGTAGGGCGTGCCACGAGCTGTAATCGCCTGCCCAAGGATCCATTCCAAGTAACGGGTCGTTAATAGGCTTAACATCGCGGCCTTCCTGATAAAGAACAGAGCCGCCTTCGTTGTAGAGTCGAAGCGGGGCGCCGGGGCGCCGGAGGACATTCATGAATCCTGCGGGTTCCACTTGCACGTTGTCCCACCAGATGGTGCCTGTTTCTCCTGCCCAAGTGCCCAGGTAAAGGGTCGCCGTGGAGGATTCCAGTGTGTTGAAGGTGATGTGGATGGTTTTCCAGTCTTGAGTCTGTTCGAATACAGGCGTTTGGAAATTCAGGGTCTGTCCCTTTTCGCCCAGTACCATGATACGGGTGTCTTGGGCACTCCAGTTGAGGGTTTTGACGTCAACTGACACGTGATAGTTGTGGAAGGGCTGAAGCTTGAGGGTTTGGCAGGCTCGGGCATGTTTGTGCTCCGGTTCAAACTTTGCCACATCCTGCATCCGGAGTGAGGCATGGCCCTCTCTGTGGATATTCGTGTCCATAAATGAAATCTGGCCCGGTGCGTCGACGAATTTCCAGCCGTCAGGTGTGTTGGCGTGAAAAGACTCAAATCCACCGTTTCGGAAAGCAATCGCCTCATCCGGGATAAGCGTGCCGTTACGGACAACAAAGTTGGCGCCGCGCACAGGCAATCCTTCCGCCAGATGCGGGTTACGGCTGAGGAGACTATTGGAATAGCCCATCGGCATAACGGCTGCCACCAGTTCCAGTTTCAGGCGGCGGCAGGTGTCATGCATTTCCTGCCAGTTCTTTTTGTAAATGTCGGGGACAGAATCCCAGCGCATGAACTTGTAGTCATTGAAGACTACGCCGGTGTAACCCTCGGTGGCGACTCGCTCCAGCAGCGCCATGGTTTGGATCATGTGTTCTTGTGGGAGTAATCCCGTTTGCAGGTAGAGCCAGCGCCTTGGCAGGGGAGGGGAAACATTACCGGGCGATTCAGTGGCGGTCAAAGAGAGCGGGAGCAGCAGGGCGAGGATTATAAGTATTCTTTTCATAACACCACATCCTATTCCTCTTGTGCGGAAATTAAAGTAGCAAAAAAACAGGCCGGCTGTTTAGGGCCGGCCTGTTTCATGTTGATGATAGTAACTTAGAAAACGTAGGAGGCCTTGATGCTGCCGAGCACGAAGTCCTTCTCCGGATAGAGACCAGCGGCACCGTCCTTGATGTCGCCATCAGGCAGGGCAGTGTACTGAAACGCCGGGGTGATGGTGAGGGACTTGGTGACCGGGATGGCCAGCGCGGCCCCGACATTCATATCGTTCAGCGCGTTTTGGTCTACGCCGAAGTAGAAGGCGTTATACTCAGCGGTCGCCGCGCCCAGCGAGGCGCAGAGAGCCAGTGTGGTTTTCTCCGTAAGGCTGTGGCTGTAGGTGAACGCCAGGTTTCCGTAGACGCCATCCGCTTCGTCGAAGTCATAATAGACGCTCAACGTCGGGACGATCAACAACGTAGGCAGCGAGAGGGTTCCGTAAACCTCGCGGGTACCCTTGAAGGTGGTATTCGGGAAGGAATACTCAATCAATCCCGCTCCCAAGGCCACGGCCCCCACTGTCTTGGAATAGCCTAACGTCAGATCCATTTCTGATAAGTCCGGGGCATCTTCGGTGACGGCGTCCGTGAGGTTCATATTCCCCCAGGTGTTGATCGTGAACGATCCTTTGCCGAGGGTGAACGAGGGCTGTAGTACAGCTTCCTTATTCAGGACTTGTCCACGCCATACGTACCCATTGGCCAAGGTTGCTTCGGCCAGGGCCGACGGCGGGGTGGGGGCGGGAGCCTCCGCCCAGGCGAGGCTTGCCCCGCCCAATACCACCGTTATCACCATGCATCGAAAATAGTTGTTTGGTAACCTGCTTGTCCGTCCGTTATTGCGTGTTATCATGTTTTGTCTCTTTCTGTATTTATGATTTGTGAGTTTATCCGATCGCTGCACCACCCGTTTCACCCGTTCGGATGCGTATGCATTCTGGTAGGTCGAGGACAAAGATCTTGCCGTCCCCGACTTCCCCGGTGCGCGCCCCGCCGGTGATGGCCTCGATAGCGGGCTTGACGAACTCGTCATTCACCGCAATCTCGAGCTTCATCTTCTTCAAGAGGGTCCCGGCCTCCTTGTGGCTCCGGTAGACCTGGGCGATACCGCCCTGGCGACCGCGCCCCATGACGCTGGTCACGGTAACCAGGTTGATCTTCTTGTCTGTTAACCGCTCGAGGACTTCGTCCATCCGGTCGGGTTGAATCACTGCTATGATGTATTTCATTTTTGTCCTTCAATTCGTTATTTGCTAATCGTTGTTAGGTCGTTTCCTTAGTCGAGCATCGTGTACCCGGTTTCGCGATGGTCCGTCAGATCCAGGCCGATCCGCTCAGATTGTTCAGTCGCACGCAGGCCGATCACTTTGTCCACCAGTTTGAGCAGGACGAAGCTGACCACGCCCGAGTAAGCCACGGTGATCGCCACCGCCTTGAGTTGGATGATGAACTGAGCGGGGTTCCCGTAGAACAGGCCGTTCGCGCCAGCGCTATTGACGGTGGTGGTCGCCCACAATCCCGTCGCCAACGCACCCCAGATTCCGCCCACACAATGCACGCCGAACGCATCCAGAGCATCGTCATAGCCAAGTTTCTCTTTCACGAAGCTGACGAACAGGTAGCAGATGACGCCTGCGCCCAAGCCGATTCCGATGGCGCCGCCAATATTGACGAAGCCCGCAGCCGGGGTGATCGCTACCAGACCGGCAACTGCACCAGAGATCAAGCCCAGCACCGTCATACGCCGATTGAACGCCACATCCATCACTGCCCAGGCCAACCCGGCAACCGCTGTAGCAACGTGTGTTACCACAAAGGCATTAGCCGCCAAACCGTTTGCGCCCAGTGCGCTTCCGGCGTTGAAGCCGTACCAGCCGAACCACAGCAGGGCTGCGCCCATGACCGCAAACGGTAGGTTATGTGGCGGAGACAGTTTGTGGGGATACCCTAAGCGACGTCCCAGCACCAAAGCCGCGACCAGGGCCGCAACACCCGCATTGATATGAACCACGGTACCACCGGCGAAATCCAACGCGCCCATCTTGCGGACGAATCCGCCAACGCCCCAGACCCAGTGACACACGGGATCATAAACAATCGTGGACCAGAGCAGCATGAACACCACAAACGCCGAGAACTTCATGCGTTCCGCAAAGGCGCCGATGATCAGGCCAGGGGTAATCACCGCAAACATCATTTGAAAGATCATGAACGCTTGATGCGGAATCGTCCCCGCATAGTCTGCATTCGGTTCCAGTCCGACGTTCTTTAGAAACGCCCAGTCCAGGTTCCCGATGAGTCCCTTGATATCAGGGCCGAACGACAGGCTGTATCCGAAGATCACCCACTGTAAGCTTACGGCGCACATCAGGAAGAAGCATTGCATGAGGACCGAGAGCACATTCTTTTTCCGGACCAATCCTCCGTAGAATAAGGCAAGGCCGGGGATGGTCATCAACATGACCAATGCCGTGCTGACCAATACCCAGGCGGTGTCACCCGAATTCACGGCTGAAGCCGTGGCCGCCGGAGCGGCGGCCACGACCGCCGTGGTTGCAGTTGTGGCGGCCTCTTCCGCCAGGGCGGGCAGTGCGCCCGCCAGTGCCATTCCCGTTCCCATCAGTCCTGTTAGCCATCCTAACCTTTTCACGTTTTGTCCTCTTTCTCTTGTTGTTGCTTGTTAAAACTATTTATTCGCGACGTGTTTATTCAATACCATCTTCCGTGCCAAGTTTTGGATATGAAGGCTGTAAATAGTAATAACATGTTGATTATGAATATATAATGAATTTTCATGAATTATACAATGGTGTCTTGCGTTTCTGCATTGTTACAATAATGTCCTTCATATCACGTATGTTGCATAGCTGGTTATGTTGGTCATGGTGGTATTTGTCGGAGTCGGGGAGAAGTTGGCGGATCGGTTTTTGCCGTTGTATCTGGGGGCACTTGGGGCGCGATTTGCATCACTTGAAATATTCCATGCATTGACATAGAGGCCAATACTGATCATAATGGTCTCCGGTTTTTCAAGCATTGCAACGATTTTGGAAGGACTTTCTCTTACTATGCATCCGAAGATTAATCATTTGATCCAGTTACAGGAACTTTCGCTCATTCGTGCTGAACAGAAGGCCCATCGCGGGGGACATCGGTTGGACGAACTTACCGCGGCCATTAATGATCTGACCGCGCAACTCTCGCCTGAGATTCAAGCTCTGGTGCAGCGTATGCAGAAGCGGGACTTCATCATTATTGCTCCTATGACGAATGGAGCCTGTAATGCCTGTGGCATGCGATTGCCTACCAGCCATGTTCAGCAGGTGAAAGTCTCGGATCAGCTTCAGGTGTGCCCCATATGTACCCGTCTCCTCTATTTCCAGGATGGTTTGGCCAAGAATATCGGCAAAGCCGTTAAGCACACCGAGCCGCGGAAAGTGGGTATTGCGCGCTTCTCCTCGCCCGCGCTGATGATTCCCCGGTTGACGGCCACGACGTGTGAGGGCGCAATCGCTGAGTTGGCGAAAAAGATGCAGGAGGAAGGGGTCGTGGATGATGCCGATAAGTTGATCGAAGCGGCGCTTAAACGCGAATCGATTGTCAGCACTGCCTTGGAGCATACGTTGGCGTTTCCTCATGTTCGTGGTGTTGAAGGCGGCGGGCTTACCTTGGGCCTGGGGATCAGTCCCAAAGGCATTAAGTTCGATGAAAATGACAAAGGCCTCACCAAGATCATTTTCTTTATGGTCATTCCCACCGCGGCCAGTGCGTTTTATCTCAAGTTGCTGGCAGGATTGGCGGAAACGTTTACCGATGCCGAAGCGCGCAAGGCGTTGAGTGCAGAGGAAAGTCCTGAAAAATTGTGGAAGGCACTGATCAAACTGACCAAGAAGACGGTTCAGTAACCCCTCGGTTTTCCCGCGACATGGCAAACATCAAAATTGTGTTAGTGGGCCCCTTGTATGGCGGGAATGTGGGATCGGTTTGCCGGGCCATGGCGAATACAGGGCTTTCGGAATTGACGTTGGTTTCACCTGCGGCCACCCTTGATTACAACGAGGCCAGGATGATGGCCGTGGCGGCGGGTGGCATTCTGGAGCAGCGGCGTGAGGTTGCGACCTTGGAGGAGGCCGTGGGCGACTGTGGCCTGGTGATGGGGACAACGGTCCGGCCCGGACTCTACCGGCAACATGTCAAAACGCCGCGGGAATGGGCTCCCGATATTCTGGCCTCTGCTTCTGTAAAAAAGGTTGCCCTGGTTTTCGGGCGCGAGAACTGGGGATTGACCAATGAGGAACTGGCCATTTGCACCAACCTCATTCAGATTCCCACATCGCCTGAATATCCTTCACTCAACCTCTCGCAGGCGGTCTTGATCTGCTGTTATGAATTGTATGTTGCTTCCGGCACGTTTGAGCCCCCTGTTGAAAAATCCGAAGAATGTTCCACTTCGACCCGTGAACATATGTTCAGGATGTGGCACGACATGCTGATGGAAGTGGGATTCATGAATGAACAAAAATCCGCACACATGATGCTGGGGGTGCGCCGGATTTTTTCCCGTTCGCCACTGACCACGGATGATGTGAACATCCTGATGGGAATCGCGCGTCAAACGCTCTGGAAGGCGCGGCAAGGTGTTGGCAACAACCCGTCGGATCATGAATGAGCTCCGTTCAAACGCTCAATCCTTGACGACGGGCTCGGTGTGGCAAGGCCTGATAGGGCTGGCCTGGCCGATGTTCGTCAGCACGACACTTCAAAATCTCCAGAGTGTAATCGGCCTTTTCTGGGTGGGTCGGCTTGGATCTGATTCTGTCGCGGCGCTGGCGATGAGTGGTACCCTGCTGATGATGCTTTTTCCCGTGGTCATGGGGTTGTCGACTGGCACGATCGCGATTGTTGCGCGGAGTGTGGGCGCGGGGAATCCGGCCGAGGCCGCTGAAGTGGGCGGGCAGTCTCTTCTTGCGGCCTTGATCTGCGGGGTGATTGCCGGAGTGGCGGGTTGGTATTGGGCGGGGGATCTCTGCCGGTGGCAGGGCGCTACTGGTGAGGTGGCCCGGCTGGGGACCCAGTATTTGGGAATTTCATTTCTGGGTTGCTTTACCGTTTTTATTCTCTTCATTGGCAACAGCATTCTGCAGGCCTCGGGGAATACCGTCATACCGATGTATGCCATGGTGTTGGCAACAGTGCTTAATCTGGTTCTTGATCCTATTTTCATTTTTGGTTTGCTGGGAATGCCGCGTATGGGGGTTGAGGGGGCGGCACTGGCCATGGTGTTGGCTCAAAGTGTGGCCGTGGTTGTAGTTTTGCGGGCACTGGTTCGCGGTAAAAGCGGGGTGAAGGTGGGGTTAGCGGCCTGGCGTCTTCGACTCGATCCGATCTGGCGCATCATGAAAGTGGGTATTCCCAGCTCAGGGCAGATGTTGTCCCGGAGCCTGATGAGTGTGGCGTTGATGTGGATTGTGGCGAAGTATGGGACGAATGCCGTGGCGGCTTATGGGATTGGGGTCCGCTTTCATATGATGGCCCTGATGCCCGCTTTTGTTTTGGGAAATGCGGCCGGTGCGATCGTGGGGCAAAATCTGGGGGCGGGCCGTCCGGACCGCGCTCAGCGCGTGGCGTGGCTGGCCACCGGGCTGGATGCCATTATTATGTTTGTGCTGGCACTCGGCTTGACGATCTTTGCCACGCCGCTTGTCCGGTTATTCGATCCTTCCCCGGAGGTCGTGCTGGCCGGGGCCAGTTATCTCCGGATTACGTCGTTCTTCCATGTGTTGGCGGCGCTCTCCATTGTGTTGGGCCGTGCGCTACAAGGAGCGGGAGATACGGTGGCACCGATGGTTGCAACGATTGTGGGGTTATGGGGCGTGCAGATTCCTTTAGCCATTTTCCTGGCACGCCATATGACGCCTTCGACAGATGGCATCTGGTGGTCAGTCGGCATCGCCATTCTGGTCAACGGGCTGATGGTGACTTTCTGGTTTATGACCGGCCGCTGGAAAACCAGAAAAGTATGACCCGTAATTCTTATTGACGTGAGGCGGTTCCTCCGTAAAGTATATCCCCTTTCAACAAGCCGTAAGGCTTCATTTAAGGAGAAAACCATGATTGTATCGACAAAACAGTTATTCAAGCATGCCTATGGCAACTATGCCATTGGTGCATACAATATCAACAATTTGGAGCAGACGATGGGCTTGTTCAATGGCTGTATTGACAGCAAGGCTCCCTTCATCATCCAGTTGTCCAAGGGTGCCCGCGATTACACCAACAAAGCCATGTTGGAAGCCATGATCCGCGCGGCGGACGAGATCTTCCCGGATGCGATTTTTGCCGTGCATCTGGATCACGGTGACGAAGCCACCTGCATGGACTGCATCAAGAGCGGGTTCTACAGCTCGGTCATGATCGACGCCAGCGCGGAGTCATTTGAAAAGAACATCGAAATCACCAAGCGCGTGGCCGATGCGGCGCATGCCAAGGGCATTGTCGTCGAAGCCGAACTTGGCAAACTCGGCGGTGTGGAAGAGCACGTCTCTGTGGCCGAGGCCGATGCCAAGCTGACGAATCCCTCTCAGGCGGAAGAGTTTGTCAAGAAGAGCGGTTGCGATAGTCTGGCCTGTGCCATTGGCACCAGCCACGGCGCGTTCAAGTTCAGCGGCTCGCAGGGCCTGCACTTCGACGTGTTGTCGGAGATCCAGAAGCGCCTTCCGAATTTCCCTCTCGTCATGCACGGCTCCAGCTCGGTGCCGCAGGACGAAGTTGCCCGCATCAACGCCGCCGGTGGCCAGATCAGTGGCGCCAAGGGTGTCAACGCGGACGAGTTCAAGCGCGCCGCCCAGTTGGGTGTGACCAAGATCAATATTGATACGGATGGCCGTCTGGTCTGGTGCCGCGTGCACCGTGAATCCTTCAAGAACGATCCCAAGAACTTCGACCTTCGTCCTCCGGGCAAGGTCTTCATGAAGGAATACGCGAAGTTCATCGCGGCGAAGAACGAAAAACTCGGCAGCGCCGGGCAGCTCGACGAAATTCGCAAGCTGGTGAAGTAAGCGGTCTCTGTTGATCCAAGGCGTCCGGGTAAAACCGGACGCCTTTTTTTGGCTTATTGGTTGACATATAAAGGAAATTATAATTTGCTTTAATTAGATATTTGCGCAATTATGGAAAGCATAATTTCAATTATGTGGTGATGCTGTGGTCCAAAGTAACATAAAATTGCATAGTCTTGGTCTCAGGTTGCGGGATGCGCGCTTGCGGCGGAACGATACCCAGGCCATATTTGCGGCCAGGATCGGGATAAGTGTGCCAACCCTCCGGAAAATGGAATCCGGAGATCCCTCCGTTTTGGTCGGACACTGGGTGACGGCCTTGGAGGTTCTCGACCGTGCTGGAGATATAGAGGCTATTCTTGCCGCGCCAGAAGACCTATTCGCCAAATATGATCAGATGAAGACTCCGCTACCCAGACGGGCATCGAGGAGGACAAGGTGATCTACCGGATCAGGGTTTGGGATCGATCAAACGGAGATCATCGGCCCGTTGGTGAGATGGTCTGCGAAATTGTTGAAAGTGGACGGGCAAGAAGTGCATTTCGGTATGAGCATGCTTATCTGGAGAGGGATGACGCCTTTGCGTTGGATCCGGTCTCTCTTCCCCTGAAGTCTGATTCATTTTCGATTGAACTCCCTGGCATTTTCGGTGTTTTTGAAGACAGTCTTCCCGATGACTGGGGGCGCAATCTTCTAGTCCGTAAACATCAGATCCCTCGGCATGCACAAAATTTGCCGAATCTACTTCTTGCCCTGGGGAACACAGGACTAGGGGCCTTGTCTTTCACGGATCATGAAAAGCCGCCCCCTGCCGCGGCTGAAATCTCAACGCTCTACCTCTCTGACCTTGTCGAGGCGGCTGAGAAGTTCGAGCGTGGCGAGAGTCTGGATTCAGGTCTCTCGCTTCTTCTGAGCGCTGGCAGTTCGCCCGGTGGGGCGCGCCCCAAAGCCGTGGTGGTAGATGAGGAAAGCAACAGTCACTATCTGGCCAAATTCCCGAGTGTTATCGATCAGGTCGATGTGGTGAAAATCGAGGCCGCCATCATGAATCTGGCGGCCAGGGCTGGTCTTCCCGTTCCCTGTACCAAGCTTGTCCAATGCTCAGGCAAATCGATACTGCTGGTTCAAAGATTCGATATCATCCCTGCCGGACGCCGACATATGATCAGCTTTCAGACTTTGCTGAAAGCCCATGGGTTCTATCAGCTGCGGTACCAGGAGTTACTGGCCATCGTGCGAAAATACAGCAATGACCCCTTGGTTGATGCTGAACGGCTTTACCGTCAGATGGTTTTTAACGCTGTCGTGGGCAACACGGATGACCACTTGAAGAATTTTTGGATGGTTCATGACCGCGAACAGGGGTGGCGGCTCTCACCGGCATTCGATCTGATCCCCGACGTGGGGAGGAGAAGAGAGCATATTTTGTTTTTCGACCTCGATGCCTTTTATCCCGGACGGAAAAAACTTGAGCAACTGGGGACGCGGTGGGGAATTCGAAATCCAGAATTAGTGGTCGCACAGGTATTTGAAGCCGTGGCGGGCTGGAAGGAAGCATTCACGGCTACCGGTGTCCCAAATCAAGACATCACGCGTTTCAGCGAAATTGATGCGTACCTACAGGGGTGAGGCCGCAGTTTAAAACATTTGGATGGCCTCATTTTTGTTTTCATAAATATCATGTTGACATGATACAGCCTTAATCTGTAGTAATTAGTACATGAACAATGAATCAGACAAGTCTGACCATCCAAATGATCCGCTGGGAGTGGATATAGGGTTGCGGATCAAGGCATTACGCCGAGTTAATCATCTTACACAGGCAGAACTGGCACGTCGTATTGGAATTCGGACAGGGCCCATGAATGCCCTGGAAAATGGCCATCATATCCCCTCTGGGCGGGTGTTATTTCGCTTAGCTGAAGTTTTAGAAACGAGTGTGGATTCGTTACTGGGCGTGGGCCAGCAGCGCGGGGCGGGCGGTGGCACATCAGGGATGCCGCTTTATGTAGCCGAATCGGCTGAGTACAACGTTCCGCAGCAGGGAACGCAATGGCCCATGGCGGTTATGGCGTCATTACCTGACGATACGCCGTTGGACAAAGCAGGCCGGGTGATGGTGGATCAAGTTATGCAAGCATTCCTGGCACTTGAAGATTTATGTGGGGCGCAGAAGCGGGCGCACATTCCGCTCTACGTTCCCTTTTCGCGCACGGTTGAAGGTGTAGAGATGTGGGCGCAGCAGGTTCGGCAGGTGCTGGGGATTGGACAGGCGGTGATATTCGACTATCTGGAGTTGCTTGAGAATGCCGGATTGCGCGTGGTGTTCTGTCCGCTGCCGGATAAAATTCAAAGTGTAGCCTATTACGATGCTCGGAATGCCAACGCGTTTTTAATTGTGCGGAATGGATTGAACGTGGAGCGGCAGTTATTTGAGCTTATCAAGCGGTTAGGCTCCATTTACATGTTCACGCGGCGGGTCTATGGACAGTTGCCGGCCAACGAGGCCGGGGCTTTGGACGATCTGCATGTGGCGCGCCAGTTTGCGGCATTATTCCTGATGCCGGCATCGTCGGTTCGGGCCAGTGTCATGCAACTTGGGGTCAAGCCGGATGAATGGAACTATGAGTTGTTATTGCGGCTCAAGCATCGGTTCGGGGTATCGGCGCAGGCCTTCCTGATGAGATTAGGCGAGTTAAACCTGATCGACAAAGCCGGGGCAGACGCATTGCGCACAAAGATCGCAGCGCACTATCAGCAAACAGCGTATGGCGAGCCCGACGCGACCCGGCGGGTATTATCGCCCAATGGCAGGCTGGGCGATCTGCTGTTGATTGCGTCAAGGAATCCCGAGACGGCGGAAGAGGCGAGGGAGATTGGGGAACGCCTGCGGCGATATGAGATATGAGATGTTCAGATATGAGATAGAATTGGGGAAAGAATGAAATATTACGCACATAGCAAAGAAGATCGGCCAGTGGAAGAGTGGCAGGGTCTGGATGAACATTTGCAGGGTGTGGCGAAAATGGCGGCGGAGTTCGCAGGGGTTTTCGAGTCTGCTAATTGGGTGTGGAATGCAGGTTGGATACATGATCTTGGAAAAGCCGATTCGATATTTCAAGGGTATCTCTTGCGTGAAAATGGGCTTGATGATGCAAATTATGATTCTGGTCGAATTAATCATTCTTCTGCTGGTGCAGCCTTGGCAGAGGATAGTATGGGCGCATGTGTTGGTCGTATTCTTGCCTATATCGCTGCTGGCCATCACGCAGGGTTACCTGATTGGGATGCCAATGAAACCGGAAATGCTGCGCTTTCGATACGGATGGATGAGGGCCGTGAAAATTTAGCTAGGATCAAAGAATATACGACGGCCATTCGAAAAAACTTTCGCGCAACGCCTCGGCCTCCGAAATTTGTTAAGCCGTCAGATTTCCATCTTTGGGTTAGAATGCTTTTCTCCTGCCTTGTGGATGCTGACTTTTTAGATACCGAAGCATTTATGCAGCCTGCGCAACCTCAAATCCGGAGGGGTTTCAAGGCGCTGGTTGAACTTAAGCCCTTGTTTGATGCCTTCATGAGTGAGAAAACTAAGAATGCAAAAAAGACGCCTGTAAACGAGATACGCCAGGAAATTCTTGCCGCATGCCGTGACGCTGCCAAACAAGACTTTGGGCTTTTCTCACTCACTGTTCCAACTGGTGGCGGAAAAACCCTGTCAGGAATGGCGTTTGCTTTGGATCACGCGGTGAGGCTCGCGAAACGAAGAATCATCTATGTTATTCCCTACACAAGTATTATTGAGCAAACCGCTCAGACTTTAGCCGATATCTTTGGGGCGGAAAATGTGGTTGAGCATCACAGTAACTTGGATCCAGAGCGAGAGACACAGCGGGGGAGATTAGCTGCCGAAAACTGGGATGCGCCAATCATTGTAACAACCAACGTGCAGTTTTTTGAGTCACTTTATGCGGCCAAGGCGGGGCGGTGTCGCAAGCTTCACAACATTGTCGATAGCGTGGTAATTCTCGATGAGGCTCAGCTTTTACCGCCGACGCTTTTGGCTCCTTGTGTAGATGTGATGAATCAACTTGTCCGGAACTATGGGGTTACCATGGTGCTTTCGACAGCCACCCAGCCAGCTCTTCCTGAAATCGATCCACCCCGGGAAATTATACCCGCCACCTTGGATTTGTATAATCGGTTGAAGCGGACGGAATTCAAACTTCCAGATCTCAAGGTAAAGACTGAATGGGGGGAATTGGCGAAACGCCTCCAGCAATACGAACAGGTCCTTTGTATCGTGAATACACGTCGGGATTGTTATGATCTTTTCAGGTTTATGCCGGAGGGAACAATCCATCTTTCCGCACTGATGTGTGGCGAGCATCGTTCCTCGGTTATTGCTGATATCAAACAAAGACTGAATGATGGATTGCCTACACGTGTTATCAGTACTCAACTGGTTGAGGCTGGGGTTGATATTGATTTTCCTGTGGTATACCGCGCTCTTGCCGGGCTTGATTCAATTGCCCAGGCGGCAGGTCGGTGTAATCGCGAAGGGCGGCGGGCAAAAGGGGAGGTTCATGTATTTGTGCCACCAAAGTCATCACCATCGGGTCTACTTCGTAAAGGCGAAGATACGACCAGGGAATTGTGTTCAATGCAGGGGTTTGATCCACATAGGGTTGAAGTCTTTGCACAATATTTTGCGCTATTTTATTCCCGAGTCAATGATACGGGAAGCCGGTTCGCTGACTGGCTGATAAAAGATGTGAATCCGCATCTCCATTTCCAATTCAGAACAGCTGCAGAAAATTTCCAGTTTATCGATGATCAGGCTCAGCAACCCGTTTTTGTCCGCTATGGAGCTAGCGCCAAATGGCTTGATCAACTTCGTATTGTCGGGCCGACTCGTGAGAACATGCGCCGGTTGCAGCGTTACGCAGTCAACCTGTCTATGCGGACATTCAATCAGGCCAAGGCTGACGGTTTGCTGGAGGAAATTGGCAAAGATTTCTGGTGTTGGACAGGAAAATATGACGGGGTAATTGGCCTGGATATTTTTGGTGCAGGTCGTGCGCCAGAGGATTTGATCGTTTGAGCGGAAATATAATGAAAGGTGAGCCATGAAAGGTTTTTGTCTGGAAGTCAGTGGTGAATTCGCCTGTTTCACAAGGCCTGAGATGAAGGTTGAGCGCGTCAGTTATGATGTCATCACTCCATCGGCGGCCCGTGCAATCTTTGACGCTATTTTGTGGAAGCCGACTATCCGGTGGCAAATAAAAAAAATAGAAGTGCTATCGCCTATTCGATGGGCGTCAGTCCGAAGGAATGAAGTCGGGAAGGTGGCGTCGCCAGGTTCAAAGGGTATCTTCATTGATGATGGGAAAACCCGCCAACAACGTGCCGGGCTCATTCTGCGTGACGTAAAGTACCGGCTTCACGCTGAATTTAAATTTATTTCGCCGGATAATAGGGGAAGGGGTATGAATCCAGTGCCGGAATGGTTGGTAGATCCCGAGGAGGTACTAGAGTTTAAGAAGCCGGATGTGCGCACAGACGAAACCGAGGCAAAGTACGCCGCCATGTTTGAGCGAAGAGCCAAAAAAGGGCAGTGTTTCAACCAACCCTATCTCGGCTGCCGCGAATTCTCCTGTGCGTTCACTTTGGTTGATTCGATCAATGAAATGGAAACTCCTCTTCCAGTCCCAGAAACTCGTGATTTGGGCTGGATGCTTTATGATCTTGATTTTTCTGATCCGAAGGACATTAAGCCGATGTTTTTCCGGGTCGAAATGAAAGAAGGCGTCATTATGGTTCCGGCTTTCGACAGCGAGGAGGTGCGCAAATGATCCTGCAAGCGTTGAAGGAATATTACGATCGGAAGCCGGATCTACCCCGGGAAGGTTGGGAGCGGAAAGCCATCCCATTCTTGGTAGTGATCAAAGAAAATGGTGATTTTGTTTGCTTTCAAGACACGAGGGAGTCTGACGGAAAGCGACTGCGTGCAAAAGAGTTTCTTGTTCCTTCTCTAGGCGAAAAGAAGGGCAATGGAATCAAGGCCAATTTCTTTTGGGAAAACATCGAGTACCTGTTTGGGATTCCAGTAGCAACAGGTGAGAGAAAGCCTGACCCTGAACGTGTTCGGGAACAGCATTCTATGTTCCGGCACCGTGTAGAAGCAATTGTAGGCGATTGCGGAACCCTAAGGTCTGTTCGTTCTTTTCTTGAACGAATAGATGTTGAAGCGATCCAGCGTGTGGCGAGGTGGCAGGATGTTCTTGATCTGAATCAGTCTCTTCTTTTGGCGATAGAGGGGCGTGGGCCTGTCACTGACGATGCTGAATTGCGCAATTTGATTGATGTGTCGCGAACACCTAAGGGTGTTCGAGGGCGTTGTTTGGTTACTGGGGAGGAAGATGAAATTGTAGTTCTGGAACCTCCGATTCGTGGTGTTCGCGGCGCGAATCCAATGGGTGCCAGCCTAGTGTCAGTAAATAACAAAGTTTCAAACGGCGTGAACGCAGGGGCAGTGCCTGCATTTTCGTCATTCTCGAAAGAGCAAGGGCGAAACTCTCCCATAGGGAAGTCAGCATCTTTCGCCTACACAACGGTACTCAATCACCTACTGAGAAGTGATTCGCGTCAGCGTATCCAGATCGGCGATGCCACGACTATCTTTTGGAGCGCAAAAGACGATAACTTTGAAATGCTGGTAGCTGATTTCTTTGGGGAGCCGCCCAAAGATGATCCAGATCGTTTAGTGAATGCTGTCAAAAATCTCTACAAATCTGCACATAATGGTGCTTATGTCACGGATGATAACCGAATAACGTTTTATGTATTGGGTCTGTCACCAAACGCGGCCCGCATTGCCGTTCGCTTCTGGTTGCGAGGAACAGTGGCTGAAATTGCAGCTAAGGTCAGGCATCATTTCGATGATATTCGGATTGCGCATGGACCAAAGGACAAGGATGCCGTTGCGCTTTTTCGTTTGCTGGTTTCCACGGCTACCCAAGGGAAAGCGGAAAATATTCCGCCTAACCTTGCAGGTGATACGATACGGGCTATTCTCGAAGGACTACCGTATCCGCAAACGCTGTTGCAGGCGGCTATTAGGCGTATTCGCGTCGAGCAAGGGAAAAAAGACAAAATAACCGGTAAATTATTGCCCAATGTGACTTACGAGCGTGCCTCGCTCATAAAAGCTTGTCTAAATCGCAAATTTAGATCTGAAAACCAACAAACAAAGGAGGAACTGAAAGTGAGTCTCGATACAGTTAATATGAATATCGGCTATCGGCTCGGGCGACTGTTTGCCGCGCTTGAGAAAATTCAAATTAGGAAGTTCACTCAGAACGGTGGGAAAGAACCAAATTCCACAATTCGGGATAAATTCTATGGTGCGGCGTCGGGAACGCCAGCATCTGTTTTTGGAACATTAATTCGATTAAGTAAACATCATCTTGCAGGCATTGAAAATGTTGGCGAACGGATCAATTGCGAGCGACTGATAGGTGAGATTATGTCCGGAATTGCTGATTTTCCCCCGCATCTCAAGTTGGATGATCAGGGAAGATTTGCAATCGGCTACTATCACCAGATGCAGGATTTCTACACTAAGAAAGAAAAACAAGACCAACCAAATAAGGAGAAAACATGAGTACCCTAGTAAAGAATCGTTATGACTTTGTATTGATCTTTGATGTGCAGGATGGAAACCCCAATGGTGACCCTGATGCGGGCAATCTGCCGCGTATTGACGCCGAATCCGGACAAGGTCTCGTCACGGATGTTTGCCTCAAGAGAAAGATCAGGAACTTTGTGCAAATGACACGAAATTTATCAAAAGGCTATGATATCTTTGTTAAGGAAAAAGCTGTGCTGAACAGGCTCATCAATGGTGCATACGAAACTTTAGAAATTGATTTGGAGAAAACGCCAGCCAATAAGAAAGACGGAGAAACGCGAAAAGAAAAAGGTGTTGGGCAAGGTCAGGAAGTGGATAAGGTGCGGACACAAATGTGTTCGGATTACTTCGATATTCGCGCATTTGGTGCCGTGATGTCCACAGGTGCTAATGCAGGTCAAGTCCGTGGACCGGTTCAATTTACTTTTGGGCGTTCGGTTGATCCTGTTGTGACATTAGAGCACTGCATCACCCGTATGGCTGTGACAACGGAGGCGGATGCTGAAAAGCAAAGTGGTGATAACCGTACAATGGGCCGGAAAAACACTGTGCCTTATGGCGTTTATGTTTCCCACGGGTTTATTTCCGCCCATTTGGCTAACCAAACCGGTTTTGGAGAAGAAGACCTCAAGCTGTTATGGGATGCATTGGTTAATATGTTCGAACATGACCGGTCGGCCGCACGTGGGCTAATGGCAACCCAGAGGCTGGTAATATTCAAACACGATAGCGCTCTCGGTAATGCACAGGCTCATAAACTATTTGAGCGGGTTACTCTTAAGCGTAAAGATGAGAACAAACCGGCCCGTAGTTTCTCGGACTATGCCTTGGCGATCGATAAATCAGCATTGCCTGCCGGTGTCTCCGTCATTGAAATGCCCTAAAAATTGCCGCCTGTAACAGGGTGTCTATTTGAGGAGAAAAGTATGGCAAAGAAGGAAATGATCGTCCCTGCTGCCCCGCTGGCTGTCTTTAAGGGCAAGCAGGTGCGGCGAATCATTCATGACAATGAATGGTGGTTTTCGGTCGTGGATGTGGTGGCGGCCCTCACGGATAGTGTGAACCCCCGTGACTACTGGTCCAAAATGAAAATCCGGGAAAAGGATGAGGCAGGAGTTCAGTTGTCGACAATTTGTCTACAACTGAAACTTGAGTCGGCGGATGGCAAAAGATACGAGACCGACTGCGCCAATGCAGAGGGTGTTTTTCGTATTATCCAGTCCATCCCATCGCCCAAAGCTGAGCCGTTCAAACGCTGGCTTGCGAAGGTCGGTTTCGAGCGTGTCCAGGAGATCGAAAATCCTGAATTGGCCACTAAGCGAACCCGCTTACTGTATAAGCTCAAAGGCTACAGTGACGATTGGATCGAAAAGCGGATGCGGGGTATCGCAATCCGCGAGGAGCTGACGGACGAATGGCAGAAGCGGGGTGCCGCTGAGGATACGGATTACGAAATTCTTACGGCGGAAATATCCAAAGCCGCGTTTGGCGTGACTCCCTTGGAGTACAAAAAAATCAAAGGGCTCAAACGCGAAAACCTGCGTGATCATATGGATGATTTCGAGTTGATTTTCAGCATGTTGGGGGAAAGGTCGACGACTGAAATCCATCGCCAGGAAGATTCGAGAGGAGTTCCTAAACTGAAAGCGGATGCCCAGGCTGGTGGGCGCATCGCTGGCGATGCACGCAAGGCGTTGGAGAAGCGGCTGAAACGGCCGATTGTCTCTAGTCAGAATTATCTGCGGAAAAAAGAGGCCGATAAAAGATTGAAGACCTGATGTATCCCGAAGAAGAACTGCTTCCGATCTCCGCGCTCCAGCACCTGCTGTTCTGTGAACGGCAGTGTGCTTTGATCCATATTGAGCATGTCTGGGAGGAGAACCGGTTGACGGTAGAAGGCAAGAACATGCACGAGCGTGTTCATGAACAGACTTCCGAAAGCCGGCCAGGCATCCGTATTGCCCGTGGTCTTCGTCTTCGTTCCCTTCGGCTTGGCTTGGTAGGAATGGCGGATGTGGTGGAATTTCATCTGGTATCTCATATTTCAGATTTTAAATCGCCCCCTCAGCCCTTTCCTGTGGAATATAAGCGGGGCAAGCCTAAAGCGGATCATTCTGATGAGGTGCAACTCTGCGCTCAAGCTTTGTGCTTGGAAGAGATGCTGGACGTGACCATTCCCGCAGGCGCCTTATTCTATGGGACTACCCACCGACGACAAGATGTAAACTTCGACGAACCGTTGCGGGCGTTGACTATCCAAACAGCCCAGCGGCTACATGTTCTGATCGAAACCGGCAAAACCCCGCCTGCTCAATATGCCCCCAAATGCGACCATTGCTCGCTTATAAATGTGTGTCTGCCAAAGAAATTAGCTGCAAATCAAACCGTTGCTCGGTATTTGGCTGGCGTGCTCATTCTCAAATCTCAAATTTGAAATCTCAGATGAAAGGTGAATAAATGCGATACAAAAACTTCGAAGATGTGCCGGTCTGGCAGGCTGGCATTGAAATGACGGCGCAAGTGTTCAGGTTGACTGATGATAAGGATTTTCGCTTTAAAGGGGATATCGCAAACCAGATCCAGCGCGCCGCTCTGTCAGTTCCCAATAATATCGCCGAGGGTTTTGAGCGCGGCACCACGCCGGAACTGATCACGTTTCTGTATTACGCTAAAGGCTCCGCCGGTGAGGTGCGTTCAATTTGCCACGTCATCGACCGTTTGCCGTATTTCAATCATCTCAAATCTCAGATATCAGATCTCATATCACTTGCCACCTCCATTTCCCGACAACTGTCTGCCTGGGCAACATCTCTTCAAGAAGGCGATATCAAGGGGCCTCGTTACCTTACCGAACAATCCAAGGAGTCTTACCAGCAAAAACAAAGAGCCTCTACTTTTACAGAGAAGCTTAAACGTGATCAGGATGCTCTACTTGCGCGGTTAAAGGCGGAGCGTGCCGGTGGCGCTCCGATTCCATCATGAAAAAGCTGCTCAATACTCTTTTTGTGACAACTCAAGGGGCTTACCTTTGCCATGAGGGTGAGGCCATCCTGGTGCGAGTGGAAAAGGAAACCAAACTTCGCATTCCCATTCATACACTCGGAGGTATCGTCGGGTTCGGGCAAGTATCATGTAGTCCCTCACTTATGCATCTTTGCAGTGAGCGTGGAGTGGCGATCAGTTTTCTGTCAGCACAGGGACGTTTTCTGGCACGGGTGGAGGGGCCGGTTTCAGGGAATGTGCTGCTCCGACGGGAACAATACCGCCGTGCCGATTTACCGGAGCGCTGCGTGGAGATAGCCCGATCAATCGTGTTGGCGAAAGTCGTCAATTGCCGGTCTGTTCTCATGAGGGCCGCACGGGATCATGAGGGAAAGTCAGGGATCGAGGAGATTGAGCGCTCGGCAAGACGGTTGGGGGTGCTCTTGGATACCATTAAGACGGAGACGGACCTTGCCGTTTTGCGCGGACGGGAAGGGGATGCAGCCAATACCTATTTTGAGGCCTTCGATCACATGATCACGGCTCAAAAAGACGATTTCTTTTTTAAATGTCGAAGTCGACGCCCCCCTCTCGATAATATGAACGCCCTGCTATCGTTTATCTACACGCTTTTAGCTCACGATGCTGCCTCTGCCTTGCATTCTGTGGGGCTGGATCCCCAGGTGGGATTCCTTCATGCCGACCGGCCGGGTAGACCAAGTCTGGCCTTGGATCTTATGGAGGAGTTCCGGCCTTTTCTAGCTGACCGTTTGGCTTTGTCGCTCGTAAATCTAAAGCAGGTGCAAGGGAAAGGGTTCAAGAAAACTGAGTCCGGTGCTGTAGAGATGACGGATGAGACCCGAAAGGAATTATTGGTGGCATATCAAAAACGGAAACAGGAGGAAATCCAGCACCCATTTATTGGGGAAACCGCACCGGTTGGTTTATTGATGTATTTACAGGCATTATTAATGGCGAGATTTCTGCGCGGAGATCTGGATGGCTATCCTCCTTTTGTGTGGAAGTAGAAATGATCTCAGATCTGAAATTTCAGATTTCATATAAGGAGCCTCCATGCTGGTTCTAGTGAGTTATGACGTAAGCACAACAACGGCGGCAGGAAAGCGGCGTTTGAACCGGGTGGCTAAAGTGTGTCTGGATTACGGCCAGCGGGTTCAGAATTCGGTGTTTGAGTGCATTGTGGATCCCGCCCAATGGGCCGAGTGTCGGCATCGACTTGAGACCGCTGCTGACCCGAATGAGGATAGTCTGCGATACTATTTCCTCGGGGCGAATTGGCAGCACCGGGTAGAACATGTCGGCGCAAAGCCGGCAGTAGATTTGGAAGGGCCACTGGTGGTGTAAACTCGTTTCCGCGAACCTGCATTCAGCAGAAATTCCCTAAGGCGATTCGCGCTGTTCTTAATCGACTGAACCGCAGTCAGTTACGAATGACCGATCTTTGAAAACTGAATCAATAATGCGATTCGCAATGCGGTTCGCGGAAATGTAGCTCTTGGCTGTTTATCGGCAATAGGTTATAACTAAAGCGTCGCCCCCCGCGCGGGGGCGTGGATTGAAACATCTGTCACTCTGAAGGATGAGAACGGTATTGAGTCGCCCCCCGCGCGGGGGCGTGGATTGAAACATTGTAGCCTGAGGGGGTAAGTGGAAATACCGCCGTCGCCCCCCGCGCGGGGGCGTGGATTGAAACCATGAGTTCTATTGCCCGTCGACGCGGTAAGGATGTCGCCCCCCGCGCGGGGGCGTGGATTGAAACCCCGCTATCGAGTGCGTTGGTAACGGCCTGATTGGTCGCCCCCCGCGCGGGGGCGTGGATTGAAACGACCCACATGATTAACGACTTGCCGGCAGTCGTGTCGCCCCCCGCGCGGGGGCGTGGATTGAAACAAAAAGGGACAGTGGTTACGGTGGCATTTGGCGGCGTCGCCCCCCGCGCGGGGGCGTGGATTGAAACAACCGGGCCGCGTATTGGGTCGCAAGTTGCGCCGTCGCCCCCCGCGCGGGGGCGTGGATTGAAACAATTACGAATATGACTCCGACTATGTGGTGGGGTCGCCCCCCGCGCGGGGGCGTGGATTGAAACAGGATCCACGTTTTCAAAAACTGGATGCCTTCCGCGTCGCCCCCCGCGCGGGGGCGTGGATTGAAACGCAAGCGGGCAGTTGTCGAGTATCGCCGGAATAGGTCGCCCCCCGCGCGGGGGCGTGGATTGAAACATATGGGGTATTCCTGGCTCGGTGCATAGTGCGCGTCGCCCCCCGCGCGGGGGCGTGGATTGAAACCAGAATAGCCCGCGCCTTATCCGGTTCGGTTCCGTCGCCCCCCGCGCGGGGGCGTGGATTGAAACACACTCACCCCGGCGCAAAGTTATCTCCCCGTGAAGTCGCCCCCCGCGCGGGGGCGTGGATTGAAACAAAGACGTGCCCTGAATGCGGGGAAGTGAGGCCGGTCGCCCCCCGCGCGGGGGCGTGGATTGAAACTTACATGGAACAGAGTATGGTCGGCGGAGTTATGTCGCCCCCCGCGCGGGGGCGTGGATTGAAACAGGCAAAGGCGAAGGAGGTTGTTGAGTATTACGTCGCCCCCCGCGCGGGGGCGTGGATTGAAACGTGGTCAGTGATAGCCATGCATAGGCGGTCTTTGTCGCCCCCCGCGCGGGGGCGTGGATTGAAACGGATCACGCAGCCAGCACTCCCGGGCACCTTCGGGTCGCCCCCCGCGCGGGGGCGTGGATTGAAACGCGCCCAGCGTCATCAAGTTTTTTGAGAGGGAAGGTCGCCCCCCGCGCGGGGGCGTGGATTGAAACTCGCCGGAGAGCCTGCTGTAACAACGTGGCGGTGTCGCCCCCCGCGCGGGGGCGTGGATTGAAACCAGTCAGTAACAAATATACGTCTTGAAGTCGAAGTCGCCCCCCGCGCGGGGGCGTGGATTGAAACAGCCAGGCTGCCAACATCGTTGACGATATCTATGTCGCCCCCCGCGCGGGGGCGTGGATTGAAACTATTTTCTTCCGAACCTGAATGCCGTGATCATGGTCGCCCCCCGCGCGGGGGCGTGGATTGAAACTGCACCTAATATTGAGGCTTTCGCCGTCTTGCTCGGTCGCCCCCCGCGCGGGGGCGTGGATTGAAACCAGCCAATGAACACGGCCATGATGGTGACAGCAAGTCGCCCCCCGCGCGGGGGCGTGGATTGAAACTAATCTCCCTCTTGGAGATATCCCAATCGACAACGTCGCCCCCCGCGCGGGGGCGTGGATTGAAACCACGCTATTTGCACGCGCCCCGTATCAGATTGTGTCGCCCCCCGCGCGGGGGCGTGGATTGAAACCGCTGTGGTCGCCCCATATTGCAGAAGTAGCGACGTCGCCCCCCGCGCGGGGGCGTGGATTGAAACTTCGATGGATATTCCCAAAGAGCGAAAAGCGTCTGTCGCCCCCCGCGCGGGGGCGTGGATTGAAACACTGCTTCAGTTAAGCAGGCGGAAATGCTTTGCGTCGCCCCCCGCGCGGGGGCGTGGATTGAAACACGCTGTTTTCCGTCTGATATACGCAACCCAATGTCGCCCCCCGCGCGGGGGCGTGGATTGAAACAAAACATCGTACTCTGCTTTGAATTTTTGAGCCGGTCGCCCCCCGCGCGGGGGCGTGGATTGAAACTATCCCGCCTTGTTTGTTCCCGTGACTGGTTGGGGTCGCCCCCCGCGCGGGGGCGTGGATTGAAACATCAAGGCGAGGTTCGGGTAATCCGTGGCGTCTGAAGTCGCCCCCCGCGCGGGGGCGTGGATTGAAACACGGCGGATACGGTCACATTTATTGCGAGGCACGTCGCCCCCCGCGCGGGGGCGTGGATTGAAACATCAAAAATCATGCTGAAATATCACTCACAAACGTCGCCCCCCGCGCGGGGGCGTGGATTGAAACATCTCCTTGTTGGTTGCTGTCTCGTTCATCTGGTCGCCCCCCGCGCGGGGGCGTGGATTGAAACCCTTTTGTGGCATCACGCGGCACTAGCCAGCGGTGTCGCCCCCCGCGCGGGGGCGTGGATTGAAACAGAGCGCAACTACTCTCCAGCGCGTGGAATCATGTCGCCCCCCGCGCGGGGGCGTGGATTGAAACGCATAATGGTCTGCCACATCATCAACCGCTTTGTCGCCCCCCGCGCGGGGGCGTGGATTGAAACATCTGCCCGGTCAGGGGTCGCGGTACAGCCAAACGTCGCCCCCCGCGCGGGGGCGTGGATTGAAACAGTCTCCATCATCAGGCAAGGCGTCTATCCGCGTCGCCCCCCGCGCGGGGGCGTGGATTGAAACCAAACAGGTCGTTATGGAATACCCGCTTATCGGCGTCGCCCCCCGCGCGGGGGCGTGGATTGAAACACTTGGTCGGGCTTTCCGCCCATCCACGCCTTGTCGCCCCCCGCGCGGGGGCGTGGATTGAAACGCCGCGACCATGGCCCTCTGCCCCGTCGTCAAGGTCGCCCCCCGCGCGGGGGCGTGGATTGAAACTGGTGGTGTTGGCGATTTAAGTGGATGGTGTGGAGTCGCCCCCCGCGCGGGGGCGTGGATTGAAACATGTGGGCCGCTCTGGAAAAGGATCACTCCGGAGGTCGCCCCCCGCGCGGGGGCGTGGATTGAAACAGCAAAATGTTATTGTTGCCAGACCAGGAAAACGTCGCCCCCCGCGCGGGGGCGTGGATTGAAACGAGAGGGAGATGCCCCCTCTGCCAAAAGGTTAGGTCGCCCCCCGCGCGGGGGCGTGGATTGAAACCTGACTGATTGCGGATTGTCGACAAACGCGCTTGCGTCGCCCCCCGCGCGTAGGCGTGGATTGAAACATTTACCGAGGAAGGTTGCAAAGAACACCTTCGTCGCCCCCCGCGCGGGGGCGTGGATTGAAACTACTACCCCCGCCCCGAAATCGGCAGGCGAAAGGGGTCGCCCCCCGCGCGGGGGCGTGGATTGAAACACCGCCGCGCTGTTCGGTTCCGGCGACTTGCCAGTCGCCCCCCGCGCGGGGGCGTGGATTGAAACTCCTGTACGGCTGACGATCCCCAGAATGTCCGGCGTCGCCCCCCGCGCGGGGGCGTGGATTGAAACTGTGCTCGACGTGGACATCAAGCCGGGCATAAAGTCGCCCCCCGCGCGGGGGCGTGGATTGAAACGGCGGACCAGGCGGAGTCCGAGCAGGTATCGAGTCGCCCCCCGCGCGGGGGCGTGGATTGAAACATGGCAGTGTTCGCCTACCTTCTCTGGCGTTATCGTCGCCCCCCGCGCGGGGGCGTGGATTGAAACCAGGCCTCCCAGTACCCTTTCAGGCCCAAGAGGGTCGCCCCCCGCGCGGGGGCGTGGATTGAAACTGGATGGTGTGCCCGATCAGGCATGTGGCGTGGCCGTCGCCCCCCGCGCGGGGGCGTGGATTGAAACAACCCCACGGCCAGTCGATCGGCGGCGCTATGATGTCGCCCCCCGCGCGGGGGCGTGGATTGAAACACCGGTAAGGCGCTGTTTGCGAACGATCACGCCTGTCGCCCCCCGCGCGGGGGCGTGGATTGAAACCGGCAGTCCTGTTGCACTTTTTCGTGCAATTATAGGTCGCCCCCCGCGCGGGGGCGTGGATTGAAACATGATCGTGTCCGGGTGCTTCGTGCCCGGTCTAGTCGCCCCCCGCGCGGGGGCGTGGATTGAAACTCGTCATCGCTTTCTACCACACTGAGTTTGCTTGGTCGCCCCCCGCGCGGGGGCGTGGATTGAAACATCAGCACCGGTCAATACTTCTTCGGATGGGTCGTCGCCCCCCGCGCGGGGGCGTGGATTGAAACCATAAATCAATCAACCTCAAAGGGTTTGCTGTGTGTCGCCCCCCGCGCGGGGGCGTGGATTGAAACACCGTGGAAACCGCGCTCCCTGGCTCGGCCTTCCGTCGCCCCCCGCGCGGGGGCGTGGATTGAAACACCATGGGTGGCGCCCAGGAAGGCGAAGGGGGTGTCGCCCCCCGCGCGGGGGCGTGGATTGAAACTCTTCCGGCATAATCACTCCACCGCAAATGACTGTCGCCCCCCGCGCGGGGGCGTGGATTGAAACACCAGGGTGAACGGGATCGCGGACACCGGCTCCGTGTCGCCCCCCGCGCGGGGGCGTGGATAGAAACCCGTTGCAGGAACATGATGGAGCATATTACTGGGACGCGACGACCGGCACCTGCTCCGGTGTTTGCTCCTCAATGACGACTGGTTCCAGTGTCTCGCTTGGTGTGCCAGGATCCTTCGGCCCGGTATCCAAGGGGACTTCCGGCATTGACTCTGGACTTTGGACTTTCGACTCGAGACTCACCATCACCACTCCCGGCGTTTCCTCCACGACCGGAGCAGACACCGTCACGGGTTCGGGCTGGGGCGCAGGCTTTGGCTCGATGATTATCACTGGCGTTGGCGTGACAACCGGTTCCGGTATGACGACCGGTTCTGCCGCCGGCACTGGCTCCGGCATTGGCTCCTCAATGACGACTGGTTCCAGTGTCTCGCTTGGTGTGCCAGGATCCTTCGGCCCGGCCTCCAAGGGGACTTCCGGCATTGACTCGGGACTTTGGACTTTCGACTCGAGACTCACCATCACCACTCCCGGCGTTTCTTCCGCGACCGGAGCAGACACCGTCACGGGTTCGGGCTGGGGCGCAGGCTTTGGTTCGATGACTGTCGCTGGCGTTGGCGTGACAACCGGTTCCGGTAAGACGATCGGCTCCGCAACCGGTACCGACTCCGGCATTGGCTCCTCAATGACGACTGGTTCCAGTGTCTCGCTTGGTGTGGCAGGCTCCGTCGGCCCGGTATCCAAGGGGACTTCGGGCATTGACTCCGGACTTTGGACTTTCGACTCAAGACTCGTCTCCCTCGCCTTCAGATATTCCGGGTAATAGAACGGAGTGTTTCCCAAGGCAACATGTCTGGCGGCTGGATCGGGTTGATACCCCATCTGGCGGACAATGGCGTGGATACGTTCCTGAGTGGTAGGGCTGATCCGGCGTGAATTACCATGGCCATTGAGGACGAGGGAGACAGTCGATTTGGCGACTCCCGCGGCCTTGGCAACGTCCATTATTAAAACCGGATAGCTCATGCAAAACCTGTATGGCATTATGTTTTATTGAAGTCAAGGGTCTTGATTCTTATGTACATAGGTCGGCTAACCTACCTGTAGTTGGATCTGTCTTCTGGTCTACGGTCTGTGGTCTGAAGTCTGTGGTCTTTTTTCTACTCTTGAGCCTACCCCCCCCAACACGGTACCTTCCTGCCCCATGCGAGCGTCTGTAAATTTGGTCAACTGCCCTGATTATGCCTCTGTCTCAGAGGCCTTGTCGCGCCTGATGGCCGGGTTGGGAGGGATTGGGCAGTTTGTCAAACCGGGACAGTCAGTTCTGATCAAGCCTAATCTCCTCTCTGATCATACCCCGGAGGATGCGGTGACCACCCATCCCGAGGTGGTGCGGGCTTTGATCCGGCTGGTGAAGTCCGCCGGTGCCACACCTTGGGTCGCGGATAGTCCTGCGATGATCGCTGATTTGCGGCGGGTCTGGGAACGGACCGGTATGGAGGCGGTGTGCCGCGAGGAGAATGCCCCGCTTGTGAATCTGGAGAAGGCGGGCTCTAAAAGTTTCGAGGAGAACGGAATCCGCTTCACTATTGCCAATCCGGTGCTGGAGGCGGATGCCATCATTACCGTGCCCAAGGTGAAGACGCACGTTCTGACGGGTTTGACCGGTGCGATGAAAAACCTGTATGGCACGGTTCCGGGATTGCAGAAGACGTCCTTTCACAAGATGTATCCTTACCCGCAGGACTTCGCCAAGCTACTGGTCGCCATATTCCGCCACGTGAAGCCGGTGTTGGCGGTAGCGGATGGGGTGGTGGGGATGGAGGGGAACGGGCCTTCCGCTGGGATCCCGATCCATTTGGGATTTCTGGCCGCCTCGGCGGATGCTGTTGCTCTAGATGTGGTGCTTTGCAGAACGCTGGGTCTTGAACCCAGAAATGTCATTCATCTGGAGTTGGCGCGTCAGGCTGGGTTAGGTTTTCAGGATTGGAGTCAGATCGATGTGGGCGGAGATATCGCAATCCGTGCCTTGGCACCACGGGAGCATCGCCTGCCTGCCACAGTGCCAATTCAATATGTGCCCCGCTGGCTCATCCGTCTGGTGGAGCCGTATATTTGGCATCGGCCAAGGTTTCTGCTAAACTGTATGTTTTGCGGCAAATGTGTGAAAGCCTGTCCGGCTGAAGCCTTGACCATATCACCCGGATATCAGCCGGTGCTGAATTCCAAGAAATGTATAGCCTGTTGTTGCTGTCACGAGATGTGTCCGGTCCATGCGATCGAGATGCAGCCGAGTCCGTTTTTCAGATTTGCACGGAAGTTTACCGCAGGACGGAAGCAGTAAACAGTGGGCAGTAAACAGTGGGCAGAGAGCAGCGGGCAGAGAGCAGCGGGCAGAGAGCAGTGGGCAGAGAGCAGCGGGCAGTGGGCAGAGAGCAGCGGGCAGTGGGCAGTGGGCAGAGAGC
>Ga0194054_10000126_pt1 | contig 38054 bp, 28 predicted proteins | sample SepL2210m_MetaG_FD_163628 | JGI IMG/M metagenome (GOLD analysis project Ga0194054, IMG submission 163628) | Anoxic zone freshwater microbial communities from boreal shield lake in IISD Experimental Lakes Area, Ontario, Canada - Sep2016-L227-10m | ecosystem: Environmental > Aquatic > Freshwater... | reverse complement strand
GCGAGTCGCCTGGTTTCCCTCCAGAGGTCAGCACGCCGGTGCGGCTGCCGTAATCACGCTCCTGCGCAAGTCCCGAGCCGTAAAGAGCCCACCCCACTGCGCCCCGCGCATCGCGCGCGCCCCGTCACGACGCTTCTCGCTGAAGTATCCACGATGTCGCTGGAACACTGCGTCCACAAACCCACGACTCCCCAGCGCCACCCCATCCGTGAAATACCGCACCCGGACTCCGGGGACAGACCCATAATCACGCACTTAACCTTCCTACTCTTAACCGCCCCACTTACTCGGATACCCTTAATCGACTACCCTTAACCGGCTACACTTACCATAATTCCTGTTATGTTGAGCTCAACATAACAGACCAACTGTCGTCTCAGAACCGCATCGATCGCCGGTACCGGGACGGGAACGGGGACAGGTTAACAGTAGAACTCCCATGTCCTCTTGCAAAACGACGCATTGTGTAACAGGTTAGAAATAAGTGAGTTGCGAAAAAGTCTCATCATGAGACTTTCAGGCCCTCTATAGAAACCCGAAACTTTTGATCCGATTCAGGTGGATTCTTCTTGCCGCAAATCCTGAGCCGCTCGGATCATGGCAAGGTAGTTGTCGGTCGGGACATAGGCTGGAATGGAGTTCCCTGAACCCAAGGCATACCCTTGCGACGACTTCCTGAATCGTCTGCCCGCTTCACGCACCTTGTCGTAGATGACGTCCGGAGTATTCCCGCACAGGAAATCCATGTCAAAGCCACCCAACAGACCTATCCTGTCGCCATAGGCCGTGATCCAGCGATCGAACGGAGCGATTGAATCTTCATTCGAGTGTTTCGCGTCGATCCCCAAGGCGATCACGTCGTCCATGATTTCAAAGATACACCCGCATGAATGCCAGAGAAATAGTCCGTTACCGGAATGCACGATGTCAATCACACGGCGATACTGCGGGAGGATGTGCCCACGAACTGTCGCCGGATTGGTCAGAAGCGACGACTTGAAGCCGAGATCGTCCCCAAAACGGCAGGCCGCAAAGTACGTTCCGTAGCGCGGCATGAATTCCTCCCAAATGGCGCACATCAGATCGCCGATAGCACGGAACAAGTCGGCGTAGAGATCCGGATCGTCCACTTCCATGAAAGGGAGGTATTCCATCCCGACCAGGCTTTCGGCCAGTTCAAACACACCGTTGCCGACCCCGCCGACCGCCTTCATGCCGGACGGTAGCGCGGCAACGAGGGCGTCCAGGCGCGGACGAGCGTAACGCCAATAAAGCAGGGGCAATTCATTCCACGGATAGGCATTGAAGTCCGAGCGGGATTGAATGGGACCTTGGCCGCCGCAAATCGCCATCTTCCCCGGCAACGTCGCGCCGATACAGACTTCGTACGACACCGTGTCGTATGTCATCTGGCGGAAGAAACGACAATGCTGGTGAAAGTACTCGGCTTTATCCTTCGCGTTTCCGCCTTCCAATTCGGCAAAGCGCAGGCCCAGAATCTTTTCCATGGATGCCGCGTTGACAATATGCTCGTACAGCGGTAGGCGAACGGGGCGTTTGTTCAGCATCACGTTCGTAAAATGCCGATAGTCTGGCTGAAATTCCATATGCATCTTCATTAGGTTTTAAGGTGTTTTCTGATGGTGGAGGATGCGGGGGTCGAACCCGCGACCTCTTGAATGCCATTCAAGCGCTCTACCAAACTGAGCTAATCCCCCATCAGAAAACTTCCGCTGTAAAACGGGCCGCAATACTGCCGACTTGTTTGTGTATTGTCAACCTTTTGCCTCGATATTTTTCAAATTAACTACCAACTCCCGGGCAAACTTTGGAATACCGGGATCACGAGCCCCCATGCAAAGCACAACATCCCCGCTCTTTGCCTGCGCCACGATCTCCGCCATCATCACTTCATATTCAGTCATCCACTCGGCAGAAACCCCGCGCTCCCGTAATCTGGCAACCAGTTCATCCGCATCACGTTGCTTGCTGACGGTACCGCCAGCGTAGTAGACAGGCAGCAGGTAGAGTTTATCGTTCGGCCGACACACCTCCACAAAGGTTTCAAGCAGATCATCAAACATCAGCGACAGAGGCCTGTACCCATGCGGACGCCAGAACGCCAGTACGCGACGGTAATGGGGAGCGACCGCCCGCCAGGCCGCCGCGATCTTTGCAGGATTATGAGCGTATTCATCCAGTACGGTCACGCCGGCAGCTTCCCCGATCAGTTCAAGTCGTCGCTGGATGCCCCTGAACTGGCTCAACGCATCCCGAATGGGTTTGAGCCCGAACCCCATACGCCGGCACAGCATCGCAGCCTGCATTGCATTTTCGGCATTGTGCGCCCCCAGCATTGGGATCTCAAACGCAAGCCCCTCAAACTTAAATCGGACACCTCGCCTGTCCAGTTGCGGTGACACTTCCTGCCAGGGCATTCCCGGATCCCAACCGGCAATGCACTCACGCCGGACCTGCCCCCTGAACTGCGCGAACAGACGCTCGGTCTCCTCAAGGCTGAAATGATCAGCAGACATATTTGTAATCAGTGCCCAGTCTGGATTAAATTTCAACAACGACCGATCACTCTCGTCCGCCTCAATCACACACAACCGCGATTGCCCTGTGCGGACGTTCCCAATACGGGTGGCATCAGCCCAATTGACCAGCACGCCCCCATTCACCACCGTGGGATCTGCCCCCAACTGTTCCAACAACCAGCCCATCATTCCGGTAACTGTTGTTTTTCCGGATGTCCCGGCAATGGCAACCACCTCTTTACCCGCCACCAGCTCCGCCAGCATTTCGGCGCGATGACGAACCGGAACCTTCAACCGTTGAGCCGCCGCAATATCGGGATTATCCTGTTCGATGGCCGTGCTGACCACCACGGCACCCGTATCCGGCTTCACACCCTGGCCATCCTGAGGATAAAATTGGATGCCCGCTTCCTTGAGTTTGTGAATCACCTCAAGATCCTGGCCTTGATCCTGATACCGGTCCGACCCGCTCACGCGCCATCCCCCGCCGCTAAGCGCCTGCGCCAGAGCATTCATTCCTACTCCGGCCACACCTACCAGATGGCATGATTTTATCATTTCAGTGGTCATATCATTGTCCTCGCGTCTCCGGGAAGAGATAATCGATGAAATGGCGAACCACAATATCCCCTTCAGGCGGAGATATGGCCAGATCGGGGCTCAACTCGATTAACCAGAATTTCCCGGTCTTTTCGTTAACGAGAAAATCAATCCCAATCACCGGTACACCCAACTTTTTGGCAGCCCGAGCCGCGAGTTTCACCAAAACAGGCTTAACCTCCCGGGTGACAATATCCACGCTCCCACCGGTATGGTAATTTGAGGTGAGTCGCACCTGAACCGCTCGCCCAGCCTTCGGCACACTCCCCCATTTCAATCCCAGCGCCGTAAGATTACGGCTCGTCTCTGAATCCAAAGGAATCACATGACTGGGATCCTGTTGCCGCTCGATTCGATTTTGAGCCAATATAAGTTTACGGATGGAATCCCGCCCATTACCAGTGACTCGGGCAGCCCGTCGGCGAATAGCCGCCACATACCGGTAGTCCACAAAAATGAGCCGATAATCCTCACCGCTGACGAACTCCTCCAGCACAATCTCTTCCTCATATTCCCGGGCAAACTCAATCGCCAGGAAAAGCTCTTTCAGGGTGCGAACGGCCACCGAAACCCCGCGCCCCCCCCATTGGGTACAGGGCTTGACTACAATCGTCTTGTACTTTTTCAAAAAAGTTTTGGCGGCGGCCAAATCCGAAAACGACTGCTGGGCTGGCACAGGGAACCCGTTTGATTTTAGAAAAATGTTGGCCAGACGCTTGCTTTGCGTCATGTGAAAGGTCACCGCGCCCACCTGGTCTGTAAGGGCATTATAACATCTGATCCGCTTGCCTTTATGCTTCAATACAAACACAGGTGTCACGGGATCGATGACTTCAATCCCGATCCCGCGCCGCTGCGCCTCCCGGGTAATCGTCGTGGTATAAATGGAATTCATAAGCAGCCATGTTAGGGAATCGGACGGGATGGATAAAGAAAAGAAATTCTTATAAAGAACTGTTGTTTAACCCCAGTAAACGTTAGTATTGTTAAAAGTAATGACTATACGAATTTTAGGCGCACATCCTCTGGCTGTTGATCGCGAAGGACGTTTGCTATCCAGAACTGGGACTCTTTTTCCACGAAGCCGAACTCTGGTGACCCTGCCCGGCATCCATGCCACTCAAAGTATAGCCTACATTGCCGACATTAATGCGACACGACTCGCATCAGGCCAACCCAAATTGGATGAAGAAGACGAAATGCGCGAGTGGCAGAATTCGGTCGACTTGATCATGGATTCCAGCGGCATCCTGATCCGGCCCGATCCCGAAAATATGGCCCTCGCCTTCGAAGCTGATGAGCTGTTGCAGGAATTGGTGTCCAAACAAAAAATCAAGTTCCTGAACCTCATGAATGAGAAAGTCCGCTCAGGCATTAAGAGTCGTGGCGAGAATTGGCGAATTGCCTCACTGCCCCAAACGCCTGATGAAATGAAGCGGATGATTCATGCCTCTATTACCCCGATCGGGGGTAAAGCCATCTATTACTACAGCCGCGACACGGGAACACGCTTCATCAGCTTTCAACAGTTTTGCAACCTCGGCAACCTTCCAGACGCCGAGTTAAAAAGCCATCTCATTGAGATCCGTGACTATTCCGGCAAATACAACCGTATGGCTCATCCAGAGGTCGCGTTCTTTGCTGCCGACAAAACCTTTACCCACACCCGTTTTTCCCATGCGCTTGAGGGCCCCATCCGCACCTGCTACGAAACCCTTAAAGATGCCTTTCGCGAGGCCGTTCCCTCGGAATTACGCGAGGATAATATCGAGGATGTGCAATGGCGGAACATGATGTTTTCTGCACTTCTCGGCCAACACGACAAAACGATTCCCGAAGAAGTGTTACTGGGGTTGAGTCCTGAATTCTTCATGCAAATCGAATGGCTGCCTGGCGGCAAAATTGAAGAAGGCGAACTTATATTCGACTCCATTTTTGACGAACTCGACCGCCATCCGGAATCGCCTGACTTACAAATGTTGTGTGACGAAAAAGCACGGGGGTTTATTTTTAATTTCGTCAGGGAATTTGGCGATATCGAATACGTCAACATCGGCCGGGTCATAGGCTCCCTTTCCCGACGCCCAACAAGCGCGGGACGTCGGGATGTCTACGTCTCGGAAGTTAAACAGGCAAATATTGACCGCCCTGTTGTCCGCATCAGCCGCATGCAAAAGTGGGGAATCCGGGAACATCTTAATGAAGGAAAAGACCTGCTCCCCTCGATCATGGAAGCGGAGGAGTATACCGAGTACATCCTTGACCGGCGGCTGGGCTGCCGCCAGCTTGGCATGAATCTACCGCCCCGCATGACCACCCGTAAAATCAGCGAACATTACCGGGGTACCCGGTATGATGGACAACTCATCTGGTCTACCTATTTCGAGCGCGACTATCTCCCCGGGCTGGCAAGCGACAAAATTCCACGATCTCGATTTTTGAATCCCGCCTATTGCATCAAATTTGCCGAGTTACTTGGAAAAGCGGCGGCATCCAGCCTGATTGTCGGGCGCATGAACCTACAGAACTCGGTGCTTTTCGATGATGGCGATGAAGTCATTCTTGAAAATAGTTCTGGCTTCCCCACCGAACTCATTGTCTCGGATCACACCGGTACCTTTACCGACTATTTCTCACCTCTGGACACTTTTGCCAGCTCCTATGCCGCTCCCATTCTCCGGCGGATTCCATTCTTTCCATCGCCCCAAGCCGTGATAGATGCCTATCTCGCCTCTTTTGTCGAGCGGGTGCTGCATATCCAGCAGGACTATCGCTTGCGAAAGCGGGCTTTCGACATGCTCTTTAAACATCGCCCACGCGATGAGCGAGGAAGTTTTGCGTATCGGTGGGAGCGTGTTTTGGACAGACTGAACCACACTAAGCCCGCCAACCTGGAAAGTTCCATCCGGAAAGAGTTCACGAAATAATCATACACCCAGTGACAGCACCTTCGGTTCTATTATTCATCTTTCTCCTGTCTGGAATCGCCCAGGGCACTCCCTGCCTGGAGTTATATCCGGCACCCAACACTCCAGAAGTCTGCCCCAAACTTGAATTAAAATTCGAGGATGCCCCCCTCCTTGATCCGCATTTCGAAAAAAACCGATGGCCCTGCATTGTCAAGGGGGGCCTGTGGGCCAAGCGACAGGCCCAAAGCACGCTTCCGGATCATGCCAAAGTGCTTATTCCAGAATTAAAAAGATGGTTTGTCATTGAAGGTTTACCCCAGGAACTGGCATGGGTAGCCGAAGTTGAATCCATGCTTAACACCAACGCCGTCAGTGGCTCAGGCGCACGGGGTTTATTCCAGTTCAAAAGGGAGGCCGCCAGACGATTCGGCCTTCTGAAAGAGGCCGATGATTTTCGTGCTGAACCGGAAAAAAGCGCCAAAGCCGCCGCCCGATATCTTGCAAAACTTTATGCTCAGTTCAGTGATTGGACTCTGGCCGTCGCTGCCTATAATGCCGGGGAAGGATGCGTGGGAAGACTGCTGAAAAAGCATGAGACCAGTGAATACGAAGCCATCGCCCCATACCTCCCCCCTCAAACCCAAGTCTACGTCATCAAGGTCATGACCACCCTGGCCCTTCGCGAAAACACACAACTTAGCGCATTACCTTCACCCACTATCCCCACGATCAATCCCATCGGGAATTGACCTGATTGCGAACGCGGCCAATGATATCCCTCTGATCATAAGAACGATCATCCGAATACCCACCACTATCCCCAAAAGACATCATGGAACAGGAGGCGCGCACGTCATCGTTGATAAAACGGGAGATCTGAGCATTTGCATGCTTCCCCCCTGCCGCCCCCCAGCGTTGATAGACCCGCCTGGGCCAGGTAATGTAAAGGATATCACGGGCGCGGGTCATGGCGACATACGCCAGTCGCCGCTCCTCCTCAAGGTCCTTTTCGCTGCCGGTGGATTTTTCGGAAGGCAGGGAGCCATCCGAAGCGTGGATCACATACACGACATCCCATTCGCACCCCTTGGCGGAATGAATCGTGGATAATACCAGCCGGTCATCATGTTGCGCGGCATGCGAGGCGATATCACGGGTTGAGTTAGGCGGATCCAACGTCAGATCGGTCAGCAATTGCCGCCGTGACTTGTACTTGGAGGCGACCTGCTCTATGTGGTCCAAATCACGGACTCGGGACTGGGCATTTTCATAACGGAGACTCATGAGCGGTTCATAGAATGTCCGGATGCGTTGAATCTGAGCTACCGGCTCCGACTCCCCCGCCGCCACCAGATCATCCAGCAGTTTACCGAGTAAATTCCAGCCAGCCCTGGCAGAGGCTGGTACTGGAAATGTTTTCATGGCGAGGGGATCATGGGCCCTACTGATATGATTAACGATCTTAGCCGCTGTCGCCGGCCCGATCCCATCGATCATCTGCAAAACCCGGAACCAGGCAATTTCATCGGACGCATTTTCAGAGACGCGCAGGAAACTGATCAGGTCCTTGACATGCGCCGCATCCAGGAAGCGAAGTCCGCCATATTTATGATAGGGAATATTCCGGGTGGTCAGGGCAATTTCCAGAGAGTCTGATAGATGACCGGAGCGGAATAGAACCGCCTGTTTATTCAAGGGGATCCCCTTTTCGAGATGCTCCCTGATACGATCCACAACAAAGACATCTTGTGAGGCCTCGTCCCGGCAGGTCACAATCATGGGCCGCTGCCCCTCCTTGCGGGCAGACCAGAGATCCTTGGTAAAACGGTCATGGGCCTGGCTGATCAGACGGTTGGTCGTTTCCAGAATGGGACAGACAGAGCGGTAATTCTGTTCCAGGGTAATCACCGTTGCGCCGGGGAACTGCTCGGGAAAATCAAGGATATTACGGACATTCGCCGCCCGGAACCCGTAGATACTTTGAGCGTCGTCACCCACCGCCATGATATTCGGATTGAATTTCCGCAGTGCCCGTAAAATATCAGCCTGGACCAGATTGGTATCCTGGTATTCATCCACCAACACATGATCAAACCGACCGCCAATTTCACGAGCGAGATCGTCATTGCTCAACAATTGCAGCCAATACAGCAAGAGATCATCGTAATCCATGACGCCCCGCTGCTGCTTGCGGATGACATAATTGCTGAATAAACTTTTCAGTTCCTCCTGATATTCCAGACACCAGGAAAACTGTTTCACCAGCACCGTTTCGAGTTTCTCGCCCCCATTGACGCAACGCGAATAGATCGCGAGACACGTATTCTTGCGGGGAAAGCGTTTGTCATTTTTGCCGATGTTTAATTCATTGCGAATCACATTGAGCAGATCTTCGGAATCCGACTGATCCATTACCGTAAAATTATTAGGCAGGCCTGCCTGTTTTGAGTAGGTGCGAAGGAGCCGATTGGCGATGGCATGAAACGTCCCGCCCCAGACGCGGCCCGTCATGTGGGCGCTATGCATACTGACCGCGGCGGCCCGACTCAGCATCTCCTCGGCGGCGCGCCGGGTGAACGTCATAAGCAAGATATTCGCGGGGTTTACGCCCTGGGCGATCAAATAGGCCACACGATAGGCAAGGGTTTTAGTTTTACCACTCCCCGCGCCAGCCACCACCAAGAGAGGTCCTTCTCCATGAACGACGGCCTGTCGTTGCTGAGGATTGAGATCCGCCAACCATTCCAAATTATCTTTAACCGATTCTGTCATCTGTTCCATCCATGTTGAAAACGTTAATGATGACAGAAACTCACAAACGCATCAAGGGTACAACCCACCACGCTCATTTCCGGGTCACCAGTGCTGACATATCCGGTGTTAAAGTGGATGCCGACGTCCCGGCGGCATTAGTGTCTGTAACAGGCCATCCAGGCGCAAATGCCGGTGTTAAAGTGGATGCCGACGTCCCCACGACACCACATTTATTTCATTTTTGGCTTGCTAGGATCAGATTCAAACGCCATTATGCCCGCCTTTCTTGAGGTCAAAGCCGAGCTTTTTGTCGACGAAATGGCTTCAAAAAAGACATGGTGGGATTCCGGAGCGGTCAAACGGGGCAGACTGTAAATCTGCTGGCTACGCCTTCTAAGGTTCGAATCCTTATCCCACCACCACTTACTAAAACCGCGTGTTTCCTAAGGAATACGCGGTTTTTTCTTGTCTAAATTCGGCAATCGCGAGTTTGCGGTCACCCTCATCGTAGCAATCGCCCTCCTCCTCCTGCTTGGCGTCCAGAGACGATTCACGGGCCTATTTTCAACTATGGAGGGACGACCTCCGTATCGTCCGCCGGGGTAGCTCTGCTTATTATTTCTTAAAACGGGCCGCCAGTTGTTTGAGTTCGTCCGCCGCCAGCGAGGCGGCAAACCCGGCATCCGCCTCCGCGATCACCTGCCGCGCGCTATCGGGATTTTCCAAAGCCACACGCAGATTTTTAACCTCATCTGGCATCAGGTCCACCTTCGACCCATCGTTCTTGATAATGGAACAGATTCCTGTTTCCGGGCACAATTCTATATTGAGTTTGTCCATGTGATTCCTTCTTTCTGTCTTAAGTCTGACTGTTGGATTTTAAGATATTGTCCTAACCCAAGTATGCTAGGAAGCGCGACTCATGGCGTCAAGAAATTCCAGCCCCCTCCCACGAATGCAGAACAATATCTTTAATGTTGCCGTCAAATCTCCCGCCGGAGGCGGGGAAACGGGGAACAGGCCCCATGTGCGCTTTACGGAACGCTTTCTCCGCGGGCAAACTCAAGCATGCGATACCACTCTTCGCGGGTGAGAGAAACCTTGTCGGCCTGTATACTTCCTTTGATGTGTGCAACATTGACCGTTCCGATGATGGGGATGATATTCGCCGGATGCCTGAGTATCCAGGCCAGGAGGATCGCCTCGGGAGTGGTTCCCTTTCCGTCCGCGAGCCTCTTTACGTAAGCGGCCAGGTCCTTCAGATGTTGCGGCGCCTCCGCTGGCGGATTGAGCGGAATACCGCGGGCGACTGGACTCCACGCCTGAACTGAAATTCCATGAAGCCTACAATAATCGAGCGTCCCCGAGGCCAGAACCGAGGGTTTCCCCACCACATTCACCAATACGCCTTCCGACACAAGATAATGATGTAGAATGCTCAACTGCAACTGATTGGTGACAAGCGGCTGTTTGACGAATTTACGGAGGAGTTCGATCTGCAGAACGTTGTGATTGCTGATGCCGAAATAGCGCACTTTTCCCGCACCATGCAACTCATTGAATGCTCGGTCAACTTCCTCGGGCGAAACAAGCGCGTCCGGACGATGCAGCAGCAGTATGTCGAGATAATCAGTCTTGAGGCGTGAAAGGCTGGCCTCGACTGTCCGGATAATATGTTCGAAACTGAAGTCATATCTACCGGGCTCCCCCGTTTCCGGCGTATCCCTGGGCCGTATGCCGCATTTTGTCTGAAGAATGATCTGATCACGCGGGACCTGTTTCCAGAAACCGGAGAACAACTCCTCGCATTTGCCGCGGCCGTAAATGTCCGCATGATCGAAAAAATTAATGCCTTCATTGTACGCCGCAACGCAGACATCGACAGCGGCCTTCGGCAAATCGGCCGGCACCGCCTGAATGGATGCAAGCTTCATGCAGCCGTACGCGATCCGCGATACGGTGAGCCCGGTGTTCGGAATGGATACCATCTTCATCATCATGCTCCTTGATATTTAGGTGAGTTCGAAATTCGTGCATGGGGTAGTATTATCAATGCTGGACGCTGTCAAGAAGATCCAGCCATTACAGGGATGGCTTGACAGTCCGTAACATCAAGGCTTCAAGTTTTCGCAGGTGATTGTCGCCGACCGTCAGGTAGACCGAGAATTGATCCCATGACCCGCCATGCCGATCCTTGAGATGCTGTTTCAGGCGAGTCCGCAGGTTAGTCGCCAAACCGATATAATAGAGTTTCCCGCGGCGATATAACGCATAGATCCCCTGCCGCCCCCGCGCATACTGCCCGATAATATCCTGATGCCGTTCTAATGCCTGCCTGGAGATGTTCTCCAAATGCTGACAAACTAACTGCGTGCGTCGTTTCATCAGATTCCCCCCTTAATCCCACCAGCTATAATTTGAAATTGCTCTTCTGTTACAGGCATTACTGAAAGTCGGGGCTGACGGACCACGGCTAGTGTCTGCAATCGTTGATCTGCCTTGATTGCCCTAAGGGGAACAGGATGTTCCAGCGTTTTCATTGGCACAAAATCACAAGTCAACCATTGTGAATCGGTACAGGTAGGATCAGGGTAAGCCTCACGAGCGACTTCCATAACGCCGACCACTACCAACTCTTCCTGGCTGTGGTAGTAGAGTACCTTATCACCCAATCGCATTTTCGAGAGATTGTTTCTGGCCGCAGGACTACGAACACCTCTCAGGGTGAAATGTCCCCTCTTTACGATTTCGGCCCAAGCGGTACGAAAGGGTGCAAACTTGATCAGCCAGAATCTTTTCTCTTCGGGTATTGACATCGTCCGTCGGATTTCGTTCAATATTGCCAGACACAGCCACCAAGCGTGGAACAGTGCACAAGGGCCGTACCCGTCAAAAGGTGCGGCCTGCTTTTTTTGCTATCGCCCATTCCTTGTGAAACCCTAAGGCTCGCTTCGGGATCGGACAGTAAGTTGTGACGAGAAACAGCCCCTCGTAACGTTCTTTTATGACCACCAAATAATTTACTGGCGAATGCCAAATACAGTAGTGGCGCATTCCATAACGCACATTCCACCAGCGTTTGACGGCGGTGTGGGCATGATTGATCAGTAGCGGTTTCGCCCAAGGCATCCTTATCATTCTGGTCAAGTCAGGAGTACGCTTTTGTTCGTCCTCATCCTCCCCCTCCGTCACCATATGCCAATAGGTGTATTCACGAGCCGGATTCGCAGGGTGGGGTTCACGACGAACCATAACCGGTTTGCCTCTCACGGATGGCAGCGTACCACCAGCGGGGAAATCAGTCTGGTATCTCGTCAACGACTGGGGTTCGACAATTGGGACACCACCATTATCCGGAAGAATCGGCGGAAAAACCAAGTTACCGCTCATATCACTGGATTCCTTTCCAACGAACGTTCCACAACGATTTTCGGCACTAGAGTCGTATCCGCTTTATCCAGAATCGCCTTCACTTTTGAGGCCAGCGCCGCCTTGGCAGGGCTGGGTTGGTGCCCGACATTACGCTGGGGATGGCTGTGTATCCACGCCACGCAACCAAGCAGAATATCCACCAGTTGATCAAGCAGAACATCGTGACTGGCAATTTGCGACACGCCTTCGACAATTCCACTGCGCGTCCAATCGTAATGTGCATCGGCCAGCCGGTTCTCAAGTTCCCTGATCCTGGTTCCACCGCGCGTGTCCTTCACATCCACAAAAATAGCATGTCTTGCTGGTGGAATGAGTGTTTCGCGTAAAAGATCGAAATAACGGTCGTAGTACCAGGCTTCGTGCCGCTGCATATAGTCCACAACAGCTGGCGCAGAGTCTTCTAAAACCTTGTTGTACTTCTCCCAATCAGCAGATTCGGGATCTGCGGCGCCAGATGGCGGTGCGGGCAATTTTGGCGGTGGCGGATGCTTTGGCGAAATGAGCGCTCGGAACCGTAAATCGGGTTCGTTTAGAAAGAAATCCAAAGCCACCTCGTAAAACCTAAGGCCAGCAGGCGACACCTTGGTCCACTTGAGCTCCCGCTTAGCGGGCCAGCCAAGCTCAGCAAGACGCTCACGCAATGCCACCGTCAGCGGACGGACACGATCACGAGGCACCAGCAACGCGCCCAGAATCATGTCCGGAGCATGATCGTAGGCCAAATGGCCAGTCTCATCGCAATACACACACCATCGGTCAAAGTATGGCACCTTACCAGCTGCCCGCAAATTTCGACGCTGGGCGGTCGCTAACCTCGAATAACGGCGAACAAACCACGTTTCGACCTCAGCAATGTCAGCTTGAGTTAATCCGTATGCATCATAAACCAACCGATCAATCTCTAACTGTTCTTCAGGCGCATAGTCGTACCGCGGATCTGCTCGTTGCTTTGCAATCACCTTCGCTACCAGGGCACGAACATCCACGATCGGGAAAGGGATTTGCGTATCCACTAAACCCTGCTCAGGAGACTCAACCGTGTGTGCACGGTATGGTTTCAGGAAATACTTAAACGCTTTTGAGGCCAATACACCCAAGAGAGCCGAAGTATCTAAATCTGTGGATAGAGGGATTATCGTAGATCCTTTATTCCCAAAAATTGCGCAACAACTTCGTCGAAAACTTGGCGAATAAATACCGGTTGGCGAGTAAGTGATACCCTTCGCGAAATATGCATCGGCATTCCTGATAACAGCACATAGCTCATTACGCTTGTTATCATCACGAACACCTATTGTGAGTGTCCGCATTCTATCAATTGCGAATTCACTCCAGTCAATAAAGTAGTCAGTCGGAACCCAGTAATTAGGCGTCCACCCCTCTCCAGCATCTGATTCTCCACCTTTGTCAAATGGAACAATATAGCGCCCTTCAAAATACCGACGTGAGCTCTTGTTTTCTTTCGAAATGCCCTTTTGACTCACTTCATGACGCAAGTCGGAATCGGATCGGATATGTTCCAAATCCGCATCGGTTAACAAGAACTGTTTATATTGGTCAATCGACCTATAACTGCCTCTGGCCTCAGGGCTCTGAAAGAGATAGGAGTCATTGTCTCCGGTAGCCAACCCTTGCTTTACATCCGCAATATCGCCAAGTCTTACAAGGCGTACGGTTCTCCCATTAAATACAAGACTGCGGACCGGAGTATCAACCTCTCCAAGCTTTACATGGCGCACGGGAGCTGTTGTATCATTCATTAGTTCGAATAATTTTGGCGATGCAACAAAAAATGGCAAATTCGTGTTTCTCGCGATCAGCGTCTGAGGATAGTGATAGACTGCGCAAGATTCTGTGGACACATCCCGTCGGCGCTCGGAGCCTGCAGTCTCAAAAAGCAGGTTCAAGAACCGGTCATGTTGCTCGCTGATACTGACTTGGGTGAGGTCAACCATCTGACACCATGGCCCTTTGGCCCATGCCTCGGTCAATTCTGCTTCCGTTGGCGCAGTCGTTCCCGGCCCGCCACCTCTTTGAAGCAATATGATGGCGGTGTTGACCGTGGCCGAGAAGGTATCCGGGTGGACCCGAATCATCTTGTGAATGCGCGACCCCATTAACTGTTCCCGCAAAGACCGATGGGTCTTGATGGTCATAAAGGTATCGGACACGATGTAACTCAGCACACCGCCAATACGCAGGGGCGTGGACTGTTTTCCGTCACCCATAAACCGGGCGATAAAGGCCCCGTAGGGATCCTTGGAGCCCAGATGTAATGCCTCCTTGACCTCATCAGGTATTTTGTCGCCGCCATAGGGCGGATTTCCAATGACAATATCGAAGCCAGATCGAGGGCTGGCGGGGGTCTTCCGCCCCGGCACAACCAGTTCCTGCTGTTTTTGGGCATCGTTGACAAGGGGCATTTCACCACCAACCGTAGCGCCCGGGGCATCGGCACAGATTTCAGGGAAAAAGACGGCAAAGTTGAAAAAAGGTGCAGGCAGAGTCGAGTGACGGAACCATTCCTTAAGTAGTTCGCGATTGCGGAGATCCTGAGTTCGTTTATCCTTATATTCGTGTCCCGTCACTTCCCTAGAGAATCCCGGCAGTAATTCACTCAAGGCGGCGGCGATTTCATCAGCCAATTCCTCACGTCGGGTAGTTTGCGTCTCAGGCTGGTAATACTCGTCACGCGCCGACTGATATTTCCGGATAGCTTCACGTTCAAATAGAGAAACCTGCACCTCGCGCAGCGTGTTGGCACAGAGAACCTTCGTTTCCAGATTGGGAAGCGGAGTGAGGCCATAATTGCCTTTGGGATTATCCAGGTTGATATTTTGATCCACCAGCAGTGAAATAAAAAAACGCAGTTTCGTAATCAGCACCGCTAGCGGCTGGATATCCACACCATAGACCGCGTTCTTTATCAACCCTAGCTTGCGGGAATAGTCATCGGCATGTCGGGCCAGTTCCTTCTCGGCGGTCTCACGCAGATGGCGGTCAGGAATGTGACTCACTTGTCGATGTAACCAGCGGCGATTCTGTGGATCCACACGTTGCAGGAGGGCGACCATACGATGTAATGCACCCATGGGAAAAGCACCGGATCCGCAAGCAGGGTCAAGGATACGAATTTCATCAAATGCTTCAACTATCCACCCTGCTAACCGCTTCTGGCTGGAATCAAAGGAGTCATGATAGAGGAGACTCTGCAAGGCCTGGCACTCCTCCGGCGAAGCGGCACGGGCTCGAATGTAATTTTCCAAGTGGAGGCGCAGTGCCTCATTAACCATATAGTCAATGACACGGCGGGGGGTATAGTAAGAACCTGATGCCTTACGGGCAGAGGTTGCCGCGCCTTCATCGCTGGTATCCACTTCGGCCAGCAGATTCTCGAAAACCAAACCCAGGAGTTCCGGATCCAGCGCAATTTCTTCTTCCAACGGAGTGTTTTCGGCAATGGTAAACTTGTACCCATCAAGAATGCGATTGAGCCCCTTGACTGCCAGTATCTTCTTGTCGTGCTTGAACTTCCGTTCAGATGCGTAGAACAAGTCATTAGGTACGTGAATTACATCGTCATCAATAGTGTCGGAAGCATTGTCTTCCGGCAGCACATCGAATAGCCCCCCGTTTAGGTAGGGAATCCGATCAAATAGATCGTAATCAAAATCATCGGGCAAATGTTGTTTGCCGCGATATGAGAGTTTTTTAAGTTTAGGGTCTTTAACTGTCTTGTCATTGGCCGCGCGGCTAGCATCCAATCTGCGTTGATCCATTGGGGTATTGAGGCAGTTAAAAAATACGTTCTGAAGAATGCCGCGGTAATAACTACTGACGTCACTGAATTTCTGGCCCTTTAAAGGTTGACGAACAAGAATCAAATCCTGCCCGGCATCATCGGCAATTTCCAGCAGTTGTCGATCAATCAGTCCTCGTTCTTTCAGAAACCAACAAAAAATGGTGCGACACAACAGTCGGATAGTGAACTGTTTAATATTCTCATCCTGAGCATCTTTTCGCTCTTTCAGATAGTCGGCGATAATGGGGAGGCGAATGGTGTTGACGGCCCAGTAATACCAGGCAGCCAGTTCTTTGTAGAAGCGATGGTTAAGGGCCTCAGTACTCAGGGTCTTACGCCAAGCGTCATCTAACTGAGCGAAGGTGCTGATGGGCGTCTGAGGGGTAGAGAGACTCGACAGACTGAAGTCCAAGAGAATATCCAGATGCGCGCGATGTGGCCGGGTGCAACTGATATCCTTGATGAGAGTCACCTTACGATCCAAAACATCTCGGGACTGATCGCGTTTGTGGGCACGGCGATAGGTAATGGCCATGGAAATGAGGTCAGAATAACGGAACAGGATAAGAACAGGCTGCCGAAAAAGGCCATTCAGGACACGAGCGCGGTCAGCTAGTTCGACACGTGTGTAGGCTCGGTCAGGCAGACTAATGGCTAGAAAAAGATAAGACTCGAATAGACGCAAATCTGCTTTTTTATCCGATACTAACAGGAGTTGACCACCCGAGCCTGAAGCAATTTCCTCGCTGGTCAACTGTAGCAGCATAACAGGTGCACGCCCTGCCGACGTGCGCGCATCCGGAAAGAGTTTGGTATATTTCCCGACATGGTCTATCTCGCCAAGAAAATCCTGCAGACCGGAAAACTCCATCCTTTTTTCGCTATGATAACCAAGGGTCTTAAATAACGCGGTTGCGGCTTCAACTACAGATTGTTTGGCAAAAGCCGCGAGTGCACCGGATAATTGTTGGCGAAGGTTGGTCATAATAATTTTTTATCCTGTGATTTCGTTGTGAATTTCAACAGAGCTTTGCCTTTGGCGGTCAGCCGGTATTTTTGGAGGCGGCTGGTGGGTTTGTCGGGGATGGTGCGCTCAATCCAGCCAACCAAAAGTAAAGGTTCCAAATACGCCTTCCGGAAGTGTTCACGATCTGTCATGCCCGTTGCTGTTTGAAGTGTCTCCCGGGAATTTGATTCGTGTGCCACCGTATTGAGTATCATACCAACTTGCGCGGCGACTTGCGCGGTGACTTGTCCGGTGACTTGTCCGGTGACTTGTCCGGTTAACGCCATAAACTCCTTCGATAGTTCACGGAAGATGTTATCATGCAGTACTTTATCATCATTTTTGACTTGCGGGGTGACTTGCGGGGTGACTTGCGGGGTGACTACAGTCTGGTCCGCCAGCGGGGCGTCGAAATCAGGATATTTGACGATAATCCGGAAAACATCTCCCTCAATCAGTTCCGGATCACTTCCGCCAAAGAGTTTCCCGTATTTCATTAACTTGCGCGTGCCGGAGCCCAGTTCGTCCGCCCGCCCGATCTGCTGGAAAAAATGGGCAATAACCGGGTTTTTACTATAAACGTCCCGACTGAGTGCCCGCTGGCATACCTTGAATTCAACGGCTATGCCTTCGCCCTGTTTAAGTAGTGTTTTGAGGTCGGTCATCAATGCGTTACCTAATTAATTACCTATTTCATTACCCACTTGACTGGGTAATACCTATTTCGAATCACGATATTACCCTCATTATTACCCTTATTTGGGGTAATACCTCTTCTCAAATCTGACACAGTACACTCTTTAATACACTCTTTTAAGTGTACTACACTCTTTCCTTGTAAGTGCCTAAATCTGAAGGCCTTACCTAATAAATTACCCATTACCACTACCTATTACCCATTACCCGCACAAGATAATACCCCTACGAATACCCTTACGTAGGGGTACTACGTCTTTTCTGACACATTTCACTTAAGCCATACCACTCAATACACTCAATAATACACTCAATAGAGTGTAGTACACTCATTCTTTTTCATAGTTCCATCGGGCAGCACGCCCCTTTCCAGAACACGTAAGCCGCCCCTTTTTCTTGAGTTCAAATAAAAGCGTGCGAATCCAATCTCTTCCAACCCCCGGACAAGCCGACTCAACATCAACCAAGCGAAACGGCTCTTGTCTAGCCCGGATCCAATTCAGCACCATCTCACTCTTTTCACCACGAGGTGCAGCGATCTGGCCCGCCCGCTCCTCAAACTCATCGTAAGCCTTCTTGATGATGTACAACAGGTATCCAATATAGGGCCAGGGATCGTGCTTTCCCTCATGCCACCCTTTGGAACTGAGTTGAAGGGTTTCGTAATACCGTGCTTTATTCTCTTCAATAATCCGCTCAAGGCTGACATACCGCCCCACCTCAACCCCCAGATGGTAGGCAGTCAATAGCAATAGAAGCCGGGACACTCTCCCGTTCCCATCGCGAAACGGATGGATGCAGAGGAAATCCAGATTGAAGGCGGCCATGACAATGAGGGGCGAGATGTCATGGTCACGGCTCTGATCCTGCCACAGGGTCACCAGCTTGCAGGTAAACTCGGGAGTCTCTTTTGGAAGCACACTTCGAAACCGAACTCGCTCCCCACCACCAGCGAATTTCTCAATGATGTCTACCGGCTTATCCTTATACTGGCCTGCATCCCAACTTTCTCCACGACTCAGTTTGTGAAGATTCAGAATGGTCTCCTCGTTGACAGGAAGTGCAGCGCCTTGCGTATGGATAAGATTCAGGGCATCACGATAACCGGCCACCTCAATCTCATCCCGATCCCGTAGCGAAGGATGCCCAAAAACAACGGTTCCAATCCGTGAATCGTCAATAGTGACCCCTTCTATCCGATTTGAGGACACCACACTTTGAGCAACAGCATGTTCCCTAAGCACCTTCAACTTCTGCGGCGATTGCCGAGTAAACAATTCCTGCAACCCCTGGGCTTTACCAATATCCGACAAATACCATGAAGCTGACATGGGAATCTGCAGACGATGGTCTCGTATCTGTTCAAGCGTCTTCATACTTCATCACTCATACTTCATAATTTATTTAATCACCAACCAGGTTATGAGTTCAAAATCCGTGTCATCTTTAGCCTGCTCATTTTGATCCGGGATTACAAAATCTCGCCCAGCGGTCAATCCGACAGCAAGGCGCTTTTTAAATGTTCCGGCAATGCTTTTGACGGACTTACCCAACAAATCGTCATATTTTGCCATATCCTGACCGTGGACGGTTTCTTTGTCAAAGAGGTCGCAAAGTTGCTGATAGGGTTCGGTTTTACTGGCACAGAGCTTCTGAAAAAGGGTCAGGGTGTTCTTGGCATGGGTGAAGGTGAACCGGACGGTTCCGTCATCACGAATATAGAGCAGATAATAGCCACCCAGCGGGTTGACATTGGATGAGGTTTTCTCCTGCGGCGGGTTTTTATGTCGTAAACAGAAAATCACACCCGGCTTAACAATCTCATGCCAGTTCTTGTCAAACAGCCCGGCATCTTTGGTTTTATCCAAAGTCGGCACCAATCCATACAGTCCCAATGGCGCATCACGCAAAGCCTGACGGTTGGCTTCCAAAAAGTTCATCAGCTCAATACGGAAATCATCCAGCGTAAATTCGCTGAGCGAAACATTGTCGTCCATTTCTTCCAGATCAATGACCTCATCTCTAAGACGAAGAAGCTGTTTCTCACGGTAGGTCAACTCTTCTGTCACGAGATCTTTGATCTGATCCGGATTGAGCAAATCATCGGCACCAGTGGCGGCGATATCCACTAGCGCCATGCGGGCTTCCACCCGGTCCTTGAGGTTAATGTATTTGTTCAAATCATCGGTCGGCCAGAAATTGACAAGCTGAATCCGCTTGTTCGTGCTGCCGAGACGATCAATACGCCCAAAGCGCTGAATAATGCGCACTGGATTCCAGTGAATGTCGTAGTTGATCAGATAGTCACAGTCCTGCAGGTTCTGTCCTTCCGAAATGCAGTCCGTGGCAATCAGGATATCAATTTCACCCGCCTGCGGCATGTTAGGCATTTTTTCGCGATGCTTGGAGCGTGGCGAGAAATTGGTGAGGATGGAAATGAAGTCGGTCTGATGCTGGAAGCCCGCCAGCTTAAAAGTGGTTTTATTGTCACCCGACCCGGAGACCAGCGCAATCTGTAATCCGAGCTCATTCCGCACCCAACTTTCCAGATGTTCATACAGATAACTGGCGGTGTCGGAAAACGCGGTAAACACAAGCACCTTTCGATTGGCATCATTGATCGGGCTGCGCACCTTTGCCGCAATCAAGGTTTTCAACTCCTGGAACTTGGCATCGCGCTCGGGTGTAATCGCCGCCGCCTTCTCATGGATGGTGATCAACTGCGCAAGATCCCGCTTTAGATCCGCCTTCCATTCCTCTCGTTTCAGGTGCTCAAGCTTGAATTCCAATTTTTTTCCGACCGTTAACTTCTCAAGGAGTTCCGCGGCTTCCTCGTCCTCTTGCTGGTCAAGCAGATCGGGCTGGGTGTATTCTTCGAGATTGGTCTCAAAATGATCGATCTTGCCAAGCAATGTCTTGATCTTCTGGATCGTGTTATCGATCGATATCTCGAAGCTGTGGACTGAACTCTCAAGCCGCTTCAGGTAGTTGACCTGCATCATCCCGATCAGATTGAACTCACGTTTTTTCTGATCATTAAAAAGGGCGAGTTCGCCCTCCTTCATATACCTACTCAGATGACTCTCAAGGAGGTAGGCCGAAGGGTTGAAAATAGATAACTTGTAACCGGATATCGCCTCGTCCAACTCGTCATAAGTCGGAAAATACCCCTTGATATCGATGACGGTCGACCGGGCGAGTGGTTTGAGTCGCTCGGGAAATTCGCCCATTTCTTTAGTTCCGTAATAACTAACGATATGTTTGCGTGAGCGAGCGATGGTCAATTCATCCAGAAGCTTGAAAAACGAGGAGTCCAGGACTTCAAGAAGCCGGGCCACCTTGCGACCGGGATTCTTCTTCGTATCGGCCCAGTTGGTGAAGTTGGTCTGCGCATTCCGCATAACCTGGCCGATACTGCCAATGCTCAGTGTTTCTACAAAAGCGGTATCCTGATCCTGTGTGATCAACAAAAACTGATTGCGCAAATCCTTCAGGTTGTTGTTTACAGGGGTGGCTGAAAGCAATAGCACCTTGGTCTTGATTCCCTTTCGCAGGATCTGCTCCATCAGGAATTCATACCGGGTTGTTTTCTTTGTTCCGTCGTCCTGCACCGCGCCCCGTGTGTTATTCCTGAAATTATGCGACTCATCAATCACAACCAGGTCGTAATTACCCCAGTTAAGGGTATCGAACTTAGCCAGACCCAAGTCGGTATGCGCCATCACCGTGTAGGCGAACCGGTCTTTCAGCAAAGGATTACGGCGGTCATTGTCGCGATAGACATTCCAGTTATCCTCCAGCTTCTTGGGACAGAGCACGAGAACCCGGCTATTGAGTAATTCAAAATATTTGATCACCGCAAGCGCTTCAAAGGTTTTTCCGAGACCGACACTGTCGGCAATAATGCAGCCGTTATGCTTGATAATTTTATTGATCGCCCCCTTGACCCCATCCTTCTGGAAGTCATAGAGCATGTCCCACACATCGGTTTCAAAAAAGCCGGTTTTCTCATCCAACAGACCGCCTTTATCCGCCTCTTTGAGGTAATCCTCAAAAAGGTGGAAAAGCGTCTTGAAATAGATGAATTCCGGTGAGTGATTAGCGTAAAGCTGATCAAGGTAACTTAAAACCTCAGCTTTAACATCTTCGACGACCGCTTCGTCATTCCAGATTTCGTCGAACCAGGTGAGCAAGTCGCGCCGATCGCGGTTATCGTTTACCTCAAGATTCAACTCGATATTATTGCGCTCGCCTTTGCCGATCCCCAGGCCACTGACCGTGAAATTGGAACTACCGAGTAGCGCCTCCTGCACACCATGGTTATCCATGTGGTACATCTTGCCGTGAAGGAAGCCGGGATAGCGGACCGACCGGATATTCACCTTGCGCCGGATCCAGTCGGCACAGTCCTTGGCCACCCGCCGTTGTTCCAGCCGTTTCTGCAACTGAAGTTTGGAATCCTCGATATCGAACGCCTTTTTGTCGGTTTTGTCGGGATCGATATTACGGACAAATCGGGGTTCACCGAACAGGAACCGCAGTGAATCGGACGCTTCCAATTGCGAGCGCATCATGTCGTAGGCGTAAATCGTGAAATAGGCTGAAACGAAGGATAATTTTGACCCGGACTGGATCTTCTCTCGCAGAAAATCGCCTACCTTGCCTCGTTTATGATTATCCCTTATTCCCGAAATGATGTCCATGGTGGGCATGGTGCTAAATTGAAGCCAATAGTTCAAGCGGGATGATGGGAGCTGGCGACAAATGGCACTCAATGTCTTAGATGGTTTTTGGGGTCTTGATCACGGCGTCTGCGCGGCCCTCCTGACCTTCGTAGCCTTGGCGAAGTAGGTTGTCGGAGTGCAATGCGGCGATGATTTCTCCGCCTGCCGCCTGGAGAGCGGCAAAAAAGACCGAGTGATAGAAGGCTTCGCGGTTGAGTTGAATGTCGTACGGTGAGATAATCCGCTACTCACCTAGGAAAACTTCCTCTTTTCCGGGAATCGAATCCGCGGCGCCTTTTCGGGTAACTGATATCGCCGCGGCCTTGCAGGCATAGGCAAGACATTGCTCGGGAGAGAGACCCTTGATGAATGACGCGGCATAATAGCCGATAAAGGTATCGCCCGCCGCAGTGGTATCCACGGATTTGACTTTCGGCGCGGGTGCCGCCCATTGCCGCGGCCCGCTCTTGAGCATCGCCCCCTTCGCCCCAAGCGTCATGAGGATTTGCGCACCGGGGAAACGCCTCGCCAGGGCGGCCAATGCGGGTTTCCCCGCCCTGGCCCCGGAAAGATCGGCCGCCTCGATCTCATTCACAATGAACAAATCCACCAGCGATAACGGATACGTGAGGATCGCGGGATCAAAGGGCGCGGGATTGAACCAGATCTTCAGCCCGGCCTTGTGCGCGGCTTTCATGATATCCGGGATCGCATTGATCTCGTTCTGGAGCAGGAGAATGTCCCCCTTCCCGAAATGCTTCAGGGTCTGACGGATCTCCGGCAGGGTAATGGTCCGGTTCGCCCCGGGGAACAGCACGATCGAGTTCTGCCCGCCATCCGCCACCTGGATCACGGCATGCCCCGTCGGGCCGGAATCCCGCCTCACAAAACGAACATCCGCCCCCGCCGCCTTGAGAATGCCAACAAGCCATTCACCATCCTTGCCAATCCTGCCCGCGTGATAGACCGGGGCACCGGCCCGGGCCAACGCAATGGATTGGTTATTCCCCTTCCCCCCCGCGAATGTGGCAAGGGAAAGGCTGGAGAGCGTCTCACCGGGCTTGACGATGTGCGGAACCCGGTACACCAGGTCAATGTTGAGCGAACCGAAATTGAGGATCTTCATCAGCAACTCTTTACACCCCACGCGGCGACCTTGTCAACCAGGGCATCCGCTTCGGCGGGTGAACCCGCCCAGAGGTTGAGTATCACCCCCTCGGGCCGCAACCCGTCCATAAGCGCATCTAATTCCTGCGGCCCGGTATACAGGAACAACCCCTTTCCCGCCGCCTGTATCCGGCGAAGCATGGGCAGCCAGTACGGCATGGGCGGCTGCCCGGCGCCGGGCGTCCACTGGATGGCGCGCAGACTCGGGATTTCAAGCAGCATGTCGAGATGCGGCACCGCCCCCGGCCCGTCCAAATGATAGACGGCATAATCGAGCCAGTCACAGTGCGCAACGAGATCCTCCAGGAAAAACTCGCGGTACATCTCCGGCGAGATCATGCAGGAGAAGTCGTTCTGCAACGGGTAGGTCCGGCCCGGCGCCCACGCCGCCAACCAGCAGTTCGAGCCGTTACCCGCCGGCAACCGGTCGTAAAGCGTCTGGTAACACTGCTGCCAGAGTTGGCGCAGTTCGCTCAAACGGGCTTGCACCACATCCGGACAGTCCATCATATCCATGCACAGGCCATCCGCCCCGCGCACCGCCGCCAGTAGATCGGCCCCCATGCCAAGATCGGTGATGCCGGCAATGAACCGGCCGGGGGCAGCGGCGGCGATACGTTCGGTCAAGTGTAGCGTCGCCTGCCAGTAGGCATTCTGATGATCGAACTGCGGCCGCCAGGAACTCAGGTCGGTAACCGTGTGATCCTGCCAAGAGGTGTCGTGCTCCGGATCGAAATGGATCCGATTCCCGAGGAACGCGGTCAGAACGCCCGGCCCTAGATTGGGGTACCACATGGGGTAGGCATCGCCGGCGAAGTGGATTCCATCAAAGAACGCCCGCATCTCTTCGACCGTACGGTCCGGATCGGCCCACACGGATTCGTCCAGGATGCGCCACCAGCCCTTGGGCACCCCGGGGCGCTTGGGGGCATACACCTGAACCACGGGCCGGTCAACAAGTTGTCGCTCCCAGAAGGCGCGAAACCGTTCCTGACTTTTCTCCCAGTCAACCATTGAACACCTCTTTGAAGACACGGACGTAGGTTCCAAGCTGCTCCAGTGAGACTTCCGGGGGGATGCGGTGATCGGGGAGCGGCAGGAAGCCGCCTTCCGCCACCAGGGGACGCAAGGGCTCAAGGTGCGCCCGGATGGCGGCCTCGCCCCGGGCAATGACGTGCTTGTCCACACCCCCCATCAACCTCAGGTCGCGGCCGAACCGTTTCCGGAAGGCGCGGGGATCCGCCCCCCACGTGCCGACTTCGATCGGGAAAAGGATATCGAACCCGGACTCCACCCAGCAGGGCGCGAGGTCGTCCACCCAGCCGTCGCTGTCAATCAGCATGTGCGGGATGCCCATGCCGCGATAAAACTCCAGCAGCCGCCGGTAATACTTGTCGAAATGCCGCCGGTACATCGCCGGGGAGAAAAGCGGACCGGACTTGCCGCAGCAATCCTCGAAAATATAGGCGAAGTCAAACTGGACGCGCTCCAGCATCGGCCGGAAAATCGTCATGTAATGGTTCGAGAGATAATCAAGCATCTCCTCCAACAGCACGGGGTCGTCATACATCAGGTAACTGATGCCCTCGACGCCCATCCAGTCGCGCGGCCAGCCATACAAGCTGCCGGCCATGAAGGTGGCGACACGATCACGGCGGTTCAGGGCATCGGCCCTGGCTTCCCAGCCCACGGGTGGTGGCGCGGCGGCTGCCGCGTCAAGGAAGCCCCGGAAACGGTTCCAGGATTCCCGGGTCGGTTCCAGCGCTGGCGACACGTGCTGGCACAGACTGCTGCCGAGCTTGGGCCGCCGTTCCACGGCGCCCAGCGAAGTCCGCACCAGCCGCCATTCGGCGGTTTCCTCCAGAATCTGCTCCGGTTCCGGCGAGCGGGGCCAGGGCGCGGCGAGACCGTGAAGCGACCACATCCCCTCCTCCCAATCCTGATCGAGGCCAACGGCCGCCGCCACCGTCTGGCCTGCGGGCAACCCTTCCTGCTGCCACCGGGCCAGGGCTTCATCCCAGTAGCCGAAAATATAGGCTGGCAGACGGTCCATAGGTTGATAATCCAGGCAGGCGGCAAAGCGTTGGCGATGGGTCATGGGGGTAGGTTGTGTAGTCATGTGTTTAGTGTTTTGAGTAACCGCTGCATGAGATGTTCACGGAATGCGGGCAGATCGAGCCAGTCCAGAGCGCAGTGAACCGGTTGACCGGTGGCATCCTGCCGCAGGAACCCGTCGTCGGCCACCCGCAGGTTCAGATCCTCCACACGCAAGCCGTCGCGGCAGAACGCGAGGTAAACGGCCACGCAATCGAAAAGGATGGAGGTGTGCTGTTCCGGCTGCCCCTTGAGCCAACCGGACACCCTGGCTTCCGGCCCGTAGAAGTCGCGCCAGATGCGGTAGCACTCCATCAGGGCACCCAGGTCGGGATCCGCGCTTGAAGCGCGCTCCACACGCCGGAGTTGCTCGCCGCTGAGCCGCACCTGTCCGCAAGTATCCAAGGGCGTGATCGTCTTGTCCCACGGCGCCTGGAACACCCGCTGGGCGGCAGGGATGTCCTTAATCACGTTCCACTCCGCAATGGCACCCTCGGCGCCATCGAAATTCCGGGCGATGGAGCCGTGCATGCCCACGAATCGGGCTTTCTGCGCGATGCGGGGCTCCAGGAGGAGGGCGTCGCCGAGATTCGTTAGCGGCGCGATGGCGATCACCGTCACCGGCTCCGGACTATCCATGATGGTGCGTACGATGGCCTCCGCCGCATTGGCGTGGATGGTCCCCGGATAGCGAGCGAGGTCATAGTCGGCGGCCCAGGGCTGGAGCGTGCAATCGAATTGACCGCCGGGCCGCCCGATCCCGACCGCCACGTCGGCACGGCCGGTGAGCTCCAGCAGACGCGCGGTGAGCTTGGCGCGATAGGTCGTATCGCCCGTGGCAGTGGTCACCAACCGCAGGTCCAACTCCGGACAGCGCAGCAGATAGAGCAATGCCCAGGTATCGTCTATATCGGTTCCAGGATCTGTATCAAGAATGACAGGTGTAGTTTGCATCTTAATCATAATCGTAATCGTAATCGTAATCTTAATCGTGATCGTAATCCTTTCCGGGGCAGTCGATTACGATTATGATTAGGATTACGATTAGGATTTCTATGGGATACTAATAGTCGCACACCATCACCGTATCTTGAATACCGTCCCCCTCGACAGCACGTCCAACCAGTTATAGGCATTCACCTCGTACCCGTCAGCAATTCCGTCGTTATTCAGGTCATTCGTGAGCCCGCCAGGCAACAGGGTCGTAATCAGCACGTTGTCGACAAACGTATTCTGGTCGGCGCTATTCGCGTTTTTTACCCCCAGCAAATGATACCCGCCGGTGTTCGTCGGCGCGCTCAAAGCCATGGCCATCAGGTTGCTTTGCACAAACAGGGAGAAAAGTCCCGTACTCAAGTCCTGGCATATCGTGATCCGGTTGAACGTATTGCTGTCCAATTGCAGGCTGCGACCATCCACCGTATTGGAACAAACGGTCCACCCGCCTTTAACGGCAACCACCAGAAAACCGTCGCTGTTGACGTAGGCGGCAAAGCTCGCGGTATTTGTAGGCGCATTCGGCGGCTCGAGGCCCCAAAGGGGCTTGAGGTAGAAATCGGACCAGACTCTTGCGAGCCCTGTGGCGCTGATGCTGTTGGTCAACGTGCTCCCGCCCGGGATCACAACCGCCGGGCTGTTCCCTATGCCTTGGTTCGTAACAAGAACCGAGGGGGCATCGGCGTACCACCCGCGGAAGTTGAGGTTGGTCACCACCGTGCCGACGGCGTAGAGGTTGAAATCGTCCGCAAAGGCCAGCGGCAGACTGGCCGCGGTTTTCCAGGTACTGGAGATCGTGAACGCGCCCGTCATGTTCACCCCCGCCGAATTCACCACGAGTTGTGAATTGGTGGCGAAACGGAGGATTCCCCCGGCCCCCACATCCAGGCCGGCCGCGCCTACATAGAAGGTTGAGTTCGACGCCATGGCCACCGTTCCGTCCACCCTCGCGGAACCGGAGGTCAGGCAAGCCGACACCGCCATCGCCACCTGGCCGCTGACCGTCAGCGCCCCCGCGCAGGTCACGGACTGGGCAAATGAGGCCGAAGCGTTCGAGGCCACCGTCAGGCTGGCGACCGTAAAGGCATCGCCTTCAAACACGATATTGGATGGATTGGCCGCCACCACGACACTCTCGCCCGCGTAATTACCGGCAATGACATGGATGACATCCCGGGGCCGCCAGGCGGCGATGGCATTGGTGATCGTGGTGAATACCGGCACAAGGTTCGTCGTCCCCGCAAAGACATACAGCTTCCGGGCGGCGCGACCATAGACGACCACCTCGGCGGCATCGGCCAGGCCATCGAGATTGATATCGTTGGTCAGGCTTTGCGGCCCCGCATTGGTCCGGATCCACACATTATCCAGCCAACTATTGCTGTCGGAATTCTGGAAGCCGAGTTGATGATAACTGCCCGCCGTACCCGAGAAGCGCGCATCCTGGAGAATCAGCCGGTCATCGAGGAACACCACCTGGTTCGAGGCGCTGTAGTCTTGGAAAAGGGAAATCCGCACATAGCCATTGGTCGCCGGAAGAAGGCCATTGCCCCAGATATCGTTCGTGCAGGCGAACCACACGCCATTCGTGGCCAGGACCGGGTACCCGTTGGCGTTGAAATAGCAGACGAAACTGGCGGTTCCGGTCGGGGCATTGGGCGGCTCCTCCCCGGCCACCGGTCTGATCCGCATATCCGTCCAGACTCGATTCACGGCAGGGGTGGGCAGGGAATTCGTCAGGGCGACGGCCAACCCCAGGAACACGCTATTTGAAGGCGTCACGCTGTTGGTCACATAGCCGCCGCTGTTGGTCACATAGGCGGCGGTCCCGGACGCCTGCCACCCGTTCGTGGGGGAGGTGAACGTCATCCCGGAGCCGTATCCTTCGAAATCGTCGAACACCTCCGGAGCCGCCTGGGCGGTGAAGGCCGGGCCCAGGGCGAGCGCGCCGATCAGAAACAGGAGCCCCCGTTTCGCAAGATCCCCCATGCATTGATGTTCAATTTTCATTGCTGCACCTTGTCATTCAATCCAAATCAATGTACCGCGGGGAAGAAGGGTAGCTGTAATCGACACATCGTCAAAGATGACCTGGGTACCGTTTCCGTTCTTGGCGATGAGTTGGATCTGCAACGGTTGGGCGATAGCGGTGCGATTTGTGTAGGTGACGGTAGAGGTGACCCACCCACCGTTCGGGAGGGTCAACGTGTTGTTATCCTCCGCCAGTAGAGTGAAGCTACCCATCGAGGCGCCATAGCCGAGCCGGACAGCGTACCCGTTGTTTGCCGTATCCAACCGGTCACCCACTTTAACAGTCAAGGTGTAAACCGCAACTTGGAGATTGGTGCTCAACACCTGCGCAACGACGGAACTCGCGGTATTTCCACTGCCGGTGCTGCTGTACACATAGAGCACGTTGGTGCCTTCCGGGGCGTTGCCGCCGACACACATCCCGCTACTCGGATTCAAGATACCGGCATTGTGATCTGTACCGACGTTGTTGGTCCAACCGCCGGACAGTGTGGGATTACCGGCAGTAGTAGGAACGTAGTTGCCATCGGCCAACGTGGGCGTCTCAAAGCCGGCGTTATTGATATTGACGCTGTCGGCGCGGGTGAGCACGACGACGATGATGTTGAGCAGGGCAGCAACCGCAAGCGTGACCAACTGCGTCTTCATGAGATCTCCTTTTTGCATGTGTTGATGACATAATAGGTCTTGGAAAATGCCGGACGCAACACCCGATCTGCCCGCTGGCCGCCAAGGTTGCTCAATTCGTACTTGGCGATATTCCAAACATTATGCCATTATCTCACCAAGACAACCCGATTATGTGCGCGATTGAATTGAACAACTATTTATGCCTCGAAACGGCGTTGCCGGGTTTGTGGGGGGGATTTTCACGGATGATTCTCAACCTCGCCAATGCCGGGCGCGGTCCCTGAATTCCTATTCCCAGATTCAAAGAAAACGGGCAAATACGCGCATCAGGGATTGAACGTCAGTGATGTTTTTTTGCAGGACTTCGTGAACCACTCGTCGGTCGACATCCAAGTAGTCGTGGACGAGTATGTTTCTGAATCCAATCATACGAATCCAGATTTCCCGCAGTTCTTCACCGAAATACCCTTTTTCACAGAGGAGGCGAGGAATATCGCCTGCTGAGTCCACGATCCCTAAATTCAGGTCAGCAACGAGGTGACTCCCAATATCGTTCAGCGCTTCGATCGTGAGCTGTAAAAATCGTTCCGCGCTACCATATTTTTCGGGGTCAGCCAGAAATTCATCGAGAGGGTAACGCTGAATTTTCTTCAGGATCGTCAGATATTCGTCGACTTTGCCGAGGCGTTTATGAATGACTTCAGGTCGCACCATGGAGAATCCTTTGTTTCAAGGCCGCCCGCTGAGTGTTCACATATGGCAGAAAATCGAAGTACATGCGGATGACTTTAGAATAGAAGGAGTCAGGATCAAACTCCGGACGGGAGAATATGACCCGATTCATTCGAACCGCTTCATGGCTAAGCACCAGGTTGTCACGATCTAAAAAGGCAAGGTCGACATTATCAAAGCCGATTTGAGCGAGATCCGACAGGATGTCCAGTTTTCGACTTCGGGCCGACCTCTTCCGATCTGACACCACCGCGAAATCGTAGTCGCTATCCGGCCTGGCCGTTGCTGTGGCGTGGGAGCCAAACAGATAAACAGCCAGAATCTCAGGATAGTTCGAAAAAACATCCTGCAGGCGAAGCCGTACGGGGTTTGTAAAATCCATGGCCATATGAGTACCATAGCCTCGGATCCCATGCAAGTTCAACAGACGATCCTTGACGGTATGTTCACGATAGCGGACATTACAGCCGTGGTAATCATGAATGAAGCCAGGAAATTCCTTGGCTAATGAATTGAGCAACTATTTATGCCTCGAAACCCGGGAATACCCCATTATCGCCGCATTGCCGACAACCTGCTGGCCACTTTGCAGGCGCCGGGTGATACGGCCCGGCCTCTGCCTTCCGAGAACGCCCTGGCGAAACGCTATGGGGTGGCCCGCAACACCGCGAGGCGCGCGCTGGAGGAGCTGCGGGCGCAGGGCCTCGTCCACCGACTGAGGGGCTCGGGCAGTTTCAGTCAGGGCCGGGCGGTGCGGCTCATCTTCGCGTTTGGCTATATGCTGCCGGCCTACAGCCGGCTCTTCTCCTGGATGCAGCATCTGCTGGCCGGGGAAGGCTACCGGCTGATCGTGCGGGAGACGGGAATGCGGGGCGAGGCGCTGTCGGAAACGTTTCGCCTGGACGAGGTGCGTCAGGCGGAGGCGGTATTCTGGTACGTGGCGAGCCACCCCGACGGCATCCGCGCGGCAACGGCGGCCCGTCGTCAACTACCGCCGCAACTGCCCTTAGTGCTGGTGGACGATCTGCTGGGCCTTTCGCTGCAAGGGCGGCACCGTGTCGACCTGGTGCACTTCGACGGCCAGCAGGCGGCCCGTCTGCTGGTGGCGAAGTTGGCTTCCCGCGGCATTCGGCACCCGGTCCTGTTGAACCGATCCGACCTGACGATCTTTGCGGCGCAAACCACTCAGACGGGCTTCGAGTCCGAACTGCTCGCGCGGGGCATTCAGGATGTGGCGGGGCATGTGTTCGAAGATGACGTACAACGCCCCTCGACCCTGCGGCGACTGTTCCGCCCCGCCGACCGGCGATCCTGGAAACCCGGGGCGATCCTGCTGCACTACCCCTATGAGGTCGAGTTCCGGGAGCGTTGCAGCCAGGCCGGCCTCCGTTTGCCGTCCGGACTGCCGGTGATCGCTATCGGGCAGGTCGAGGGCCGCTATCGCCTGCCAATCGATCAGCGCGCCATGGCCCAAACCTGCGCGGATTTGTTGCTCAGTCGCCTCCGCCATCCCCAGCGGCCTAATCTTCACGTGGCTATCAATCTTCCGGTACGAGCCACTGGGCAAGGGACCCACGCTCCTGGCTCCTGAATTCTGCTCTTGCAAACACCCCAGAGGGGGTTTTGCAAGAGCCTCTGCATCAACCATGCGGCCCGATTCAGCCGGGGGCAACACTTCGACGGGTTCTCCCGTTAGACTAAGAGTATTGGAAACCCAGGACGGATGAACGCCGGGCGCAAGTTGCCGTCCGGAACCAGCCGGCACAACGCCGGCAACGTGTGCTCAATACGCCGCAGGCTCTCTGCATACAAAGCCTGACAATCAACAAAGTGCGAACCGTGGCCGCCGAGGTTGAGATCTGCTGTTTCGCCTGCCATCTGACGATAGGTCTTCAGGATGCCGCTATCGCCGTCCGGAACACTGTGGTTGGAGATAACGAAACTAACCCCATCCGAATCACCACGGCTTTGAATCGTGTCACCCGTAATCGCCAACCGCAGGCCATTGAAAGTCAACAGGTAGGCAGCGTGACAGTAACAATGCCCTGGCAGGTGCATCGAACGGATGGCCACATCATGCCAGTGGTAAGGCGTTCCCATACTCAGCACATCGTCCACCACCACATGATCAAAGCCCAGGTTGTACCAGGGCAGAAGTGCCGGATACGGGTAGTCCCACGGTGCCTCCATGACTCGGGCCACCAGATCCCATGCCCCTACCCTGCAGTCCAGATATCGCTTCCGGAGCTCCGGTGCCAGATCATAGTGGTCACCATGGATATGGGTCACCAACGCCAGGTCAATGGTCTTGAGCCCGCACTCCCGTTCAAAGAGATCAAGGTCACGATGAAAATCAGCCACCCTGGTCGGTGATTCGAAATCACAGGGCCCCGGATCAAACATCAAGCCCCTACCCTGATCGTCAATCAGAAGAATGCAGTTGCCGAAGTTATCGATTTGGTAAACGCCCTTATGAAGTTGCAGATACCGCCCCACCCGTGGGTATTCAGGTTGCGGAGCAGGTTTGAAGTCGCCGCTTTGCCATTTCAGTGCTTCCTGATAGGCGTCAATGGCCCCAGCCAGTTCCACTGCTTGGGCTGGGCCATTCTCAAGCGCAGGACCGGTTGCAGGAAAATACCGCTGCACGGGACGTTTCGCCAACTCCCTCAACACAGCAGGCAATGAGGCAATAGCCGTGCCACCATAATTGCTTTCAAGATCGTAGACGTTCACCAGTTTGGCCGGGTGACAAAGCAGGTCGCCGGTAAAGATGGCCAAGGGCTTGCCGTCTATTTCAAGAATGAAGCCCACATGGTGCCGGCCATGCCCCGGCAGCGGAATCACCTCGAACACCAGATCCTGCCAGGTCAACCGCTCGCCTTCACGGAATGTCCCAGCCACCTTCAGGGACACTTCTGGAGGGAACACGGTGATGCTACCCGCAATGCCGTACTTTTCACGGCCCAATGTATTCATCCAGTCAGCGGGATTATCCCAAACTGTATGCGCCGTCTTCGCATAGGCGGCGCGATCACTCGCCAGTTCACGCAACTCATCATGCACCAGGATTCGGGTAGCAGGAAACTGATCAGCCTCCCGGCAATGCTCCGGCTGCACATGCGTGTGCAGGATCAATTCAGGTACAGGAAGCCCCCGCCGGCTAATCCAGCGCCCCATCTGCGCGCTATGACAGTCAATCAACAGGCTCCGCCCGTTACGTACCACCAGATGGCTGGTCGCTACACCTACTAGCGAATAAATGTTCAACTCCGCCGCCAATTCAGAAACTATTCTCATCATTCTCATGACCTTACCTGGGTAAATGCGTTCGCCGAGGACGTCGAACGCCACCTTAATCGGTTATTTTTCATTAATGTTTTATATCAGACGGACAGGGATCGTAATGGGGATGCGGACCATTCGGAATACGCAAGCCCCCACATTGATACAATGACGGCGGCTGATCACACTCGATCCGGAACACGGGACACAGCGGATCGGGTGGCAGATCAGGCAGGCCGCTCAACGTCACCCGTGTTCCTTCCTGCTTGAAGCTCACCGGACGACCGGACTCGCCCAACAGTGAGACACTCCGGACCTTCGCCTGACACCCGCCAAAGGTCAGCGTGCCCCCGGGCCAGCGCCGGATGATCCAATACAGGTTGTTTTTCCGCAGCGTGAAGGGGCCATGAAAGGACCAGTCACCTCGATGTTCCCCGCGCTGCTGCAGATCAAAGGTGAATTGTTCAGTATCGTAGATCGCCTCGCCACCACAACGGTTCAACCAGGCCCCGACGGTCTCCAGCACTTTTACAGATTCCTCCGGCACGGAGCCATCCCCCCGCGGCCCGATGTTGAGCAGGAGGTTACCCCGCCCCTGTGCTGCCGAGGCGAGCAGATCCACGACTTGGCCAGGTGACTTCCAGTCATGATCACCGGCATGGAAACCCCAACTGTTGTTGAGCGTCATACAGGCTTCCCAGGGTCGCCAGGGATTCGGCGAGCCCATATGGCCTTCCGGTGTGGCAAAGTCGCCCGATAACCCGTTACGACCGTTGAACAGGATATGCGGCTGAATCTTACGAACCATCTCATTCATATGCTCCGCCTGCCAGCCTTCCGCATTAAAGGGCCACCAACCATCATACCAGAGAACATCAATCGGATTGAATAAAGTTACCAGTTCGCGGATACGGGCAAGCGTTGCGACCATGAATCGCGCATAGGCGGATTTGTCCTCGAGTGCCGCCACCGCATCCGGCTGGTCATGCCAGTTGTTGAGACTATGGTAAAGGCCGATCTTCAGTCCCCGCTTCCGGGCCGCCGCTACGAGTTCCGCAACCAGATCGCGCTTGGCGGCCGTCTTCACTGTATTGAAGTCACTCAAGGCAGTGTCATAGAGCCGGAAGCCCTCGTGATGCATCGTCGTCAACACCACATAACGCATCCCGGCGCGCACGGCGAGATCGCACAACGCTTCCGCCTCGAACTTCTCGGCCGAAAAACGGTTCGCCAGCGCCCGGTATTCCTCCGCCGGAATCTCCTCCCGGTTCCAGGACCATTCAGCCCGTCCCAGAAGACTGTAGAGCCCGTAATGAATGAACAACCCGTATCGCCAATCGCTAAACTTAGTAAGACTGTTTTCCACGAAAACCCCTTTCATTTCCCGACCTTTGACTTAGTTCCTGATCTCAAAGCAGGCGATTTCACGGAAGGTACAACGCACGACATGAGCGTGCCTCGTTTTCCATTCCGCCCGAACTTCAACACTCCGCCAAGAAGGCCCGCGCGATAGTTCATATTTTTGAGCCCCATCCCCATGCAACCCGACAGATCGGCTGGCATCCCCTTGCCGTTGTCACGAACCTGCAACCTGATCGTGTCCCCGGTCTGGTTCAGCGTAACGGAAATCGACCGGGCCTGACTGTGTTTGACAGCATTGCTGATGGCTTCCTGGGCAATCCGGTAGAGATGGCTTGCTGTTTCGGTGTCGTGGACGCAGAATTGTCCGTTACAACGGATCCTGCAGTCCACAGAAAAGCCTTCACGGACAGCTCCCACCAAGGCCCCCAATGCAACCTTCAAACCGTCAGAACCAGGATGGACCGGGTGCAATCCCCTGGCGATGTCCTTTACTTCGACAATGGCGGAGGTTATTACCACCGAGAGGCTTTCCGCCTGCCTGCCCACGTCGACATGACGGTTCTTCAAGTCCTGTGCCAAGCAGTCGGCTTTGATGGCGATGGCGGCCAGTTTCTGACACAGCCCATCATGGAGTTCGCGCGCGACCCGCTCCTGCTCCTGTTCGGCCGCCCGCAGAAGATCCTGCTCCAATCGCCGGCAGTCACTCACGTTATGGGTCAGCCCCAGAATCCGCTCAATTTTACCGCGCTCATCCAAAAGGGGAATGTAAGTGACCTCGATATACATGATCCGCCCATCGGGCATGACGATCTTGACGTCATCACGCTGGGTTTTCCTGGTCGCCATAGTGCGCTTCAGGAGTGATAAATATGGACGGGTGACATTGTCAGGGAACAGCTCCTCGTCACGCTGGCCCAGGATCTGTTTTCGTGTAAGTCTGCTAACCGTCACTCCATAATCATTGATGAACCGTATATGGCGTTTGGCATCATAAATGACGCAGACGCCCGGGTAACAGCTCAGAACCCTGCTGAGGCCCTCATCATGAACTACGTCTTGTAGACCTGCATTAGGTTTCCGTCTGCTCTGTGACCCGGTGCTCATCATGCTTTATCTTTCCCCTTATCGGTTGAATTCACGAACAGCCTCAATCATGGCGACCACGTTGGCCACCGGGGTGCGGGCCTGCACATTATGGATGGCGTCGAAGACAAACCCACCGCTCTTTGAGAAGATCTTGCATCGTTCCAATACTTGCTCCCGGACTTGGGCCGGAGTGCCGAACGGCAGCACCTTCTGCGTGTCAACCCCACCGCCCCAGAAAACCAGGCGGTCCCCGTACTTGTCCTTCAGCACCCTAGGATCCATCCCGGTCGCGGAACATTGGACGGGATTGATAATATCGAAGCCGGCCTTGATGAAATGCTCCATAAACGGCTCCACCGCGCCACAGGAGTGCTTGAACGTCTTCCAGGTGGTGTGCTGGTGAATCCAGTCGTTCATCTTCTTGTAATACGGCAACCAGAGCTCGTCAAAAGCGTCCGTCGAGCAGAACTGACTGCTCTGGGTCCCGAAATCGGTGCCGCACAGGAAGACCGCATCCACCTTATCCCCGACCACAGCATGAATCTTTTCAAGATTGGACAAGGCGAATTCGATCTGTTTCTGAAACATTGCATGGACATAATCCTGCCGGATTGCCGTTGTCACATACCATTCCGCAATGTCCCGGATGCCTTTGGGGTGTTTCATGAAAGGCCCGGGAACCAGGGCAATGTCCCCGAAGGCAGTTCCCCCGAAATTGGCAATCACCCCCCGTCCGGACGCTTCCGCCCGTTTGGCTTCCCGCGCGAAATGGGCCAGAGCCTCCTTTGAAATGGGGCCGAATTCCTCTGTGTTATCCTCAGGATTAAGCCGATCTTCGTCGATGGGCTGCTGCCGGATGATGGTGTCGAAGAAATAGCCCCCTTCCGGCATATGCCCACTCGGCGGAACCGACGTGTCCCCTTCGGGATAGATGTAGATATCCTTACCTTTAACCGTGACATTAAACTGACCGGGCACCAGCAGGGGCTGACCCCACGGAGCCTGCCATTCTTTCCACTGTTCCAGGGCGAACCCGAACAAGGTGGACCGTCCATAGATGCCGGTGGTGTCAACACCCATGGCGTCCTTGAGATCGTCCTCGACTTCACCCAGCATCTGATAGGGCTCAATCACCTTGACCGGCTGTTTCTCCAAACCATAGTGGTCGCGAAGTGCCGCCACCACCGACACATGGATTCCCGTGACCGCCGTGCCGCCAAAGTCCATGGGAACCGGCCCGTCTTTGTGATTAATAGCTTTTTGTAGTATCTCTCGATAGCTCATACCGTTTTCTTCCCTCTTTCATTATTCATGACTCCGCAGCCGCCTTCCGGAAGGCCCGCATATTCTTCTTAACTGACTCATCTAATGTCGCACGTCTCACATCGACTCCACCCACCCGCGCGATGCTCTGCAGCGACTCCTCTTCCGCCTTGTCCTGCGGCACCAACCCATCCCAGGCCTTGATCTTGTTGAAAAGCAGGTTCGGTGTCTCCTTGAGCACCTGATGGCTGGGCCGGACATACGCATGCGAACTGACTGGAGCATCACCCCAGCAGTCGCGGTCATGAAACATGAACCAGTCGATGGACTTGCAGCCCTGCGCGAGCGTGCAGCGGGCCATGAACCGCATATGGTCGTCGGATACCCGCGTGTTGCCGAGATTCTTGTTTCAGGTGCCGGACATGAATTCCGCCGACCACGTGTAGCTCAGGCTGGCATTCATCAACTTCAGTACCCGGGTAATCTGCCGGTATTGAGGCTCCGCCCGCTTCTCCTTCATCATTGACAAGAACTTGCGTATAAATCTGAATACATTACACCAGAATATTCAGAATATTGTCAAGAACACAACGTCCGACCCTCCCGGAAATATCTTCAAACTTAGCCTTCTTACGCCACGTAGCACCCATGGCGTTGTATGATCGGTGACCGGTAGCGGAATCGAGGAACAGTCCCCGCTGAGTAGTTACTATTATTAACCTTGTGAGCAGCCCCCTCATCAAGTCCTTCCACAAAATCGAATTGGTTTTGCGTTGTGGGCGGGAGGATATTTCCGGAAACGCCTTGTTTCTTTACCGGTCGGCGCAGGAAAACGCACCGGCGGGCCCGTGTCCACCCCATGAGTTTCACGTCGCATTCAGCCCCTTGCCAGCCATCACCCGCATCGATCCAGGCCTCCGGGTCGCGCTCCAGATCCCGGATGTGTTT
>Ga0194054_10000124_pt1 | contig 38295 bp, 38 predicted proteins | sample SepL2210m_MetaG_FD_163628 | JGI IMG/M metagenome (GOLD analysis project Ga0194054, IMG submission 163628) | Anoxic zone freshwater microbial communities from boreal shield lake in IISD Experimental Lakes Area, Ontario, Canada - Sep2016-L227-10m | ecosystem: Environmental > Aquatic > Freshwater... | reverse complement strand
CCTTTGAACAATATGGCGGCGTCCATCCCGGCCCGGTTGGTCAGGCGCTGATCGCCCGGATGATGGATGAACTCTTCAGCCGCGTCTGGACCGCGCCGCTGCCGGCGACCGCCCACACCGTCGCGCAGGTGATGCCTGAAAAACCCCTCGATCCATCGAGCTATTTTTCCGGTCATTTCCTGGATGTGCAACAAGCGAAAGCCAGCAAAGAATGGACGTATGGAATCCCCGATTTCAACACCCTTCCTGGCAAGATGTCGCCGCGGTGGAAATCCGTTCCGATGCTTTCTGCCGCCGAACCGGGAGCCGAACTCACCGTGGACTTTGAAGGAACCGCCATCGGCGCGTTCGTCCTGGCTGGACCTGACGCCGGCATCGTCGAAGTGAGTGTGGATGGAGAGCCCGCCCGTCCCATCAATCTGTTCGGTTCCTACAGCGGTGGGTTTCAATATCCGTGGACCGTGATGCTGGGAACCGACTTGAAGCCGGGCAAGCATCGGGTGGTCCTGCGGATATCAGACAAAACCAGCAAGACCGGCCATACCATGCGCATTATGGAGTTCTGTGTGAATTAATTCCTTTCTGAGTTCACGCAGCGCACGAACAAGCCCAAGCACCTGACTCAATTCCTTGGGATGTTGCTGGGAATTATCTGGAATCAGTAACCGTCGCGATTGGTTCTCACGTAAGGGGAGGTTGGTTCCTCCTCCAGTTCGAAGGGGATTGGTTGTAAGCCTTCTTGAAGGCGGAGGAGAGATGAAAGGCGGAGCTGAAGCCGATTCGTGAGGCGATTTCCTCAAGCTTTTCATTACCGGCGGCAAGCAGTCGGCGTGCCCTTTGCAGCCTCATCTGCAGAACATACTGCCACGGGGAAAGTCCCGTCTGTTTGCGGAAGGATCTGCGGAAGCTGGAATAGGAAACGCCAAGCTTGCGGGCTACCTCCTGCATGTCGAGCGCTTCGGTATGATGTTCAGCAAGATAGCGTTCCGCCCGTAGAATGATACGGCTCTGGGATTCCTTGGAGGGTTTCTCATGCTTCCCCTTGGCCATCAGGGCGAGGCAACGGAGGGCTTCCGCTGCGAGTTCTGGCCTGGTGCTCTCGGAATCATCTGCCAAGGAATGAATGCGGTTCATGGCATCTTCGAGGCCCGGGATCTCCGCCGGGACGCGGATGATTTTTTGAGAAAGAAACAATTCATCCGTGATCAGACCATCTGCCAGCGGCCCGCGGATCTCGACCCAGCTTTCCTGCCAACCCGTCGAGGGATCGGGACGATAGCGGTGCCATGTGCCCGGCAGCAGAAGGAAGGTCATGCCCGCCCCGACCATCCTCTTTCCGGATTCTTTGGTTTCCAGCCATCCTTTACCGGCAGTAATCAGAACGATCTGAAGGGCATCCAGGATGCGCCCCTTTTTCCAGTCAAAGTGATGATCAGGGGGGTGTCCTCCCGGGGGATAGGGATGCCCGGGTTGAAGAGTCGCGATTCCTGAGGCCGTGACCCATAACCCCCATTTTTCCAAGGAAGTGGCATCAGGATAGTAGCGGGCATAGTCTCTCATCTTAGTGATCATTTTCTGTATGAAAATGATCATAAACTCCATTCCAAAAAGCATGCCAGTTGGTACTTTTACTGAATGAAATACCCCCCTGAAGTCCGCATAGGACTTGCCGGCATAGGTCTTGATACATATTGGGCCCAGTTTCCGGGACTAAAAGAACGCCTGGAGTGCTACTTGACCCGCATCGAAAAAAGAATCGCCGATTTGGTGCATGGAAAGGTGCAGATTGTGAATATGGGTCTGGTCGACTCACCAGAGTGTGCCTTGGAGGCCGGTCACGAGTTGCGCCGCGCCGATGTCGATCTTCTGCTCATCCATGCCGCCACCTACGCACTCTCTTCTACGGTGCTGCCGATGGTGCGCCGGGCCAAGGTGCCCGTTCTGATCCTGAATCTCTCGCCAGAGGCGGCGCTCGACTATGCCTCCTTCAACGCCATGGGTGATCGCACCAAGATGACCGGCGAGTGGTTGTCCCACTGCGGGTCGTGTCCCGTTCCCGAGATCGCCAATGTCTTGACGAGAGCACGCATTCCGTTCCATCAGGTTACAGGTCGCCTCGAGGATGACCCCGAGTGCTGGGATGAAATCGGTGAGTGGATCGATGCGGCCCGCGTGGTGTACGGAATGGAGCACAACAGGCTCGGTGTCATGGGGCACTACTACAACGGGATGCTCGACATTTATTCCGATCTCACGCTCCAGAGCGCCGTCTTCGGTACGCACCTAGAGATCCTAGAAGTTGAGGAACTCAGCGCCCTGAGACGGGGCGTGACCGACGCTGAGGTGGCGGATCGCGTGGCGGAGTTTCGCCGCGAGTTCGACGTCCGGGAGGATTGCTCCGAAAAGGAGTTGCTGCGCGCCGCGCGAACCTCCGTGGCCCTCGATCGCCTGCTCCGGGAAAAGCGACTCGGTTCGCTCGCCTACTACCACATGGGAACTGGCATCCCTGAGAATGAGGATGCGATCAGTTCCATTATCCTTGGCAACTCCCTCCTCACCGCACGCGGGGTTCCCGTTGCTGGGGAACTCGAGATCAAGAATGTCCAGGCCATGAAAATCATGGATCTGCTGGGTGCGGGCGGATCCTTCACCGAGTATTACGCCGTCGACTGGAACGACGACGTGGTGCTGATGGGCCACGACGGCCCGGGGCATATCGCCATCGCGCAGGGCAAGACCCGCGTCCGCCCCCTCGAGGTCTTTCACGGTAAGGTCGGCAGCGGCCTCTCCGTGGAGATGTCGGTTAAACATGGCCCCGTCACCCTACTCAGCGTCGTCGAGACGGCCGACAGCAGGATCAAGCTTCTCGTCGCGGAAGGGGAATCCGTTCCCGGTCCGATTCTCGAAATTGGCAACACCAACAGCCGGTACCGGTTCCCGATCGGCGCCCGCCGGTTCATGAACGACTGGAATGCCCAGGGACCCGCCCATCATTGCGCGGTCGGCGTGGGCCATCTTGGCGGCAAGATTGAGAAGATCAGCCAATTGCTCGGGATCGAGATGCAGAAGGTCTGCTGATGCCACGCCCTTTCTCCACAAAAGAACCCCCATGAAGATACCACCCCTCGCCACGCTCCTTGCCCTGATGGCCCTTGCTACCTGCTGTGCCGAGGGAGCGGAGAGTTTCCTGAAAAGCACGACAAACCGGCCCGCATCCGCAATTGCCGGACCCCTCCCGCAAGTGGCACCGCAGCTGACGCAGTGTCTGAAGATCGTGCAGGATCCGATCGGCATAACCCTCCAGTCGACGTTTGTTTGGGCCGATCTTCCCGCCGATCAGCAGGGGGTGGCTTTAGGCTTCAGAAAGACGTTCGACTTGGCCGCAAAGCCTGACTTCGCGGGGTTCCATCTCTTCGCTGATGCCCGTTACATCCTCTGGGTGAACGGTACCTATGTCGATCGCGGGCCTGCGCGTTTTCAGCCCAACGGGCCCGAATATGACACGATCGACATCACCCGATTCCTCAAACCGGGAAAGAACGTCGTGGCGTTGCTCGTGGCGGGCAATATTTCCGGCGGCAAGGTGATGCGTCATCGGCCGGGATTGACCGCTTCACTTGAGGTGGACGGTAAAGCCCTCTGGGGCACAGACGCCGGGTGGCGGTGGAGCGACCGCACGCGCTTCCGCCTCATCAAGGCAAGTTGGCCCAATCTCTGGGAAGCCGATGTTGATGCCAGGGTGGAGGACGGCGACTGGACGATGGCGGAATACAAGGATGAGGGTTGGCAAAGCGTTCTTCCGATCTCCGGAGCGGAGTGGGGGCCGCTCACTGCCCGCCGGATCCCGATGCTCAGGGAGCAGGAGATACCCTTCACTCTTTCGGAAGGAAAGGCCCTGCCCGTTACCTTGAAGGATGGTGAAAAACTGGAAGTCACCACTTCGAGGATCGTCCAGGCTTACCCGGTGATCGCGTTCACCGCGGACGTTGGAACCGAACTCATCATCGAACCTTACGGAGTTCATTACATTGCCAAGGATGGTCCCCAAACCCACTTCACCATCGACACTCGCGGCATCACGAACGTGTCAGTCGCCGTCACCAAGGGGATGGCCACCATCACCGGCCTGAAGTTGCTCGAGCGGCTCTATCCCTACGAGCGGCTGGCATCCTTCCAATCTGACGATCCTTTTCTGAACCGCCTCTGGGTGATGTGCGCCCGATCCTGCGAAGTGCTGAGCGAGGATTCCTACGTCGACTGCGCAGACAGGGAACGCGTCGAGTGGATGGATGACACACCGCCCGGATACGACATCACCCGCACTGCCATGGCCGGGCCCGCCGGGCCTGATGGAAAGAAGATATATGGCGATCCTAGGCTCCTGGGAGAACTGATCCGCCGCACGGCGCTCACGCTGCAACCCGAGGGCTGGGTCAAGGCACACACCTGCTCCGACCGCTATGACATTCATGCAAAAATGGAGGATCGCGCCTGCGACTGGGTGGAGGGAATTCGGCTCTATCACGAAGCCACCGGGGACGCGGGTCTGGTCCGTGAGATCTGGCCGGCAGTGAAGGCACAAATGGATTATTTTCTGGTCAGGCGCACCGCGAAGGGACTGGTCTCCGCGCGAGACTGGGTGGTCTGGAAGAACCCCACGGGATACCTTATCGGGCAGGCAACGCCGCTCAACTGCTTTATCTGCCGTGCTTTGGCCGATGCTTCCCGCCTCGCCAAAATAGCCGGGGATGATCGGGCGTCGGAACGCTATGCAACGGCTTCAACTGAACTCAAGGGTGCCATCAATCGTGAACTATGGGATGAGCGCAGCGGTTCCTACTTCGGTGGATACTTCGACGCCCGCGAGATCTCGGAAAACAAGACCTCAAAGATCGCCTTCAAGTCCAAGGATCCTCTGGAAAGCCGATTGAAGGACGGCTACTTCGCGCCCACTCTTGAGGCGAACGTGTTCGCTCTCGACCGGGGTATCGTTCCCGAGGAGCGAAGGAAAAGGGTGATCGACGCGGTGCTTGCCGATGTCAAGGAGAGGAGAAACGTCGGAGGAGGAATCATGACCGCCTATTACCTGTTCAAGCAGCTCTATGCACTCGATCAACCTGAGCAGGACTTGCTGGTGCTCGATCTGATGCGGAAAAGATTTCCGGGGATGGTGGACTCCCCCATGCAGTGTTCCTGGGAGGGCTACGGAGGCGGATCCAAAGCCCATATATACGGCATGTATCCCGGATATTTCCTAAGCGCCTATGTGCTGGGTGTCCGTCGCGATGCCCCGGTGGCAGAGCGTCAACTCCTCATCGAGCCGCATCTCGGGAACCTGAACCAGGCGCAAGGCACCGTCGTCACGGAATTCGGCACCGTCACGGTTTCATGGAGCAGGGATGCCGGGAAATTACATACAGAAATCATCCTTCCCGATGGCCCCTCCACCACGCTGGCTCTGCCGCTGACGGATGGTTTGCAAAGCCTCCTGATAGACGGGAAAGAAGTGAGTGGAGAGATCAAGGGTAACCGCCTCTGCGTCCCGATCAGTTCGGGAAAACACGCGATTACTTACTGATTTACGACCGCTACCCAATCAACCTTCTAGCTTTCCTCATTCCATGAAAACCATACGTGTTATCCCGTGCATTGTAGCATTCATATCGATCTGGAACTGCCCCCTTCAGGCGGCCACAGCACCGCTCCCGATGGAGGAGATCAAGGTTCCGATCGCCCATGGCCCATGCGAACCGACCTGGAAGTCACTCGGCGATCATTTCAAGACCCCTGTATGGTGGAACAAGGCTAAGATCGGCATGTGGCTTCACTGGGGTCCCCAGTCGTTCGGCGAGGACGGAGATTGGTACGCCAAGTGGATCTACATGCCGAAGTATGCCGGGGAAAGATTTTCTAAGGTCTACCAGAATCATCTGGAACGCTTCGGCCACCCCAGCGAGTTCGGGTACAAGGACATTCTTCCGCTCTGGAAAGCCGAGAAATGGGATCCAGACAAGCTCATGGCCCTCTATCACCGTGCCGGGGCACGCTATGTGATCGCTCAGGGGATGCATCACGACAACTTCGACCTCTGGGACTCCAAGTATCAGCCCTGGAACTCAGTCCGGATCGGCCCCCGTCGTGACATTGTCGGCGAATGGGAAAAAGCCGCGCGGAAGGAGGGGATGAAGTTTGGGATCGCCTTCCACGGCGACTACTCCCTCTGGTGGTATCAGCCGGCTTTTCTGAGCGATCTGGAGGGGACCCGCAAGGGTGTGCCCTACGACGGAGCCCAAGATTACAGTGGCAAGGAGACCTGGTGGAAGAGCTCCTCGAGGTCGCTCGGTCAGAAAACCGACAGATCCCAAGCATCACGCCAGCTAATCGTGAAGCGATCTTTCTCAAATTTCACGGGAAGCCACACATATCCACCGGCGATATGGTTTTCTGGCCGCCAGACATCGAACATGGCGATGAACGCACCGGGACGCCCCTGAACGGGAAGGACGTGGGTGCTTTGGCCGCCGAAGGTGAGATCGGGCCCCAGTCTTTCGTGAGGGGTGGGACCCACGCACGGATTACCGAGTTCCATCCACGGCCCCCAGATGCTGTCCGCCACCGCGGAGCGAGCGGCATTGGGGTTCCACCCCGTGCAATGGGAGGAGAGCATCCAGTAGCGCCCCTCATGCTTGAAGATAGCGGGGGCCTCGTGCCAGAGGCATTCAAAGATGCGCACCCACTTGCCGGAGTGCGACAGGTAGTCATCGCTCAACTGCGAGATGTGCAGCGCGGAATTTTCCTCCGAGGAAAAGACATGGTATGCCTTCCCGTCATCATCAACGAAAAGGGTCATGTCCTTGGCCATCTGGCCACCGTAAAAATCCCGACCCAGGAAGTTCATCTTGGCGCGGTCAGGGTGAGGACTACCCCAGAATGCCGTGCCGATGAGTTGTTGAGCCTCCTCCAGACCTGCCTTTTGATGCTCCGTGACGTTGATCGGCCATATACCGGCGTCCGGTCGAACGGCCCGCTGAAAAGTATAGGGCCCGATTGGGGAGTCGGCCACCGCCACACCGCTCACACCGTCCTTTCGCCCCTTGCCCTTGCGCTCAAGATGAAACCACATGACGAATTTCTTCGTTTTTGCGTTATAGATGACCTTGGGGCGCTCAATGATGCAACCGCGTGCAATCTCGCTTTGCGGATCGTCCGAAACAGCCATCGCGATTCCCTCCTCCTTCCAATTGTATAGATCGGTGGAGGAATACACATGGACTCCCACCTCCGCCTCATCGCCGCTGATTTTGTGTTCTCCGAACCAATAATAAATACCCTCATGGAACATCACGCCGCCACCGTGTGCGTTGATATGAACGCCGTTGTTATCAGGCCACTGTTGGTCCGGGAGAAACTGGGTTCTGGGCGTTGGTGATGGTGTGGAAATCGAATCAGGTGATGCAGTTGCCAGTTTTGAATCAGCCTCAGACAAAGCAATTGCCAGTGGTACATCGACTATTGTGTTTGAATCCCCCAGTGGGGGCCCGGACCTGAATGGGGTGGATATCGTAGCTTGGGCACTTGCGGTCGTAATCGGTCGGATAGGCTCCGAAGGTTTCACTTCAATTATACCACTTCTTGAATCTGTCAGTGGCACTCCGGTTGGAATGCTCTGAGTGATGGTTGTCTGAGCATAGCCTCGGGCTGAGAGAGGAAGCATCAGCAATGCGATGCTAAGGGACAGCACTCGAGCTGCAAGTGACTGAGGGTGGGTATCGCTTTGTTTCATGTTCATGGGGTGAATTGGTCTTTATTTCTCCGTCATGGGCACGTGATAATCAAGGCGGAAATCCCACATATTGGACAATAAAACGCAGACGATGACTTGTGCAAAAGTCCTTACGTCATCAGTTCGGCAAGTTCCTCAGAGAGCGTAGGGGAGATATGACGCTTCGTGACTTTGCTAGAAAAGCGGGCCTGAGTAGCAGCACCCTTCAACGTTTGGAGCAAGCGGAGCAGAATCTGACCCTGGATACACTGGAGAGGGTGTTGGATAAGCTAAAGGTCTCTATTTCAGAGGTCTTCGGTAAGTGATTCGTTCCAAGCAGTTTAGTCCTGGCCAGAATTGACCCATAATATATTGGAGAAGGTTCGCTGTCAGCGGATCCCTCTGTTCCCCCGGCAGGGTTGCCGTGTGGGATCCCAACGTAACCATCAGCACCTAGCACCATGAGTAAGACCCCAAGGGTCTATTCTCCGGCTCTGAACAGGTCGCTCGTCCGAAGGCTCTATTTTGCAGCCAAGGATCTCCGTATTCCCATGACCAGGCTTTTGGGCCAGATCGTGGAGGAGGCCCTTGATCGCATTGCCCCGGTCAGCTCCCTGCCAGATCCGCAGAGTTAGAAACAACAACCAGTCAGGTCATGAACAGGCCCCTCACCAGAGGGGCTTTTTTCGTGCCCGGACACAAACACCAACACCAATGATCAAATTGATCGCCAACTATAGTAAGCGCCTGGGTCTTCCGGGCTACAGCAGTCATCAGTTCAGCATCAGCGTTGAAGCCGAACTCAACAACACCGACGACGTGCAGGCAGAAGCCTCACGTTTGTATACCACACTTCAGGAGAGCGTGGATTCCGAAATCCAATCAACTGGGTTCGTTCCCGGAGAAGGATACGGAGAGCAGAAGGAGGAGAAACGTGCCGAGTGGCCGAGGCTCCAGCGCAATACTACACAGAACGACACCACCGGCGGATCACCTGTCTGGCGTTGCTCGGAGAAACAAAAGGCACTCATCGGTAAGCTCACAGCCGATCACAGGCTGGAACGTGGGGACATCGAGAGCCTGAGCTTTGAAATGTTTGGCACAAGTGAGCTTCATACCCTCAATAAGCTTCAGGCCAGCGGTCTCATTGATCGCTTGATCGAGGACCACGGAGGTAAAACCCGTCGCGGGACAACTCCTGCGGGATGGAGGGGTAAATGATCGCGCTGGTTGAGCCTCCAAGTGAGGTACAGCCCAGCGTTTTGGATGAACCGGTCAGTGCCAGCAGGATCAACTGCTTTCATGGCTGCCGGCTGAAGTTCTACTTCCGCTACATCCAGAAGCTGACCAAACCGGTGGGTTCAGCCCTCTTTGTAGGCAAGGCTGTCCATCACGCACTCCAAGAATGGAGTAACCGGAGATGGAAGGGCCAACCCTACTCGGCAGAGGATATCCGTACGGGCTTCGATCTGAACTGGACGACCAGTCAGGAGCAAGAGCCTGTGGTATGGGAAGACATGAAGGAGGAAGTGGCTCAGAAGGATAAGTCCTGGGGCCTCGTGGAGATGTATCTCCGTGAAACCCCAATTCCTCCAGATGAGAGGCCTGAAGCAGTGGAGGTCGGAGTTGAATCCGATCTCTCCCGTCACGGGCTACCAACACTCAGGGGATTCATCGACTTGATCCGTCCAGGTGGACGTATCGTTGATTACAAAACGACGGCAGTGACTCCCAATGAGGATCAGGTGCTCCACCGTAACGAAACTCAACTCACTGCCTATGGTCTTCTCTACAGGGAGGCGACGGGCAGCAAGGAGTCGGGATTCGAGCTTCATCATCTAGTTAAGACTAAAGCTCCAAAGCTTGTCGTAACACGGTACAAACCAGTTACTGAAAAGCAGAAGAGTCGGCTCTTCCGTAGCATCGAATCCTTCGTGGATGGAGTGCAGCGGGAGGACTGGGTTCCGAGTCCGGGACTTCAGTGCATGAGTTGCGAGTTCTTTGGCGAATGCCGGGGAGGAGGACTATGAAAATCATCCCTCTCCTCTGCCTAGCCATGCCTGGTTGCTCATACTACGCAGGTCCCGATATGGGGCCTGTAGGTGCTGGTCTATCGGTCATAGGACTAGGAATCGTGGTCGGGGCGGTTGTGATCACCCTCTTCCGAGGAGGTGGCAAGTGAACGACGACCTTCAGGAAATCCTTCGCTGGGTTCTGCCTGTTATCGCGGTACTGATCCTCGTGCTCGCGGTTGCTACGGCAATCACGGCCCTGAGTTCGGCACTGCTCCCCGTGGGCATCAGCGCAGTCATTGCCTTGGCCGCATGGGTGTGGCTCAGGCGTCGGTAACAAGCGTCCGTAACAACAAACAAGAAGAGAGGGTCGGTTAGTGCAAACGCACTACCGGCCCTTCTTCGTATCCACATCAATCGTATGAAATCAGTCAGCCTCAGTTATCGTGACGATCGCTCGGATAAAGTGTACCGGGTGGAGCTCGTCGAAAGTGGTCTGTCGAGTGGGGGCTTTGTCGTCAACTTCGCCTATGGGCGCAGGGGATCGGCTCTCACTAGTGGAACCAAAACAAGTCATCCTGTCGCATTCCATGTGGCCGAAACCATCTTCGACCGCCTTGTGGCGGAAAAGATGGCCAAGGGCTATCGGGAGGGTGATGCCGTGGAGGGGCACACAGTGGCCAGTAGTGAATCCACGGGTATCCTGCCCCAGCTTCTAACTCCGACAACGGAGGAGGAACTGAAAACCCTACTGGATGCCCCAAACTGGATCGTTCAGGAAAAGCTGGATGGCAAACGACTGCTCCTCCGCAAGGAGGGACAAACCGTTACGGGCATTAATCGCCGAGGTCTAGCGTGTGGACTGCCCGAGAACATTGTCATGGATGCCCTAGCCCTTGCGGGTGACTGGCTCCTTGATGGCGAACTCGTCGGCACGGTCTATCACGCCTTTGATCTCCTCGAATACGAGGGCAGTTATCGCCGCCATCCTCTTGAGGAGCGCCTAGTGGTACTGCTGAACCTGCTAGCCAGTGGTCAGGCTCCATGGATCCGCTTTGTGTCTCCCATTACGGGCAAGGCAATGAAGCGCCGGTTTGTGGAAAACTGTAGGGAATCCGGGTGTGAGGGAGTTGTCCTGAAACGTTGGGATGCTCCCTACATTCCTGGACGACCTGCCAGTGGCGGCGATCAACGGAAGTTCAAATTCGTGGCAACCGCATCGGTGGTCGTGACTAACGTGAATACCCGTCGCAGCATCCAGATTGGAATCGTGGAGGGTGACTCTGTGGTTCCAGCCGGCAATGTCACTATCCCCATGGATAAGGATATTCCAGGAATCGGTGACATCGTGGAGGTCAGATACCTCTACGCATTCCCTGAGTCTGGTGCCCTATTCCAGCCCGTCTACCTCGGTGTAAGAGATGACATTGAGCTGAAGGACTGCACAAGGGATCAACTGCAGTTCAAACGGGAGCAAGAGCTCCAAGCCGCATGAGCACCATTCTTTCTAAGAGTGGAGTAACTCCCGGTATGGAGTTCGTCTGCAGTGACTGCGGAGAGATCACTACGGGGCAGGAAGTAATCGATGGGGCCTATGTCTACATCGTCAGGAAGAATCTCGATGATCTTCACCGGAGCATCTGGCGGTGCGCTAACTGCCAGGACGACGTGGATGATTACCTGCGAGACTAGAAACAAAACAAAGTGAAGGGCCGGGGGCAATAACGCCTCCGGCCCTTTGTCGTAAACCACTAAACTCAAATGAACATTATCATCAATGAACCGCCCAGAACGGCAGCACAACCAAAAGGTATGCTTCTGCACTGTGGAGCGGAATTAGTCAGTCGCGGTGAACTATGGACAGTTCCTACTCCAGACAGAACAAGGAGTTGGTATCCACTGGCTCATAGTGCCGTTGTCTCAGAAGTCGAAGAACAACTGGAAAGTTGCGGGTTCACTATCACCGAATCAGCGCACAGCCTCACCCATGACGGTTGCCGCTACTTCGGAGTCATCAACATCACTATTCCCGGGAGATCCATCACTGACTTCTCCTGGGTGGTCGGTGTCAGGAATTCACATGATAAGAGCTTCCCCGCCGGGCTGGTTGCCGGCACGAGGGTTTTTGTCTGCGACAACTTGGCATTTTCGAGCGCCGAGGGAATCGTCATAAGCAGGAAACACACCCGTTGGGCAATGAGGGATCTGCATCAGTTGACCGCCCGTGCGGTGGGTCAGCTTGGTGATAGGCTCCTCCAGCTGGATCAGCGGATCGAGCGCTACAAGGAGGATGAGGTTGGCGATGCCCGTGCCCATGACATCGTGATCCGGTCCTTGGATGCCGGGGTAGTCACTACCACCCAAGTGCCAGACGTCTTGAGGGAATGGAGAGTGCCGAGCCACGACGCTTTTGAGCCAAGGACGGCCTGGAGCCTGTTCAACGCCTTTACCGAGGCGCACAAGCAGGTCAATCCCCACACGGCGCTACGCAGGGGAGAAGCCCTCTACGGCCTCTTTGATGCCGAGACCGGAGGTCTGGGGAGGAACTAGCGTATGAGCAGTCTCCTAAACCGTGCGGCCATCAAGCGCTACCTGTTGGATCGCGCCCAAGTTATCCGACCACACCACAGACTGTCCCGCGTGAGCGAGGAGGCCTTGGAGTGGCTGGAGAACAACCTGCGGAATCAGGCCAGTGAGTTGATCCGAAGGCATCCGGCTAAGGGATCCACGATCAAGCCGTAGCCTTGGGCGAAGCAGTCCGGCATTCTGGGGCTGCAAGTCACACCTTTGGGTGTGGCGGAAAAGGGGGGGGTCATGTGCGACTACCCCTTTTTTTAGCTATTGGGGGTGTTCGAGAAGGTCACAGAGGACTTGATACAGAGAAGGAATTGAAATTTTGGTGGCACTTATTTGGCACAACCATCTCGACTCACTTTACCTAAAAACCCGTAGAGGGTCATAAATACTGGAGCCGGCTGTCGGATTCGAACCGACGACCGCCTGATTACAAATCAGGTGCTCTACCAACTGAGCTAAGCCGGCGTGACAAGGATCAAAACCCTCTCATGATCCTGTTCAGACCGCAAGTCTTGGAATCACATGGCAGAGGGAGACATCTTGGCAAGGGCCTGCCGCGCCTGATTGAGCAGGTAGGAATCCTCTTTTTCCTTTATCCGGAGCGCCTCGGCGGCAGCGAGGGCTTTGCGCGCTTTTTCCTTCTCCCCCATGGCGGCATAGGTTTTAGCCAAAGCCGCCTGATGCATCAGGCGTGTGGGGGAGACAACAGAGGCACGCTGGAAATAATCGGCGGAAGCAGCAAGCGATGCTTCGGGAAATTTCCCGTAGATAAGTTCGACGATTTTTTTAAGAAATGGGTTGAGAGTGACCATGTTGTAATTCCAAGCGCCGAGCACATGCAGAGCCACATCCTGGCCCGGATCAAGCGCGACTGCCCGTTCGGCCTCGGAACGTACGAGCTTGGAATACTCGATTTTCTTTTTTGCCCCCTCCAGCAATGAGCTGCGCGCATAACAGACGGCAAGTGTCGCATGAGCCAGAGCGCTGCGAGGATCGGAGTTTACAGCCCGGATGCCGTAGCCAAGGGAGCAGTCAGAGAGTCTTTTTTCCTCGGCTGACTTGCCGGCATCCCTGGCATCGGCGGCAAGCTGCGAGTACTGTTTGGCGATCAGGCAGAGGATTTCAGTATTCTTGGGATCAAGAGGTTCTGCCCGGAGAAGGAGATTGAGCGATTCCTGATTGTGCAGCGAGATATCAGCCTGGCGGGCCTGCCTTAGCAGATCAGCGGTTGATGGCGCGGCCTGTGAGGGCGTGGCCGTGAGGAGCAGGGCAAGTACGACTTTTTTCATAAGGTTGATTGTATCCAACGGATCACCGATCCCAACACCGGCACATGATCCCAGACTCCCTGCGCAGAATCCCAAAAATCCTGATGAATCAGCACGCGCCCCTCAGGGTCAAACCTGACCATCGTCACGCCGATTGTGCGGATGGTTTTGCCGCGTGCGAGGTGCTTCATTCGCGTCTCCATGGTCCATCGGAAATAATAGTTATTTCCAGAAATTGCCACATCATCAAATCTGACCGTCATCGCATCGAGCCCCTGCGCTGTCTTGATGAAGTAATCTCGGATGGCAGGGGCTCCATGGATGGTCTTCAGAGTGTCGTTGAGAAAGGCCCGGGGTGCATAGACTTTCTCCGTTTGCTCCTGGGCGACTTTTTCATCAAGTCGGGCGAGGAAGTTCTCGAAACGGACTATGGCTTCCTTCTCTGCTTTACTGCCTCTTGCAGGTCCCTGCACGGAGGCTGTGGAGGCAAGTGCCAGCTGAAAATCAGCCACCGGATCAGCCTGTAGTCGTATCACTCCAAAGCACAAGAGCAGGGCAACGCCGAAGAATCCAGTGAGTGTAGGGCATTTCATACAGATACCTTGAGCCGTTAGGAAAAGGGTCGTCAACACCCCTTTCGGCAACGCTTGTCTTCCGATGCTTCTGACGCGATAAAGGAGATCATGAGTCGCAATGAGCAGAGCTTTCTAATGGAAATCGCCGGACCGAAAATCGAGGTTCCCGATCTGCTGAAGTTTGAGACAGCCCGCAATCACAGTCTCTCTAACACGATCATGAGCCGCCTCAAGGATCTGGAAAGGGAATACAATGAGTTGGTGGCTCTTCAACGCTGGAATCAGTTTGTGGAGGAGTTCCAGATCAATACCCAGGTGCGCTTGAATCAGGACTACTATCTCTATGAAGCTCCTGCATCTGATGGTCGCGAAGGACGCAAGTTCCTCTCCCTGCTTAGCCCGGAGGAACTCGGTGGCGCTTATCTCTACCACGGGAAGACACGACTTCACAGTGAGGGCTTTTTTGTGAAAGTGGAGGAGAAGGTTTCCTAAGCAAGGTTCAGCTCCGCCATGTTTCGCCCCCTGACTTGGATTCTACTTGTTGTGGCATGCATAATGATTGCATTGCTCCTCTGGGATGGGAAACCTGCCGCAGGCGGATTTTTTGTTCCTCCTTCAAAGCCTTCCATCGAAACCGAGAAAACGTTCTACAAGGAAGAAATCATCAATCCCTCGCAACACCTTCCCATGGTGCATGTCGCCTCACTTGTGGATTGCGGTGACGGGATCCTGACGGCTTGCTGGTATGGCGGAAGCGCAGAGTGCGCCCCCGATGTGCAGATTTATAGCGCGATGCGTGGTGCGCCGCAGGCCGCATGGTCGCAGTCGTATTCCGTCATGACTCGTGAGCAGGCTCAACGCGACCTCATGCGTCCCGTGAAGAGCCTTGGCAATGTCGTGCTGCTCTACGGTCCACACAATACCCTGCGCCTTCTTTTTGTTACTATAGCCATGGGAAAATGGTCTGGTAGTCAGCTCAACCTCTGCACTTTATTCAAACCTGACGGCCTCCACTCTCCAGCAAAGAGGCTGACCATCAGCCCTTTTTTTAACTTCAGCGAGCTTGTGCGTAATCGCCCGGTGGAAACTGTTGATGGCGGCTGGTGCGTGCCGGTCTATCAGGAATTTCTGGGTAAATTTCCCGAGCTGCTTTGGTTCAGGGAAGTTCGTGGAAAAATCGCCTATCAGAAAACACGGATTGCAGGAGGATGCACCAGCTTCCAACCATCGCTCATTCCGTTGGATACAAACCATGCGATCGCCCTGATGCGCGATTTCACGGACATGCGCCGCATCTTTCTGAGTCGCACGGATGACGGTGGTCTCTCTTGGACAAAACCCATGCCTACCGATCTTCCAAATCCCGATGCAGGCATCTCGGGCCTGAGGCTTTCCGATGGCAATCTGCTCGTTGCTTACAATGATTCCACCATCGACCGCTCCAATCTCTCTCTGGCACTGAGTCACGATGGAGGTCTCTCTTGGAAAAGAATCGCCGTACTGGAGAAGGAGCCCAACGCTTCTTTCTCCTACCCCTTTCTTCTAAAAACTGCCGATGGACTGATCCAGATGGCCTACACATACAAAGGCCAGCAGATCAAAATGGCATCATTCAACGAATCGTGGATCCGCGAGCAGGAGTTAGTAGCAGGGAAGGGGAGCACTCCATGAAGGATCTCGTCCACACCCTCTATACCCTGCTCGCTCCCTGGCTTGCCCTCTCCCTTTTGCTGACAGGCAGAAATCCCCGTCCCTCCATCCGGCGTATTCTCCTGTCAGCCTCCCTTGGACTGCTGATTCTGTTGATTCCGCTAGGCAAGTTTCCCATCTGTAGGTGGATCGCTATGTTGGAGCCAAATCCGAGCATCACGCTGACTGCGCTGCTTGCCATCGCTCTGATAGCACGGGGAGGAGGTCGCCGATTTTTCAGGCCGCAGGATTGGCGGGCGGCATGGATCGCAGGGAGTATTGCCGCGCTGATTCTCTTTCCAATGGGACTGGGCCTGACCTCTCTCGATCCTTATGCGTGGGGCTGGGGGCCGGGGCTTCCGGTTGCGACGACGGCGCTTGCCGTGATGTTTCTGCTCGGCGGTAACCGCTTCGGGATCGTGCTGCTGCTCTGCCTGATCGGAATGCTCTTTCCCCCCATGGAATCGCAGAACTCATGGGATGCCGTGATTGATCCATTCTATGCATTTTTCTCGCTGATCATCACGGCCCTGCTCGTGTTCAGAACACCGCTCAATTTTGTTGCACCAGCCAGTCCCAGTGGAAGAGGTGATGGGTAACATTCCCCATCAGAATGTCACGCGTCTCGGAGGCACTGAACCGGTCGATCATGTTCAGACGCTTCCCAAGGATCACCCCGGCAGGAGCTGGCTGATCAAGAGGGATGCTGATCACGACAAATGGTGAAGGGGGCGGCTTGCGCCAATGATCATACCGCTTCATCACGGCACCAGGCAGAAGAAATCCATAACTTTCCTCCCTGGCATTGAAATTTGCCGGGACGGAGACTTCACTATCAGCCACAGACTCAACCCCCTCTCCGGCAAAAATGCCCGGCCCCTGATCCAACGGTATTAAAAAGGCTGTGTAGGAGAGATAGATAAAGAGTATCGATGGAGCCAAAAGGGGACGTGTCCACTCGGGTCGCACGAGTACCGTTCCCACAAGGCCGATCCCGCAGAGGGGAATCAAGAGGGCCCAGAACGGGTAGAGAATGCCTATGGCTGCGGCGTGTTGGAGCAGGAGGGCAAGCCCTATCAGACCCATCATGATAATGGCCGCCGCCGCCACGGTGACGGAAATGACCCACCGAGGCAAATGCCCCAATCGGAGTGCCAAAAGCATCGCCAGGGCAGGCATTGCCGGGAGCAGATACCGCTCGTCGCGCTGGTTGGGCAAACAGAAAAAGGCTGCCAGGACGAGCATCCAGAGCCATAGCAGCACCTCGACATCACTCAAATGGAGACGCCGCTTCCAGGCATCGATGCCAAGCGCGCCGACCGCAAGGGCAAGCAGCCCCGCATTGAGCGGATAAGAAACAACGATGCGCCAGATACTGGATTGTCCCCAGACCAGGTTGAGGAGATAATTTTCGCCACCGGTATTGAATTTTCCCGCGTTCTCTTTCAGCACAAAATCCCTGATCACCTGCATCGGATCAGGATCGAGCCAAAACCAAAGCGAAAAGAGTATCAGCGCACCGAGTAGTGTCATGACGATGCGCCACGCATCTCTGCGGAAAAATTCACGCCACGCCCAGTTCCTCGCCCTGAGCTGCCAGAGGGCAATCGCCAGAACCACAGGTATCGCGAGAGCAAAGGATTTGTAGAGCAGTCCAACGCCGATCATACCGCCCCAGAGCCAGGGCCAGAAGATGCCCTCAGGCAGCCGCGGTTCCCGGTGCATGAGCAGCAGGGCAAAGGGGAGGAAAAGCCAAAATGTCTCCGGCGCACTTGTCAGAAAAACGCGCCCATAGCGATAGGTGCTGAAGAAACAGAGAAAGAGCAGGGCGGCATTGATTCCGAGCACAGGACTTCGTGTGCGTCTCCAACCCACGGCCAGAAGCATTCCGGCTGTAAGCAATGTGTAGATCACATTCGGTGCACGGAGTCGTACCAGCGACCAATGATGTCCCCAGTCAGTGGCCGCGATCCCCTGCCAGAAGAGAAGAGGAGGTTTGGTGTTGCGCGCCTTCTCGTCGAGTGATTGCAATGGCAGCAACTGGCCGGTCTCAGCGGTCAGTCGCGAAATCTGGGCATAGAGCAGTTCGTCGCCATTGGTCGCTAAGTGGTCACTGCCAATACCAAGGCAATAGACAGCAATGGCAAGTAGGAGTCCAATCCAGCCAAAGATCAGCGCATGGCGGTGCGTGGTAGCGCGGGCGTTCATTGTGTCCGTGGATTGTTACCTAATAGCCTAACAGTCTACAGTCTAAATCCCTTGAGAACCAAAGGGCATCAGGAGCTAGCACTCGAATAATGAAGCAGTGCTGATCTCCAGAGCAGCCTCGTTCCGCCGACCATAAGCACTGTTGCCATCGCAAGTTGGAGCAGCGAGGGCAGGGGGTTCTCTGCCGCGTGGATGAGAAATCGCGACGGGATGTTGGCGACGATAATCACCGGTATCAGCCAGCTGAAAACCAGCTTGAAGAGGCCGCGAAACACCGTGTCTGGATAGCGGCCTATATTAAAAAGGCTGTAGTATCCATGAATCAACCCTTGGGAACGCACCATCCAGAAACTCGCAGCGGAAAAAATCAGCATGATGCAATAATGAATCAGGATGCCGCAGCAGACAGCCAAGGCATAAAGCAGAAGCTGCCATGCGGTTGGCACGATGGCGAGTTTCCAGAGCGCGAAGGAGACAAATCCGGCACCGACAAGAGCGTTGACGACATTGTCCATGCCAAATTGTTTCAATGAGACAATAAACTGCGTATCGACAGGCAGGAGTAACATGAAGTCCATCCGTCCCGTGCGCACAAGCTCGGGCAGGTTTGCCAGATTCATGTAAAAGAAAGCCTGGAAAAGCTGCCCTATCAACTGGTGCGTCCCTATCAGAAGTACGACCTCCCATTTTGTCCAGTCACCGATATTTCCCACATAAGAGAAAACCACTTCGATAAAGACTATCTGCCCCATGAACCAGAGCACTTCCACCAGCATCCAGAGGAGGAAGTTGAGCTTGAAACTCATCTCCCGGATCAGAGAGTTGCGGAACATGATGCCATAAATCTCCCAATAACTTGCACTCCCTTCTTCGGGTTGCATTGAAGCTTGTCCGCAACCTGATTGGAGCGCGTTTTGCTTGCGCGCCCTGCCCGAAACCCAAGATCGCAATGCCATGTTGTTTCAACCCTGTCTATGGGACCACTGATTTAATGGCACCTGAGTGCGCGAAACCAAGGGCCTCTTAAGACTAAAAGACCCTAGAGCGGCGACTGATGCACAGAAGCCTTGGAAACCACCTCGGCCATCGTGGATGCAGCGGCTGCCATGGCAGTGCCATGTTCCATCACAACCCCCGGAAGGTGCACCGTGGGGAGATGGAGTCCGGGAAGCACATCGCGCTCTTCCTCCAGATCAGCTCGGATACGACGAACCGCGAGGCGTTCAGGCGCGATTCGTACGACGCTTTTGATGAGACCCAGTTTTTCAAGAGTCCCGATGACATAGGCCGAGGGATCGATCTGCCACCAGTGCATTCCATGGTTGGCTGAACGGGGAAAGGCGTGGTGGTTGTTGTGCCAGCCTTCACCCATGGCGAGCAGGCCGATCAGAAGGTTATTCCGACTGGCATCGGTGGTGACGAACTCGCGACCACCGTAGGTGTGGCAGACGGAATTCACCGCCCAAGTGACATGATGGTTAAGAAATAATCGAACTGCTCCGCCCCAGAGAAGACCATACCCTGCTGCCGAGAGATTGAAGTGACCTCCCTGACCGACCCATCCGGCGATCAAAAAGGGGATCAAGAGACTGATCGCAAACCAGAGGAAGAAGGTGTTGCTGATAAAGACCACGAGCTTGTCCTTGAGAAGTGGCCCCGCATAGCGCTGCAGATCAGGACGAAAATCGTCGAGAATCCAACCGACATGAGCATGGAAAAAGCTCTTAAGTGGGCTATGAGGATCATCATCCTCATCAGAGTTGGCATGATGCTGGATGTGAGTTGCGGCCCAGTTGAGCGCAGGACCCTGAAGAGCCATTGACCCCAGAATAAGGAAGATGGCCCGAATCCAATCAGGTGCTTCAAATCCCTTGTGAGTGAGCATCCGATGATACCCGATCGTAATTCCCATTGCACAGAGAACATAGCCGACCAGAAGAAGAGTGAGATCGGTGAGTGTGATCATCCTGCCCCAGAGGGTAAAGATGGCATAAACCGTGGCAAAGAGAGGCACCCAGACAAGGAGCTGGAGAACGATCTTCGTTTTGAAGGAGGCGGTGTTTGTAGACAAGCTTCCACCCTACATCACTCCGAAATTATCGCAAGAATAGATGAGGAATATAATGGATATAAAGACATTGTACCGATTCACCCAGGGAGGCGAAAAACTCGTTCCAAAGCGTCTTGAACAGTGGGAGATTGATAGGCGTATCCGAGTTTTGTAAAACGGGCCGGCACGATCCGCTGGCTGTCAAGCAGGAGGGAGGAGAGGTCTCCAAGGAGCAGTCGTGAGCTCCAGGCGGGAACAGGTAGCATTGCCGGGCGATGGACTACGCGGGCGAGTATTTGCGTGAATTCGGCATTGGTCACGGGCGACGGCATCACCGCATTCATCGGGCCGTTAATGGTTTCATTGTGCAGCGATTCACCGATCATTGAGGCGAGATCCTCCACGGCGATACAGGACATCCACTGCCTGCCAGAACCAAGCCTTCCCCCCAATCCCGCACGAAAAACCGGCCCGATCAGTCGCATCGCACCCCCTCGCCCAAGGACAAACCCGATTCGTATCCGCACGACTCGGACTCCGAAGGCTTCGGCTTTAAGGGCCTCCTCCTCCCATGCCTGTGCCACTCCTGAAAGAAATCCTGTTCCGGCAGGAGACGCCTCATCGGTGATTCTATCACCCGTATTTCCATAGAAGCCAATCGCGGAAGCACTGACGAGCACGCGCGGTTTGACGGAAGCCTCGGCAATTCCCTCGACCAGACGGCGCGTCCCTTCCACGCGACTCTCCAGAATCTTACGACGCTTCTCCTGTGTCCAAAGTCCCACAATGGATTCCCCGGCAAGGTGCACAATCCCCTCGCATCCTGAAATATCCAACGGCTTGGAAAGGGAGTATCTCCTCATCCCCATTAGTTCCCTGCGGCTGAACAGAATCACCTCGTCTCCGCGCTCACGCAGTTGCCGGGCTGCCACTTCACCGATAAATCCCGTACCACCCGTGATGCCAATGATCATAGAAAAAGTGTTTAGGCTGAGGCAGTGACAGGAGTGAGTCAGTGTGCCGAGGCTTTGGAAAAGAGATTCATGATCACACTGCCAGCCAGGATCAGCACAATCCCCAGAATAGCCGGAGCATCAAGCTGTTGTTTGTAGAACAGCCAGGCGACAAGCGTCACCAACACCGTGCCAACACCCGACCACAGGGCATAGGCGACACCCACGGGAATTGTCCTGAGCGTCAGGGAGAGACAGGTGAAGGCCACGACGTACCCAATCACCACGATCAGGGACGGAATGAGCCTCGTGAATCCGTCAGCAGCTTTCAATGCCGAGGTGGCGATCACTTCGGCCACGATGGCCAGCAGGAGGATGATAGCAGTTTTCACGGTGCGAAGGTTCCGGTTGTCATGTTCACTCAGCGGAATTTGGCATGAAGCCAGCTGTAGGGAAAGCGCTCTCCTGGGCAGTCCGTAGGACGCGGATTGATCTCCTTATGGGCGTAGATGATGGCACGGCGTCCCTGGGTCTTGCCAACCCGGTCGCGTAGGTAAGAGATCAGCTCCTCCAGAGCTCCGATCTGAGCCTTGGTGGGAACATCACGGTTGAAATCCCCCACGAGGCAAATCCCCAGCGAAATGTCATTGAGATAGTCACTCGCTACATGCCCCCCGTTCAGCTGCGCCGTCCAGCGATGCCCGATCTCGATTTGCCCGTCACCGGAGCCATGCCCGTCACCGATCACAAAATGATACGCAAGCCCGTTCACCATGTGGCGCACCCTGAAATGATAGATGTCGAAGACACGGGCATTTCCCTCACGCGTGCCGCTATTATGAACAATGATATACTTCCAGCGACCTCGGCGCACCGGAGCATGATCAATGGCGGCGCGGGTGGAAGCACTCAGGTAGTTATATGACCGGTGGGAGCCTCCCCCTCCAAAAAGCCAGCCGAAGAGACCTGATGATGCTGGGGCAGGTTCCAATCCCTGCGCCTGCTCAACCCCCGATTTCTCAATCGTGATCGGGGCCGACGGCGTCGCTCCGTGAGGCAGCGAGATCGCTTCAGATGCTGCCGGGGATGCCGGAGAGGCGATGACACCGGCAGCACGACTTATGGATTGGGCCGTAGGGTGCGACGCGGGTTCGGCAGGCACGACAACTCTGGGCGTTGTATGCACAGGAGATGGCTCCGAGATTGCAGAAGATTCATGATGAGGGGGCGGCGTACTCCCGGGATGCGCTGCCGCGTGGTGCGTTTTCTTTTTTCCTGAATGGGATGCGGATGATCCTGTAGCGGAATGATGCGTCGCCCCGTGCGTGGTGGAGGACTTGTGAGGGGTGTGACGAGGGGTTGGTGAGGGGGCGGCGGCATGACTTTTGCGGAAGAGTTCCTTCTTCTGTTCATCCGTCAGCTCTGCATGGAGCAGCGGCCAGCATCCCCACCCCGCAAGGAGGAGCAGGATCAGCCATCTTGAAATAAAGTTGAACGATCTCACGGAACGCAGGCTACCAGTGCCAGCACTTCAATCAAGCGAGGGAATCACTAGGGGCGTATTTCCCCTCTTTCCATAAAGGGCTTTCACAAGATAGAGCCCATCGGCAGGGGCCATGGCAGGCGTGGGCCAGGGCTTTCCTGCTGCCAGTCGGGCCCGAAACTCCTCGATGTTTTTCTTTTCCTGAGCCACTTGCACCATCGCTCCCACCAGCATCCGCACCATTCTGTAGAGAAATCCATCGCCCTCCAGCGTGATCGAAAGAGCCGGGCCACGCTTTTGTAACCCCACGCGATATAAAGTGCGAATCGTACTTTCAGGCAGGCTGCCGGAGTTTGCGCAGAATCCCCGGAAATCATGCGCACCCTCAATCAGCCTGCAAAGGTGACGGATGGATTCCAGATCAAGCTTTCCATAGAGATGCCAGGCTCGCTTGTGAAGATGCGGAGGAAGCACCGTGTCGTGCCAGATTTCATAGCGATAGATTTTGCCCGAGGCAGAAAATCGGGCATGAAAGCCTTTCCCTGCACGGGTTACTCGCATTACCCGCAGGGTCGGGGGAAGCCAGGCATTCAGTGCCAATCTCCAGCGTTCAGAATCTCTCAGGGCCACTTGATGAACCTGCTCTCGGGTAAGCTCGAAGTGAATCACTTGCCCCAGAGCATGAACTCCGGCATCCGTGCGCCCGGAACCGTGAATGATCACCTTCTCCCCGACGATTCGGGCGAGCGCCCCTTCGAGCGCATCCTGCACCGTCAACCCGTGACTTTGACTCTGAAATCCCTGAAACGCCGTGCCATCATAGGCAATCACAAGACGGAGCTTCATAATCGGGAGTGCGGCTTATCCCCCACCCTCTTCATCGTCTTGGTATTCACAAAATCCCCCCCAGCAGGGATAGTTATATTTCCCATCATCATCTTTTGCCACTCCACAATATTTAACGGAGTGCTGGGAGGACAAGCGTAAGCCGTAGTTGTTCGCAAATGTCGCAAGCCCCTATGCCCCCGGATTTGCATCGAGCCAATCCTGCAAAATCTGCACCGCTGCCGCCTGGTCGATCACTTTGCGTTGCTCTTTGCTATTACGACCTGCCAGATGGAGTTGCTTCGTCGCCATCGCGGTTGTGAGGCGTTCATCCCAGAGGATCACGTGCGCAGTCGTCAGCGGGATGATGGCAGTGGCAAACTCACGACTTTTTTCGGCGGCGGGGCCATAGCTGCCATTCATATTGCGAGGAAGCCCGATGACGATGACTTGCGAGCCTTTTTCCTCGGCTATCGCAGCGATCTTCGCAGGGCTGTCCTTCACCGTTTTCACCGTGAGCAGGGGATGAGCCATGAAACCGATGTCATCGCTCATGGCCACGCCAATCCGCGCCGATCCCGGATCGATTCCGAGGGCCCTGATGCGGATGTCGGATTGCATGGCCTCATACCATCGTAAGGGCATCTTGGGTGCAAGGCTGAGACTGAATAGATGTGTCGCAGAGATTTCTACCCTCGGATCGGGGTGCACATGCCTTTTGCGCTTCAGACCATTGCAGCACATCAGTTAGAATTGCGGGACTATTTTATCTTTCGAGGCCCGTTTTGAGCGTTCAAGAGTTGCGCGAAGGCCGGGAGAGGAGTAGCACTTTTGTAGTATGTCACAGCTTTCCCTCAATAAATTTTCTGAAAATCTCCCCGTTAGCGGGACGATCGGGCTCTCGCAGGCTGCTGCAGGAATCGGTCTGGGCCTGCTGATCGCCGATAAGCTCTCCGGCAAAGTACGCCGTCGCACGGGAAGCGTCCTACTGGTGGCCGGTGCACTGGCATTGGCTCCCGTGATTGCGAGCGTGATCACGAGGGTAAGGAATCGCCCTCATTCCTCCAGTCGTGCACGGCGGCATCTGGAATCCATCCGCGAGGATGTGGGATTCCCTGACACAGAAGATCTGATCTAGTTTTCGACCCGACCCTGAAAGCAGTCCTCTCTCCACGCCGGTTGGTCCTAGCTTCGGCATCACCCCGCCGTCGCGAGTTGCTTGAATCTTCGGGATTTGAAATTCTCTGTCGACCTGCCGAGGTCGAGGAGCTTTCAGAGGGGCTCGCGCCAAGAAATCTGGTGCTGGCAAATGCCGAACTGAAGGCCCTTGAAGTAGCCTCCTCCCTCAACGGGGATCTGGTGCTGGGAGCCGATACCATTGTTGTCCTGGATGGGGAGATTCTCGGAAAGCCACGGAATCTCTCCCATGCCGCCGAAATGCTGGGTCGGTTGGCTGGCCGGATGCACGAAGTCCTTACCGGCGTCTGCCTTACTAAGGCGGGCACCGCAACCCGGTGCCGCTTTGTCGAATCAAGTCGTGTTTACTTTAAACCTCTGGATAAAGACTTGATCGATCGGTATCTGAACGAGATTAACCCGCTTGATAAGGCCGGTTCTTATGCGGCACAGGAGGATTACGGACGACTGATTGATCGCATCGAGGGTTCTCTCGACAATGTCATTGGACTTCCCGTGGCACAGGTCATCACAGCCATTGAAACATACCTTAATGAGATTGAGGCCCTTGAAAAACTCCCAGGGATATAGAGGATGGAAGAAATGGATGAATGCATCGGGGGATGCGTAAACTTTTTGTCTCTTCTCACTATTACCATCATCCCTTTTATCCCAGTGCATCTTGGCGTCTTAACGCCTAGCTTTTTGCCAGTACACCCGTGAAGCCTGAACAGGAAAAATCCATCTTCGCCGACCCTCGCGGGGTACGCCGTCGTACCGTTCAGGCTGTTGTCTTTCTTGGCGCATTGTTGCTTCTGGGGGCAACGGGGGCTTTCATCTGGGGATTGCTGATCAGACCACAGCTGACGCTGCCCTCCATCGTCCGCGAATACCGCTCCCAACTCCGGGCTATTCCCCCTGCAAAATTCCCTCCTCTGGATGCGAAGGACAACTGGCGGCGCATTCAAAATGCTGTAAAATCCCCCACACCCCATCCCGCCAAACCAAAGCCCGCAGGCGTGGTCATGGGTTATGTGGCTGGCTGGGATCCCGCCTCGCTTCTCTCGCTGGAGCACCACAGCGACCAACTCACTCATGTCGCTGCCGATTGGTTCAGCCTCACGGGCGTGGAAAGCAAACTCGTCGAGGATCCTTGCGATCAGGTACGTCTTTTGTGTGTGCGCAAAGGCATCGGCTTTCTCCCCATTCTGCGAAATCTTGAGGGAGATGATTGGCAACCCGAAGCAGTCGAAGCCCTCGCACGCTCTTCGCCGCAGGAACGCTCGCAATTCATCGATCATCTGATCGGCCGCTTACCGCCGGGTGCCGTGGGATTGCTGATCGAGTGGAGCACACTGGATCCGACTTACAAGCAGGAGACTTCACAGCTGATCAAGGAGTTTGCGGATCATTTTCATGCAGCGGGAAAGGAACTCTGGTTCACTGTGCCTACGGGAAATGATTTTGACTCCTTCGATCTGGAGATCATTTCCGATGCGGCTGATCGGCTTGTGGCTGCACTCTATGATCAGAACTCGGAGGCCGATGATCCCGGCCCACTGGCTGGCAATGACTGGTTTGAGGGGTGGCTCAAGACGATGATGGTCTATGGGGATCCCGAGCAATGGGTGATCACTCTTGGCAATTATGCCTACGACTGGCGGAAGGATAATCACTCCGTGACGCCACTGGGATTTACCGATGTCATGGCACGCGCTGCGCAGGCCGGCGTTGATCCCAAGCTCGTTGACTCCTCCTCCGACTCCCCTCACTTCAACTACGTTCAGGGAACTGAACAGAATCAGGAACATGAAGTCTGGTTTCTGGATGCCATCACGCTTGCCAATCAGCGACGCAAGATCGACCCCTACCATCCAGGAGGAATCGGTCTCTATCGACTGGGCGAAGAAGATCCTGCCGCATGGGATGTGCTCCGCGCCAATATCGCCAGGCCACCCGATGCCAAGGAACTTGGTGAACTTTCCAGACTCTCTCTCGACGAGCAGATCGCCTCCACGGGAAATGGTGATTTTATCACCGTCGGTGAAGACCCAACGCCGGGTGAACGGCATGTGGAATTCACTTCCGCGGGGGATTTCTTTGAGCGCTACATGAAGTTTCCAGTACCGGAGAGCATCACGCGGCAGGGCGACCCGGGTCCGCACAAGGTGGCCCTGACCTTCGATGACGGTCCCGACCCCACTTGGACTCCCAAGATTTTGCGGATACTTAAGGAAAAAAATGCGCCTGCGGCATTCTTTGTGCTCGGATCACAAGTTCAGCAGTATCCCGATCTGCTGGAGCGCATCGCTGCGGATGGTCATGAAATCGGAAACCACACTTACACCCACCACAACCTCACGCTCTCCGGAGACGAGCAGATCGATCTGGAACTCAATGCCACAACCCGCCTGATCGAAGCGGTGACAGGCCACTCTACCGCATATTTCCGGCCCCCTTACAATAGCGACGGCACGCCAAGCCAGCCCGGCGAGATGAGAGCCTTGCGGGTGGCACGCGACCTTGGCTACCTGACGGTGACGCAATCGATCGACCCTGATGACTGGGAGCGCCCGGGAGCGGACGCGCTGGTTCTGCGGGTCAAGAATCAGCGTCCGAATGGCTCCATCATCTTGCTGCATGATGCGGGAGGAGATCGCTCCCAGACAGTCTCTGCCCTCCCCCGTATCATTGATTATCTGCGTAGTCGGGGAGATCAGATTGTTCCCCTTTCGGAGATCATCGGGCTGCCACGCGATACCGTAATGCCTCCGCTGCGGGAGAAGGATCAACCGCTCTCCGCCCGTTATGTCTATAAGGGTTTCGCCATTATTAGGTTTCTGGAAAATGCCGCCTGGACCCTCCTTGCCATCGTCACACTACTGGCCCTACTGCGTGTCACTTTTCTCGGCATCTGTGCATTTCGGCATCGTCACGCGGAAGTCATCCTTCCTGACATTGACCCAGTCTCTTTCCCTTCACTGAGCATTCTGCTCGCCGCCTACAACGAGGAACGCGTGATTGCTTCCACAATTTGCCATCTGCTCGACTCTGATTATCCGGCCCCGATCGAAATCGTCGTGGTGGATGATGGTTCCAAGGATCAGACTGCTGCAGTTGTTGCCGGTATCGCCCATCAGGAAAGCCGGGTCAAACTGATATGCCAGACAAATGGGGGAAAATCAACCGCACTGAACCGTGCCATCACTGAGTCCTCCCATCAGATACTGGTCATGATTGATGCCGATACGATGGTGGCGCCGGATGGCCTGCGAAGACTAGTTGCACCACTTAGCAATCCCGCCGTGGGTGCTGTCTCTGGAACCATCCGTGTTGGCAACACCCGTCCGTGGCTTGGCCGGTTTCAGGATCTGGAATATGTCGCCGCCTTCGAAATTGACCGCAGAGCCCAGGACTTCCTTGGTTGTATCCTCGTTGCGCCAGGTGCCTTGAGTGCCTTCCGCAGGGAGGCCGTTGAGCAGGCGGGTTCCCTGAACACCGATACCCTTGCTGAAGACACTGATCTGACCCTGCAACTTCATCGACTTGGTTGGAAGGTGGTCTTTGCCCCGCGGGCATACGCGGACACGGAGGCTCCTGAGCATGTGAAGGCCCTCATCTCTCAGCGATTCCGCTGGGCATTTGGAACGCTGCAATGTCTCTGGAAACATGGTGATATGCTTTTCGCCCCCGGTTCGGGATGGCTCGGCTGGTTTGCACTGCCATCGGTCTGGGTCTTTCAGATCGCCGTGGTGGCTGTCACCCCGGTGCTTGATATTCTGGTTCTCTGGTCTCTCTGGCTGGGACGCGGAGCTGCCATCTGGCCCTACTTTGTGGCCTCACTGCTACTGGATGTCATCTTGGCGATCATCGCCCTGCTGCTTGCCAAACGAGCTTGGCCAACCGCTTGGAGAGCGATTCCCATGAGGTTGCTCTACCGGCCTCTTCTCGGATATGTCGTCTGGAAATGCCTCCTCAAAGCCACCGCAGGAAGCCTGGTTCACTGGGCCAAGCTTGACCGCACAGCGGGAGCCATTCAACAAAAAGAGCAGAAGACATCCTCTGCCAAGTCCCCTTAAAATATGACTCTAAAGGCTGCACTTATCCGCTGCTTCCTGATGGCACGCCTGCTTTTGCCAGCTACTGCCGGCACTGCCGTGTCGACCAACTCGTTCCAGCAACTTCAGATTCCCGAGCAGGGAGCCTACACGGGAGCCTATGTCGATTTTGGCGATGGTGAGGATCATGTAACTCTTGAGGCTCTCGAAAAGTTTGAGGGTCTGACCGGCAAGCCGATGGCGATCGTTGCCTTCGGATCCTTCTGGGGGCGTCAGTTATTTCCGACGGAACAAGTCGAGTTGGTGCGGGCTTATGGAGCGGTTCCTCTTCTCTTCTGGTCACCATGGGGTTCTCCCTTCGATGAAAAACGAGGCCCCGACAAGTTCGCCCTGACCGAGATCCTAGCCGGGAAGTGGGATGCCTACATCGATGCCTGGGCTGATGCTGCGGCAAAGTTGCCGTCGCAGTTCTTTGTCTCCTTTGCCTGCGAAATGAACGGCACCTGGTTTCCATGGTCGGGTTGGTTTTATGGTAAGGGACCTCCCGACCCCCATCCTGACAAGAAGTTGACCACCCAAGAACTTTCTCAGGCCACCAAGGAGGACATTCTGCACCCTGATGAAAATTGGTTTGGAAAAGGCGCCATTAAAAATCCCGCCACATGGGAGGGGCCGGAAACATTCAAGAAGACCTGGCGGTATGTCGTGAACAGGGTGCGTGCCCGGGGAGCGACAAATATTCTGTGGGTCTTTCAGCCTAATAACTATTCCGATCCGCCGGGTTACATTTCGTGGAACCAACCCGCTGCCTACTACCCCGGCCCCGAATATGTCGATTGGCTGGGGCTGAGTGTCTATGGGAAGCAGACGATGAACAGCGAGGACGACAAATGGTGTGGCTTTGACAAGCTGCTGGAGTGGCCCTATGTCGAGATGACAAGGATTGATCCCAACAAGCCAATCATGTTGGCCGAATGGGGCGTTACTGAATCTCATATCCCCGGAGAAGACAAGGGGGCTTGGATCGCTTCCGCCTTTGCCCAGATGAGCACCCGCTATCCCCGGCTCAAGGCGGCGGTTTTCTGGCATGAGCGCTGGGCCAATGACGACGGCTCCTACAGCAACCTGCGGGTAAATTCCTCGCGCGGCTCGCTCAAGGCCTATCAGGAAGGTGTTGCCAACCCCTTCTGGCTTGGTCGCCCTGTCTGGAAAAATCCGTGAACCATCAAGCACCCGCATCTCAAGAATATTGCACGCGCGAGTTTTGACCCGAAAGCGATCTCAGGTTAGGGTGATCGGATGCGTTTGCTAAAATTTACGGATCGCGGATTTGCCCGCTCCATTGCCGCCTTCAACCGTCAGGCCGAACCTAGCGACGAGGTTCGCCAGACCGTGACAGAAATCATCGCTGCCATCCGCAAAAACGGGGACGCCTCGCTGCTGGAATACACACAGAAATTCGGCGGTCCCAAGCTGACCCCTGCCAAGATCAGGGTTTCAGCAACCGAAATCGAAAAGGCCGTGGCATCGCTCACTCCTGCCGTTAAAAAGGCCCTTGCTGCCTCACGAAAAAATGTCACGGCCTTTGCCAAAAAAAGCCTTCGCCAGAACTGGTCAATGATCAACAACGAGGGTGCTCTTGTTGGCGAACGCTTCGATCCCCTGCCGCGTGTCGGTCTCTACGTCCCCGGAGGGACGGCACCGCTCGTCTCCAGCGCCATCATGACCTGTGGATTTGCGAAGGCAGCCGGTGTTCCTGAAATCGTCGCGGTCACACCCGCCGGTGCGGACGGCACCGTTGCTCCTGCACTCCTTGCTGCCCTCGATCTCTGTGGAGCCACGGAAATCTACAGAGTCGGCGGAGCTCAGGCGATCGCCGCTCTTGCTTACGGAACCAAGAGCATCCCTGCAGTCACCAAAATCTACGGCCCGGGTAATGCCTTCGTCGTGGAGGCCAAACGACAGGTCTTTGGTCGGGTCGGTGTCGATCTCCTGCCAGGCCCAAGCGAGGTGCTGGTCATTGCCGACGCAAAGGCCAATCCTGTCTGGGTCGCGGCAGACTTGCTTGCGCAGTCGGAACACGGTGCCAGCAGCGTGGTCATTTTGCTGAGCGATTCGGAGAATCTACTCGTAAAAGTTCAATCCGAAATCGACCGCCAGTTCAAGCTCTCCTCGCGTCCGGAACACCTTGGCAAGGCGATGAACAATGCCGCGCTGATCCTCGTGCGTGACCTCACCCAAGCCATCGAGATTGCCAACGGTTTTGCCGCCGAGCATGTCTCCCTCGCCGTGCGCAAACCCGAATTACTTGCCCCCAAGCTGACATCGGCAGGAGCCATTTATCTGGGAGACCTTTCTCCGGTGGCCGCAGGTGATTTCGTTGCGGGGCCGAGTCATGAACTCCCAACCGGCGGTGCTGCCAAGGCTTTTGCAGGACTCACAGCGGAGCAATTTCAACGCCGCACCAGCATTGTCCGCTATGATGCGTCTTCACTCAAAAAATCGCGCCCGATCATTGAGACTTTCTGCGAAATCGAAGGCCTTGATGCACACGGTCGTTCGGTTTCGCTGAGGGTGGGTAAATAGACTGAAGGCGGTTAGACTCATGGGGATGAAGACTAAAATCATCTCGGTTATTCCGACTCGGATCATCGGTCTTAAACCAAACCCCTGTACAAAAGATGCTATACAGGACAGGAGCTTATCGGCTTTGGACTCCTATTCGTTATAAATTCCGGCTCGATAGCTCCTTCTGACCTAACAGTCTAACAGTCTTAAGCCCAAACTCCTTTCTTCCTCAATGATCTGGCGATTGCCGCGACATCAATTCGACCTCTCCGCGAGGGGTTTGATCGTCGGTATCGTGAATGTCACACCGGATTCTTTTTCTGACGGAGGAGCGTTTTATGATCCCGAAGCTGCGTGCATTCATGGATTGCATCTGCTCGACGAAGGTGCCGACCTGCTCGATCTTGGCGCAGAATCAACCCGACCCGCTTCGATCCCGGTCTCCTCGGAAGAGGAGTTGGAGCGACTCCTTCCGGTCATCCGTATGCTGCGCGCCAGAACAAATGCGCTTCTCTCCATCGACACCTCCAAGGCAGTCGTGGCCGCAGCGGCTCTCGGTGTAGGTGCAGATATCATCAATGATGTGTCATCCCTGCGAGATCCGCTCATGGCAGAGCTGGTGGCCTCGCATCGGGCGGGTCTGATCCTGATGCATATGCAGGGAACACCGGCCACCATGCAGGACGATATCTGTTATCACGACGATGATGTCTTGGGTACTGTGTCAAAATTTCTTTTAGAAAAGCGCGAAGCGGCCATAGGCTCTGGCGTGGCTCCTTCTTCCATCATTCTCGATCCAGGTCTGGGCTTCGGTAAAACCGCGTCCCATAATCTTGCATTGATCCGGGGTATTCCAACGCTCGCTGCGCTGGGATCACCGATCATGATCGGACATTCCCGAAAATCGTTTCTCGGGGCCCTCAACGGGCAAGATGATCCGGGCAAACGGCTTGCCGCCGGCCTTGCTGTCACAGCTCTGGCACGGACAGCAGGAGCGAGGCTTTTCAGGGTGCATGAAGCAGCGTCCCACCGCGATGCCCTGCGCTCGACGGAGGCCCTCCTTTGATCGCCTCCTTCTCCCAGCTTCTTGGCTTTCTCCATAGTTCGTGGCCCTTTGGTCTGGAGATCCTGATCCTCTCCGCGATCATCTATAACCTATACCTCTATCTGCGGGGCACTCATGGAGCACGCATTCTCATCGGGCTTGCACTTGTCTTTCTCACGCTGACCCTCATCTCCCAGCTTCTCGATCTTGCTGTCTTGAGCTGGCTGTTGCGCAGCTTTTCTGTCTTCCTAGCGATCGCCCTCGTCGTGCTGTTCCAGCCCGAGCTGCGCCGAGCACTCAACGAGCTCGGCAGTCACCATTTTTTCACCACAGTGATGCAACGCCGCGAGGCGATCGAAGAACTCGCGGATGTGGTCTTCGATCTGGCAAGCAAAGGTTATGGAGCACTCATCGCCCTTGAACGGGATATCAGTCTTGATCCCGTGGCGGAGAGCGGGGTCAACCTGGATGCTGATTTTTCCAAGGAGCTTCTTCTCACTATTTTTCACCCAAAGACGGTTCTCCATGATGGCGGTGTGATCGTCAGCGGTGACAGGATCGTCGCTGCCGGTTGCATTTTCCCCCTGACTCAACGCGATGATCTTGACCGCACGCTAGGCCTGAGACACCGGGCCGGGCTCGGACTCTCGGAGGAGTCGGACACCATTGCCCTGGTGGTCTCCGAGGAAAGCGGCCAAGTTTCGATTTGTCACGCGGGTGTCATTGAGCGCAACCTTCCGTTTGAACGGTTCAGAAAACGGCTCTCACAACTTCTGCTCCGCGAAGAAAATCATGCAAAAGATCCTACTGCACAACTGGAAGGAGAAGTTGGTCTGCCTGTTGCTGGGCGCAGCACTCTGGTATCTCATCCACCAAAATCTGGCTCCGTCATCCCAGTTGGGACGCGCGGAAAAGACTGAGACGACGATCATCACCACCACGCACAAGATCCCTTCCCAGCACAAGTAAATGGTTGCCCGCACTCTCTTTGGCACCGATGGCATTCGAGGCAAGGCCAATGCTTACCCGGTAACACCCGAGATAGCCCTGCGCATGGGTCGTGCGACGGGATTCCTGCTTCGGCATAAACACACCGAAAATTCAGTCCGTCCGCGTTTTGTCATCGGTCGTGACACCCGGCTTTCCGGCCCGATGCTGGAGGCGGCACTCGTGGCAGGCCTGAACTCCGTGGGCGCAGATGCACTGCTTGCCGGCGTCATCCCGACACCGGCCGTTGCCTGCCTCGTCCGGGATCTGGGAGGGGATGGAGGAGTTGTCATCTCAGCCTCTCACAATCCCGCGGAGGATAACGGTCTGAAACTTTTTGGTGGCGACGGGTACAAACTCGAAGACTCTCTGGAAAAGCGGCTTGAGCAGCTGATGCTAACTGAGGAAATCGATGGCTATCGGCCCACAGGCGATCAGCTCGGTACTGTTTCCATGCTCGACGATGCCGCACCCCGCTATGCGCGTATGGCCAAGGAAAGCGTTCCCGGCATGATGCTTCATGGCCTCCATATCGCTCTTGATTGTGCCAATGGTGCTTCGTCTGAAACCACACCTGGTGTCCTGAGATCTCTTGGTGCCGAGGTCTCCCTCTTTCATGCAGCGCCCAATGGGAGCAACATCAACGAATGCTGCGGAAGCACGCACCCCGTGGAAATCAGCCGACTCGTGCGTGAAACCGGAGCGCAGATCGGGATCTCCCACGACGGGGATGCCGATCGGCTCGTGCTCTGCGATGAACTGGGCGAAATCGTGGATGGGGACGAGATTCTCGCCATGACTGCGCTGGATGCCTTGCAACGGGGAGAACTTGCGGGCAACACACTTGTGGCCACCGTCATGAGTAATTTCGGTCTTGATGAATGCCTGGCGACTGCCGGAGGCCGTGTGCTGAGAACGGCTGTCGGAGACCGCTATGTGGTCGAGGCCATGAGAAAAGGCAACTATTCCATCGGGGGCGAACAGAGCGGCCATCTGATTTTTCGCGACCATGGCACGACCGGCGACGGCCTTCTCGCCGCGCTTCAGGTGCTCCGCATCATGACCGAGAGCGGGCGACCGCTGAGCGCGCTGCGCCGTGTCCTTAAAAAGTATCCGCAGACACAGCGCAACCTGCGTGTGAAGCAAAAACCCCCACTAGATGCAGCGGTGCTGGCCGAAGTCGCCCGGCTTATTGAAGCAACCGAAAGATCCCTTGCCGGAAAGGGGCGGGTGTTACTCCGCTATTCCGGAACCGAACCAAAAATCCGTCTCCTCATCGAAGGCCCCGATGGGGTAATGATCTCGGAAGCGGCTGATTCCATTGCGGCCGCTCTCAGCAGTGCTATCGGTGAGTAGCTATTTTCCCGCAACTTCGGTGTAAAGATCCGTCCCCCATGAGATTGCGGCCTCAACAATGGCTCGGGTTGTTTCCACAAAATCAGCAGCATTGACGACGAGGAGTCGCCCGAAGTACTGCAACGAGACGCTGCGGCTGGTCACCAGGAGGAGTCCGATGATGACCAGCAGATTGATCAGATAGATCACCATCAACGAAAAGAAGCTTCCTCCGTAATGCAAATCAGGCTGCCCCTTGAGAATGAGAAGGCAGGTAAACACTAGATGAAAAGCCAGCGTGACACCGATGAGGAGAAAGAGCAGCCAGCGAAAAGAGCTGAGGTCGGCAGCAAGCGATGCAGCTCCATAAAGGGTCACGACGAGAACGCTGTAAATCGGGAAGAAATAGGGGGCCAGAATGATCCAGGTGTTCACCCTGTCGGTCAGCACATGCCCTCCCTCGAGACTCACATGAAAGTGATCGGCCACCTTGCCCCCGAAGATCCAGACCCAGAGGGCATGAGTGACTTCATGCCCCAGCACATACGGGATCATGAGTGCCTTCTGCGGGATGATGAAATAGAGGATTCCAAAGAGCATGGCTCCCGCCGCAAAACAACCGAACGATTGGGTGGCTAGCAGCCCGTGATGGAGCGATGTGGTGAAAGCTTGCAGGAATGTTTTCGTGAGAACCCAGGCCAAGGGAAGCAGAAAGAGGCCCACGACGAATTTGACCAACGATTTGGGAACTCCCTGACGATATGCAGGCCCATGGTGTTGATCGCCTTGTCCGCGGGTATCAACTTCCCCGGATGGGGATTCCTTGGGAAAAAGTTCACCCGATGTAAGCTCCGCCGCCGCACGGACACGCCTGGTTCCGCTTGGCTTCAAACCTCTCTTGGATGAGGAATTGGTTGCCACGCGGAATGGAGCGGATTCCTGTTAGGCCCTGCCCATGTAGGCCCCGGTACGGGTATCGACCTTGATGATTTCCCCCTCCTTGATGAAGAGTGGAACTTGGATGTGCTTGCCGGTTTCCAGCACGGCAGGCTTCATCACATTGCCGCTCGAATCACCCTTTAGCCCTTCGGGCGATTCCGTCACCTTGAGATTGGCGGAAGCGGGCAATTCGACGGAAACCGCACGACCTTCGACATAGAGAACTTCGACCTGCATATTCTCAACCAGAAAATCCTTGGCGTCACCGATCAGATCGCCTTGCAGGGTGATTGTTTCAAAACTCTCAGGATCCATGAAATTGTAGCTCTCCTGATCGGCATAGCTGTAATCGAGCGTCATGCGCTGCACATCGACCAGATCCACCTTTTCCGTTGAGGAAAACCGGATGTCTGCGGATTTGCCCGTTCCTATATAACGGACGATCAGCTGCACAAAAGCCCGGAGATTGCCGGGGGTACGATGGGTGACTTCGAGGACGATGGCTGCGTTGCCGTTATACTTGATTGCCATTCCTTTGCGGAGATCGTTTGCGAGAGCCATGGTAGTAGTTGGAAGATAGAGCTTAGAAGGCGGGCGAAGGGGTGGGGTGAATTACAATATTTTGAATCGGGAGAGATCCTGAGAGTCAACCACGCCGAGCGGCTTTCCACCAGCGTCCGTCACCACGAGATCATCGATACGATGATGTTCTAGCACCATGAGAACCTCCGCGGCAAGTTTGTCAGCTCGGATTGTCACAGGATTGGCCGTCATCACCTCGCCGACCTCCCTCGTTCCTATCCGCGGATCGGAGGGAAAGCGCCGCGCGAAATCGCCATGGGTAAAAATCCCGAGCAACCTCTCCGACTCATCGACCACGAGTGCTGCACCGGCTCGACGGGCGGTGAGTTCTTTGAGTACCTCGACCACAGGCGTTGTCCTCCCAACGATTGCAGCCTGGTCGCCGCTTCGCATGATGTCGCTCACCCGTAGCAGCAGTGAACGACCAAGCTGTCCGGCTGGATGAAAGCGGGCGAAATCCTCGCGGGTAAAACCTCGTTCCTCCAGCAGCACCATCGCCAGAGCGTCTCCCAATGCCAGCATCACGGTTGTGCTGGAAGTCGGTGCCAGATTATGAGGGCACGCCTCCTGGGTAACGGAAACATCAAGGACCACTTCACTCGCCAAGGCCAGGGTAGAGGATGTATTGCCCGTCATCGCGATCCTGCCCACATCGATTCGGGCGAGTGCGGGCAGAATACGGATCAGTTCCTCGGTCTCCCCACTGTAACTCAGGGTCAGAATCACATCTCCAGAGGAAACCACTCCGAGATCCCCGTGAAGGGCATTGAGGGAGTTGAGCACCACCGCGGGAGCTCCCGTGCTGGTGAGTGTGGCGGCGATTTTCTCGCCGATATGTCCCGATTTTCCGACACCGAGAACGACGATCTTACCCCGCCGCTCGATGCAATCACGCAGAAATTTTACGGCTGCGGTGAAGCTCTCATTCAGACGCAGGGAAAGGCACTCGAGTTCGTTGATCTCGATTGAAAGAACACGGCGCGCACGCTCTAGGGAATCCATCGCTTGATTCTGAATCGTCCGAGGGGTGTTAGAAAAGCTGTTTCGGAACAAGGAAGAGCCAGTCGTGTTTTAAAGTCCGTTCTGCTGCAAGGCATTGATGAGGACTGCGCGGCGCCGATGCGCCACCTTCTCCCAGGTAAATTCCCGTGCCCGCTCGCGGGCTGAATGTCCCATCTGATCACGCAAGGCTTTGTCCTCTGCCAACCTCCTCAGTGCCGCAGCCCATCCGTCGATATCGTGTGGATCGATCACAAAGCCGTCGATTCCATCGCGCGCGTCACTTGATCCCACCGGAGAAACGATCACCGGCAAACCACACCCCATTGCTTCGTAAGTGACCATCGGGCCCCCTTCCTCGAGGCTTCCAAAGGTGAAGACATCTGCAGACCGATAAATCGACCCGATATCAAGCGAGTGACCCAGGAGCACGACGCCCGGATAGGCGAGTGGGCCTGCCAACTGCTGCGCCGTATCCTGGGGCACGGCACCAGCAAGCAGGAGATTACCTTTGATATTCGCTCGTTTCCATGCCTCCAGCAGAAGGTGGATACCCTTGCGGACGCAAAGTCGGCCCACGAACAGCGCTGTGAGCCCCTCCTCTTTCTCGCGGAAGCAGGTCGAACCTCGCATCCGCCGCGGATCCCATCCGTAACTGACCGGCAGAATCTTCTCTGGGGCCACACCCGCTTCCTGCAAGGAGCGCACAACAAATGGATTTGGTGCATAAACAAGATCCGCAAGCTCCATCTCCCTGCATTCACGCTCGACATCGCTCTCGCTGATCCCGTGCGATCCTTTCCATCCGATGCGGGCATATTCCTCATCCAGAAGTCGCTTTGCGTACATGGTATGGCAATTGATCCGCTCAGTCACGATCGTGTTCCCGCGCTCCCTAATCCGCTCATAGGTCTCGAGCGAAACACCCGGCCAAAGATAGGCGATGTCTCCGGGACGCAACGCCCTGACAAACGCCCTCTCCACCCCCTTTGCCAAGCGCTTTTCAGGATTTGGCAGACGATAGATCAAAGGCATTGCCCAACGAGGAAAAGCATCCCGCACAAAAGGAAGGCAGATCGCCTTGTCCGAGGAGGGAAACCAAGCCTCCACTGGCAGATCCTCATCTCCCAGATACTCGCAGAGCGAGATGCAGGTGTAGGCAACACCTTGTCCGGTGTTGTAGACAGGATACAGGGATTTAATC
>Ga0194054_10000122_pt1 | contig 38730 bp, 41 predicted proteins | sample SepL2210m_MetaG_FD_163628 | JGI IMG/M metagenome (GOLD analysis project Ga0194054, IMG submission 163628) | Anoxic zone freshwater microbial communities from boreal shield lake in IISD Experimental Lakes Area, Ontario, Canada - Sep2016-L227-10m | ecosystem: Environmental > Aquatic > Freshwater... | reverse complement strand
GTCTTGACCTGCTCTGCCACCCAATCCCAGTGGCAGGTATGCTCCGGGAAAAGGCCCATATGCCCGAACCCCGTCGGTTTAATCATGAATGACAGATCATCCCACTTGAGCGGCCACTGTGGTGGCGGCGGGCGGGTAAACGACCAATCCCCTCCCCCCGTAGTACTGCGATGGTAGACCCCGACGGCGTTTTTCCAAAGCTCAGGCCGCTCGGGATGCCATAACGCCACCGGCGACGGACGGTTGAATACATACGACCCAAACCGCTCTAATCGTGCACCATTCCCCGCATCCAAAAATTCATAATCCGAAGTTGTTCGTGCCGCCAGTTCCATAAACCGCCTTATGCTGAGTTAAAAATGAATGACATCCGCCTGCGACAACAATTAACCCTATTTGCGCTGGCAAGCAAATCACCTCACTGGTAATATCCGAACCTTTACCAATGAACAAGAACACTTTTTTAAAACTGATCGGCGCGGTTAACGCAAATGAATCCGGGGTTGAGCCCAAAGCCAATGCTCCCCTCGTCCTTCTGGTGGGGAACCCGAATGTTGGAAAAAGCGCCTTATTCAACAAACTTACGGGTCAATATGTGACCGTGTCCAATTATCCCGGCACCACCGTTGAAGTGTCCCATGGACATTGCAAGGAATTAGGCCTTGAAAGTGAAATTGTGGATACCCCCGGCATGTACAGCCTGTTACCCATTACCGACGAGGAACGGGTCGCCAGTGACATCCTCTTTTCCCCGCGGGTTTCAGTCGTGGCCCATGTTGTTGATGCAAAGAACCTTGATCGTATGCTCGGGCTCACCCTCCAACTAATCGAGACCGGGCGGCCGGTGGTCCTCGTGCTGAACATGATGGATGAAGCACGCACCCTTGGAATTACCATTGACCATGCCAAACTCGCAGAGCGGCTCGGCATACCCATCATCCCCACCGTATCACTCACCGGAGAAGGCATCAGCAAACTCATTGCCCAACTCAAGACCCCGCCCCCCCTCTCCATGATTAGAACCGAATGTGGCACCATCATTGAGCAGGCCATTATTTCGATCTCCAAACTCGTGTCTCCGGCCAGTGCAATCTCGCCCCGGACACGTGCCACACTGCTTCTACAGAGCGATCTAAGGGAGCAGGAACGACTAGTCAAAGAAGTCGGCGAGAAAACGGCCTCAACTATTCTCGAAATCGTGGCATCAACCAAAGCTAAACTGAATCACTCTCCGCATTATTACGTCACGCTTTCCCTGCGGACACACACGGGCCAAATTCTAGAAGGCTGTGTCGTCATGCCCAACCTGGCCCCCACCCACATGCGAAACTTTCTCAACCTTCTCTGTACCCAGCCTCTCACTGGCTACCCATTGGTCTTTATCGTCCTCTATTTCGGACTTTACCAGTTTGTCGGCCAGTTCGGAGCCGGCACCTGTGTGAATTTTCTAGAGAACAGTGTCTTTCGGTCCCACCTCATTCCATGGGTTATCCGTATTGTAGACGCGACCCATCCCTGGGCCCCTGTCCGCGATTTGCTGGTGGGTGAATATGGCATCCTGACATTAGGTTTTCGCTATGCCATTGCTATTATTTTTCCGATTGTCGGCTCCTTTTTCCTTTTCTTCGCCACGCTCGAGGATAGCGGCTATCTTCCGCGTCTAGCCCTGCTGGTGGACCGGGGGTTCAAGCGCATAGGCCTTAATGGCAGGGCGGTAATCCCCATGGTGCTCGGGTTTGGATGCGACACCATGGCTACTCTGGTCACCCGGACTCTTGAATCCACCCGCGAGCGACTGATCTGCACAATCCTGCTGGCACTGGCCATTCCCTGCTCTGCCCAGCTAGGCGTCATTATCGGATTACTATCCGGCCAGGGAGCCGCACTGGCCATCTGGGCCTTTGTCGTCACCGTCGTGATGCTCCTGACTGGCTGGCTGGCAGCCAAGTTGCTTCCCGGCGATCAGCCAATGTTTTACATGGAGCTCCCACCCCTGCGCCTCCCCACCATCGGGAACGTCCTGATCAAAACCTATTCCCGCATGGTCTGGTACTTCCGCGAAATTCTCCCGATGTTCATCACTGCCAGTGTATTGATCTGGATCGGCCAGATTACCGGCCTGTTCCAGCTCTTGATTAAAAACATAACCCCCCTCATCCGGGCACTGGGGCTTCCTGATGAGTCTGCTGTCGCCTTCCTATTCGGGTTCTTCCGGCGTGACTACGGGGCAGCCGGTCTCTATGACCTTCAAAAAACGGGCGTAATGACAGCCCATCAACTTACCGTGGCGGCCATTACCCTGACCCTGTTTCTCCCCTGTATCGCGCAATTCCTCGTCATGCAAAAGGAACGAGGCACCAAGGTGACCTTATGGATTTCGTTCGGGGTGCTGATCACCGCGTTTTCGGTCGGCTATCTGACCCACATCGTATTAACCTGGATGCATTTTTAATGAAATGTTCATATTGCCAACGCGAGTTTAATGATGAACAGGCAAAGGACGCCTGTCAGAGCTGTCCCTCAGGGGGCGGTTGCCATATGGTAAAGTGTCCGTATTGCGGCTATGAGTCACCTCGAGAACCGGGATTGATAAAAAAGATCAGGGCCCTCTTTAAAACGAATAGCAGGGAGAAGAAATCATGAATGACCCCCGGATTGAAGAAGTACTTGAGGATCTTTATCTTCAGCAAGAACAGCACACACGCCCACCCCGTCCAGCCACTGACGAAACACTGCAAGCCGCCTTAAAGGCAGGCCTGATCACCCTGACCGCTGGCAAACCCGCCCTTACAGAAAACGGATTACAAGAAGGCCGGGATGTAGTTCGTCGCCATCGACTGGCCGAATGCCTACTCAAAGACGTGTTTCAAGTCACCGGAGAAGAGGCCGAGGAAGATGCCTGCCAGTTCGAACATATTTTAAGACCCGGACTGGAGGACAAAATCTGTACTCTCCTTGGCCATCCTCTCACCTGCCCTGATGGTCACCCGATTCCACGCGGGAACTGCTGCCGGAAAGCGGAGCAGGATCACGTCCAAGAGGTCGGACCGCTTTGCGATGGCCGCGCCGGACAGCGGGGAGTTGTGGCCTACCTGAGCACCCGTGACAACCGCGAAATCCAAAAACTGATGGCCATGGGCATCCTGCCTGGATCAGACATTTGCCTGATCCGCCTCTTCCCGTCCTATATCTTCGAAATCGGACAAAGCCAATTTACGGTTGATCGCTCACTCGCGGAGAAAATTTTCGTGCACTGGCAATAATTGATCAGGAATACAGAAACCAGGATTCATAATAGAGGAAGCAGCTCATGGCATATACTATACACAAAACCGTTCACCCCCCGTCAATGTCCGGTAATTGGAATGATCCCGTTTGGAATCAGTCAGAAACGTTAAAAATAGCAGCCTTCCACACGAGAAGTTCAGCGCACAAACCTAGGGTCCAGGCCCGGCTCCTTTACGACACCAAGAACATTTACGTCCACTTCAAGGTTGCGGATCAATACGTTCGGAGTGTGACAACCCAACCGCAGGGATCGGTTTGTCAGGACAGCTGCGTTGAGTTCTTTTTTAAGCCAAAACCAGATCTGGGCTATTTGAACGTTGAAGCCAACTGTGGTGGCACATTTTTATGTTCCTACATTGAAGATCATCGCCGCGTGCCAGGTGGTTTTGCAAAATACACTCCAATCGACCTGAACTGGCTATCTCAGATCCACTGCCATCACACTCTGCCGGAAGTCGTGGAGCCCGAGATAACAGTGCCGCGCGAATGGCAACTGGAATATACCCTTCCCATCGAACTGATTGAAGCCTATACTGGGCCACTGGGAGACATTGCAGGGCAAACCTGGCAGGCGAATTTCTACAAATGTGGTGACAAAACCTCCCATCCCCATTGGGGGGCATGGGCTCCAATCGGCGAAGAGTTGAACTTTCATCAACCCGAAAAGTTTGCGCCCATTCACTTTCAAGCGTAACGGCTTAAAAATTAATTATTCCAAGGGCAAAAAACACCTTGAAACCTTACCCCACGAATCGCTAGTATCCCCATCTATGAAAACCTACGCATACATTCTTACCGTTTTGGCTGCGGCCATGGTTAGCACCTATACGTTCGCCTCCGGAGCAGATTCTTCTGCTTATCAAGGCGCTCTCTTCAACGGCGATTCAACGAAATTTTATGATGCCGTGCATAGCGGGGGCCCCCGGCTCATCAGCGTTGGGGCCAGTGTGCAACAACAAAAGCGCGGCTTGGAATATAGCAGCGGGATGGCTGGTAGCGAACTGGAAGTCAATCACATGGCGGCCATCCTTGGTCTAGATGTAACCCAATGGCTGACAGTCTATGGAGGGGTAGGCGGTGCTGACGTGACTCTCGGCAACCAGAATCTGGGCAGCGATAACAGCGATTACAATGCTGAATGGCAAGTGGGTGGTCAGGTCCGCATGATGGATTTCATGGTGCTGGAACCTTGGAACGACATTGACCAATATTGGGTCGGTCTTGATCTGAATTCTTATTTCCGTAATACCACGGTTGACTCCAGGGGCGCGTCCGATAATTTGTCGGAAATTTTCACCTCATTGACCATGAGCTTCTACTCAAAGCCCGAAAAACCCGGCGCTTGGGATCGCATAGGGTTCTACATTGGTCCGGCCTTCTCTTCTCTTGATTTCGGCGATCAATCTGAGAGTCAATTGTTTGGGCTTATCGGGGGGCTACAAATTAACCCCTCCGCTAACATCGGCATCAAATTGGAACTTCAAGAGTTCGACAAACTGGGAATGGGCGCGAGTGTTGCATTTCATTTCTGATAACGCTCAGTCTATTCCCGCTTCAATTTCCTGACGTTGTTTTTCCAACTCGGCAATTTCCTGACGCCAGAATGCCTGACTGCCCCAGTCAGGCGATAAACGTGCGAATCCCCCATCCGCCTTCTGCCTGGCACACCAGGCAGTAAAATGGATAAAATGCATGGCTCTCAAGGGTTCAATCAGTTTTAAGGTATCATACGGAAACTCGCGAAAGGTCTCATACCCTTCAAGAAGAAGATCCAACTCCCCACGTGCCCGTGGAAGGCGGTCAGGTAAAATCATCCAGAGATCCTGAACCGCAGGGCCAACGGCCATATCGTCAAAATCCAGCAGGTGATAGCCCTCCCCGGGGCGAAACAAGATATTACCACGGTGGCAATCCGCATGGAGCCGCAAGGTTTCCACCCCCTCAAATAGCGGACTGATATCCTTTACCAGAACGATCACACACTCTTCATAGGCACGCCGATACTGGGGTGATAGCGTGCCCGAGCGCAAAATAAAGTCGAGATGTGCCAGGGTGGAATGTTGCGGGTGAAGTTGGATTCGATCTTTGGGGAATCGACTACTCCCGACTACGTGCATTCTCCCAATCAGACGACCCAGCTGAATCCAGTCCTCCGTGGTGGGTTCATCCAAAGGGCGCCCACCCCGTTTCGGGAAGATCGCAAACCAGGTATCCCCGATTTTATGGAGCAATTGTCCATCCGCCCCGGGAATCGGCGGGACTACTGGTAACTCGGAGTCAGTGAGTTCCTTTAAAAAATCCAATTCATCCTGCAATGCCTCGAAACTCCAGCGCCCTGGCCGATAGAATTTTACAATCAGACACCCCCCGGCATCCAACCCCACCTCATACACGCGATTGATATAACTGTTAAGCGGACGGCACAGGTTACTGCATCGAATCTGATTTGCCTCCTCCACAGCATTAATCACAACGTCAGGAGTCAAATGGCTAAAATCAGGAATTTCAAGTGACATAATAAAGCATTCGGTACTGTAACGTCAGACGATGGGATATTTAATCCCCATCAGTTTCGAGGCCATCCGGCAATGGTCAGCCCACTCTGCCTGTTTCCACTCATGACCAGCTTTGATCCGGGATTCATACCACCCGAAATCCAAGCCCATCGGAGCTCCGAGATGAGTCTTCTTCCGCACCGACTCTACAGCATCCATGGTCTCAAGCTCGCCCAGATTGGCTTTGATATAATGGTAGGCGTCACGGAAAGGCATACCCTGTCCAACTAATTCCAAGGCGCGATCGGTGGCGAATACACCTGACGAAAAGCCATGTAATAAGGCTTCTCGATTTACCTCCATACGCTCAATCATTGGCGGCAAAATGGCCAAACACCCGCGCGTCATGGAAAGCCCTTCCATAAATGGGCCCTTGGTTTCCTGTAAATCACGATTATACCCACTCGGCAAGCCTCGGGCGATGTCCAAAACCGCCATTTCGCAGGACATTACTCTCGCCACACGGGCACGAACCAATTCGACGACATCAGGGTTATTCTTTTGAGGCATAATGCTACTCCCCGTGCCATATTCAACTGGCAGTGTAAAATAGCCAAACTCCGGCATTGTGTACAGCATCAGATCTTGGGCCATCCTTGAGAGCGAAAGCATGACTTGCACCATCGCCTGGAGGATCAGCGATTCAATCTTGCCACGGGCATTATTCGCATAGAGCACGTTGTGTACAGGGCGACTAAAACCCAGTAATTGGGATGTCAGCGCACGGTCAATCGGGAGAGGGACACCATAGCTTGCTGCTGAGCCAAGCGGGCATTGGTCGTTCAGCTCATAAACCCCCATCAAAAGAGACACATCATCCAGCAAACTTTCAGCATGGGCTGAAGCCCACAAACCTACGGAACTCGGCATGGCGGGCTGCATATGGGTTCGCCCCACCATCGGCACCTCCACATGCCGCTGGGCAAATTTCACCAGTGTCCCGGCTAATGTTAAAACTTCCCCCACAATCTCAATCAGTTGCTCACGGGCGAATAGGCGCAAATCCAAAGCCACCTGATCATTCCGACTACGCCCTGTATGGATTTTCTTGCCCAGATCGCCTAATTTCGCAGTCAGAATTCTTTCTACGGCGAGATGCACGTCCTGATCATCCATAGAAATGAAAAACTGTCCGGATGCAGCACGCTGCATGATGGCCTTGAGTTCGCGTATCACCGAACGTCGCTCGGAATCCGTAATGATTTTGGGCCGCACCGGCATACGGGAAAGCATCGTGGCATGGGCGGCAGACCCAATGCAGTCGGCCTGCACTAAGGCTAAATCCAACTGAAGGTCGCTTCCCGCCGTAAAATCCAAAACAGAAGAATCGATTGCGCCAACGGTCGTTTTGCGTGTTGTATTACGAGATACCATATAATGTCCTTCCCTTACTCTCTATTTTACCTTTGCAGGATTAAGGCTTTCCAAATTTTTTATCCGCTTCATCAATATAGGATTCTATACGGCATTTCTCAAGTCCGGGAATCAGATCATTCCCGACAGACTCCGTGCTGTTCAGCCGATCATCCTTGCCCATTGTTTGCTCATATTCATCAAGATAAACTTTGCGTTCTAGCGTTTGCCGGGCCAGCTCTTTAAGGGCTTCTTCTGCCCGCCTGAGCCGTTGCTTTAAGACCACCCCCCATGCACCGCGTACCACGCCCTCATAAAACAAAACATATTTTCTCCCGACCTCCACAAACTCGGGCGCCGTACCGAGCGTCAGCCGTTGAATCCTACCCATTTTGACGACGGCTAAAGTGGATATTTCCGGATGCTTTTTTCGCATGGAAATAATCTCCAGCGGACTCACTTCCAGCATTTCCGCATTGTCCTGGGGGGATGCCGGAATTTGGAGCCAAATTTCACCTCGTAACCGGTCAATCATTTCAAGAGTTACTGCCCCAAATTCCCGCACTAAATCGCTGGATAATACCGTGCGACCAAAGGCATGGGACACCGGAGCAGCGACCACGTCTCGAGGGAAAAAAGAAAGAAAGGAAACAATAATGACCGGAATGAAACGTCCCATGCCGGTCATTTATTTCCCCACCGGCGTCAACGTCAAATCAGCCTGCCGTTCCTCGATGGCGACCGTCTGGAGCGCGTCGATTAATCGTTTTTCAGCCAGGATGTCCGGCAACAGTGTGGCAAAGAAATCAGTGGATAAGACCTGGGCTTTCCCCACTAGCGGCAAATGCCCGACCCGTCCTTTTCCCGGCATAAAAACTCCACCTTGAAAACTTCCTTGCAACGTGAACGAAACCGGGATTTTGATTTTAGCCAGAAAGGCGAGATTGGTAGGAGGCGACCAATCCAGGGCGGCATAAAGATCGAACGAGCCGGGTTTGAGGTCAATGGTAAAGGCATTAAGGTGCTTCACCTTGGCGCGTGCAGCCAAAAATCCATTCAACTCCCCCTCCTGAAAATCAAGCGTCATCGGCTTATTGTAGGAGAGCGCCCTCAAAATGGCGGCTATCTTGATCGGGACCTGCCGGGAGCCCACCGCCTCGGTGTAGACAGGCACCGGCTTGGCTGACCACAGTGCCAAACCAATGATCACGGAGACCGTCACAATCACCACCACTGAAATTCCCCAGCGGATCCACATCCCGAAATTAAATTCACGGCGTTCCTCAAGTTCATTCATCGAGGTATCGCGCAAATCAAGTTTCTGACCGCATTGGGCACAAAATACACGGCCAAGGTCATTTCGGAACCCACAGGTTTTACACTCAATTTTAATCGCCATGCAAATCCTCCAGACAGATTATTGATAACGCCTAGGGGCGATTATTTCTTGTCGCTTGTAGAGCTGGGTTTTGACCCGGAGTCAGGCTTTGCCACGGGAGCCGCCTTAGTGCTGGATTCAGTCTTCACACCAGAGTCAGCCTTCGCACCACTAGTGTAGTTAGAACTCCGGTAATCAGTTTGATAGAAACCCGTTCCCTTAAAAATAATCCCGGCTCCGGATCCCATCAAGCGCTTAACAGTCCCCTTACAAGTGGGACAACGCTTCAGCTTTTCGTCTTTGATGCTCTGAAAAAGCTCAAAAACACCACACTTCTTACACTCATACTCATATGTCGGCATTGCGCTACACTCCTCACCCAAACATTACTGAAATGACTCCTGTTTATATCGCCCAAAGCCGGGACTGTCAATTTCCGCCTAATATGCTAGATTCGCACAAAGAGCTGAATACCTTAAAATAGCAGATAAATATGGATACTGAAAAAAAACTCGATTTAGGCGAACAACCTCTGGCTCAGATTATGACAGAATGCGACCTTAAGCGGCATGATCTCGTTGCTCATTCAACAGAACAAATCACATTCAAAATGGTGTCGCGAGCCTGCAAGGGGCGCAGATTGACGTCCAACGTCAAACTTAAAATTTTAAACGCACTGAATAAAGCCTCTAGCAGGCAATTTCTCATGAAAGATCTCTTCAATTACCGGTAGGCGGAACCCGCTGGGGGTGCCTCCGCAACTGCGGGCGCCTGTTTCGAGACCATCTCCGAAATCCATAAGGATAAGTTCCTGCCGCTCTTAAGCGTATCTTCGGGTATCGCGAGCCCATGCTTGGCAGCAAGATGAGCCGCATATTTGAGTTGGGCCTCGCTGGGCCCGCCTGCCTCCCCACGTATCGGTGGAAGCGCAAAGCCCATTTTATTATGGACCCCTTTGCAAAACCGTTGCCAGGTTTCCTGATTTTCGACCACACGATCCAGAAAAGCTTCCATCCGGCTGGTCAATTCATAATCAATCACCCAAGGATGCTTCAGCCGCAGATAATCGATCAGCGCTTCACCTGACGGCAAAGGCAGGACTTTCCCCTTCTCCTCTTTCACATACCCCCGGTCGGAAATATTTTTGGTGATGGCAGCGTAGGTTGACGGCCGCCCAATACCTAATCGTTCAAGCTCCTTGACCAGAGAGCCCAGCGTAAATCGGCCCGGTGGCTTGGTCTTCTTCTCCTCCAGACTCTGCTGCTCCTTTTTGACCTGCTCGCCCACGGTTAAAGCGGGAAGCGTCTGGATTTTATCTTCAGCACTCTTGCCGTCCTTTTCCTCATCCGCCTCAATATAGACCTTGAGAAAGCCATCAAACTTCATAACCCGTCCGGTCGCCTTGAATTTTTCGCCCACCACATCGAAAAGCAGGAGCGTGGAATCATAACGTGCAGGCGCCATCTGACTCGCGATCGCCCGCCTAAAAATCAACTCATAAAGGCGGGCATGGTCAGTCGACAATTGTTCCTTGGCAATGCGGGCATCGATTTCGGCGACACCATGCATATGGGTGGGCCGAATCCCTTCATGGGCTTCTGCCTGGGAATTTTTCGATTTGTACTGGTTGGGTTTAGCAGGGAGATACACGGCACCGACAGAATGTTCCAGGAACTTCCGGATTTCTGCAATAAAGGCCTCGTCCATCCTGACGGAATCAGTACGATGGTAGGTAATCAATCCATGGTCAAATAAGGCCTGGGCCAGTTTCATCGTCAGTTCGGGCGTATATTTCAGACGAGTAGCTGCCGCTGCCTGCAAGTCGACGGTTGTAAAGGGTGGCTTCGCAGTCTGCCGGGTCTCTTTCTGTTCCACTTTTTCAGACACCGCATGAGATGCACCAGCAATCAGTGTGATAAGCGCATCCGCCTCAGACTGCACCACAAATTTACCTTTAACATGATACGCCAGGAAAATGGTCCCCTCTTTACTGAGCTGAATATTTAATAACCAATACGGGGATGAGGCAAAGTTCCGGATCTCCCGCTCCCGATCGACTACCAGGCGAACCGCAGGGGACTGAACCCGCCCCACACTGTACTTATTGCGCAGACTTCTGCTCGCTATAGGAGACAGGATGTACCCTACCAGGCGATCGCCTATTCGACGTCCCAGAAACGCATGGTACAGCCCTGCATTTGTTTGTTCGAATGGAACCGCTTTCGCAAGGGACCCTTTGAGGCCCTTCTCGGTAACCTCGAAAATTTCCATTCGAAGACAAGCCTTGGCCACAGACTTGACCTCTTCATAAATGTGACAACTGATGGCATAACCTTCCCGGTCCGGGTCACCCGCCAGCATGACCGTCTCCCCTTTCGCCGCCCGACGCAACTCTTCAGGAAGATGCTTCTTTTTTTCATGATAGACGAACGTCGGCTCATACGTCTTCAAATCTACCCCAATACTGGAGTCTGGGAGATCTTTGAAATGCCCTACGGTTGACAGGGTCTTCACTCCGAGAATGGATTGTATTTTTCTTGCCTTGGTTGGCGACTCAACAATGATCAGCATACGTGGACATACGGTGCCCGAAGAACTAAAAAAATGCAACTAGTGAATCCTTCGTGAATCCTTCGAATTTAATACCGAAATCACTTGACGCTTATACGCTATAAATACATAATCAAGCGGCAACACATTCAACTGAACGCACGGAGATTACCGCATGAGCTTGAATACTTTTGTACAATCATTTATGGAGAAGTTTCCTCAGGAAGGCCTGACTTTTGATGACGTCTCCCTGATCACCCAGTATGCGGATTTTCTTCCTGAACAAGCAGACATCCGCAGCCAGCTGACGAGAAATATTACGCTTAACATGCCCTTCGCCAGTGCCGCAATGGATACCGTTACGGAAAGCCCTATGGCCATCGCGATGGCGCTTATGGGTGGCATCGGGATCATCCACAAAAATCTGTCTCCCAAACGGCAGGCCGATCACGTGGCTCGTGTTAAACATTACCTGAACGGCTTAATTCGAGCCCCGATCGTGTTCCGCGCCACCGATACCTTGGAAACCGTTCATAAGACCAAGGAACAAAAGGGCTTTACCTTCAGTGGCTTCCCTATTCTTGATGAAAATGACCGGGTAGTAGGCATATTGACCGCCGCAGATATCAAATTTGCCAGTGACATTACGGCCCCTGTAACCGATGTGATGACAGCCAATGTCATCTCCGCCCCCTCGGAAACGACCCTTCAAGATGCTTACCGCCTGATGAAAAAACACCGGATCGGCAAATTACCGCTGGTGGATAAAGATGGCAAATTGGCGGGACTTTACAGTTTTTGTGATGTTCGAACCCTTGTTGAAAACGTTGAACCGCTCTACAATAGGGATTCACGTTATCGGTTACGCGTTGGGGCCGCCATCGGACCCAACGATCAGGAACGTGTCGCCATTCTGGCAAAGGCCGAAATTGACGTCGTTGTTGTCGATACCGCACACGGCCATACAAAAGGCGTCATTGAAATGGTTAAATGGGTCAAACAGCATCACCCAAACATTGATGTCGTTGCCGGAAACATCGCGACCGGGGAAGCCGCCACTGCCCTTCTTGAGGCAGGAGCTGATGCCGTAAAAGTTGGCATTGGCCCCGGCTCTATTTGTACGACCCGCGTGGTGGCCGGAGTCGGGATCCCCCAGATTTCAGCGATTTATGATTGTGCCAAGGCATTAAAAGGGGCCATCCCCATCATTGCCGATGGCGGCATACGTCACTCAGGGGATGTCCCTAAAGCTATTGTCGCTGGCGCGGATACCATTATGGCAGGATCGCTGTTTGCAGGTACCGATGAAAGCCCCGGCGAAAAAATCATTCATCAAGGCCGTCAATATGTAGTGTATAGAGGGATGGGAAGTTTGGCAGCCATGAGGGAAGGCTCCGCAAGTCGAGAACGGTATGGCCAAAGTAATATCCACGAAGCGGATCTGGTTCCTCAGGGAATTGAAGGAATCATCCCTTATTCAGGTTCTGTTCGCAAAGTGATGATTCAATATTGTGGCGGCCTGAAGGCTTCCATGGGATATTGCGGATGCCGTACGATCGATGAGTTTCAAAAACGAGGCCGATTTATCCGTGTTTCCATGGCGGGCGTCACTGAAGCGCATCCTCATGACGTGAAAATAATGAAGGAAGCCCCGAACTACCGGTCCTAAGCAAAAAGGAATGGCTATGCACAATGTCTTGATTATTATTCCGACATACGACGAGAAGGATAACGTCAGCCCCCTGTCAAAAGCCATCCTCGACATTGCTCCCACTGTTAACATCCTTTTTGTTGACGCCAATTCGCCCGACGGCACAGGCAAAATACTCGATGAATTGGCGGCAGCCGATCCACGTATCTCTGTCCTGCATCAGCCCGGAAAATCTGGTTTGGGGCGTGCCTATATCGAGGGATTTCAATGGGCACTCAAAAAGTCATATGAATTCATCTTTGAGATGGACGCTGATCACTCGCACAGTCCTCGTGAAATCCCGAATTTCTTAAAAGCGGCCAAAGAGGCGGATTTGGTCCTTGGCTCAAGATATATCCATGGAATTCGGATCACAAACTGGCCGCTCAGCAGACTCCTTCTTAGCATGGGGGGAGCACTGTATGTCCGCCTACTCACCGGTATGCCATTTAAAGATCCAACAGGCGGTTTCAAATGCTTTCGGCGGCGGGTATTGGAAGCCATTAATCTGGATAAGGTAAAATCCAATGGGTATTCTTTCCAAATTGAAATGACCCATGCGGCTTGGCTGGAGGGTTTCAGAGTCAAAGAAATTCCTATAACGTTTGAAGACCGACGGATGGGCTATTCCAAAATGAGCGGTGGTATTTTCCGTGAGGCCCTCACCATGGTCGGTCTGCTTTGGGTAAGAAGCGGGCTGCGCCGCTCCCCGAAACAGAAAACTCCGCCGCCCCCGAAACAAGCATGATGAATAGGCCACAGGATATTCTCCAGGCGCTTCGCCCGAATCAGTGGACCAAAAACATCGTCGTGTTAGCCGCCTTTTTTTTCGCGCTGGGAGACAGATCACTTTCAATCCCCCTATCCTCTTTCTATCCGGTATTACTGGCCACTGTATTTTTCTGTTTCGCCTCCAGCGGCATCTACATCATCAATGATATCAAGGATCTTGAGGCGGATCGTGTTCATCCAGTAAAAAAACATCGCGCCATTGCAGCCGGCCGCGTTTCCATCCCACTTATCACCTTTATTTCCTTTTTCCTGATGGGCGTGGCGCTTGCTGGCGCATTTTGGATATCCAGACCCTTCGCGCTCATTTTGAGCATTTATGTCAGCCTTCAGTTTATCTACACGTTCTGGCTCAAGGAAATTGCCCTCGTAGATGTATTCATTATTGCGCTTGGCTTTGTTTTACGGGCAGCAGGCGGCGGGCTGGCTATGCCCGTCCCCATTCCTATTTCACCCTGGCTTCTGCTGTGCGCCTTTCTTTTGGCCCTATTCCTGGCTCTATGCAAGCGACGCCATGAAAAGATTCTCATGGTAGGGGCGGCCGTCTCTCACCGTGCTAACCTTGAATTTTATGATACTAAACTACTGGATCAACTCATTGCCATTGTCGGCGCCACAACCATTGTCTCTTACGCCATTTACACACTCTCCACCGAAACTGTTCATAAATTCGGAACCCCCCTGCTGGCTGTCACCATTCCCTTCGTCATGTTCGGCATTTTCCGGTATCTTGACCTCGTCTATCGAAAAGAAGGCGGAGGACGCCCGGAGAAAACCCTGCTTACTGACATAATCCTGATTGTTGACCTTTGCCTTTTCAGTTTATGCCTCCTGGGAATCTTTGTTTACACCCGTCACTTCACTCCTCACTTGTAACTCAGAGGCTGATGTGGTTAGTTACCCTTTATTACAGGTCACCATACCCATAATGAATAAGGAGTTTCCGGCGTGAAAATTTCATTAAATCTAAACCAGAATGATTACAGCACCCCGGAGGCAACTCGTGAAAAAGCGATTGAGCGAGATGTGGAGGGGTGCAAAAAAAACGACTGGGAAGCCAAATCCCGTTTGATCCAGACTTTTATGCCGCTCCTCACATCTCTCGCTAAAAAACGCACACAGGAAACGGCCATCCTTAATCGATTCATTGAAGCAGGCAAAGAGGGGTTGACGGATGCCGCCAAGCATTTTCATTCATCCTCAAATACTAAATTCCAACTCTTCGCCCTGAATTATATCGAGCAGGCCATGAATCGGGTCAACCGCCCAGGCTTTTTTTCCAGAATTTTCGGACGAACCTGACCCATTATATGGTACGAGAACGCATTACTAATCGCATCTTCAACGATGCCTTTCTCATCCCTAAGCCTGAGCCAGAAGCCCAACTCCCCTTACAATCGTTTTACGGGTCGCTTCAACCCGTGGAGGTTGACATCGGCTGCGGCAGAGGCCGCTTTCTATTGGCCCGAGCCAATAGTTGTCCTCATCTTAATTTTTTAGGCATTGATCTGTCATTGCTCCGTCTCCGGAAAATTGACAGAAAAGCAGTGGCCAATGGTCTTACTAACATCCGGTTGGTAAATGGGGATGCCCTGCGCATATTGACGGCATTACCCCCGGAATCCATTAGCATATGTTACGTCTACTTCCCTGATCCTTGGCCCAAACGTCGCCATCATGTCCGCAGACTCGTCGCCCCCCCGCTCGTAGATGTCATCTCAAAAACGCTTGTTCCCAACGGAATAATCCACCTGTGCACCGATCATCATGATTATTTTTCAGCCATGCAGCAGGTCTGGCGAAGGGACCAACGCTATACCGAAATTGCGCCTTATATCCCGCCCCCTGAGGAAGAAACCGATTTCTGCCTGATTTTCAAGGATCAAGGGCTGGCCGCCCACCGTTGCTCTTTCCAAAAAAGAATCCCCTCCATTATTGACGCTAAGGCACACCTCGATTAGAGTTAAGCCATCAGGGAGAATACTCCCGTCCTGAGTATAAGGGGAAAGTTTATGAACAGCCGCAGTGGTTTATCTTTCGCAGATGTGTTGATCATTCTCGCGGTAGTATTACTTCTGGCCGCTCTTGCAGTGCCGAAATTCATTAAGGCCCCTGATTTTGGAACTGAGGAAGACGACCTTTTGACCAATGATACCGCTGAAGCTTCAATAACGGACTCGACCAATCGCACAGAACAAACCTTGTTGCGCAGGGAGCCCAAGGCACTGCCCGCACAACCGGCACAGTGATCATCCCAGGATAGTGTTATCGATCAGGCGCGTGCCACCGATTCGAACGGCCAATGCGGCCAGAACAGGTCGCTGGATTTCAGAGACGGGCTCGAGTGTCTCATTGTCCATAAAAACCACATAATCAATAAGGGCCTCAGGAACCTCTGATATCACGGCCATAACGGCCAACTTGACAGGCATGATCGAACGTTCCCCTGCCTGCACCAGTCTCTCGGCCGTGGCAAGTGCCCTCCGCAAACATAAGGCCCGCTTGCGATTAGCCGGAGAAAGGTATTTGTTACGAGAACTCATCGCCAACCCATCAGGCTCACGAATAATCGGCCCTACAATAATTTCCACAGGAATATTCAGATCCCGCACCATTCGCTGAATAACACGGCACTGTTGGGCATCTTTTTGTCCAAAAACAGCGACATCAGGCAAAGTAATGTTGAATAACTTTGCCACAACCGACGTCACCCCCCTGAAATGCCCCGAACGACTTGCACCGCAAAGCACATTGGACAGAGAGGTTTCTTCCACAAATACGCTATGGTCTGCAGCATACATTTCCTCAGGATTCGGGCAAAAAATCAGATCCACCCCCGCTCGCGTACATAATTCTCGATCCCGTTCAAAGTCGCGGGGATAACTGGCCAAATCTTCGCCGGGCAGAAATTGGATCGGGTTGACAAAAATGCTGACAATGACAACCTCAGCATGCGCTCGAGCCAGAGCCACCAAGGACAGATGCCCCTCGTGAAGATACCCCATGGTCGGCACCAGCCCGATCTTCCGGCCAGCCCGCTTCTCACCCAGGGCATGCTGTTGCATGGCCTTCACCGACGTCATGACCCGCATATTCATTTTGGCAGACGCTTCCGCACAGCCTCCAGAAGTAACTCCGCCTTAATCGGTTTTCGAAGCAGACAATTAACCAAGCCGTCCTTGATAATATCCGCCAACGATTCGGCCGGAGTAAACCCAGTGCAAAAGACAATAGGCGGCAGGCGCCAATTCCTATCCGTACAAATCTTTCTAATTTCAAAAAAAGATTCCCGCCCATCCTGCCCTGGCATCTGCAAGTCCATGATGATCAGGTCATGGCAACTCTTCGAAAACGCCGCCACAGCCTGTTCACCGTCCGATACCTGATCGATCACAGCCTCCGGAAATTCAAACATGAGAATCATGCCGAAAAGCTTCCGGATCATTTGCTCATCATCAGCAATTAAAATTCGAGGAGCTATCGGTTTTTCCGATGGGGGTGAATCATCAACCACAACCGGAACACGCTCAGATTCCATCGGCAAAGGGGACGTCATTTGCTCCTTGGCGAAATCTTTTGCGACAGGTAAATACATAAAAAAGGTCGATCCTTTTCCCAAAGTGCTCTCAAAGTCAACGTACCCCAGGTGATCTTTTATAATCCCGTGAACAATGCTCAATCCCAGCCCCGACCCGCGTCGTTTGGTAGCACGTTTAGTAGTAAAAAAAGGGTCGAATATTTTTTCCCGGATATCCTCCGGTATCCCCGCCCCCGTATCACGCACAGAGATCTTTACATAGGCCCCACGGGTCACAGTTTGATATTCACCAAACGGGGTATCCAGATATACGTTTTCCGACTTGATGAACAATGATCCGGATGTCCCCATCGCATCCAATGCATTTTGGCATAGATTTTCCAATGCCGCGTGAATCTGGGAACGGCTTCCGGCAATATTACAAGGGGTAACCACCAAATCACACTTAACCGCAATGCCTTGCGGGAGGCCTGCCTGCAATGCCTGAACGACCTCCCCAATCACATCACTGATATCAAACACCGCTCGACTCACCCGATTGCGGCGCGCCAAGGTCAGTAATTTCAACGTCAAATGCTGCATTTCTGTCGCAGTTTTCTCAATGATCGAGAGATATTCATTAACAACAGCGTTTTGTTTAACTTCATTTCGGATGAGATCGGGATAGGCCAGCAGAGGAGTTAACAGGTTATTGAAATCATGCGCGATCTGGCCCGCCACCAAACCGGCCATTTCCAATCGTTCTGTTCTGGCCAAATGAACATCAGTCTTCATGATAAGTCATTTCGCTCATTTACTTTCAACACATAGGCCAATTCACGCAAATTAGCGATGATTCTGGCATCCACCAATGCTACCCCAGCAGGAACCGTAATATGCGCTGCCGTCAGATTCAAAATTCCCCGAATCCCCGCTTTAATCAGGCGATCCACTACTGCTTGCGCCACATCATGAGGTACAGCGACAATACCAATCGCCACCTTCTGCCGCTTGACGACCTCAGGCAACTCTTCCACATCCCTGACAACAAATCGACTAATCGTCTCGCCAACTACCGCAGGGTGATTGTCAAAAACATCGCAAATCCTGAACCCCTGTCGCGCAAACTCTTCATGCGTTGCCAAGGCACGCCCCAAATTACCCGCTCCGATCACGACACACACGCTCTCCTGATCCGCACCTAAAGTGAGCGTCAACACCGTTTCCAAACCAGCCGTTGAATACCCTTTTTTAGATATCCCCTGGAAATCGATATGTGAGATATCCTGCCGCACCGTAGACGAAGTCAAGGAGAGCGCTTCCGCCAAAGCGTCTGATGAAACCCATTCCACCCCTTCCGAGCGTAATTGTTTGGCCATCGTCAGATACTTTGGCAAACGACGAATCACGGAAATCGGAATTTTTATATTTTGAGTTTCACTCATTCTTTGATTACCCCGTTTCTACTGTATCAAAATGAGTGAGCCGTTTAAATGCGGCAAAACGGCGATTGATCTCATGCCGGGACAAATTCTGCAACCGCCCCAAACTAAAATCTTCCACGCCAAATGAGGCTACGACACTGCCATACCCCATCGCTTTACAAATGGCCGCTTCACTCACCTCGCCCCCCTCACTCAAGGCTCCCATCAAACCTCCGGCAAAAGTATCCCCTGCGCCCGTCGGATCGTGCACAATCTCAAGGGGATAGGCGGGCACCACAAATATCTCCTTTAACGTAAACAGCATCGCGCCATGCTCACCTTTTTTAATAATGACATATTTTGGGCCCCAGCCTAGAATTTTTTTAGCGGCTCGAACCAAATTGTTTTCTCCAGCCAAAAGGCGGGCTTCAGACTCATTCAAAGTCAGAAGATCAACTGCGGCAATAACCTCACGCAGCGGATGAAGCGCAATATTAATCCAGAGGTCCATCGTATCGGCTGCCACAAATTTGGGTGACTTTGCCTGTGACAACACGTGTAATTGTAACTGAGGCGCAATATTAGCCAAAAACAAAAATGGCGCGCGGGTATAGTCATCCGGTAATTCGGGCATAAAGGTCTCAAGCACATTGAGTTCCGTCGCCAGTGTCCGGCGATTATTCATGTCCTGCTCATAAATTCCCGACCAGCGGAAAGTTTTCCCGCGGCTTTTTTGCAGCCCGCATAAATTAATCCCGAACTGGCGGTAGACATCCACACACGGCTCAGGAAAATCGGCGCCCACTACCCCCACCATACCTGTGGGCGTAAAAAAAGACGCGCTGGCACAGGCATAGCTTACCGATCCACCTAAAATCTCAATTTTTTTCGCATGAGGCGTTTCAATGGTATCCAGCCCGATCGATCCCACAACTACAAGCTGTACTGGTTTCATAACTACTCCTTTTCCCGAGACACGTCCGCGAGCGCACAATCCACAATGCGCCCATCATCCAAACGGATCTTAACCCGCTGTTTCAGAATATCCTTCTCCCAAATACAACCGCAGTTCTCGCCACACGAAACACGGGCACCATCTTTCGGGAATTTATCCCCCGCCAATTTATAGCTCTCATATTCATGCTTGAGACAGCACTTCAAACGTCCGCATGTTCCACTGATGGCTCCCGGATTAAGCGCTAAATGTTGAGCTTTAGCCATCTTAACCGTCACCACATTAAAATCTTTCATCCATGTTTTGCAACAAATGGCACGCCCGCAGACCCCCATCCCTCCAACCACTTTGGCAGCATCCCGGACACCAATGGCCTTCATTTCAATGCGCGCACGCAATTCCCCTGCCAGTGCCTTGATGCATTCAGCATACTCAACCCGGTCCTCGGAAGTAAACGTGACATGCAACACAGACCGGTCAAAACTGTAGCGCACCTGAACAACATGAAGAGCGAGTTTAAACTCCTCGACCCTTTTATGTACAGTCTTGAGTGCCATCCGCCCAACGACCTGGTTTTCAGAAGCCCTCGATTGGTCCTGAAGCGTGGCTCTTCGCACCACAAAGGGAATCGTTCCTTTTACTGGCATCTCACCTTCATGATCAATCAGCTGAACCACATGCCCCGACTCAGGAATGCGGTTACATTCAATGACACAAAGCTCCCCTTGATGGATGACCAACTCAAAGGGGCAAGTGGCATTCACCAGCGAATCATCATCAAGATGTATGAGAGCCGAACGATACACAGGGAATTCTTTCTCTTTATGCACTCAATCCGTTTACTGCCCCCGTCAACACAAGACCACTGGGAAGGTTACGATCAAACTGGCGCTGCATCGCCTCCACCACACGCACATTTCCCATTGCATCCGCAAACGACAACCCTTGGGCAATACCCAAAATCACCGCCGCCTGATCAGGATACCGCAACTGCGGAGGTTGAGCACTACTCACCGTCACGGCCACCAACAAATCCCGATACCAAAACAGCATGGCGCGCAAGACCATGGCGCGTAACCCCCTGAATCGCGCCTCAATCCGGGCTTCCAGAATCACATCTTTTGCTTTGGTCGCCTTGATCTTTTCGTCCGGATTCCGAAGCGCCTCTTGCTCCTCCTGATAACGCCTCTTCTCCTCTTTATCGACCGTTTTCTTGATATCTGAAAGTAATATATCCAGCCTGGTGGAGCGGGCCAACCGCCCTATCAAGCCGCCGCCCAATGGGGTTGCCAGAATCTCCAACAACGCGCCACGCCAAGGTTCGGCCAAAACCTCCGATTCGGAAGAGAGCAGCAACCTCTGACAGCGCGATAATATGGTCGGTAGGATCGCTTGCGGGGTATCCGTGAGCAGGAAAAACACACAACGGGCAGGTGGCTCCTCAAGCGTTTTCAGGAATGAATTTGCGGCCTCTTCACCAATCCGGTCTGCACCGACAAAAACAACAGCCTTCCACCCCCCGCTATAGGAAGTCTGATAAATCACCCGCTGCAAATCACGGATACGATCGACCCCCACCACACGCGATTTCTTTTCCGGCTCAATCCACACCACATCAATATGTTTATGATCATGAATCTGCTGGCAAGCGACACAGTCCCCGCAGGGTTTCACCATTCCCTGACAGAACAACTGCTGCAATGCAGCCTCGGTAAAGGGGATCGCCTCTTCACGAAGATTGCCAATCACCAGATAGGCCTGCCCGACCCGTCCGACACGCACTGCCGCATCAAACGCAGCCACAGCGCTCATTACTGGACTTTCATTCTGCATGCTGATTCCTGAATTCCGAATCCCGGACTTCTGAGATAACCTTAACCAAGGCCCAAATATCAGCCGCAACCGCCTCCGGCTCGCGCATGGCATTCACGACCTTGATCCGATCTGGCCACCGCTTCGCCAGTTCAAGAAAGCCGCGATGCACCCGCTCGTGAAAATCAGACGCCTCCCGTTCGATCCGGTCACTCGTCGTATTCTGTGCCAGATTACGCTGATGCAACCGTTCCCGCCCGGTCTTGACGTCAATCTCCATGATAATCGTAAGATCAGGAACGCAGGTGCCCGTGGCATATTTATTAAGGGTAAAAATCGTCTCAAGATCAAATCCCCGCCCATACCCCTGATAGGCGGAAGTGGAATCAATATAACGGTCACACAAAACCCATACCCCTTTATTCAGGGCGGGAAGGATAACAGTCTGAACCAACTGGGCTCGGCTTGCCTCAAAAAGAAACAATTCAGCCTCCGGACAAATCGCCTCTCCGGATTGCTCATGTTGCAAAATCCCCCGAATTGTTTCCCCGGTCAGGGTTCCGCCAGGCTCACGTGTCAGGATGACCGGATGCCCCAGCCCCTTTAAACGCTCCGTCAGGCACTTGATGTGGGTAGATTTCCCCCCCCCTTCCGGACCTTCGAAGGTTATAAATCTCCCTTTTGATGTCATTTTCTTTTCAACTTTGGGCCCTGCGGCGTATCTTGAATAACCCAGCCTATCGTAGCCAATTCATTCCGTACGCGATCCGCCTCCGGCCAATTTTTAGATTGCCGGGCTTGCTGCCGGAGGGCTAATAGATTAATGGCTTCGATTGGAATCGCCTCTGCAGGCTTGGTCAAAAAACCAAGAACGGCATCTAATTTCAGCAACATATCAACAATAACTGCGGCCTGCTCCCGAGTGAGGGTTTTTGCATCAATGGCTCGATTCCCTGCATGAACCAGATCAAATAACGCCCCCAATGATTCTGAAATATTGAGATCATCGGCTAGGCCGGCGTCAAATTTTGCCTTTAAAATGACCGCCCAGTCCGGTAATTCACAGGGTACACGAAGGTCACCCGCCAACTCTTTGAGCCTGTCTTGAAATTCATCCAAACGTTGCAGTGCGTTGCGTGCTGCAACTAAAGCATCAAAAGAAAAATTCAACGACTGCCTGTAATGGCCTGCCATCAGGACATACCTGACTTCGCGTCCGGAATACCCCTTGGAAATGACATCACGAATGGTATAAAAATTCCCAAGGGACTTGGACATTTTCCGACCATCCACAATCAGGTGGGCGCAATGCAACCAGTACCGTACATACGGTTTGCCGCTTGCCGCTTCGCTTTGAGCAATCTCATCCTCATGATGGGGGAAAACATTATCCACGCCACCCGTATGCATATCAAAGCTTTCGCCCAGATACTTGGTGGCCATGGCAGAACATTCAATATGCCACCCCGGCCGCCCACGGCCCCAAGGTGCATCCCACACCACATCGCCATCCTTTGCATCCCAGGCTTTCCAAAGGGCAAAATCAGCGACATTCTCCTTCTCATATTCGTCCTGATGCACTCGAGCTCCCGGTCGCAGTCCTGCCATGTCGAGATGGGCCAACTTCCCATAACCCGGAAAACTGGACACGCTGAAATAAATGGAACCATCTTCGGACTGATAAGCATGGCCCTTATCCATCAGTTTCTTAATGATGTCGATCATCTCGGGAATATGATCCGTGGCGGCGGGATAGTGTTCCGCAGGCTCCACATTCAGTCCCTTCAAATCCTCAAAAAAAGCGACTTTAAAGATTTTGGTGAAGGCATCAAGCGACACACCGGCCTTGATCGCACCCGCAATCGTTTTATCGTCCACATCGGTCAGATTCATCACCTGAACCACCTCGAAGCCAAAATATTTGATGCAGCGACGAAGAAGATCCTCGAAGATATAGGCTCTGAAATTTCCGATATGAGCGTAATTGTAAACAGTCGGTCCACAGGTATAGAGCCGGATTCGGTTCCCTTCAAGAGGAACCACTTCCTCAAGCTGTTGCGTCAAGGTATTATGAATTTTCATCATTTCTCCACTGTCTCCACAGTTGCCACAGCCATCACGGCAACCCCCTCAGCCCGACCAATGGCTCCGAGACCTTCCATTGTTGTAGCCTTTATGGAAACGTCATCTATCGTTACGTCCAGCACTGGGGCCAGACACGCCCGCATCCGGGCGGCAAAGGGCATTACCTTCGGGCGTTCGGCCGTAATCACGGCATCCACATTTACCACACGAAATCCCTTCGCCTTGATGCGCCCCACTACATGACGGAGGAGCTCAACACTGTCTGCGTCCTTCCATTTCGGATCGGTGTTGGGGAAATGCTGCCCGATATCCCCATCCGCGAGTGAGCCCAACAGGGCATCAGCCAAGGCATGACAAAGCACATCCGCATCCGAATGCCCATCAAGCCCCTCCGGCGAAGGGATCTCGACACCACCCAGGATGAGTTTCCGACCCGTCGCGAACCGGTGAATATCAAAGCCTATGCCCGTGCGAATCATAATCTGAGTTCAAGCCACCGGCTTTGCTTCTTCCTTTTTCTCTTTCGGTAGATCCAGCTTAAGATGGAGCTCACGAAGCTGCTTATCCATAACCGTATTCGGCGCATTCATCATCAAATCCTGCGCCTTCTGGTTCATGGGGAAAGCGATAACTTCACGAATATTGCTTTCGCCTGCCAACAGCATCACCATACGATCCACACCAGGCGCAATCCCACCATGAGGCGGCGCACCCAACTTGAAGGCATTGATCATACCACCAAATCGACGATCTACTTCCTCCGGAGGATAGCCCGCGATAGTAAATGCCTTATACATCACGTCCGGACTATGATTCCGTATCGCCCCACTGGAGAGTTCAACACCGTTACAAACGATGTCATACTGGTAAGCCAGAATATCCAGCGGATCTTTTTCGCACAGCGCACTCATACCGCCCTGCGGCATGGAAAACGGATTATGCGAGAAAGCGATACTTCTGGTTTCCTCATCATACTCAAACATCGGGAAATCAACAATCCAACAGAAGCGATTGACGCCCTTTGGAATGAGATCCAGATCACGCCCCAACTTGATCCGGAGATCACCGCAGATCTTGTTCGCGACCTTGGCCACATCACTGATGAAAAACATCACATCCCCGTCAGTCATATTGGCACGCGCGGCCAACGCCTTCAGTTCGTCCTCAGACAAGAACTTCAAGATGGGACCTTTGATGACGCCCCCCTCCCAAACCAGGTAGGCCAGACCCTTTGACCCTAATGACTGGGCATACTCGACCAACTTGTCGAAGAAACTGCGAGGCTTATCGGCAATCCCCTTGACAGGAATAGCCCGGACTACTCCCCCCTTCTCCACAACCGAGCGAAAGGCATTAAACTTGGATACGCGGAAAACATCCGAGACGTCCTGAATCACGATAGGAATACGCAAATCGGGTTTATCGGTCCCGTACTGCACCATGGAGGTTGCATACGGAATGCGCTCAAACGGCGGCTTGTCATTGGTCACTTTCGAAAATTCAGTAAACACCCCATGGATCACATCCTCAACCACGGCAAAAACATCATCCTGCGTGACAAACGACATTTCCATATCGAGCTGATAAAACTCGCCTGGCGAACGATCCGCCCGCGCATCTTCATCGCGGAAGCAGGGTGCGATCTGGAAATACCGATCAAAACCCGCCACCATGAGCAGTTGCTTAAACTGTTGAGGTGCCTGGGGTAACGCATAAAACTTCCCCGGATGAACACGGCTGGGAACCAGATAATCGCGCGCACCCTCCGGTGAACTACTGGTCAGAATCGGAGTCTGAAATTCCGTGAATCCATGCCCGATCATACGACGACGCAAACTGGCAATAATCTGGGAACGGAGCAGGATGTTTTTATGCAAACGGTCACGCCGGAGATCGAGAAAACGATATTTCAACCGGGTCTCCTCAGGGCCGTCCTCCTCAATGGTAATCTGGAACGGCAAAGGCTCCGCGAGGCTTTCGACAATGATCGTTTCCGCGAGCACTTCAATTTTACCCGTCGGCAGCCCTTCGTTAATCGTATCCTGACTTCTGGCCACCACCGTACCAGTCACCGTAATGACACTCTCGGGCCGCACCTTCTGGCACTCTTCAAAAAAGGAGCGCTCGGGCGTGATCACTACCTGAGTTTGTCCGTAATGATCACGCAAATCGATAAATAGCAGTTGGCCATGATCCCGCTTCCGGAACACCCACCCGGACAGCCGAACGGTTTGAGCCACATGGTCAAGCTTAAGCTCACCACAGTTATGTGTTCTATATTGATGCATTCTCTATTCTCCCAAACAAATTCAAAACCATCACTGTACCACCTAGACACGAAGAAGGAAAGACTTCACCAGTAATTACTCTTCAATAATGACTGAGGTTCCCACTGGCACCATCTCGAAAAGTTCTTCAACATCCTCATTTCGCAGTCGAATACAGCCGGCACTTTCCGATTTCCCGATCGAGGCATTATCCCAGGTTCCATGAATACCATACCCCCTGATTTCAGGGGTCACACCCGTGGCCTTGATCGCCATCCAGCGAGTTCCAAGGATATTCTCCTTATCGCCAAAGGGAATGACTTTGCCATCATCACGGTGCCACGGGGGTTCAGGGATGCGTTCAACAATGCTGAATGTTCCCACCGGCGTCTTTTCATATCGTCCGGTCGCCACCTGATACCGCTTGAAAAACCGCCCATTGGCAGACAAGAGCAAATCATGACGGGATTTGCTCACCACAATTTCCATCTTACCCGAAAATACCTTCAGTCGCTGACCGGGCCGGATAATGTCAGGACGTTTCAGCTCGTTCCCTTTTACAATCATCTCGACCGTTGTACCGAATTTTCGGGCAATAATTTTGACGGCGTCATTCGTCTGCACCACGTATTCCTGTTTTTCGGCCATGGTCCAAGGCAACCGGATCATCTCGACATTCAGTTTGCCCAATTTTCCTTCAATGGTAGCGCGCAAAGCCCCCTCCGGATGGGCGGCCAATGCTGCAAGATATCGCTCACGGGCGACATCCTTTTTTTCAGCAACAAGCAGTTCATCGGCTTCAGCCGCAACAGTAGCAGCACTTTCAACCACCAGTCCCGGTACGCTGGCAGACACGGTAGCAGGAATACCAGTTACTGATACCGTGGCCCCTGTCACAACAGGCACGTCGCTGACATTCTGCTCATTGGAAGAAACATCTGCATTTTCCAGTATGTTACTGGATGAACTGAGCGTTTCCAGTGTGCTGTCCTGCTCCACAACAGCACCTGAATTCCGAAAATGGAACCAGCCCGCCAAACCGATCACCCCGACAGCAAGTCCCCCCACGACCAACATCCGAGGCCAACGACGCGGCCGATCCACTCGTTCTAATCCACTCATATGAATAATCCTTAAAATGATTTGTTCCTATCAATATTAATCCAGAATGCAGGCCCGGAAAAGAATAATGTTTCCCCCCTTTTTTCAGCCAGCCCAAATCCATCTTTGCCCCAACACACGGCTATGATATATATACGCCCATGATTACGGAGAATAAATGCCATGAATCATGATTGTGTTTTTTGCAAGATCGTAAAAGGAGAGATTCCCTGCACCCGCCTATACGAGGATAACGATGTTCTGGCGTTTATGGACATTGGCCCCGTTGTCAAAGGCCATTCGCTCGTCATCCCAAAGGCCCATCATAATCCCTTGATGGATACTCCGCCTGAAATCCTCCAAAAACTGATTACCGTAGTTCAACGAATTGCCCAAGCCCAGATGAAGGGGCTTCACGCCGACGGCATCAACGTTTCACAAGCCAATGGTAAAGTGGCGGGCCAAGTCGTGCCTCACATCCATTTCCATATCATCCCCCGTTTCACTACCGACGATTATCATGGGAACTGGATCCCCGGGAAATACGCCAGCCAGCAGGAGCTCCATGACTACGCAGACCGTATCCGACAAGCAATCCAATAGGTCCGCAGTCGGAAATTCACCATGAAACGCCTTAATTTCGAAGAAGCTATGCGGGTGATCCTGAAAGAAGACACCCGCTATCCACTAGAGGCTTACGTTTTCCTGCGCCTCGCCCTGGATTTCACAATCCGCACCCTGAATAAACCAACCCATGGCCCGTCGCGCCACATCACGGGCCAGGAACTCCTTGATGGCATCCGTCTTTATGCCCTTCAGGAATTCGGCCCCATCACCCGAACCGTGCTTGAGGCCTGGGGCATTACCCGTACCGAGGATTTCGGCAACCTGGTCTTCAACCTTGTAAATCACGGGGTACTTGGGAAAACCGAGCAGGACAAGCAAGAGGATTTCGCCAATGTCTATTCATTCCAGATGGCCTTCACTGATCCTTTTCTCCCCTCATCGCTAAAAAAATCTGTCAAACCCATAAAACGCAAGCGTCCACCGCGCACCAAATCAAAGGAGCCCTCATGACCCGAAAGTTCTGTCGTCTTTTCACAGTAGTCTATGGTTTATTCATTCTCACCTCCCCAGCAGCCGATAAAACCGGTGATTCGGCCCTCACCACCTTGAAACAATCTAATGACCGTATCGAGACCTTCAGTCTGGATAATGGCATGACCTTGTTAACCAAGGAAGACCACTCTGCACCAGTCGTCTCCATTCAAATCTGGGTGGGTTCCGGCTCGATTCACGAGGGTAATCTTCTCGGGGGCGGCCTGTCCCACTACGTCGAACATATGGTGTTCAAAGGCACCCCGACCAAAAAACCTGGAGAGATCGCCAAAACCATCATCGGACTCGGCGGGGAATTGAACGCCTATACCAGTCTGGATCGAACCGTTTTTTTCACCGACATTCCCTCTCGCAACTGGAAAACAGGCCTGAACACCCTCGCAGATGCCGTAATCAATGCCTCTTTTCCGGAAGATGAATGGCAGCGTGAAAAAGAGGTTATTCTCCGGGAGTTCAGCATGGGTGAGGATAATCCCGGCCGCCAGATTCAAGAATTGCTTTTCCATACCGCTTACACGGTTCACCCTTACCGCTTGCCCGTCATCGGCCTCAGTGACATCTTTAAATCCATCACCCGCGAGGGCCTTCTGGATTACTATCACCGGCGCTATGTGCCTGACAACATGGTCGCCGTAATCGTGGGGGATATCAACGCACAGGAAGCCAAGGATACCTTGATCAAGGCCTTTACCGGCTTTGCCCGAAAACCGAACCCTCCTGTATTTATCCCGGCAGAGCCCTCCCAGACGGCGCCCCGTTATGTTCGTAAAGCCGGTCCCTATAAAATCTCCCGCCTGATGGTGGCCTTCCACACAGTCGCCCTTTCCGATAAGGATGCTCCTGCCCTTGAACTTCTCGCCTCCATCACCGGCGGCAGCCAGAGTTCGCGCCTCGTACAGGACATCAAAGAAAACCGCAAACTCGTTCACGACATTAATGTCTCTTCCTTCACCATGCGCGATCCCGGACTTTTTGTGATAGGCGCAGAACTCGACCCCACCAGGGAATCCGAAGTGCTGGATGCCATCAATACCACTACGGCCACATGGGCCAAAACCCGTTTCTCAAAGGAAGAAATTGAAAAGGCACGCCGGATCATGCTGGTAGGCGAACTCTCCCGCTTACAAACAATGCACGGCCAGGCGTCAAGTTATGCCGAAGGCCAGTTATTCATGGATGATCCCCGATATTCTGAAGCCTATCTGGCACGACTCCAATCTGTTACACCCGCAGACCTTCAGGAAGTAGCCCGCAAATACCTGCAACCCGGAAACCGGGTGACTGTCGTACTTGGTCCGGAACTAGCCTCTTCAGCCACACTCCCTGCGGCAATGAATCAACCCTCGGAAGTCATTAAGAAGACTCTTTCCACCGGCATCCCCCTCATCGTGCGGGAAGACCACCGGCTCCCTTTTGTTTATATCTGCGCCGCCTTCCTTGGCGGAGTGATCACTGAAACTGAAGATAACAACGGCATCACCCAGCTCATGTCGGAACTCCTGACTCGAGGAACCCTGAATCGGACTGCATCCGAAATTGCCTCTACACTTGAACAGCAAGGAATCGAGCTCTCCCCCTTCGCTGGCAATAACAGTTTCGGACTCCGCGGTCAGTCGCTTTCCGGTAATGCCAATCTCCTATTGGACGTCATGTTTGACTGTCTCGGCGAATCCTCGTTTCCCACCAACGAGATCAATAAGCAAAAAACCATTCAGCTGGCAGCCATTGAGGCACGAAAAGAACAGCCCATGCAAGTGGCTCGCGAGGCATTGGATGCGATGATCTTTGCAGGCCATCCTTACCGTTTGCCTTTAATAGGTAAAGAGAAGTCAGTAGCCAAACTTGACCAGACTGCCATCCGGGACTACTACCGGCGTCAGTTGGTTACAGGAAACATGGGCCTATCCATCTTTGGGGATATCACCGCCAAAGATGCCGTGATGCTGGCAGAAAAGTACACCCACCGCATTCGCCGTGATCTCGCCCCTGCCCGACTGACCGTAACTCCCAAGCCGTCCCTCCCTGCCCGGATGGAGATCCTCGAGCCTCGCGAACAGTGCATTGTTCTTTTTGGATTTCCGGGTGCGGGCATGGCAGATTCCCGCCGTGATTCCTTATTGCTGCTGGAAAACGCCATGAGCGGCATGTCCTCGCATCTCTTTGAAACCGTACGCGAAAAACGTGGTCTGGCCTATTACGCAAGTACCACCCAAAGAGTGGGAATTGACACGGGTTCGTTTACTATTTATGCAGGGACACGTGCGGATGCCCTACCCGAAGTTGAAAAGCTCTTCTATGCTGAAATAGAGCGAGTGGCCACGAAAGGTCTGGATCCAGCCGAAATTGACCGCGCCCGCAACATGGTGATTGCGGAACATGAGATGGGCCTGCAGGACAATGGCAATCTGGCCATGGTTTGCTCGCTCAACGAACTCTATCAACTCGGTTTTGACCATGAATTCACGACCCGGAAACGCATAGAAGCCATCACCCCTGACCAGATACGCCATGCCGCGGCCTCCATCCTCTCAACCAACAAGCTGGCCATTTCTATCGTCCTGCCCCAAACAGGCGGAAAGACTTTACCATCTCCACATTGACATCCCCCCATGCAAGTCGCTATCATACAACCCATTATGTTGCAGATGGAGTCATGAAGTAATGAATTTTTTCAAATCGATCAAAAATCTATTCAGCAGGAAGCCCGCACAGAGCGGCCAGCCAGCCTATGTTTATGTGTACTCTCCAGGAAAAGATGCGTCAAATAGCGAGGTCAATCCAAATGACCAAGTCGCCATCCTGCGCCGTCTGTCCTCCTTCGTCAGTAAGAAGAACAGCCCCGTCACCATCATTTTTCCAGGCCGCCCATCACGAAAAATCCCGGACGGAGCTAAACAAGATGGTGTTCAAGCCAGATTCGCTACCAGCGATCAGCTGACCAAGGTCGTCAAAGAATCCATTACAGAATTCCAAAAAACTCATTCGATCGTTTTAGCGGCAGACCGCTCTGAGTTCCAGCGATTGGCTGACAAACTGGGAATCCGCTACAGCTTTGCAAGCACCTTCACCAAGACACTCGATAGCGTCTGCGGTGCCATCCAACGGGAACCGAAACCTCAGTCCCCACGCCGACAACCACAGCCACCCAAAAATGCGACTCAGCCAAACACCGTAATTTCTGATACCACTCAACTTGCCGCCACCACAAAACCAGACGAATCTACAACACCAGCCCCCACCAACGAATCTCCTGCAATAGATAGCATTGAACCAGCCACGGAACATGCTGAGCCTGAGTCAGACACTCCGGCTTCAAGCGCGACGCCTAGCTCACGCCCTAAACTCCACCGACACGTTCCATCTCAAAAGCGAGAACTGACCGACAGAGCTATTCTCGACTTGATTGACCCGCTGTAAGGAAATAAGGAGCTTAATATGACAAAGAAAACGACGAATGTAATCGTGGCGGGTCTGGTGTGTATCCTCTGCGCGGCAGGCGCTCTGGTGTGGACCGGTTGCGACACGGCCAGCGCCGATGAATCCCTCGTCGTGACCCCCTCTTCTGTCACCCTTTCCTCCGGACAGTCACAGACGTTCACTGTCAGCGGGGGCTACCATTACAACTGGTCTATCGAAGGCTCAGGTTCCAGCACCACAACAACTACAACCGCTCAGGGTTCACTTTCCTCCCTGACTGGCAGCCAGGTGCTTTACACGGCGCCATTAAGTACCACATTAAGCGGTTCGGTTACCCTTAATGTCACCTCTACCATCGAGGGCAGCGGCGCAGGAACCACCAATTCGGTAGATTATTCGATACCGGGGAAAGCCATCATCACATTCAAGTGATAGTGAGCAATCATGCTTAAACCGCTGCTGATCACCAGTCTTCAAAATCCCCGCGTCAAAGCGGTGGTCGGATTACGGCAACGCTCAGACCGTGACGAACATGGCGAGATGATTATCGAGGGGTATCGCGAACTCAAGCGTGCCTTGGATAATAAACACCTCCCGAAAGCCCTCTTCATCTGTCCCGATTTCTTTATGGGCACCAATGAACCGGCTTTGATCGAACAGTGCCGACAGGCTGGCGCAGAACTTTTTGAATGTACCATGCCTGTTTTTGAAAAGATTTCCTACCGCGACCGGCCAGAAGGATTACTGGCGATCGCCCCGCAGGTTCGCTGGTCGCTCAGTGATCTCGTTTTGCCGGCGAATCCCCTGCTGGTCGTGGCAGAAGCCATCGAAAAACCAGGCAATCTTGGCACAATCCTGCGCTCCGCGGATGCGGCAGGAGTCCATGCGGTTATCATCTGCGACCGCTGCACCGACATCAATAACCCTAATGTCGTTCGAGCCAGCACAGGGACGCTCTTCGCCATCCCTGTCGTGGAAGCCACATCGGACGAGGTGCTCGCCTGGCTTCATAAAAACAATATCCAGATTCTCGCCGCCACCCCTCACACAGAATTCGAATATTACGCCGTGGATCTAAAAAAAGGCACCGCACTCGTGGTGGGGACCGAACAATACGGCCTTACGGATAAGTGGATGAACGCGGCCGACCTGAAAGTCCGGATCCCCATGCTCGGCCAAGCCGACTCCCTCAACGTGGCCGCCGCCACCACCATCCTGCTCTACGAAGCGGTCCGACAACGACGAGTCCAGTAGCAGGAAGACTGACTACTGCAGTCTCTCTCAGCCGCCGAAGGCGGCGTGAAGCTTCTCCATCGTTACGCCCGTTGCGGGCTGAATGCGCTCGAGATAGCGCTGAACGTATTTGCCGATGATGTCGGTCTCAAGATTGACGGTGTGCCCTCGTTTCAAGGCTTGGAGCGAGGTATTTGCCAAGGTATGGGGAATAAGGTGTACCGTAAAAGACTTCGGTCGCAACTCAGCAATCGTCAGACTGATGCCATCAATCGCAATGGAACCTTTCGGAACAATCCCCCGCAGCAGAGTCTCATCACAGGCAACCTCAAGGACCCAGTCGGATCCCTTCTGGTCAAAGGCCATGACCGTCCCCAACCCATCCACATGACCACTTACGATATGTCCCCCCAACCGTTCATCGGCACGCAGAGCGCGCTCGAGGTTCAAAGGGGCACCAGTGTCTTTTTTTCCAAGATTGGATTTATTCACGGTTTCATGAAGGACATCGCAGGAGAATTCGCCAGCCCGGATTGCCGTCACTGTAAGGCACACTCCCTGCACCGCCACGCTTTCGCCTTGAATCAAAGGCGAATCCCAAGCGTCATGCGTAATGGCGAAAACCATGCCCTCACCACGCGGCTTTTTGCCCGCCAACTTCCCGACCTTTTGAATCAAACCGGTAAACATGATTGTACTCCTGACCTTAGGCGGATCATGACATCATCACCAACCACGCCCGACTCCACCACGTTCATACGCGGGGCCTCTGCCAATGCCCAATTCACCGCGCCAACTGATGCCAAGCCCTTCGCCCCGAGCATCACCGGCGCCACAAATAACACCAGTTCATCCACCACCCCCGCCTTTAACAGCGAGCCCACCAACACCCCGCCGCCTTCACACACAACATGCATCAGCCCCTTGGCATGCAGCCCTTTCATCAAGGCTACCAACGACACCCCCACCCCAGAAGCCGGCAGCACCATCACCTCTGCCCCACACTTAGTATAGGCAGCACGCTGACGCTCAGAACACCGCTTGGTGGTCGCCAGAATGGTTCTGGCCGCAAACTCATCGGTAAACACACGGGCGAGAGATGAAACCTTGCCCCGGGCATCCACGATAACCCGATAGGGTTTCCGCCCCTTTGACGGACGTGGCATTAATGATGGGTTATCCGCCATCACGGTGCCAGCACCTACCATAATCGCATCCGCCCGTCGCCGAAGCCCCTGCACCTGCACGCGGGCTTCAGGTCCGGATATCCATTGGGAACACCCCGTGGAATCGGCAATACGGCCATCCAGCGAAGTGGCCAGTTTGACCGTTATATAAGGCCTGGTTCGCAACATGGTCGACGCGAAGGGTCGCAGTATTTCCGATCCCTCTTCCGCGCCTACACCACGTTCAACGGTAATGCCTTTCTTGCGTAACAGCGTAAATCCTTTTCCAGAGTGCTTAGAATTCGGATCGGACACGGCACAGACCACGCGCTTGATTCCCGCCGCAAGGATAGCGTCAGTACAGGGAGGCGTACGCCCCCAGGAGGAACAGGGCTCTAAAGTCACATAAAGCGTGGCACCCGCAGCGCGAGAACCAGCCTGCCGCAGGGCATAGACTTCAGCATGGGGGCCGCCAGCTTTACGATGATAACCACGCCCGATGACCTTGTTGTTCTTGACCACCACTGCACCCACAGGGGGATTGGGCCGCGTCAGCCCTTCACCCAGACGGGCAAGCCGCAGCGCTTCTGTCATCCATGTTGCGTCCGCTTTCTTCTGAAATCTCATATTTCAAATCTAAAATCTATACGCCCAGGAAACTCTTCACGAACTCCTTGGAATCAAACGGAGCCAGATCATCTTCGCCTTCGCCGAGTCCAACAAAATGGACCGGCAACCCAAGTTCTTTACGAAGGGTGAAAACAAATCCAGCTTTTGAAGACCCATCCAGCTTGGCAACCACGACCCCCGAAAGATCCACGCATTCCTTGAACATTCTAGCTTGGATAACCGCATTGTTCCCCAGAGTGGCATCCAGGACAATCCAGTTTTCATGAGGCGCACCGGGGAGCGCTTTGCCGATGGAGCGCTGAACCTTCTGAAGTTCATCCATCAGCGGCTGTTTGGTATGCATCCGGCCCGCAGTATCAATCAACACTACATCTGCCTTCCTGGCCACTGCAGCTTTAACGGAGTCAAACGCCACCGCCGCCGAATCAGCCCCATGTGCCCCCACCACTACATCCAGCTTGAGCCGATCCGCCCAGAGTTTGAGCTGATGGGACCCCGCCGCACGGAAAGTATCCGCAGCCGCCAGTAGCGGCGACAGGCCCTGACGCTTGACCAGATGACCAAGTTTAGCGGTGGTGGTTGTTTTTCCCGAACCATTCACACCGGTAATCAAAATAACTTTGGGAGAACCCGGAAGGCTCCATTGATAAGGCGCTTGTTCAGGCAGAGCAGCCAACAGCATGGCCTCGATCAAATGAGTCATATCCCCGCTGCCCGCCTTACGCTTCAACCGGGCAATCCACTCTTCAACCAGGCGGGGCGCAATATCCGCCTGAATCAATAATTTTTCCCACTCCTCCAAAGCAACGGGATCGGCCTTCGCCAGACCTGGAATCAAACGAGCCAGCCCCCCCGCAATCTTGTCACGGGTACGTGCGAGTGCCGTCAACCACGACTTCATGACTCTGTTCCTTCAGCCTCTCCTGCAGTCTTGCCGACCCCGGATGCCTCAATATCACGATGAACCTTATCCAGAACGCCATTCACAAAACGCCCGGAGCCAACATCACCCATATTTTTAGCAATGGCCACAGCCTCATTAATAGAGACCGCATGCGGGATATCCTTGCGGAACATCATTTCATAGACAGCCAGTCGTATCACATTGCGATCGACAGTCGCCATGCGGGGCAACTCCCAATTCTGGGCACACTTGGCAATCGTCGCATCGACAGCAAACCGATTTTCCATCACACCACGCACCAACTCTTCGACAAACAGCTGGGTCTTGGTCGTCACTTTACGTTCCAGCCAATAGGAAGCCAGGGTGGTATTCAATTCACCCGGATTGAAATCCAACTGAAACAGGATCTGCACCGCTGATTCGCGGGCATCTCTTCGAGACCCCATATTAAACTCCCATCTGCTTACACAAGTTCGCCATCTCAATGGCGGCCAACGCCCCGCTCCACCCCTTGTTGCCAGCCTTGGTACCACACCGTTCGATGGCCTGTTCAAGGTTATCAGCACAAACGACGGCATTGATGACCGGTACCTGTTTATCCAGCGCAATGCCTGACAAAGCCCGCGACACCTGGGAATTAATGAGATCCGCATGCGGAGTCGCCCCTTGAATCACCACGCCAAGCGCCACAATGGCATTCGTTCCACCTTTGGTCGCCAGTTGCTGCACCACAAAAGGGAGTTCGTTGGCACCCGGCACCCAAGCGACGGTGATATCTTTTTCATTTACGCCATGCCGTACAAAACAATCGATGGCGCCCCCCACCAATTCTTTGGTAAATAAATCGTTAAACCGGCTGACCACAATACTGAATTTCAGACCCTGTCCAATCAGGTTGCCAGATACTTCTTTCACAGTTGTACTCATTATCTTCTCCCTCCCCATTCACTCGTTTTCACTCTTAATGTTTAACATTTTACATTTAACTTCTTACAGCCAATGCCCCATCTTCTTCTTCTTTGTCGCCAGATACCGCTGACTATGTATGTTTGAAGGCAGAATAAGCGGAACCCGCTCCGTAATGGTCAAACCATATGCTTTAAGCCCAACCACTTTACAGGGGTTGTTGGTTATCAACCGGATCTTGGTCAATCCCAGATCTGCCAGTATTTGGGCGCCAACGCCATAGTCCCTCAAATCGGCCTTGAACCCAAGCTTTTCATTGGCTTCGACGGTATCGAACCCCTTCTCTTGCAGTTCATAGGCGTGCAGCTTATTTGCCAGCCCAATCCCCCGCCCCTCCTGGCGCATATAGAGAACAACGCCGACTTTTTCATGAGCCACCATGTCCATAGCCTTGGAAAGTTGATCACCGCAATCGCACCGCATCGAACCAAATACATCCCCAGTCAAACATTCGCTGTGCACTCGCACAAGGGGGGCCTTCGCCTTCCGGGGATCGCCCATAACCAAAGCCAGGTGATGCTCATTGCCGATCAACGAGCGATAGAGTTTCAGTTTGAAAATCCCATGCCGAGTGGGCATATCCACCGTTCGCTCAAGCTCAATCAGACGCTCCTCGCGACGACGATACTCAATCAGACTCGCCACCGTGGCAATTTTCAGTCCATGTTTTTTTGCAAATTTAGTCAATTCAGGCAAGCGTGCCATCTCGCCGTTATCCTTCATGATCTCACAGATCACGCCGGCAGGCGCCAAGCCTGCTAACCGGGCAAGATCCACGGCCGTTTCGGTATGGCCTGCACGACATAACACACCGCCTTCTTTGGCTTGAAGCGGGAACACATGCCCCGGACTGATCAAATCGCGTCGCTGCGAGCCTGGCGCGATCAAGGTTTTGATGGTCTTAGCCCGATCATGCGCACTGATTCCAGTCGTAACCCCTTCATGGGCATCTACCGATTCCATAAATGCCGTACCAAAATGATCTCCTCCGCCACGGTTCACCATACTGCGGATGTTCAGTTTTTCGAGCCGCTCCTTAGTCATGGCAACGCAAATCAGGCCGCGCCCGTAGCGTGCCATGAAATTAATGGCGCTGTCCGTGACTTTGTCAGCGGCCATGATGAGATCTCCCTCGTTCTCGCGGTTCTCATCATCTGTGACCACCACCATTTTCCCACGGCGGATATCAGCAATCACTGCCTCGATGGGGTCAAATATCTTGTTTTCTTTACTCATGTCCGTGCTCCAATGGATCTACTCAGACTATACCGGAAGACCATAACTAAATCACAAAAAAACCCGAAGACCATAAAGGCCTCCGGGACAATAAAACGGCACAATACATGCCGGTTCTGTCTTCTCCCATCCAGACTGAGAGGCGTCATTACGCCACCATCACTGTCGGCCACGGCATTTCACCGTGTCTGTCCTGCTTTCACAAGACTCGCGGGCTTTAACCGCCGGTTGGGAATCTTCACCTTGCGATGACACACCCTGTCCCGAAGACAACCACATTACTCAAATCACAAGCAACATTTCTCCGTTGCGGGGAGTAACTTAGTACAAGATCAGGGCGATTTCAATCGCTTTCTCCCTTACTTCGCGTGCTTCGCCAGGTAACTCGCCACACCTGCGGCAGTAGGCTTCATCGCCTCTTCGCCATCTTTCCAATTAGCCGGACACACATCGCCATGCTCTTCATGGAATTTCAGGGCGTCCAGGGTTCGAATGGCCTCCTCGACATTTCGACCGATCGGAAGGTCGTTCACCAATTGATGACGCACGATCCCCTTCTGGTCAATGAGGAACAACCCGCGCAGGGCCACTGCATCATTCAGCAACACATCATAGTCACGGGCAATTTTCTTATCCAGATCCGCGACTAACGGGAAGGCAATTTCGCCAATCCCTCCCTTTTCAACAGGAGTCTGGCGCCAGGCAAAGTGGGAGAACTGGGAATCCACAGAAACTCCCAATACAACCGCACCCTTCTTTTCAAATGTCTTTACCGCCTTGTTAAACGCCAATATCTCCGAAGGACATACAAACGTGAAGTCCAGGGGATAGAAAAATAACACCACGTACTTCCCTCGGTAGGAAGACAAGGTAAGTTCTTTAATCTGGTTATCGGGCATCACCGCTTGTGCGGTAAAATCAGGGGCTGCTTTTGTAACTAATACGGACATATTATTTCTCCTTTTATTCTCTGTTTTTATCTCCCACAAACCTTGAACTTTAAACTTCTTCATTAATACTGCCGGAATAATGACACTACGACGGTATCATTATCAAGACTTATTTTTGATTTCTAAACAAGATCAGATATATGAATCGCCTTTAACCTCTTGTCCACATCCGCCTGAATGCCAGCAAATTCCCGCTGCATCAAACATAGGGACGATCGGTTGCAGGATTTAGGATCTGATGTACAAAGGCTCAGCTCCACACCTCTTGGTCCCATCACCCCCATGATGTCGTGCAAGGACATGGATTGAGGCGTCTTAGCGAGGGCGACCCCGCCCCCCTTCCCT
>Ga0194054_10000119_pt1 | contig 39143 bp, 39 predicted proteins | sample SepL2210m_MetaG_FD_163628 | JGI IMG/M metagenome (GOLD analysis project Ga0194054, IMG submission 163628) | Anoxic zone freshwater microbial communities from boreal shield lake in IISD Experimental Lakes Area, Ontario, Canada - Sep2016-L227-10m | ecosystem: Environmental > Aquatic > Freshwater... | reverse complement strand
GAAATGATCCGCCCCTGATGGAGCAGTTGCTCCTTCAGGTGACTGACCAGATAAAGATGGGCAGGTGTGTCCCCCCCCACCGGAGTTGTATTCCGGATCAAATCAGCAGGGGAAAGATTCCCAATGATAAACAGGCTGATAACAACGAGAATCACCGTTTCAAGCAAAGGAATAGACTTTGTAATGAGACTCCCCCGCCCCTCACGCCGCCTGTACTGGAGGATAACGAGCCCAGCAAACACAAGGATCGAAAGTCCTCCCCAAAACTTATACGACTGCCCTATCCACTTCACCTCCCCCAGCGTCACCTCACCAGATACCGTGGCACATTGTACCGAGCCATTCACGGTGCGCTCCACAATCGCAAAAATGGAATAAGTCGCCCCCGGTACCGCAGAGTGATTCGTCAGGTCAAAGGATTCGATCCGACTTATGTCGGGCTCCATGATCACCTTTCGGGCCTCACCATCAGCGGAAAACTCATCAGGCAAAATGAGTCTTACCGTCACCTCACAGGGATCATCTTGAAGTAAAAGCAACTGAATGAAAAGTTTTCCGGTTCGCTCTATCGATGCAGGGGACAGGTTGGCCGATACCCATACATCCTGATTCGTGCGACTTACTGGTAAAGGGGCGAGGGCCAATGAAGAAAAAGCATTTCCGTTAGCGTGGGCATAACGGATCCGAATAACAGCAGGCCGCTCGTCCGGCTGTAGTGGCAGCCCCGGAAATTCAAGCTTTTCGTCGAATATTTCGCCCGGGCGGAGAAACGTGCCGGGATAACTCCTTGCTTCTATTCCCTGCATCCGGGCATCCAACGAGACCACTCGAAACGGTTCATCACCAAGATTCGTGATTTGAACAACCGCAACAGGTACCCCGTTGGTGTATTCCAGGTAAGCTTCAGGATGAAGCCTGACGGCTCCCGCCGAAACGATAAGCGGCAGCATTATGATCCAGCCGGCCAGTAACATCTGCCAAGCTTTGACCATAGATTCTGCCGCTCCCGTCCGGGGATACTTAATTGATCAGGCGAACCGTTCGGTTACCTTTTTCGATCCACCCGATTATCACCGGTTTGGAACCGGTTTTCCGGAGAATGGCGATGGATTTCTCAACATCCTGCTTTTTCACCACAACCACCATGCCAATACCCATGTTAAAGACACGGTACATTTCCTCACGATCAACTTTACCTACCCGCTGGATAAATTTATAGACTTCAGGAACTTCCCAGGAAGTACGATCAAACACAGCATTCACGTCGGCGGGCAAAACGCGGGGAACATTATCCGGGAATCCGCCCCCGGTAATATGGGCCATTCCGCGAACTTTAATGGATTTCATCAACGTGGTCACCGGCTTCAAATAGCTCCGATGAACGGCCAGCAACACATCAGCAACGGTTCTATGGGTGCCCGGCAAAATATCCGTGAGTTTCAACTTTGCCTGTTCAAGTATTACCCGCCGTGCCAAAGAATACCCGTTGGTATGCAAACCCGACGAAGGCAGCCCTATCATGACATCGCCGGGACGGATGGCTTTACCCGTCACCACCTTCCGTCGATCTACAACACCCACGATGGTCCCCACAAGATCATATTCTTTAGGTGGATACAATCCGGGCATTTCCGCGGTTTCGCCACCCAGCAACGCACATCCATTCTCCCGGCAAGCCTTGCAAAGCCCGCTCACGACCTGCTCAAATATCCAGCCCTCGAATTTCGAGATCCCCACATAGTCCATGAAAAATAACGGCACGGCTCCCTGTACCAGAATATCATTCACGCAATGATTCACGATATCCTGCCCGATGGTGTCATGCTTGCCAGCCAGGGCGGCCACCTTGAGCTTGGTTCCCACCCCATCCGTACTGGCCACCAAAATCTTGTCTTTTCCAGGAGAAGCAAAAAAACCACCGAAAGATCCGATCTCATTCAACACTCCGGAAGTCCGGGTGGATTTCACCATCTTTTTGATAGAGGCGATCCCCGCCATTTTCTGATCGATATCCACACCCGCCGCCGCATAGGCAGACATGGCTTTTTTCGTCTTCAACTTTTTCGTGCTCATGATTTCTCTCTCCTTTTTCACAGCCCAACTGCCTTGAACGTTCGAGCCACATCCCTGAAATGCGTCGCAAGATTAAACACCTGGTCGAGATCCCCTGCCGATACCTTGGCCATGATTTCGGGATCCGCCTCAATGAGGTCACGGAGGTTGCGTCTCGAGTCCCAGGCCGCCATGGCATGTCGCTGAACCATCCGATAAGCCTGCTCCCGCGTAAAGCCCTTTTGAGTCAACATTAAGAGAACTTGCTGGGAATGGATCAAGCCATGCGTCAGATTGAGATTTTCCTTCATCCGCTCAGGTGACACCAGCATGTTGTGGGTCAACTTCTCCAGTCCGACTAACATATGATCGAGTGCAATCGTACTATCGGGCAAAATGACACGTTCAACGGACGAATGAGAGATATCCCGCTCATGCCAGAGCGCCACATTCTCAAGGGCAGCCACAAGGTTTCCACGCAATAACCGGGCTAGTCCGCATAGTTTTTCACCGGTAATCGGGTTCTTTTTGTGCGGCATCGCCGAGGATCCCTTTTGTTCCTCGCCAAAATATTCTTCCACCTCAAGAACTTCAGTCCGTTGCAGATGCCGGAACTCCGTTGCCCACCGGTCAACTGAGGCGCCGACCAAAGCCACAGCAGACATATATTCCGCATGCCGATCGCGTTGCAAAATCTGCGTCGATATGGCGGCAGGCTTAAGTCCGAGTTTTTTGCAAACATATTGCTCAACGAAAGGATCAATGTGCGCGTGGGTTCCCACGGCACCGGAAAGCTGCCCCACCCGAATCACTTCACGAGCCGCCTCCAACCGTTTCAAGGCACGCCCAAATTCATCGTACATCAGCGCCATTTTGAGCCCGAAAGTGATCGGCTCGGCATGAACGCCATGACTGCGGCCAATCATGGGTGTTAATTTATATTTTTTGGCTTTGACTGCCGCCGCCTTACGCACCGCCTTGACATCGACTATCAGAATATCCATCGCCTGAACCATCTGAACGGCCAAGGCGGTGTCCAAAACGTCAGAACTTGTCAGGCCCCGGTGAATGAACCGGGAAGAAGGACCTACATGCTCGGCGACATTGGAGAGAAAGGCGATCACATCATGATTGACCTTCGCTTCAATCTCATTGATGCGTTTGACACTAAAGGCCGCACGGGATTTGATGCGTTTCAGATCCGCCGCCGGGACAATCCCCAATTCATGCATCGCCTCACAGGCAAGGATTTCGATTTTCAGCCAGATGCTGAATTTATTTTCATCTTCCCAAATATTCCCAATTTCAGGACGTGTATACCGTGGAATCATAAGTAATCTCCTCTTAGAAGTGCGGTCAAAACCTATTGAATTTCACCCTTTGATGCCAGCAAATACATCAGATACTACATCCATCTGGCATTATCTTTGACGGCCCTAGTGACCGCACAATCTTCCGGCACCACTCCTTGTCGGGCTATATTTACCAGTACCCCGACACACATCATGGAAACGATCAGGCTGGAACCGCCATAACTGATAAAGGGGAGAGCAAGACCTTTGGTTGGCAAGCAGCCTGAAACCACCCCGATATTAATGGCCGCCTGAACAGCCGTCATTAACGTGAACCCAGTGCCCATTAATCGTCCAAAAAGATCAGGTGCCTGAAAACTGATAACGGCGCCACAGGCGAGAAACCCCGAGAATAAAAGCACCACGAGAATAGAGGCCGCCAGCCCCAACTCTTCACCTATAATCGCGAGAATAAAATCAGTATGAGCCTCCGGAAGGTAGAAATGCTTTTGAAGACTCTCGCCCAGCCCCACGCCCCAGACCCCGCCCAGAGTAAAAGCCTGTTCGGACTGCTGAAGATGATAGGCCTCCTTGGGATATTTATCAGGATCCATGAAAGCCAACACCCGCCCGGCTCGGATGGGATCGTGCATCACCGCTGCACCAAACACGAGAGCCCCCATCAAACCCAGGATGACCAGGTAGCGGCCAGGGCTTCCCCCTGTAAACATAATGGCCGCCCCCACGACCCCCAACAGGACCGTGGTGCCAAAATCAGGCTCAACAATCACCAGGATTAAAAAAATCCCCATCAATGAAAGGGGCTTCAGAATCCCCTCTTTGAAGGTTTGTCCCTTGATGCCGGATTTAGTCATCCAGGCACTCATCATGATGACCAACGCAAATTTCGCCAGTTCAGATGGCTGAGTACTGATGGGCCCAATCCGAATCCACCGGTGGCTGCCATTGATCTTGGCGCCAATCCCCGGCACCAGCACAAGCACCAGTAATAGACCGGAAAATACCGATATAGGAATCCACCAGCGTTGCCACTGATGGTAATCAATAGAGGCGGTCACCACACCTGCCACCGCGGCGGCAACCAACCAGATCAATTGCCGAAACAGGAAATAGTTTGCATCTTTGTAGACAGCGTTCCCTTTAACAGAACTGGCGCTGGCCAACATTACGATGCCCAGCGCCAGTAACAAAAGAACGATGCCCACTAATATGGTGGGCGTTTTCCGCATCACTCAACAGGCGGAGGAATTTTCAAGGTCTGCCCCGCCTTAACGTCAGGCGATGATAAATTGTTCAGCTTCATGACTTCCTCGGCGCGAACACCATACATCATAGCAATGGAGTTCAGGTCCTGATTCAGTTCAACGACATGCAGAACGTCATTCGACTTCGGGGCCGCAGGATCAACCGCCGCCGGCTCAACCGGAGCCACAGTCGCTTCGGGAACCACGGCATCAGCCGGAGCCGGGGCCGTAGGCCCTTTCACCGCGGAAGCTGCAGAACCTTTGGGAAGTTTCAGCTTCTGCCCCACCTGCAACTTGTCACTGCTCAGGCCATTGAGCTGCTTAAGAGCCCGGATTGTCGTCTTGTGGGCCACGGCGACGCTCCCGAGCATGTCCCCGGACTTAACCACATAGACGTCGCCACTCGCGGCAACGGGCGCAGACTTCACTGCCGATTTTGCGGGCTTCTTATGCACGGCCTTACCCGCAACATGCGCAGGGGCGGCCGCATCCGCAGCACTCAGTTCAACAGAACCGGGAAGTTTCAGTTTCTGACCGACACGAATCTTATTCGGGTTCGTGATACCGTTCAGCTTGATGATATCTTTTGTGGAAACTTTCAGCTTCTTGGCGATTGAACCAAGACTGTCACCCGCCTTGACTATATAAGTTTTGGATTCAACGACCACTTCAGCTTTGACCTCATTGGTCTTGGCTTCAACAGACGCCACAACTTCCGTTGTCGGCGGCATCACGACCGGGCCAACCGGCTCTTCCTGAACACGGGTTGTCCCGCATCCCGCACTCAACATTAATCCACCAACGATTACGACTGACCCAATGATTCGCGCCTTTTTCACTACCTGTTCTCCTTTTTTATATCCCGCACAATTTCCAAAAACTGTTCACCTCTGTCTTCAAAACTCTTAAACTGGTCAAAGCTTGCGCAACCGGGTGACAATAATATCACGTCACCATTTTCCGCATCTTTCCAGGCCTTATTCACAGCCGCTTTCAAGTCAGAACAAACCACACAAGAAAGTTGATCCTGCCAAGCGGCAGCCATGACCTGTGAATATTTCCCGATAATGTAAACACCGAGGACCTTGTTTACCAGTACTTTTTTTACTGATTCCAAATCCTTTTCTTTCAATAACCCACCCGCAATCAGCCGTACAGGGCCATGCGCCATCCGAACCCCTGCCGACATGGCCGCCAGATTTGTGGCTTTGGAGTCATTAATAAAGGAAACCCCGTCTATTTCCGCCACTTTCTGCATACGGTGTGGCAGACTTTGAAATGCGCTTGCGGCAGCCGTAACCCCCTGCAAAGATACACCGACCCCTGCCAGGGCCGCCACACAAGCAGCCGCCGTCACACCCATCACCTCATTATCAAAAATGGAGCCCTCTACCAACACCGGTTGTGACAAACTGGCGCCGCGAATCGAGCCTTTCTCGTAATAAAAGGAGGATTTATTGGATAACCCAAAGGTGGCGACACGGCACCCCGACGACAAAGCGAACCCAATCTGCCCGGACAGGGCTTCAGGAATCACCGCCACATGCCGCTGATCCATGCGCCTGAACATGCGGGCTTTCATCTCCGTATAACGCTCCATCGTTCCATGACGATCAAGATGATTGGGATTGATATTCAGCAAGATTCCCGCATCGGGGGCAAATTGCTCGACCCCCTCAAACTGGAAAGAACTGACCTCCACCACGACCCACGCAGGCGCAGGTTCCAAACAAGCGAGCGCAGATAAAGGGGCCCCATAATTTCCACCTGCCACCGCCGAAATGCCTGCCTTCTGGAGTGATTCACAACACAGTTTCACCAGCGTGCTTTTCCCGTTTGAGCCCGTCACCGCAAGAACACGGCTTTTGCAGGCGCGCCACCCGAGTTCGAGTTCAGAGATGACAGCTACCCCACGCCGCCGCAACTCGAGCACCCAGGGATCGGTCTCGGGAATCCCGGGGCTCACTACTCCCAAAACGAATTGGGCCTCAGGCAAAATCCGTGATCCAATAAAAACCTGGCATCCTCTATCCCGCAAGTGCTGAGCCTTGATTTCTAACTCCGCACTTGTTCCGGCATCCGCCACCATGACCCGACGGCCCTGCTGCAGTAACAGCTGCGCAGCGGCTTCCCCGCTGGCGCCCAACCCCAGCACCAACACAACGGAATCAGCTATGGATGATCGATCAGGCATGGTCATCACCGGAATTTGAGCGTGGCTATTCCAAGCAGTGCAAAGAGAATCGAGAGAATCCAAAACCGGATCGTTACTTGCGTCTCACTCCATTTTTTCATCTCAAAGTGATGATGAATCGGAGCCATTGCGAAAATTCTTTTTCCACGCAATTTAAATGAGGCCACCTGCAAGATCACGCTCATGGCTTCCATGACAAAGACTCCCCCGACCATCACCAGCAGAAGTTCCTGCTTGATCAAAATCGCCACCATGGCCACCGCACCCCCAAGGGCCAGACTGCCGGTATCCCCCATGAACACTTGCGCAGGATGACAGTTGTACCACAAAAACCCAAGGCAACCGCCTAAAAGGCAGCCGCAAAAGACAGCCAATTCTCCCGTGCCAGGAATATAGGGCAAAAATAAATATTCCGCGAACGCGCGGTGACCGGCAATATAGGCCATGACCAGATACGCTAACGCCACGGTGCTACTGCAGCCAATGGCCAGGCCATCCAGGCCATCCGTCAGGTTTACAGCATTGCTCGCCCCCACCACAATTAACACGATCAGTGCAATCGCGGCAAACCAGCCCATATCCTGAATCACAGGCCCCTTGAAAAACGGAACCATCAACTGCAGGGTATGCTCGCGGGTTTCAGGCAGAATCAACAGCACCCCGCCAACAATGACCGCCCACAAAACCTGAAGCCGAAATTTGGCTCTGGCGCTTAGCCCTTTGGCATTTTTCCCCTTCAGCTTCACCGAGTCATCCAAAAAACCCACAAACCCCATAAAAACAAAAGTTAGCAGCGTCAACAGGATATACACATTGGTCGGCATCGCCCAAAGCAACGTGGATAAAGTAACCGAGCCGATGATCAGAATCCCCCCCATCGTGGGCGTCCCCTCTTTCTTCTCATGTAAGACATGAAGCGGCGGGGCTTCTTCTTTGCGGATATATTGCTGCACTTTATACGAGCGTAGCTTTCGAATCACCCAGGGGCCCAGGATCACACACAATAAAAACGCCGTAGCGGCTCCAGAAAACGCACGGACCGTGATGTACTTGAACACCCGAAACTCAGAGATCCAGTTACTCAAAAAATGCAAATAGTAAAACATGTCTTTAATCCTTACCCAGCATGCCGGAAAGCCGGACAACAACCTCATCTAAATGTTTTCCGCGCGAGGCTTTTACCAGCACGGCATCGCCCGGAGCGATACAATTTCTCAATATTTCAAGGCTGGATTCCAGCCCCTCACAGGAATGAACACGCTCAGCAGGGATTCCTGCAGTCATTGCGCCCGCTGCAATATGCGCACCCAACGATCCAATTGTGACAAGCCCAGCCCAATCCCCTTCCTGTAAACTCTGCCCGATCGCATGATGTTCAGCCACTTCGGAGGCCCCAAGTTCAAGCATATCACCCAACACCAGCCACTTCCGCCCGGACACGGTCATCTCCCTGAATGTACGAATCGCCGCCACCATGCTGACGGGATTGGCATTGTAGGCGTCATTGATAAAGGTCACTCCACCCGCCACCGTCCGCTCCCAACGCATGGGAGGCCCCACAAACCGTTCAAACGCGGCAGCCATCTGTGCCCAGGTCACCCCAAACCCGCGAGCTACCGCAATGGCCAGCAAAGCATTGCTCCGGTTATGCAGGCCGGGTAAGGGCAGGCGAAAGGCATGGATTCCGCCCTCCACCCGATCTTCGACCTTACAGTTCCCCGTCTTCCCATCATCAAAAACAAGCCTGTAGTCAGCCTCCACATCGCCTCTGACGGACGTGGTGATAACCTGCCCGGGGGCACAGGCACGCAAAATGGATTCATGTGGTTCATCCCGACTGATTACAGCGATTCCGTGTGCCGGCAAGCTCCGCAGTAATTCCCCTTTTTCGCGCGCAATCGCCTCAACAGAAGAAAAGAATTCCAAATGGACAGGCCCGACATTCGTGATGACCCCCCAGTCCGGCTTGGCAATATCGCAAAGCGGTGCCATTTCTCCCGGATGATTGATGCCCAGTTCCAACACAGCCACCTGACTTGCCTGGGGAATCGCCAGGATACTGAGGGGAAGCCCGATATCATTGTTCCAGTTCCCCTTGGTGCGAGCCGTTGTATGCGTTTCTCCCAGGAGGCAGGCAATCATTTCCTTGACCGTTGTTTTGCCTGTACTGCCCGTTACGCCCACCACAGACAGTCCTCCGAGTTTGACGCGATACCCGGTCGCCAACTCCTTTAACGCCCGGGCTGAATCCTCCACGACCAGCAATGGAATTCCCACGTCCCGAAGTGCGTCCAGGCGGGAGCGGGAGATCAATGCCGCACCCGCGCCGGCCTCGAACGCCTGGGCCACAAAATCATGCCCGTCAAAACGCGCGCCGCGAAGCGCGACAAATAAAGAACCCGGCGTGATCTTTTTTGTATCGTGAATGACCGCATGGATTTGTTGAGGTTGGTGCGGCACCCATTGGCCGCCGCACCAGCAAGCTAAATCCTGGGGATCAAATGTAACCGCAGCACTCATCCATCCATCCTTATCAAAGCGTTTTTCACAACCAGACGGTCATCAAACAAGGCTTTCACCCCCGCAATTTCCTGGGTGGTCTCATGCCCTTTCCCGGCAATAATCACAAGATCCTTATCCCGCGCCACGGCCAGTGCCATGGCAATCGCCTTGGCGCGATCCTCAACGACCTCGTAACTTGCCCCCCCGCTAAACCCGGCACAAATTTGACTGATGATCGTTTTGGGATCCTCATCCCTGGGGTTATCCGATGTGACAATGGCAATATCCGCAAGGCGCGAAGCGGCCGCCCCCATCAACGCTCGTTTGCTTTGATCCCGGTTTCCTCCGCACCCAAACACCACAATCAGGCGCCCTTCGGTGAACCCCCTTAAGGTTTCAAGCACATTGGTCAATGCATCATCCGTATGAGCATAATCCACAAATACACGCCAGCCTCGCGCGACGGGAATTTCCTCCAGCCGTCCGGGAACCCGGGCGCGTGCCGCCAAAGCCGGAAGTATCACGGCATCCTCAAACTGCAGGGCCCGGCCAGCCGTATAGGCACCCAACACATTCTGAAGATTGAAGCGCCCAAGAAGCGGCGTACTCACCCTGCTTTCGCCCCAGGGAGTCTTGACCCGACATTCACTGCCATTGGAGCCCATCTGCATCTCCATGACCTGCACACTGGCACCCGGTTCAATGCCGAACGTAATAATTTCCGCACGGATATCCGGATCTGCAGCCAGTTTGCGCCCCCAGGGATCGTCATGGTTAATCACCGCAACGGCACGTTTATTGCCCCGCCCGAGTTCTATAAATAAGCGACGCTTGGCTTCAAAATAGCACTCCATGGTGTGATGATAGTCCAGATGATCACGAGTCAGGTTGGTGAAAAGTGCCACGTCAAAATCAACCCCATGGATCCGCTGTTGATCCAACGCGTGTGAAGAGACCTCCATGACGACACTTCGACAGCCGGCTCGAACCATCTGTCCTAAATAATCCTGGACTTCCAGCGCTTCCGGCGTGGTTCGTTGCGCGGGAATAATCCGCGCCCCGATTTCATAATGGACGGTTCCAATCAAACCCGGTATGCACCCAACCGATTCCAAAACATCCCTGACCATAAACGCGGTCGTCGTCTTTCCATTCGTGCCGGTTATCCCGACGACCTTCAGCGCCCCACTGGGATGCCCATAGAAAACGTCGCTAAGCTCAGCCAGCGCCAACCTGGTATCTTCAACCTGGACCTGGGTTACCTCACGTGAGGAGAGCTGCGCATGAGAGGTAACAACCACCGTTGATCCTCTCTTAACAGCCTCCTCGGCATATTCATACCCATCACAATGTGTTCCCGGTATGGCAACAAAGAGCACATCCGGCTTCACCTGCCGTGAGTCATACGCAATTCCCTTCACCTCACGGTCAGGATTTCCCCGCACCGCCAGATGTTTCACTTTTGTCAATAGTTCCGATAATTTCATCAGAATGTCTCACCCGGGCCATCTGCAGAAACGGCGCTGGATAACGGAGTCACACTCTCCGTCGGTGTAATTCCTAAATATCGTACCGCCTGCTCAGCCACCTCTCCAAATACCGGGGCAGAGACAGCCCCCCCGGTGTGAAGGGGTTGCGGCTCATCAAATACCACGATCATTGCAATCTCGGGCTTGTCGGCCGGCAAGAATCCGGCAAATGAAGCCATGTAGTCGGTTTCTGAATAATGCCCGGCAATAGGCTTCTGCGCAGTGCCCGTTTTCCCCCCCACTGAAAATCCATCTACCCTGGCCTTGGTCCCCGTCCCGCCCTCCTCACACACGCGGGCCAACAACCGCCGCATCAGGGCCGCAGTATCGGAACGAATCGGCCGTGATATCATCTGTGGCTGACGACGCAATAATACGGTCCCATCATCCGCAATCACTTCCTTGACCACATACGGCTTCATCAACATACCGTCATTGGCAATGGCACATAACACGCCCAGCATCTGAAGCCCGGTAACCGCCACACCCTGTCCGATGGCAATACGACTCGAACTGATGGGCGACCACTTCTGGACCTGCGCCAGGATCCCCCCCTCCTCACCCGGCAGATCCAACCCCAACTTGCTTCCGAGCCCGAAACTGCGCAGATAGCGATCCATACGCACATCACCCAGCATGATCGCAATTTTGGCGGCCCCGATGTTACTGGATTTTTTAAGGATATCCGCCACACTCAATTGTCCATAAGAGTGATAATCACGCAGCACTTTCCCCTGATAGAGCCAGCGTCCATTCTCGGTGTTAAATATCTGATCAGGTTTGACAATCCCCTCATTCAAGGCCGCCGCAATCACCGTTACCTTGAACGTCGACCCGGGCTCATAAACATAGCCGATCGCACGATTAAGTTTCTGTGGATCGGTTGCCGCGCGGAACTTATTGGGATCAAACCCGGGCCGGCTGACCAGGGCCAGAATTTCACCCGTCCGCACTCGCTCCATAATGGCAAACGCCGCCTTGGATCGGTTACGTTCCATGGCGGAATCAATGCTTTTCTCCAGCATATACTGGAGTTGCTGATCGATTGTGAGCACAACATCAGCCCCGCTTTTTGAAGGAATCTCCTGGGTTCTTCGTTCCACCATCTCGCGGCGGTGCCCATCCAGACGGCTCTCTATCAGGCCGGGACTTCCCTTTAAATATTTCTCAAGGGCCAGCTCAAGTCCACTGGATCCGACGCCCTCATTGTTGGCAAACCCGAGGACGTGACACAACATCATGTTTTGGGGATAAGACCGGATTGACGCATCGCTCATGTGCACGCCCGGCAACTTAAGCTTTTCCACAGCGTCCGCTTTTTCAGCCGAGACATAACGGGCAATCACCGCGAACTGACTGTTCGTTTTGTTCATCCGGGGCAGGACATCCACCATATCCATGGGAATCAGCGGCGCAAGACAGGTCAGAGTCGTTCCCACCCGGTTGCTCGCGATGAGCAGGGAGGGATCCACCCAGATATCCTTTACCCCCACGTTAAGCGCCAGAATACCCTCCGCAGGGCTTCCATCCAAAATCCGCCCCCGGGGCACAGTGAGTGTCTGCTTGAAAGTCCTGGTTTTGGCTGCGGTAGCCTGAATGTGGTTGCCTCCGCCCAGGTGCAAATACGCCAACCGACCGACCAGAACCGCCATTGCCAGGCTCAACAGAACCACAATGGAGACGAATCTGGTTGATCCCTGCGGCTCAGTCATTCATCACAATCCTGGTATTCCGGGCCACGCGAGCCGTAGGACGGGTTTCGTACCCATGAAGGGTATCCAAAGCACCACCATAACGGACACGGACAATTTGATCCCGCCCGGGCCAGGTCATGACCAGGCCATGCGCTTTCAACGCCTGCTCAAGACTGGACGGCGACTGCATTTTCGCCCATTCACACTGCTCCCGCACCAATTGATCACGTAATCGGTCACGAGCCGCCTCAAGCCCCCGGATTTCACGACCGAGAGTCTCGGTTCGCGAGTGGAGACAGACATACACCAGCGCAAACCCAACCGATACCAACAGAATCGCCACGAGAGGAATCGGGACGGGGAATTTTGCCTGTCCCTTTTTTTTGTTTTTTTTAGCTATCATACTAGTTTTGATCCTTTCGCTCTGCGACTCTCAACTTGGCTGATCGAGCCCGGGGATTATCCCGGGATTCTTCATCCGTTGCCACCACAGGCTTCCGGGTTAAAATCGCCATTTTCGGAAGAGCGCCAACCCACTTCGCCCCACCTTCAGGGAGCGATTCCATTCGCCCCTGATGTCCTACAAAAAATTGTTTTACGATCCGATCTTCCAAACTATGGAAGGTAATCACGGCCATCCTGCCGCCCACTTTCAAAATCCGAAGCCCGGCTTCCAATCCCGCCTCCAGTGCCTCCAACTCACCATTCACAGCGATTCTGAGGGCCTGAAAGGTCAACGTTGCCGGATGAATCCGCCCACGTCGCCCGCCATATACCTCCATCACCAAGTCAGCCAACTGAGCGGTTCTCCGGAACGGAACTGCTCCTCGCTGCCCCACCACCTTTTGCGCAATCGCTCTCGCTCGGGGCTCTTCACCATACTTCCTGAGTAGTCGCGCCAACTCTTCTTCGGATAGTGTGTTCAATAAATCCGCCGCCGTCATCGGGCACTCCCGATTCATGCGCATGTCCAAAGGCCCATCCCGCATAAAGCTGAACCCTCGATCCGGATCATCCAACTGATCAGAGGAGATCCCGATGTCCAACAACACCGCATCCACCTCTTTCAAGCCCAGCCCAACCACCACCTCATCCATGCGTGCAAAACTTGACTGAACCAGCGTGCAGCGCGGAGCCATATCGCCCAACTTCTGAAGTGCCCGCTCCAGTGCGCCCGCATCCTGATCCAATGCCACCACTCTGCCGTGAGGCCCCACTGCACTCGCGAGCGCCGCCGAATGCCCGCCTCCACCCAATGTCCCATCAACCACAATCGCGCCCGGACGCAAATCCAGTCCGACCAGAACCTCAGAAAGCAATACAGACTGATGCATGTAAATATTTCAGGTTAAAATCCGACATAACGAGCCGCTTCACCCAGATCGGCGGGTCCGGTTGAACCAACCTGCTTCCACAATTCCGGATTCCACAACTCAAAGTGATCAATCGACCCGACAAGGGTTACCTGATCCGCCAATTTTCCATGCTCCAGCAAACTGTCATTAATCCGAATACGCCCGGCAGAGTCCCAGGGAGCCAATTGGGATTGTGACCCCAGGATTCGCGCAAATTGCCGGCCCTTCACATCCGCAACGGAAAGGCTCCGGATACTCTGTAAGCGTTGAATCATTTCACGGGCCGGATACACATTCAGAAACATGCGTCCCTCAAGGTCAGGCAAAACATACAAACCTCCAGCCGACAAGCCGGCACACTCCCGCCATTCCGACGGAATGGTCAGTCGCTTTTTGGGATCCAAGGAATGGGTGTAAGTCCCCATGAAAAGACCTTGCGTGATCCCAAATATTGGTTCTTTTTTTTCTTCTGCCTGCACTTATGCCCCACACCTATGTACTCTTGCCACACAATACACCACTTCGCCCCACCCAGCGTCAACAATTTTCACCTTTTTTTAAGGCATTATGGACAATTTTAGTCGCGCAAACTTGTCGCTTGCCACTAATCTATGCGAAGTGTAGAAGTTACGAGGCTATTAACCAGTGAGGTATTCTGATGTCTAAGTATATCGATTCTAATGTTTCACAAGAGCTGGCCGCATCGACCCAACCGCTTCTTTTCGAGGTGGCGTGGGAAGTGTGCCAACAACTCGGAGGCATTTACACCGTTATCCGCTCGAAAGTCCCCAGCATTGTTGAGCAGTGGGGAAACCGCTACTGTCTGATTGGCCCTTACAATCCTCAAACCTCACAAACCGAGTTCGAAGAAATCCAGCCAACTGGTTTTTTTGCAGATGTACTGCGCATGCTGAATGAGCAAGGAATCGAGGCGCATTACGGGCACTGGCTTATTACGGGCCGCCCGCGCGTTCTACTGCTTAACCCCAGCTCAGTAAAATCGCAACTCGGTGTTATTAAATATCTGATGTGGGAGCATCACAACATCGCGATGAATGATGATGATCTGGTCAACCAGGTCGTTTCATTCGGTTACGCGGTTGAGCACTGCTTCAGAGCCATCATAAAAGCACAATCCGTCAAACGTCCGGTCATTGCCCATTTCCATGAATGGATGGGTGCCTCCGCCATTCCTGAAATCCGCCGCTCCAATATTCCCGTCTCCATCGTCTTCACCACGCACGCCACGTTGCTGGGCCGCTATCTCGCCATGAACGACCCCTGGTTTTACGATCATGCCCCCTTCGTTGACTGGGAAGCAGATGCCCGTAAATTTAACATCGAAGCCCAAGTCCGCCTGGAGCGCGCAGCGGCCCATGGCTGCCATGTTTTCACAACGGTCAGTGATATCACCGGTTACGAGTGCGAGCATCTGCTCGGCCGTAAACCCGATACGCTGCTTCCCAACGGCCTGAACATTGAACGCTTTGTGGCATTGCATGAATTTCAGAACTTGCACCGGGTTTACAAGGAGAAGATCAACGAATTTGTAGTCGCTCACTTTTTCCCGAGCTATTCCTTTGATCTGGATCGCACCTTATACTTTTTCACCTCGGGTCGTTTTGAGTACCGGAACAAGGGCTTTGACCTCACCATTGAGTCTCTGGCCCGGCTCAATTTCCGCATGAAGCAGGCGGGCACCAACAAGACCGTCGTATTCTTCATTATCACCCGCAAGCCCATCCGTTCGATCAACGCCGAGGCGTTGCGCCGGCGCGCCATGATGCAGGAAATGCAGGATGATTGCCGTGCCATCTCCAATCAGATTGGCGAGCGTTTGTTCGTCGCGGCCTCCATGGGAAAATTCCCGGACATGGATGAACTGGTGGACGATTATTGGAGACTCCGTCTTCGCCGCCTGATGCATGTGTGGAAGAGCAAGAGCATGCCCTCAATCGTCACCCACGACCTGATGGATGACGGTAATGATGAGATACTCAATCAGTTGCGCTCCTGCCAGTTGTTCAACCAGCCGGGCGATCCCGTGAAAGTTGTGTATCACCCCGATTTCGTAACCACCAACGATCCGCTCTTCGGTATGGATTACGATCAATTTGTGCGCGGCTGCCATCTGGGCATCTTCCCCAGCAGTTATGAACCCTGGGGCTATGCCCCGCTGGAATGCGCGGCCCTTGGACTTCCCTCCATTACTAGCGACCTTTCGGGCTTCGGCACCTATCTGGCGCAAAATATTGATAATCACGACAAGGATGGGCTGCATGTATTGAACAGGCGGTTCAACTCCTTTGACATCTCCGCCACCACGCTGACAAATCAGCTATTCAACTTCATGCAGATGGATCGGCGTGAGCGCATCAATCAACGCAATCGCGTCCAGATAGCCTCGGAACATTTCGATTGGCACAACCTCGGCCGCTACTACGCCCAGGCCTATCAAATGGCATTGACACACAGCGGCCCCACCTGATTCCTGCGCAGGACACATGCCAGCGAAGTTATCGTAACCGATTCATGGCCGTTAAAATTATCGCCTAAGCAGATCTTTAATTTCATCTTCTATATAAGGGACTGGCCTGCACGCCTTGGCGAAGTTTGGCGAGTCGGGCAAGATTTCAACAAGCGTTTCAGGCGGCAAATACATATTTCGACGCCGCACCTTTTCAACCCCTGATGAGGCTGCCGCTAAAACAAGGAAACTATCTCCGTGAGGGTCAATATTCAGAGATGCAGGCCTCATGCTTTTTTCACTCAGGATAAAGATGAGTTTTTTCAACAATTCCAAACCCTGTCTGAAATGTTTTTGAAACAAATTGAATAGCCTCGAGATCACTGGCGGAAAGCACACGTTCATCAACAGGCGTCAGAGACCGATGCCCAATTTTGCACGTCCTTGCTTTCCGAGGGGCGCCAGAATACCGGATCCCCGCCAGTCTCACGTTGAACAAGAATCACTGTTTGAAGCGGCAAGAGATCCAGATGAGGGGAAAAGGTTGTCAGTTGACCACCCCATCCCCTGCGTGCTATACGATGCCGATTCTTAATGAAGTCGATCATTCGATTACAAGATCATAAATGTCAACCGAGAGGCTGCAACACATGAAACGATCCGAGATTAATGCCATTATGAAGGATGGACTGGCTTTCTTAAAGCGAATGAACTTTTTGATGCCGCCGTTTACCCACTGGTCACCGGCAGATTGGAAACGCAAGGGGCCGGAATGCCGTGACATCATCGACCAGCAACTCGGCTGGGACATCACGGATTTCGGATCTGGTGATTTTGCGAAGGTTGGCCTACTGCTCTTCACGATTCGAAACGGAAAGTTTTCAGATCTCACAAGACCCAACGGCAAAATCTACGCTGAGAAGATTATGATTGTTCGGGAGAACCAGCTTACCCCAACCCATTTCCATTCCCAGAAGATGGAAGACATCATTAATCGGGGTGGCGGCAATCTGGTCATCCGGATGTGGAACTCTACCCCCGGGGCAAAACTGGCTCAAACCCTCGTTACCGTTGCTATGGACGGCGTGCTTGTCAGGGTTAAGGCAGGCGGAACCATCACCCTAAAACCCGGCGAATCAGTGTGTCTGCCACAACGCCTTTTTCACCGATTCTGGGGGCAGGCTGGCAAAGGCATGGTTCTGGTGGGCGAGGTGAGCCGCGTTAATGATGACCATGCGGACAACACCTTCTACGATCCCGTAGGTCGCTTCCCGGAGATTGAAGAAGATGTGGCGCCCCTGCATCTGTTGTACAACGACTACGCGAATTACTACCGCTGCATCGCTAAACCCGGAGATACCCCATGAGCGTTGAGAAAGTCCTATCCTGGAAATCCCTGCTCGAAAAACGTGAAGTCTGGAAGAGGGAAGGAAAATCAGTAGTCTGGACCAACGGCTGCTTCGATCTGATCCACGTCGGCCACGTTCGCAGTCTTCAGGCTGCACGTCGTTTTGGCGACGTGCTGGTGGTAGGATTGAATAGCGACTCCTCGGTGCGAAAACTGAAAGGACCTGAACGTCCAGTGGTTCCCGAATCGGAACGTGCTGAGATCCTGGCCGCCCTGGAATGCGTGAATGCCGTCTATATTTTCAGCGATGACACACCCGAGCGGCCACTGGCTGAATTGCGCCCCGACATCCACTGCAAAGGGGAAGACTATAAGCCGCCTCACGGTAAACCGATTCCGGAAGCGGCCTTGGTTGCAGCCTACGGGGGGAAAATTGAATTCATCCCTTTCGAGATAGCGACCTCGACAACCGGCTTGATCAAGAGCATCAAAGGCAGTTAAACGCCAATCCCGGACTCCCGGGCCAACTCGTCAGCCGCCCGGCGGACCATTTCGACTGAAATGTCGCGAATACATTGAAAGTCCAGGTTGGCAAAGCAGGTCAGCGGTCGGGGAGAATAAAAGAAGCACGGGCTACAGGGAAGCCCGGCTCGAACCACCACGTGCGGGGCTCGATAGGGTTGTACTCGTGCCGGGCTCGTGGGGCCAAAAATGGTTACGCAAGGAACCTGCAACGCGGCCGCCATATGCATCAGGCCTGAATCGTTACTGACAAAAAGGGAGCATCGGCGGATCAAGGCTGCGGTCTGACGTAAAGTCGTTCCGGAAACCAGGTGGCACCCCGCCCCCATGCCCTCCGCAATCGTCCGCTTCAGTTCCGCCTCTTCATTACCTCCAAAAATCAAAACGGGGGTTCCCCAATCTGCATGGAGCCCTTTTCCCAGCGCGGCAAACTTCTCCGGCGCCCAGCGCCGCCGAACCTGGTTCTTAAACATGGCGGTCCCGGCGTGCATCCCCACCAATCGTTTTGTCCCTAACCCCTGTGACTGCAGCCATTGATCAGCAAACGCCTCGTCCTCCGGTGTCAGCACCATTTCCAGGCGATCCTCCGCTGACGGGGGAACCGGAACACCTGTAATCAAATCCGCCAGACGCAGGTCCTCCTCAACATTGTGAAGCGCATTGTCTTCCCGCACCGCGTGGGTACTTATGAAATTCAGGTTACGCAGATCGAAATGGTCATAGCGGTGACCACCCCGGCGCCGCGCCCCGATCATCCATTGAATCACATTATACTCAGACCGGTTGGAGGGATAGGCCAGCATGGAAGCGTCGTACTTCATGGCGCGCAACTGCCCGACAAGCCGGAGGCTGTCCCAAACCCTCGCCTTCAGGAAATCGTGAAAAAATACCGTCCGAATCAGGGGATGAGTGTTGAGCGCCTGCTCCGCCGCCTTGAACATGACCAACACATCCACAGCCGCTTCGGGCCAGGCGGTCTTGATGCGCCGGATCGCGGGAATGGTCAGTAAAGCATCGCCAACTCCAGGTAATGCAAGAACCAGTACCTGCCTCATTGTTCGACCCCGGCGCCTTGAAACTTCATATTCTTATTAGTTCTTTCCGTGCGCCTGCTCATAGCGCTTAATCTCATCGCGGAACTTGGCAGCGTCCTCGTAGTTTTCCACCGAGATGGCCTTTTCAAGCTTGGCCTTCAATAAGGCCAATGGGGAACCTACGTTTTTTTTCGGGACCCCAACTTCGGGCTCTTTCCCGTCTTCTTTCTCCTCGTGGACTCCATCCTTCCCCTCCTCAAGCACCACTCCCGCCTTATTCATCACCTGGGCGGTCACATAAAGCGGGGCGGAACAGCGCAAGCCAAGGGCAATCGCATCACTGGGGCGAGCATCAATCTCGATCTCAATCCCATCGCGTTCCAACACCAGAACGGCATAATATGTACTTTCAACCACATCCTTAATGACCACCCGCATCAGGCGACACTCCATGCAATCCAGGACGTTCTTGAATAAATCATGAGTCAGCGGACGGGGGATCTGAACTTTTTCGAGCCACAATGCAATGGATTGGGCTTCCGCCCCACCAATAAAGATAGGCAATGACCGGGGATCCGGATCTCCTTTAAGGAGAACGACGAATCCCAGATTGGACAACGACAACCCCGCGACTTTCACATGAATCATAAATCACCTCTTCTGAAACTACCTTATCACCTTTCCTCGCATCATGAAAAGCAGGAAGACTACGTTGTCAGGGTATACTTATCTAAATGCTCTCTAATTTTGACGATTTCGGCTCAAATACTTGAGAAACGGCATGGTTTTGGAGTGCGGCGGCTTGACGCCGCTATTCTTAGGCGCGGCTTGACGCGCCGTACGGGCGGCCTGTCAAGCCAGGCCTTGAAAAAGCGGCGTCAAGCCGCCGCACTCCAAATTGGCGTTGCCAAATAAAGCCAAAAATTGCCAGAAGTCCGGGGTTTAGATGCGTCTGCCCTGAATGGGGTGTAAGGAGATATTGAAGTGATTTCTAATATCGTCTATATAATCACCACTAATGAAAATCATTTCATGTGACACCCGCCACTTACCGGCAATCCAGGCTATTTTCAATGACGCCATTATTCATTCCACGGCACTATATGAATACCAGCCTAGAACCCTTGAGACGGTCACAGCCTGGTTCGCGACTAAAATCAAAGGTGGTTTTCCTCTGATTGGAATTGAAAATGAGAACGGCGAACTCATGGGATTTGCCACGTATGGAGTTTTTCGCAATTGGCCCGGCTATAAATATACTGTTGAGCATTCCGTCTATGTCGATGCCCGGTACCGCGGCAAAGGCATTGGCTCCCACCTGATGAAGGAACTGATTCGCCGCGCCCAGGCTCAAAATGTTCATACGATCATCGGGGCCATCGACACTGCCAATGAAGCCAGCATGGCGCTCCATCGCAGCCTCGGGTTTGAATATTGCGGCACCATCAAACAGGCAGGCTTTAAATTCGGTCGCTGGCTGGACATGGTCTTTTATCAGTTGATACTCCCCACCCCCACACATCCGACTGAAGGATAATTTGTAATATTTTGTCCCTTTTGCGTAATACGGATTAAAGGGCATCATCCACATGAACGAAACCGAACTTGACCAACTTGTAGAACGCGTCCAAAACGGGGATCGCGATGCCTTTGGCGAGGTGGTTTTTGCCATTCGGAAAGAATTAAGGATTTTTCTCTCCGCCCACGCCTGCTCCATCGACATGGTTGAAGAAGTCCTTCAGCATACCCTAGTGGTGTCGTACGAAAATATTGCCAAATATGAACGGCGCGGCACGTTTCTCTCCTGGACAAAAGGCATCGCCCGCAACCTCATGCTGAAGGAGCTTAAGGCACGTTCCCGTTATGTCGCCCCCGGGGAAGATGAACTGGACCGGATCGTTCTCGACGCATCCATGCAGTCCGTTCAAGCTCTGGATCGCGAGGAGGCGTATGTGGAACACCTCCGGAATTGCCTCACGAAGCTGCCCGAAGAGTCCCGCCAACTCATCCAGCAGCGTTATTTTAACCGACTCTCCATCCGGGAGCTGGCGTCACAGAATCATCGGACAGAAACCTGGGTTGCTGTCGCCTTGTTCCGTGTAAGAGACCTGCTCAGGGATTGCATTCCCACGTTTACACCACCACACTTTGTGTATTGATGCTGGAGGTCTATTACCGCTATCTTCCTTCCTATGCCCATCGACCAGAATCAACACCTAATAAAAAAGTCGCCTCAGGAGACATCCCCATTGACCTCCTCTAACCCTCCAGCTCCAAATGCATGGAAGGGCTGGCTCACTCTTTTCCGCCCTCCAAATTTGTTTACTGTCCCCGGCGATCCCCTGGTCGGTGCCTTGCTCGCCGCCCTGGCGCTTCATATCATTCCCAGTTGGAATGCGGTATACGCCGTCATGGGGGCGGCCCTCGCCTTCTACGCCAGCGGACTGCTGGCCAACGACTTCTTTGACCGCGATTGTGATGCTCGCGAACGCCCCGATCGGCCCATTCCGTCCGGGGCCGTCAGCCCCCTCGCCGCGAAGTGGGCCGCCATCTTTCTGACGCTGGCCGGCGTGCTCTTCACGCTCCCGGCAGGCAACACCGCCAGCGCCATCGGAATTCTCGTCGCGCTGGCCTCATGGCTTTACAATGTCTTCGCTAAAAGGATTCCCTGGCTGGCCCCCTTCTCGATGGGAATCTGCCGGGGACTAAGCCTGATGCTGGGCGCCGCCATTCTCGGCCTTCCTGGAGTCACTTCCCCCGCCGTCCTGATGGCTGCACTTTTCCTGACCCTGTACATCGCCCTGATCACCATCATTGCGCGAAATGAAGCCGACACGGATGCGCCCCCGATCCCCACTTGGTGCCGCTGGGGCATCCCCACAATCCTAACGGCCTGGCTGGCAATCTTCCTGCTCAATCCTGGATCCCCACTGGTGTTTCAATGGAAAAGCATGTCAATTTTATTGGGGGTCATGTCCATCCTCTGGGCCCTGGTCTGGACGGCCCAAATGAGACGTCATGCTTCACCCCGCGTCGTTCAGGCTTCCGTTGGCGGCTTGATCCGTGGCCTGCTTTTCACGCAGGCGGCACTCTGCGCTTCATGCGGCGGCGTGGGCGAAGGGTTCGCGCTCCTCCTACTATTTCTTTTTCCGGTAAGCGGCTGGATCAGCAGATGGTTTTATGGTAGTTAATTACCGGCATGAATAAGCGCTTAGTCATCATTCAAGTGGCCGGATTGGGATATGATTTCCTGACCGAATCATTCGGCATAACCTGGAAAGGGTGCACCTTTGAACCACTCAAAAGTGTATTCCCGGCCCTCACCTGCACAGCACAGGCCACATTCCGCACTGCCGCCCCCCTTTCCAGCCATGGCATGATCGCCAATGGCCAATTCCATCGCGAACTTCACCGTCCTCTCCTCTGGGAACAATCCTCAGGATTGGTCTCCGGCCCACGGATCTGGGACTCATTCCGGAAGCGGGGAAAGCGGGTTGCCATGCTATTCTGGCAGCAGTCGCTAGGTGAAGCCGCGGATATCATCCTTTCCCCTGCCCCCATTCACAAACACGGCGGGGGAATGATCCAAAGCGTATATAGTCAACCCCCCGGCCTCTATGACTCGCTCTGCAAATCTATCAAGCGTACTTTTCCCCTGCACCGCTATTGGGGCCCCATCGCCTCGCCCGCCTCCTCTGACTGGATCGCCCAAGCCACGGCGCTGCTGTTAAACGATCCTAACACTGCGCCCGACCTTTGCCTGACGTATCTCCCCGCACTCGACTACGATCTCCAGCGGCACGGGCCCGCGCATCCTTCTGCCAAGCGTGCCCTGGCCGCCTTACTCAGCCAGCTCGCGCTTATTCGCGATGCCGCTGTAAAAAATGACTATGACATCCTGATCTTCGGGGATTACGCCATAGGCTCCGCAACCCAAACCGTCTTTCCAAATCGTGCCCTGCTCCAATCCAATCTGTTCAAAACACGGACTGTGGCAGGAATGCTCTATCCGGACTTCCACGCCAGCCAGGCTTTTGCGATGGTCGATCACGAGATCGCTCACGTCTACCTACGCGACCCGACTGACCTGGCCTCAACACGAACCGCACTGGAAACACTTGAGGGAATCGAGACCATTCTGGATACCACAGCCCAGCAGACCGCAGGCATCGCCCACCCGCATGGGGGGGAACTATTGCTTGTGGCTAAACCCGGCTTCTGGTTCGCCTACCCATGGTGGACCGCCAAGAAGAAAGCGCCCGATTATGCCAGCCATGTGGATATCCATAACAAGCCCGGCTATGATCCCTGCGAGTTGTTCTTCGGTTGGCCCCCGATCTCCGTCAGCCAGGACACCACCCGCATCAAGGGTTCACATGGCACCATTGGCAAGGACCGCGACGCCGCTTGGGCGGCCACCTGTCAGCTTGCCGGCACCCCCACCACCCTGCAGGAGCTCGCCCAGCTTGTGAAGCAACATCTGGAGGCTGTACCGTGAGCCACTCCATTACCAGTGTTTATCAACGGCTCTCAATCCCCTTTGAATTCCCGGTCTATTTCCATCGGAACACCTTTTCCCCCGACAATCCGTTACTTGCCGGCACTGTTGATCGCCTCCATGAAAAATGCCGGCACCGGGTAATGGTGTGCGTGGATAAGGGGGCCGCACGGACCTGGCCACAATGCAACGCCAAGATCAAAGCCTATTTCAAAGCCCATAAGGACTCCCTTGAACTGGCTGGCCCCATCGAGACCATTACTGGCGGTGAACAGGCGAAGCAGAATCTATCCGGCCTCACCCGAATGATTGCACTCATGGCCAAACGTAATTTGGCCAGACAAAGCGTGGTTTTAATCATCGGGGGCGGAAGCATCCTTGATATGGTAGGATTGGCCGCCTCGCTCGTCCACCGGGGACTGCGCGTCATCCGGATGCCCACCACCGTAGTGGGACAGAATGACGTCGGGGTCGGCGTCAAAACCGGGATAGATCTTTTTGGCAGCAAAAACTTTCTCGGCACCTTTGCCCCACCTTTTGCGGTAATCAATGACTTTGATTTTCTGGATCACCTGACTGACCGAGACTGGATTGCCGGAATTGCCGAGGCCTTCAAAGTCGCCATGATTAAAGATCGCCATTTTTTTACTTTTCTTTGCAGGAATACTGAGGCCCTGAGGCAGCGCAGGCCCCGTGTCATGGAGCGGCTGGTCATCGACTGTGCCACACTCCATCTCGATCATATCCGATCTGGTGGCGATCCGTTCGAGACCGGCAGCGCGCGCCCGCTTGATTTCGGGCACTGGTCGGCTCATCAACTTGAGGTTATGTCCGGCTATCGCCTGCGGCATGGCGAAGCGGTATCCATTGGCATCGCGCTGGATTCCTATTACGCCATGCGGCTGGGCTTGATTCCTAAAAAAGGACTCGCCAACCTGCTCACGAGTCTTCATGCCGCCGGACTCCCCATTTGGGATAAACACCTGGCGACGCTTAAGCCGAACGGTTCGCTGGCCATTCTGGATGGCTTGACCCGCTTTCAGGAACACCTTGGCGGTTCCCTTACCATCACCCTCCCCGCCCCCATTGGCTCACGGACCGAAGTTCACACCATGGATCCTGCCATCATTTCCGAAGGGATCAAGTATCTGAAAACATGCACCCTAACACCCATTTAACCTATTGCCTGAATGTTCATCCCGGCGAGTCCTGGGCAGATAATCTGGCTGCTATTCAAACGCATACTCTGGCGATCCGCGACCTCGTCTCCCCGGGCAAACCGTTCGGGCTGGGATTACGCTTGAGTCACCAGGCTGCCTCGACTTTAAGCCACCCGGAAACGCGAACCACTTTCAAGCGTTTCTTGCATGAACATAACCTCTACGCCTTCACCATTAATGGCTTCCCCTACGGATCCTTTCACACCAAACCTGTCAAAACGTCAGTTTATCAACCAGACTGGTCCACCCGCGAGCGACTCGACTATACCACCACCTTGGCGCACATTCTGGCCGAACTGCTTCCGGAAGGGACCGAGGGGAGTATCAGCACCCTCCCGCTCGGATATAAATTTTCATCAGGTAGCACCGTCGCCAGCACCCCCTCCAACGAGATGGTAATCCAACTGGCTGAATGCGCCCTCTCGCTTCATAATATATCTCAGAAAACCGGCAAAGTGGTTCATATCGGACTTGAGCCTGAGCCCGACTGTTTGCTGGAAACAACACCAGAAGTCATCCGGTTCTTTGAAACTCAACTTTTCCCGCAAGCCACTCCACACCTGGTTTCACGCCTGTCCTGCACTCGGGCTGAAGCTGAGGCCCTTTTGCGACGACACCTCGGCGTTTGTTTTGATACCTGCCATTTGGCCATTCAGTTTGAAAACCTGTCCGCGAGTCTGGTCCGTCTTGCCCGTCATGGTATCCGAATTTCCAAGGTCCAACTCAGTGCCGCACTGGAGGTCATTCCCACCACCGCCGCCAGAACCAGACTCTTAGCCTTTCTCGATCCAGTCTATCTCCACCAGGTCAAAACCCTGTATCTTGAGCGATATGCCGACTTGGATAAAGCATTGGAATCCCCAGTTACACCTGATGATCCTTCCTCCCTCTGGCGGATCCATTTCCACGTCCCGTTGTACTTTGAGGGCGATGCCCTGCTCCGTTCCACCGCCAAGTCCATGGATGCCAAATTCCGGGATCAATTAAGCCACCTGCCAGTCCAGCATCTGGAAATTGAAACCTACACCTTCCATGTCCTCCCCGCAGCCCTGCAAGCTGGTGGAGTGGTCTCCAGCACCGTCCGCGAATATGAATGGGTAAGAGATCAACTTGACAGGCCATCCTCTTGAAGAGATAGATAACACCATGCAAACCGGAGCCAACGCCACACAACTCGATACGATCCCTCCGCGAAACGCCACAGCGGGGCGGGACACGCCGACCCTCCTTGATATGAGTGGTGACCCATCGCCATCGCCCGAACTTCCAAACTCAGAAGCCTCTCCCTACCAGATACTGAACGAAATTGGACGTGGCGGGATGAGCACCGTCTATCTGGCGAAAGACCTGAAACTGGGCCGTTTCGTCGCCATAAAGCGTCTTAGCCAGGCCTTCCTGACCGACAGCCCCATGCGCGACAGGTTCCTCCGTGAGGCACAGTTGATCGCTTCACTCAACCATATCTACATCGTCAAACTCTACGACTTTGACGTCAAACGCACCGAACCGCAGATTGTCATGGAATATGTGGCTGGTCCCGGCAAAGCACCCGCCCCCAACTGGCCCCCTCTCTCGCTTAATCTGGAACAGAAACTGGAGCAAAACGAGGCCCCCCTCTCCATGCGCGTCTCCGTCGTTCTGGTTAAGAAACTCTGCACCGCCATCGAATACGCCCACCGCCGCGGCGTCATTCACCGCGACCTTAAACCTTCCAACGTCCTGCTCGACGAACATGGCGAACCCCGTATCGTGGATTTTGGCATCGCCCGCCAAACCACCTCCGACGCCGCCAAACTGACGATGACCGGGACGCGCATGCTCTCCCTCGGGTACGCCGCACCTGAGCAGGAAACCAATCCCGCAATCGCAGACGAACGTTCCGATGTCTACAGTCTCGGTGGGATCCTCTATTTCTGCCTGACAGGCGAAAACCCGCGTTTTTTCCGGGACAGTCGCGTCCCCGATTGCCTGCGGCCCATTATTCTCAAGGCCATGGAGCAAGACCCCACCCAACGGTGGAGCTCCGCTAAAGACTTTGCCGATGTTCTGGCCCAAACCGCAGGTGATTTTCTCTCTCCACTCACGGATCCAGGCATGTGGCGCTGCAAGTGGTGCAACGCACTCAACCCCGTGGACAGCCGGTATTGTACCCACTGTAACTGGGACGGGATGGAGAGTTGTCCCGAATGTGCCGGAGAAACCCGGGTAGGTGTTCGTTTCTGCGGCCAGTGCTCCACAGACATCAAAACTTTTGAGGATATGAGAGCCCTGCTCAGCCGGTTACGTGAATACCGGCGCCAAAAGGATTTCGAACGGATCAAGGACGCCGTTGATGCCGCCAACCGGTTCCAGCCCAAAGGGGCTAAGGGGCGAGAATTAATCCAGGACATCCAGGAACTGGGCAATACAGCCACATGGGCGCTCAATCGCAAGGATGAATTGACCCAGGCCATCACCACGAGCCTTGGCCAGCAGAACTACGAGGAAGTGCGGGAACGCCTCAACGAATACGGCGTGCTCGACGACGGCCCCGAATATAAGGAACTACGCGGCGAACTCCCCTGGCGTATTGCTGAACATAACATTATCGCCCTCCGCTCGGAGATGAATCATGCCCGGCAATTGCTGGCCGACAAGTTGCCCGGGCAGGCCCGGAACTGTCTTACCGAAATAGAGAATCGCCTCCTGTCTCTTGGTCAGTTGGAATCCCAATTTCCGACACTCAAAGGCGCGCTCATCCATGACAGCAATCAGCCTGATAGCGAACAAGGATCCTATGCAAAAGCGGTTATCTCGCTCTCCAAAGACACCGAGCAACTGAAATCAGAACTGGACTCCATGCGCCAGTCGATCGAACGCCATATCCAGTCGGCCGCCCAGGCGCTTCAAGCACAGGATTACGAGGGCTGTCTTGCGATTTGCATGACCATCAAAAACCTCACTGCAGAACCGTCGCCCGCCGATGTGCTGGAGGACAAGGCGTCGAAACAAATTGAACAAATTTCACGGTTGTTAACCCGAGCCGACGATGCATTGCGAAAAAGAAGTCTGAACGCAGCGGAACGCGCCGCCAACGATGTGCTCACCCGGTTCAAAGCTGATTCGCTTCCAGCCCGGGATCTCCTCAGCCAAATTCGAAGGTTCCAGCGGCAACGCGCTGCCGTTTTATGGCTGTTGACGATCATGAGTGCTACCGTTCTTTATGTGCTCAGCATCGGGCCCACATTTCATTTCATGCTCGATCGCGGCCCCCTGTCGGTCAATACACGAGATACCCTGCGAACGATCTATCAACCTGTTTACTGGCTACATGCCCACACCGTACTGCGGACTCCATTGGATCGCTACGCGAACCAATGGAATCCATCAATTTTTGAAAGATAGACGCGATGAATCGTCGTAAGTTCAGACTTCCTGTTATATTGAGCTCAACATACCGAATAGCGTTTTATCCCTGGGGATAAAATGCAGTTGGACGGAGCCGCGAGACGCTGCAAAGGGCGCTATGGGATTTTGAAGGGGTGCTTTCCCGTTGTTGATGATGTTTGATCATGTACGTTCGTAACAACTCCAGAGAATGCCGAGACAAAAGCGTGTAGCGATCCTTCCGACCCTTGCCTTGCTCAACTCGCACCACCATACGGTCAGGAGCGCTCTCAATGTGAAATGGTTTCAGATGCACCACTTCGCTCACCCGCAATCCTGCCCCATATACCAACAGTCAAATCCACCACAGCCCGTTCATAACTGTCCGACGTCTTCTGCGCAAACCCCTTCAACCTCATGTACTGCAAGAACTACTCTCGTACCACACTCATCGACGGACTCCTTAGTTCGGTCAGCACGGATCAAATAATCATCGCCTCAGTTTTCACTACAATTCGCTGCCGCCTGTTGACCGCCCTGCATTTTTCTTTTACTATGCGCCTCCAACAACTTGTTAAGGGGAATCATGCGTTGTCCGCGATGCGGTCATAGTGAAGATAAGGTAATCGATAGCCGGGCCTCCCGTAATGGCGATGTCATTCGGCGTCGTCGTGTCTGCGTGAGTTGCGCGCATCGTTTTACCACCCGCGAGGAAGTGGTCAAAGTGGCCCTTCACATCATCAAGCGCGATGGCCGTCACGAGGAGTTGTCTCGGGAGAAATTGATCAATGGTATCGCCCGCGCTTGCGAAAAACGCCCCGTCAGCATGGCGGATATCGAAACGATCGTCGACAACATCATTACCGAACTGGGTAATGATTTCGAACGGGAAGTCACAAGCGACATCATCGGCGAAAAGGTGATGGAGCGGCTTGAGAAAATTGATGAAGTGGCTTACGTACGCTTCGCTTCCGTGTATCGTCGGTTCAAGGACGTGAACCAGTTTATCAACGCAATTCAGGGAATGGTCACCCGCTGATGATCTGGCAGGATACTAACACCTCAGGCACCTCGCGTGAAAAAATTGCCGATCGCCTGCTGACCGACGTCCCCACTCTTTGCGGAAACACGGCATTGGCCTCGCACCCCACACTGGCGGAAGCAGCCCAGGGCGTCGCCCTTTATCTGGATCAAATCGAGGTCATCCCTGAAGAACTGGACCCCCGTCAGTCCCGCGAATTGCTCGCACATGCTTTGGACGCTGCCGGAGAAGGGGCTTTAGCCAGACGTATCCGGCTATTCGGGAACCGGGTTATTTATCCGGCAACGTGGATCGCCTGCGGCCGGGAAACCGTTTGGGTGCTGGATACCCGGCAACTCATGACCTCCCGCGACGCCGGCATGGAAATGATTTTTTTCGACCGGATCCGCATTGTCCTCGCCACTTTCGCCGATGTCTGGGATGCCACGTCAGGACGGGGGTTTCTGGGGCTCAAGGGCATGGAACTCTCGGCCTCCATCATTTTAGGCCCCGGCACATCAGGGCGAGCACTCAGAGCACTTACCTTGGAACTCCGTTCCCTTGCCGCGCGGCATCTGGAACATTTTTGCACCCAACGAGGATGGGACGTTGCTCCCGCAATTCTCACGCTGCTCCCCTGATTTATTAGCCCCCAGGATACCCGAATAAAGGAGAAAACAAACCATGATCGCAGAAGAACGCATTCGAGCTGAACTCAAGAACACGTTGAATGAAACCAACTTCCCCGGCCTTGGCGAGCGCCATCAGGGCAAGGTGCGGGAGAGTTACATCCAAAAAGACCAGCGGATCATCGTTACCACCGATCGGGTATCAGCCTTTGACTGCATCATCGGCACAATCCCGTTCAAGGGGCAGGTATTAAATCAATTGGCGGCATTCTGGTTTGAAAAAACAAAACCCATTATCCCCAATCACATTATCTCGATCCCGGATCCCAACGTCATGGTTGTCCACGAATGCGAGCAACTCCCTCTTGAATTTATTGTCCGCGGCTACATCACCGGGGTCACCAAGACTTCTGCCTGGTACAACTATGAGCGCGGCGTGCGCTATTTCTGCGGCAACACGCTCCCCGAGGGGTTGAAAAAAGATCAAAAGCTGGAGCGTCCCATTCTTACCCCTACCACGAAACATGAGAAGCATGACCGCCCCATCTCCCGCGAGGAAGCCATTCAGGAAGGCCTGATTGATGCCGAAACCTATGACGCCGCTGCCGCCCTGTGTTTCAAGCTTTTTGACGCAGGCGTAAAACATGCCGCCGCGCAGGGACTCATCCTCGTCGATACGAAATACGAAATCGGTAAACTGAACGGGAAATTGGTGGTATCGGACGAGATACATACGCCCGATTCATCACGTTACTGGTTTGCCGACACCTACGACTCACTTTTCAAGGCAGGTAAGGAACAGCGCAAGATTGATAAGGAATATATCCGGGAATGGCTGGTATCGCAGGGATTCCGCGGCGATGGCACTCCTCCGGAGTTAACCGAAGAAGTCCGCGTCGAAGCCGCCAAACGGTATATTCAAGCTTACGAGCAGGTCACGGGCCTGAAATTCAACGTCACAGATGAACCTGTGGCGGCCCGTATCGCCAATAATCTGAGGCGGGCCGGTTGCTTGAAGTAGAGCCCTTACCCGCGGGCCAGCAAACCATCAATCTGGTCCAGACAGATTTGAGACCAGGTTTCCATGCGGTCGTACATGGCTTTCAGTTCAGCGACCGTCCGGAAACCTGATTCCGTAATCACACCCTCACGCTTCCGCACTTCTGAGGAGGGGGAGCGCAAAATATGAATGACGCCAAGATGAACGCGCCCAACCGGCGTCAGGTCGTCATTTAGCAGGGCCACCACTTTATGTGTGTAGCCAGCAGGAAGCACGACTTCCTCCTCCAACTCTCTCATGGCCGCCCGGTCATAGATATTATCAAACAAATCCAGATCCTGATTGTTCATGTGTCCGCCGATACCCAGGGAGGCCTTCGCCACCAGCCGTTCCTCACCGGATTTTTTCCCCCGGACATAACACCAGATCTGATCCTCATGGCAGATCAGAAAGTACGGAATCAACTGCTTCAGGGTGTCATCTTGCTCGGCTTTATGGCGCGGGACAAAACGATAATTTTCCGGACTCAACAATTCCGGCAGATATCGGGCTGTATCCAGCGTCAGCCCTTGAAACATACCCAACCGCTCGACCAAAGCCCGATCCACAACCAAAACTTCTTCAAGATCCTTATTCATAGACGGTGATGCTAGCACAGCGACCGGCCAGGGATAAACAGTAAATGCACCAAAAGAATTGGAAGTTCATATTTTTGTGTTACCTTACTTTCACAGATGGAAACGGATCAAGAAAGTCATGGCGCAGCGGACATCCTCATTGTGGATGACACCCCCGCAAATCTTCAATTTCTAGCGGCCCTGCTCAAAATGAAAGGGTACAAAACGCGAGCCGCCCTGAACGGTGAACTTGCTCTTCTGGCTATTCAAACCCAGCCGCCAGACCTCATTCTGCTGGATGTACACATGCCGGATATTGATGGAATCGAGGTCTGCCGGCGTATCAAAGCCAACCCGGCCTTTTCCGATATCCCTGTTATTTTTGTAAGCGGGGAACACAAAGCCCTTCATAAGATTAAAGCCTTCTCATCGGGAGGCGTTGATTTCGTCACCCGGCCCTTTCAGATTGATGAGGTGCTTTCAAGAGTTTCGATCCATCTTGACCTGCGAAAACAGCGGGAACAGTTGCGGGCCACCATGAAGCGCATGCAGACATTGGAGGCGTTACGAGACAACCTCATCCACATGATTGTTCATGATCTCCGGAATCCCCTCGGGGTGATCGATGGTTATCTTGAACTCATTAAATCCGAGAAAGTGGTCTCGTTCTCGCCCAAAGTCGCCAACTACCTCTCCGAGACTCAAGCCCACACACGCAATATGGTTGACATGATCAACTCCATTCTGGATATCAACCGGATGGAAAATGGCACGTTGATACTTAATCTGATGCCCTGCGACCTGGTTGATTTGTGCGGGCAGGTTATCACAAGCATGGAGCCTATCAGGCAGTCGCGCTCCCTACGGATGGCCACCGGGTTCTCGCCAATCCATGCCATGATCGACATTGGACTAATACGTCGCGTCCTCACCAACCTGATCGCCAATGCCATTCGGGCTACCCGGAACGAAGACGGACAAATCACCCTGAGTGCCACCACCATAAATGACTTCATCCGCATTAACATTACAGACAACGGTCGCCCGATCACAGTCGAGGAGCATTCTGATATTTTCGAAAAGTACGCCCAGGCCAACTCCGCTCTCAGCGGAAAGGGACGTTACGCTCCAGGGCTGGGCCTCCCGTTCTGCAAACTCGCGGTCGAGGCGCATGGGGGTAGGGTGGGCATCGAGCATGCACCTGATGCCAGCAATGTATTCTGGTTTGAACTCCCCCTCGCAGGCCCGCGCTCCAGGGTGCCCTAAACACCCCAGCGCTGGGCCAGAGCCCATCCAGCCTTTGGCCCAGAACTTCCATACGGATAAATGTCAGGAGCCATGTGCTGGGACTCCAACTGTTGAAGTACCGGAGTAAAAACATCCCAGGCAGCTTCAAGTTCATCAGCCCGGATAAATAAACTACGGTCCCCCTTGACCACATCCAGAAGCAGGCATTCATAGGCTTCCGGAATCAACGCCGAAAAGGCCGCTTGATAACGGAGATTCAACTCCGTAGGAGCTAAATCGAGGCCCAGGCCCGGCAATTTATTCATAATCCTCAATACGATGCTTTCATCCGGCTGGATTCGCATGATGAGTTCATTCGAGTGAAGCACCGCCCCTGTCTTCCCAAATAGGCCGGCCGGAATTTTGCGGAATCGGATCCGTACTTCATTAATTTTTTGATCCAGCGCCTTTCCGGCTTCAATCAGAAAAGGAACGCCCTCCCAGCGCGGATTATGGATCTGGAGCACCGCTGCTGCATACGTCGGCGTTAATGAATCGGGCGGCACATTGGGGGCCGCAACATAGGCCCTTTGCTGGCCCGTCGTTGAGGTGCCATATTGCCCCACCACAAGCCGATCCAGCGTGATCGGGGAGATATCCCGGAGCAACGCCACCTTCGCATTTCGCACAGCCGAAGCACTGTATTCACGCGGGCACTCCATCGCTAATAGGGCAAGGATCTGAAGCAGGTGATTCTGCATCACGTCGCGGATGATCCCAAATCCATCAAAATACCCCCCCCGCTGACCAACACCTATCGGCTCCGCCCACTTGATACTCACGCTTTCAATGTAGGCCTTGTTCCAGAGTGGCTCAAAGATCAGATTGGCAAATCTGAGGACCATCAGGTTCTGTACAATTTCTTTTCCCAGATAGTGATCAATCCGATAGGTCATTTCCTCGGTAAAAACCGTCTGCATTTCTTTAACAAGCCGATCAGAGGAATCCCGGTCGCGACCAAAAGGCTTCTCTACAACAATTCGAGACCAGCCCTCCGAATCATCGCAAGCCACTAGCCCGGAATTCCCCAGTGCTCTGGCCACGTCCTGAAATACGGAGGGAGGAATGGCCATGTAAAAAATCCGATTGATGGGCCCTACTCCCTCGACTTCACGCATCAACTGAAATAGATCCAAAAAAGAGTCAGTGGAAGAATATTGTCCCTGACAATAATAACACCGCTGCAGAAACTCTTCGGTGCGATCAGCGCAAGCCTCCCCCGGCACATAACGACAGGTCAGATTCTCCGCCACTTTCTTCCGGAACGCCGCATGATCCATTTCGGTTCGAGCCAAACCATAGACATGAAAATCATCGGGTAGAAAATGCTGGCAGTACAACGCAAACAGCGCCGGGATTACTTTGGTTTGGGCCAGATCGCCAGAGGCGCCCACCACCACTATTCCAAGTCTTTGGGGTTCACTCATTTTGATTTAACGGTGGCAGTTTTTTTTACAAGCCAACCCTTACACATTGCACAACGGGAATCGGAACACCAGTTACACATTTTGCATTCCGGACAGGGGTGCTTTTTTGCGCGGGTGGAGGACTTCTTAGGCCCGCACCCTCTTTTGCAACTCATTGCAAGGTGCTCCCCGCCTTGAGCACCACATAGGTAGGCAACCCTTTCACGCCGAAGAAATTGGCAAACTCACGGGTTCCCTTGTCGGCCAGATTTTCCGCCTGGAATTTCACAACAATATATCCCGCCAAACGCTGCTTCACTTCCTGCGCGCGGAATGTAGTTAGCTCCATCGCTTCGCAATTCTTGCACCAGGTTGCCCAAAAATCGATAAAAACAGGCTTACCGGTTTTAGCGGAGTCCGCGACAACCGCTTGCCATGCGGCCGGATCCGAGCCCGTAATCTGATAGACCCCTGACTCAGCCTGCGCCACCACCTTCTTACCCCACCACCCTTGATAGGCAAGGGAGAAGTAATACACGGCAAACAAAAGGATCAATACGCCAAACCCGGTTTTCACCCATGTCATCCAGGCACCCGGCTTGGGAAGAAACGATAACCCTGAGCCCGCAAAGGGCCACGGCAATGCCATACCAGCCCCCAGAATAAAGGGAAGCATCAACCCGATACTGGCCCCCTGCGCATAGAGATTACTGGACAAAAGCAACACGGCGATCACGACAGGCGCAACGCAGGCACCAGCAAGCAAAGCGGAAATCCCCCCCATGAACATTGCTGTCACCACTTTCCCCTGATTCCCATCGCTACCGGTTCCCGCCCTCTGGAATCGGGTCATATCAATGGAAAACACATCAAACATGGCGAGTGCCAGAAGGACAAACACCGAGGCTATGACCACGTTGAACCATGGCATGGAATTCAAAACCCCGAATTGCGACCCAGTCAACACCACAACCACCCCCAACACCCCATATACCAAGGCAATTCCCACTCCATACGCTCCGCCCAGGAAAAACCCTTTGGCCTTGGTACCATTTTGAGCCCCCACCCCAATGATAGCCAAATTGATGGGGATCATGGGAAGAACACAGGGCGTCAAATTCAACAGGAGGCCACCGGCAAGGATTATCATGACCGTCCACCACACCCCGTGAATCTTGAAAAACTCTAAAGGATTGGCGCTGAAAAGCAGGGAAGCTGCTTTCAGTCTAGCCGTAATACTTTCAGACTTTGCGGCAATATCCGCATGCCCTTCAGCCTTATTCAGAAAAGACAGAAATTCCTTTGTGTTCAAATACCCTGATGCTGTGACCCTCCCCACCAGGGCCTGATTCCAACCTGCAATCCCTTCCGCCTTCGCCACTGATTTATCCGCCAGGGTGTCTCCAGATTGCTTCGAGGAAGAACTGACTGCGAATATTCTTGTTTTGGGAAAAAAGCATTGCTCTTCGCTGCACCCCTGATATGAAACCTTCAAAGCTTCATCTGACGCCACAGCAGTCCCCGAACGGAACAGCAACAAAACATTATTAGTATATGATAGACGTGCCCCGTCTGAAAAACTATCACGCAAAGTTACCGGTTGATCACCTCCGACAAGACTAAAAAGAGCGCCTGACCCAGACTCCACCCGCACTTGATCAGCATAAATGTGGTGATTCGGAGGGATCGTTATACGCAGGGTGACAGTCAGATTGGAGCCATTTCCTTCCCTCGACAAATCAACTCCAAAAGGATCGGCTGCATAAACCCATGGGGATGCGCTCAGAATCAAAACCCATATCGAGAGGATACTTTTCAATATGGATTCCTTCACGCAGCCTCTCCTTTGGGCCACTTCAGGACAATTTGCATAACTTCCCGCACGAAACTACAGTCGCATTTTACGGGGCAAGATTTTAAATTATCGTTATGCAAACAATGACCAGGACATTTCAACGTTCCTGTCAATCGCTCATGATACTCTTCTCCCTGATACAAATCCCTGAAAAAGCCTGTTTGCATCGCCAGCGTTGTCAAACAACGCTGGTTCAGGTGATTAAACAGGAAATAACCCGTATCAAGTTTGTCGAAGTTAACCTGATAGCCAATCAGCTTAACCTGAGGATCGGACAAGAATTCCTCACGGCTGCCCCAATGATGGCCACAACATGTACATTTTTTAAACATCACATCTTTTTTCTGTATCAAGCATGAAAAAGGGCAAAACTGTTAGACTATCTTTCCCGAGAGAAAAATAGTCTAACAGCCAGCAGGCTCGCTCACCCTGCCTTAGCCCCACGCTTTCCGAGCTGCTTGTCCACCATAAACAAGGTGCCCGTGGAAGTCCCGGCCATCTTGATCATGGCAATGATATCTGCATCATTAGCCTCTTCCTCGATCTGCTCCGTAATGTACCACTGCAACAAAGCCTGAGTCGCATAATCCTTCTCCGAGACCGCGAGATCCATCAGGGCGTTAAGCGACTTCGTGACCAGTTTTTCATGTTTCAGCGTGTCGACATACATGTCCAGCAGGGCCTTGTACCCAACGGTCGGCTTATCGATCGCTCCAAACTCAACAACCTCACCCTGGCTCAGGAGATAATTGTAGAATTTCAGGGCATGCTCCAACTCCTCCTGAAACTGAACCTTGAACCACGTACCGGCTCCTTTAAATCCAAGAGAGATCGCATTTGCCGACATGGCAAGATACAGGTACGAGGAAAAAATCTCCTTGTTAACCTGATCGTTAATCGCCTTGGCCATCTGTTTTGATATCATAATCAGCCCTTCCACAATCCATGAAGATTACAAAACTCACGCGCAACGATATTGGTCGCCGTCACACCCTCGAATATGGCGATAGGCGGAACGCCAGGCTTGAGATACTGCCGAAGTAGGGTGTCGCCCACAAGAAGCTCAATCCACTCAATGTAATGCTTCTCTTCCATGGGATGAGCCACGCTCCCTACCGTCACCTTGATCCCGCCGGCTACATGCTCAATCACGGGAATATGCTTCTCTTTAGAAGCATCTACCGTATTCTCAGCCCGTAATTTCATTTCCTGCCCGCAGCAAACCAATTGTCCGGCAGAAGCATGAACCATCTCGACAATATTTCCGCATAACTCGCATTTGTAAACTTCTGAACGTTTCGTCATATAATTCTCCTAATAAATAAACCCATCAACCCTGTGGGGAAAATTCATCCTTACCAACTCCACAATCCGGACACAGCCAACCAGCGGGAATATCCGCGAAACTTGTACCCGGCGCGACTCCGTGATCAGGATCACCTTTAGCGGGGTCATAAACATAACCACACACATTACATATATACGTCATCCCTGCTCCTTATTTGTTTCTTTTATTCTTCAACAGTTTTCTCAAATGCGTAACATAATTCTCGCCCCCACCGGCCAAATAACTGGTCCGTTCCAGTAATTTTCCCTCTGCATCAAGCAGCAGAATCGTGGGGAATCCCTGAATCCCGTACTTTTCAGACAAATCATTGTTTTGTTTTTTAAGCTCATCCGACTGCGGCTTGCTTCGAGGGAAATCAACCAGCAGTAACACTAGATTTTCTGCGGCATATTTCTTGAAAACATCTGTAGAAAAAACCTCTTTATCAAGTTTTATGCACCAGCCGCACCAGTCAGATCCGGAAAAATCCGCAAGAATCGGAACATTCCGCCTGGCCGCTTCTGCTTTCGCCTCTGAAAGTGAGGTTAGCCACACCGCTTTTTCGAGAACAACAGCTTTCACGACCGCGCTTCCTTCACTCTTCGGCACCTCAGCCGAATATCCGACGATCCCCGACAAATACATCAATACCACTAAACTTAATTTAATTTTCATCCTGTCACCTTTCATGTTACTCACCAGTTTTAACCCACTCCACGCTTTACCTCGTGCGCCTCAAACTCACGCCGCGCTGCAGTCCTTATCCTATATCCACAGTCTTTTGTTAACCCATATAAAGACATGCAATTTTCATCAGTACATTCAGCTTGCCCCTTATCAGCAACAATTATCAATTCCGTTGCGACCTGAATTAACGCCCTGATGTTTTCATTGTAGTCATCCATGCATTCTTCTCCAATAAATTTCTTGATGATTACTGATGCAGGATGCGTGCCCAGTGCGGAGCTTTTGATCGAATTGTTATTAACGTATTCGTAGTGAATACGTTACAGCCATGAGGCAACAGCGCAACAATTGAAGGATGTGTCTCAAATCACATGTAAAGAATGTCTCACGCCTCAGGCGTGATAGATTCTTCCATGAAACGATACAGTGTCGCACGAGACACTCCCAGAGCCTTGGCGGCTTCAACTTTGTTGCCCCCCACCCGCTCAAGAGTCTCACGAACGATCTGCTGAGTCAGGCGTTGTTTCCCTTTGGAAGGGGGAGCCAGAGCGGCTGCCACCCCATGCGTCGGCTGCGCCTTAAGTGCAATGGGCGGCAAATGCTCTTGCAAAATTGTACCGCCCTTACATTTGATCAGGGCAAACTGAATCCAATTCTGGAGTTCACGTACATTGCCGGGCCAGTTGTAGCCCAACATGAAATCCAAGGCATCAGGCGAAAACGTGATTGGCTTGCCACCTGCATACAGCTTCAAAAAATGATTGGCCAGCAGGGGGATGTCGGTTCGCCGCTCTCTCAACGGCGGCAACGTAAGCGGAACGACGCTGAGCCGGTAGAATAAATCTTCACGAAACTTGCCTGCAGCCATTTCTTGAATCAGGTCGCGATGAGTGGCACTAATAACCCTGACATTGACCTTGATGGTCTTCTCGCTCCCGACCTGTTCAAAGCGGCCTTCTTGCAGCACCCGGAGCAA
>Ga0194054_10000118_pt1 | contig 39411 bp, 45 predicted proteins | sample SepL2210m_MetaG_FD_163628 | JGI IMG/M metagenome (GOLD analysis project Ga0194054, IMG submission 163628) | Anoxic zone freshwater microbial communities from boreal shield lake in IISD Experimental Lakes Area, Ontario, Canada - Sep2016-L227-10m | ecosystem: Environmental > Aquatic > Freshwater... | reverse complement strand
ACCCATGTCTTGAACCTGTACCAAGCATCGGCCGGGCAAGCAAACTTGAACCAAGCCGCCGGAAATCGGGACGGCACCGCCAAAATGCTTTCAAGCCGGAAGGATGACGAGGAATCAGGAGTCCCTCTATCACATCATCTGGGCTCCCATTTCTGCCAATGGCGAGCGTTCCCCCTTGGTCAGCGAGATGTGAGCGGTGAGCTTCTGCCCGCGCAGCCGGTTGCGTGTATGCACAAGCCCGTTGGAGCGGCTGTCCACATAGGGGTTGTCGATCTGGGCAGGGTCGCCGACCATGACGAGCTTGGAGCCCTTGGACATACGGGTGACCACGGTCTTGGCTTCTAGCGGTGTGAGCTGTTGAGCCTCATCGAGGACGAAGAAGCGGTTCGGAATGGAGCGGCCTCGAATGTAGCAGAGGGCCTCGATTTCAAGCAATCCGCGCTCAATCAGCTGCTCGTAGGGCTTGAGCGGCTTTTGTCCGGGGAGTGCAGGATCCTGCTGTTGGACTGACTTACGCTTCTGCTGCTTGCGCTCCGAGGCATGTTGACCGGCTGGTCCCTCGGGACGATAGGGGTGGAGCGGCATGAGCACTTCAAAGGCATCATAGATGGACTGGAGCCAAGGGTGGAGCTTCTCGTTCAGAGTGCCGGGTAGAAATCCCAGAGTCTCCCCCATGGCCACTACTGGGCGGCTGACGGTCATGCCGTTGTATTCCTTTTGCGTGGTGAGCCAGAGACCCGCACCTACTGCAATGAGCGTCTTACCCGTTCCTGCTTGTCCGTAGCATGTGATCAGCGAAATGGTGGGATCAAGGAGGGCATCCAGGAAACAAAGCTGGCCCAAATTGGCAGCCCTCAATTCAATACCTCTTGGCATCTGGAGGCTGTGAGGAACCTTAAGACGGATGAAATGTCCACCTCCGACATGGCGTGCAGGCATGAGCTTCTGCTCTGAAGCGGAGAGAAGTACATACTCGTTGATCTCCAGGGGGCCGGTGCGGGAGGCCTCAAGGTCGAGCTGATTGGAACTTCCAAAGCGCTGAAGCTCGTGTGCTTCGACGCTAATGGTGCGTATTTCAAGATCCTCGACTTCGGAAGCCGCCACCTTGTCGTTGAGATAATCCTGACAGGTGATGCCGATCGACATCGCCTTGAGTTGCATGTTGAGATCCTTGGTAACAAGGATGGTGGGATTTTGATCGCTCTCCTGCAGGGAAATGCAGGCTGCCATGATGCGGTGATCGACAGGTTCCTTGTCGGGGAAGATCTTGGCAAAACGGCGCATCGCAGGGCTGAGTCGCTCCCGGCGCAGGGCATCATTGATATAGATGCGGACACTCCCACCTCCGGTGGTTTTGACTCCCTTGGTGACCTTTTTGGTCTGGTGGTCGAAGATCTGTGTCAGGAAACGATGCACGGTGCGGGCATTGGCCCCGCGCTCGGTCTGTTCGTTCTTAAAACGATCCAACTCGCCGAGCACCTCGACGGGAATGAAGAGATGGTTGTTCTCAAAGAGGTTGAGGCAATGGGGGTCATGCAGCAGGACATTCGTATCGAGGACAAAATTTTTCACAAGGCCGGGGGACTTCATACGATCCCGTTTCGATGGGGTTGGGAAGAAAGAGCTCTGTTCTTCGGGAGTTTCCATCGAGGCGGTTCGGTGCATGATGTTATTTGGGTTGTAGGTGTGGATTGCTGCGTGACTGAGAATGAAATCGTTCCAAGGGTAGGGCGTTTATTCCGAGACAAACACGGGGTGCCAAGACGGAGTTGCCTGTCGGATCTTCCCTGAAGTTTTGGGAATACTCGAACCACACCGTAGAAAATTGCTGGACGGAGGAACTCAATTCGTTCCTGTATTGCAGCGAGCGTACCACAATTCAACCACAAAATTGTGGCAATATTGTCACTTGACCACAATGGGTAGTGGTGGAGAGGAAAATGATGCTCTGGGTTTATACCTCTACTGGTTCTAACTTCCTCGATGGCTTCTGATTCGGCGAAGGGAGGACTTCGTCAAAATCAAAGTCTGCTTCGAGTTCAGTTTCGTCTGTTTCCAGCGGCACGAAGCGCTCAGCCTTAAATCCCCGTTCGATCCCGACCTTGTTGCAGGGATTGCGCAGTTCGGTCAGGTAAACCGCCATCTCTCCGGGGTTGGCATGAAAATCACATCCCGGCACTAAATCGCGGATGTGGTAGGTATTGCCCTTCTTGGGAAGCTGGTTGTAAAGAGCCTGGATACCCAGAGGAAATGCATCATTCACACATACTACTGCTTGGCCAGGAAGGAACATGGTAGGAAAAAATACGATTGGTTAAAGCAAGGGAATTTAGCGATCAGGCTGACAGATCCAACTCATCAATCAAATGTTCCACATTTTTGGCAATTTCGGCGAGGGCATTACTCGGATGATCCTGATCGACATCATGAATGTGCCAATAGGTTACTTTATCCGACCACCCTGGGAATCTACTGACAAGCATTGGACGATGCTCCTCCTCCTTGAGAGCGATGATCAGAATCGCTTCTTTGAGGTCCTCCACAGTGCATTGAACCGGAGGTCTGTCAGGATCAATGGCGTGCAGGTTGCGCTGCTTCAGTTCTTCAAGGGTATGCGGACTGATTGGACCTACATTGGCAGCTCCCATTTCGATGGCCAAGGCACGGGAGGTGGCCCTCCAGTTTGGAAGCCTTGTCGATGCAAGCGCATTGAATAGCTCCTCGGCAAATCGGCTGCGGTAGTAGTTGCCCGTGCAGAGAAACAAGAGTGTTTTCATAGATTAAGATCCCTATCTCGCTTGCAAGGTGTAGCTCCTTGGATGATCGATCTGGCAGGAGTCTGCCTGCCCTCCTTCATAAGAGTAGAGTTTATATGTGTTGAGATTGTTTGCCCGTGCCAGCCCGTATGTTCATTTTGGGCAGGTAGTACTGACACGATTGGAACGCCCTCATTTGGTTTGGGATCGAGCCAGAGGCCAAGCTCCTCAAACAACAATCTATCCACTGTGAGTCGGATACCCATTATTTCTTGAGGGAAGGGGATTTAGACTTGAGAGCAGAGGCCCGCTGGGCAAGTCGTTGGATCATCCCCCTAAAGATCATTCCATGAACAGGGTAGAGAAGATACCAGTAGGCCAGTCCGAGTAATCCCTTGGGGGCAAAGAAGGCGGTCTGTGTCAGCAGGGGTCTCCCATCCTGCACTTTGATTTCAAATTGCAGCCATGCCTTGCCGGGAACCTTCATTTCCGCCCTCAATCGCATCAGTCTCCCCGGATCAATGGCTTCGACACGCCAAAAGTCCAGGGCCTCCCCGACACGAAGATCATCGGCGTCACGGCGTCCGCGTCTCAACCCAACCCCCCCGACGACCCTGTCAAGGATACCACGGATGCGCCATGCCCAATTCATGTAAAGCCAGCCCCGATTACCACCCAGCCCTGAAAAGGCGCTGAAAATATCCTCTGCCGGAGCATCCACGGCAAGCTGCCTTTTTTCGATGATCATCCCTTCCTCCGAGGAAAGGGTGACCGGTTGGAGATCCCCCTGACTTGTGGAGAGCGCATCACTCCAGGCGCTTTCCACCGAGTGTCCGTCTAGCTTATCCAAGGCCAGCTTCACAGCGGTGCGATAGTTCATCGGTTCGATCGAGGGAAAGAGCTTTCTGGCAAGATCGTTGCGGACAACAACTTCGTTTTTGAGTCCTTCAATGAGCGGTCTGGCTATCGAGGCGGGAATTGGCGTGACGAAGTGAACCCAGTAGGAGGAAAGTTTCGGAGTGAGAACCGGCACCGGAATCAACAACCGATGCAGCCCTCTCACTTCTGCGTAAAAGATGAGCATTTCACCGTAGGTGATCACATCGGAACCGCCGATCTCGATTATCTGATCAGCACTCTCTGGCTGACGGAGTGCTTCTACAAGGTAGTCGAGCACATTGCGGATGGCGATTGGTTGGATGCGTGTGAAGACCCATCGGGGGCAGATCATCAGTGGAACCCGCTCGGTAAGATAACGGATCATCTCAAAGGAAATGCTGCCCGATCCCACGATCACGCCTGCACGAAACTCCGTGACGGGCACTCCGCTTTTCCGGAGTTCGTCTCCGGTTCGTTGCCTAGAACGCAGGTGCATGGAGAGATCCGAATCGCTATCCCCCAATCCCCCCAGATAGATGATCCGTGAGACTCCCTGGCTTTTTGCCTCCACCCCAAAATTGTGCGCTGCCTCCAGATCCCGCGCATAGTAATCGGGTCCTGCTGCCAGACTATGGACAAAGTAGTAGGCAACCGACACGCCCTGCATGGCGCCGACGAGTGAATCCGGCTTGAGAACATCCCCCTCAACCATCTGAACATGTCCGCACCATGTTCGCCCCTGCAAGCGGGTGGCATCACGCACGAGGCATCGTACCCGATACCCCGCTTCGAGCAATCGGGAGACAAGGCGGCTGCCGATATATCCGGTGGCCCCGGTGACCAAGACGACTGGAGCTGAGGAGTCTGCTGTCATGAACTTCTTGATCTTCCTCCTAAAGTCGCACAATAGGCAACTCCTGCCAGCTGATCGTCAAATTGAGTGACGCTAAGTCGATCTATTCGGTTACGGAACCCTTCAACTTGGTTGCTCTTGATCCTTGAAGATCTGTTGATGGTCCCAGTCGCATATCGATGTGTCTCAAGCAGGCGGGTTTTTCCTGAAAATTCGTCTCCCGTAGGCCAATGCCACACCCCCGGCTGCTATTCCCAATAAAGTCAAAGAAGCAGGCTCGGGGACAGATTGTATGATTCCCACCGTCCCACCGGCAAGATTGTACATGACATCATTGCCGTAGAAGGCAGGGATTCCCGCAGTGATATAAAAACCTTTGCCATCAACTTTGATGTCCACCTGATCGCTGCCATAATTGGTCCCGGATGTGAGGGAAAAAACACTCGAGGTGGTTCCGTTGGTATTGGTTGCCGAGAGTGTAAGCGCAAGTCCACTATTAAGGCTGTTACCCGAGTATTGATTAGTCGGCACCCCGCCTGAGGATGGGTCATGGATTGTCGGCGTGGGAGTTCCGGTGTCGAGATTAACACCAATATTGGCAAAGACATTGGTTCCGATCTGCATGGTGGCGGTGATAGCCTGACCGTTGGTGCAGGTTGGAATGGTTGTGCTGGTGAAGAAGAGATTGGTAGTCTGCCCGGCGATCGGGAAAACCGAACCACTCGAGGCAAAATTTGTGATGTCGGAGGCCGTCAGACCGATCTGAATGTATGAACCATTAGTAACTCCGTAGGGGCTGACATGAACGATGTATCCCGGGAGAATTCCGCTCGAGTAATTAAGCTGGGCAAGAGCGTTGAGGATACTGTTGCTGCCATTGTTGTTCAGGCTCAGTCCAAAATCCCCGTAGAAATAGGATTCAACCGGTGGAGTGTTGAGGTTGCTCACATTTGTTGGCCAGAGCTCATTTGAGGGAGGTGAACCGTAGATATTGTAGATGTTGGTGGCCATACCTACGGCGATGTTTCCTTGTGATTGGAAGACTTGGGAGGAGGCACTGCCATTAGTGTAGAGGGAAAAACTCGTTTCTACCTGGGTGCCAACATAGGTAATTCCGCTACCATAGGTATTGAAGGCCGGAGTAGATGAGGGGACATCACTACTTCCCCACCATGGGCTGTTGGTTGCGTAAGCCGCATAGAAGCCGGCACCCCCGGTATCGAATTCAAAAAGCTGCGGAGTGGAGCCTGTTCCAAGGGAAGCCCAGATGCCGAGCTTTTCATAGGTAACCCCGTTGGCAGAATTGGTATATGTTACGGTCACCAGAGGAATATCAATCGGAGAGGAAACATTCTGTGCGTGGATATCCCCGGAGACGCTACAAATCAGAATGACCGGCAAAAGAAATGAAAAGAGTGCGATTTTCACGGTCAACGCTTGTGATAAACCTCACATAAACCAAAGTCAAAAAAGAGATTTATTTACCAAGCATTGAGACAGGAGAAAATTCAGGACAACGGCTGTTGCATGGTGAGAAAAAAACTGCTTTTTCCACGGCGGTGATGAATTTTGCGCGGACTTCTGGTTGGTGTTGCTGCCCTAGCAGTCCTGCTCGTTTCCGCAGCCGGACAAAGCGTTGTGACCGGTCCGATCACGCTCAATCTTCAGGCAGAATCCTACGGCGCCACACTCTTTGGTGGTGGGCAATTCTACAAGTACGGCATTTATGATAAGATACTGTCTGAAAAGTCCCACTGCTTTGAGCTTCAATTAGCTCCCTTGCCAGAGACGACAGCAGGAATAGTGAGAACTAGCAACTTTAGATCGGTCCAGATGCCGCTGGATCGGATGTAGTCGATATCGAGATGTACCTGTCCTGCAAAATCTATCTCATTTCTGCCGCTGACCTGCCAGAGACAGGTGATACCTGGCTTGATAAGAAGGCGCTGGCGATCCTCTGCAGAATACTCCTGCACTTCCATGGGAAGCGCAGGACGGGGGCCCACCATTGACATGTCACCGTTAAGAACATTCCAGAGTTGAGGGAGCTCATCGACGGAGTACCTACGGATCATTTTTCCTACACAGGTCATTCTCGGATCGCTCTTCATCTTGAAGATCACTCCACCTCTCATTTCGTTCTGTACCCTCAATCGGTCTTTGCCTTCATCGGCGCCGATGACCATGGAGCGGATTTTCCACATGGAAAAAAGTTTTCCCCTGTATCCGACCCTCGTCTGCGTGAAGAAAACCGGACCACCATCTTCCAGTTTGATTAGTAATGCAGTGAGAACAAAAATTGGTGAGCTAAGAAGAAGAGCAAGAGATGCGAAGAAGATGTCGAAGAGGCGCTTGATTCCGTGATCCAGAAAATCAATGACTTTCCGGGGCCAGAGCTTTGAAAATAGCCTCAGCTTGAGACATAGACGCCCATCCACGGTCGAACTACGCATCCAATAATCAATCCAGGAATTTCCTTTTGAATGGTCTTTCATAGGTTGAGAGCGATTCTCGGGATATTTTTACTCCCTGCCTGTAGAACCCTTGTCAGCATCCATTCTAGTTGGTGATCAGCTGACTCTGGATTTCGTTGGAACACTCTTGGACAGATGCCAAGAGTGGGGACATGAGAAGAGCCTATGCCTTCCAAGCAGCGCAGGCCTTCTTGAATTCTTTTTCGACCACCTCACGCAGTGCACCGGTTCGTTTTTGAATTCTACCCAGCAATTCTTCCTCTTTTCCTAAAACATATTGGAGGTCATCATCGGTAAGGATTGACCATTTTTGTTTCAGCTTTGCTTTTGTGATTGCCCAGTTGCCTTTGATCTCTTGGATATTCATAAGTAACAAATTTAGCCTCGTTCCACTGCAGTAGCTATGGGGGATAACCCTACCACTCAAGTTCACTAAACCGAGAGTTCAGGCTCGTCTTTGATCGCTCTGAGCACAGCATCCGTGTCTGAGGGAGTCGACATGTCCGACGCCTCTCCATCAACGCGATCCACGATATCGGTATTATCCCGGCGCTGCTCCTCAATCAATTCGATGATTTTGGCGATTTTTCGGTCAATCATAATCACTAGTTCCAAGGTTAGTTGACTGCGGTGATCGGAAAGCTGATCGGCGCGGCGTTGGGTAGTCAGGATCAGCACGGCAACAAAGATCGCTCCCGTAGCCAGAACAACCTGCAACCAAGCGAAATGGTCAGTGTCGACCGGCTTGATATGAAAAAGCGGCAGTGACAGATTAATTGACACCCACAACGCTATTGCTCCCATTAAAAGAGCCACAAACCCCGGCCATCCCACCAGTGCAGTAAGGTAATCAACACCGCGCTGTAATGTGCTGGTTTCCTTCTTGTGGTCTGTACGGATTTGCGAGCTTACATGAGCTATGTCACCCAAAAGGTCGCGTGTAGTCTCCCTAGAATATGGGTGTTGCCCCGATCGCATTACCTGATGAGCATTTTTGACAAATGTTCTTCTGTCAGTGTGTGAGAATTCATGGAAATATCGTTTATTTACAAGTCGATTCAATGACCTGCATCACTGAGTTTGCTATCATGAGTTCTTCATCGGTATGAAGCACCATGACCCTAACCCGTTCAGTTTCAGAAGAGATGACCTGCTGGTTATCATCATTCGCTTTCTGATCGATTCTGATGCCCATAAACTCAAGTCCTTCGCAGATTCGAGAGCGAATAATCGGCGAGTTTTCACCAATACCCCCTGAAAATATGAGGGTATGCACTCCACCAAGTGCCGCTGCATAGGCACCAATGGACTTCTTTATTTGATAGCAAAACAGTGCTATTGCCTCTGCAGCTCGGAAATCTGTCGACTCGACAGCAAGCAGATCCTGCATGTTGGCACTGCTTTCTGAAACACCAAGTAAACCCGATTCGAAGTTTACCATCTTATTAAAATTCTCAGGCGTCATCTGCACAGCGCGTTGCAGATATGGCTGAAGTCCCGGATCGAGATCGCCTGATCGGCAACCCATTGGAACACCCGATGTCGGAGTGAGACTCATGGTCGTATCTACGGATTTTCCCATTTTAACCGCCGCAAGGCTGGCTCCGTTCCCGAGGTGTGCGAGAATAATACATTCCTGCGCGACACGATCACCGAAAATGCACGCCAGTTGGGCCATCAAATATTCGTACGAGAGTCCATGAAATCCATACCGTCGGACACCATGAGTCTCGTAGCATCGGGGAATGGGCAATTGGAGAGTGACCCTTGGAAGATTGTGATGAAATGCGGTGTCAAAGCAGGCGATCTGAGGAATATCAGGAAAATGATCTTTAAAGATTTCTGCCAAAAATATTTCCTCCGTCAGATGCTCAGGATCAAATGCCTCGAGCTTTCGCAACTCCTCAATGATTTCAGGCGTGATTTTCTGAGGGGTGCTAAAATTCGGGCCTCCATGCACCAGGCGATGACCAATCGCCGTGAGTTGAGCGCCCTGCTTTTTTTCGCGTTCCTCACTCCAATTCATCAGAAGAGTCGCTGCAGCCGAATGATCAGGCACAGCGACTGAGCTTGAAAAGCTCTCGTCCGGATTCGCTGCCGTCACATAAAAGTGCGCATCCGGAAGCCCGATGCGATCAATCGCACCAGAGAGAATGCGATTCATCGGCTGAGAGCATTCGAACAATGCAAACTTGATGCTCGAGGACCCTCCATTGATTGACAGAATATGTGCTCTAGGTGGAGGCATGACACCCCTCCCGATCGGGATTTATACCAAGTGAATTCAAACCACTTGAGGATGATTCGTCATCTTTCTGAAGGATGCTGTGGCCTCCAAGGCGTTCTTCGATCCCGATGAACATCGGGGCCTCCTCAGGATCGATCATCTGCTCCGATCGAACCCTCTTTTGAAACCAGAGAAGGGCTGATATGGCGGTCATGGTATATAACATATTCAATACAGTTTTGTAACTTGCGGAAGGTGCCTGCAAACAAGCGCTCCTTCAATGGGGTCTAACCCTACTTTAAATAGGTGAGGGGGATGTCTGACGATAAACTCACGGGCGATACGAAAAAGCTCTAGGGAAGCGCTGATTAAATTGCATAGCGGCCATCATGGGATTTAATCGGCGGTTCCTTAAGGTATGTCTATACCCCATAGACAAGTGAGTAAAACTGGCGCAGATTTATCATTGATTATAAAGTTCGCCATGTATCAGGTGATATCCTAATGGGTTGAGCATTATACAGAGTCGGGGTGGTTGCGGTGTGGGATTAAGACTATGAAAAACAATGCCGCTCCTTTCCGTGAACGCTATGCAAAAGCCTTGCTGACCCATCTCAATCAGGGGGCTAAAGCCTCCATGGCCTCTGCGCATCAACTCGGGGGCGATGCGTTGAAAAAAAAGATACTCATCTTGGACTTGGCAAAAATTCATCATCTTGAATTCTCCCGTATTATAGAGGCGGAAATCTTCCCAAAAAACAGTGCGGCAACAATCAAACAGGCGGGGCTTTTTTTTGCTGAAGCGATCAAGCCAATTGAAGAAACTCATCTTGCAGTCACAGAGGCTAGGAAAAGTCGCGATGAACAGATTAACGCACTTCGTTCTCGCACCGGTGAGTTACTTCTCTCCAATCGAGAATTAAAAAAAGAAGTTGCCCATCGAAAATCTGCCGAGCTGGCGCTGAAGAAAAGCGAGCTGCTTCAGAAGGACTTGTTGGTACAATCAAACAAGATGCAGGAGAAGCTGCGCTATCTCACCCATCAGATCCTTCTGGAGAACGAAGAGCAGCGGCGAGAAATCAGTCGCGAGCTGCACGATGAAATTGCGCAGATATTGGCTGGCATTAATGTCCACTTGGCATCGTTAAAAGTGGAGTCCACGATAAACACCAAGGATCTTTCCAAGAAAATCACCAACACTCAAAAATTGGTCGAAAAATCAGTAAAGATTGTCCACCGCTTCGCCTGTCAACTGCGACCCACAGTCTTGGACGATCTTGGAATTATTCCCGCTTGAATACCTATGTGAAGGATTTCTCGAAGAGAACGGGTATTCTCGTTCATTTTCGGGCGTTTGAAGGAGTGGAGCAACTCAATTCAACCAAAAGAACGGTGCTTTTTCGTATAGCTCAGGCTGCTCTCGCCAATGTTGCACAGCACTCCGGAGCCAAACTCGTTACCATTACGATTAAAAAACTCTCCGATGTTGTCTGCATGAAGATCCACGACGATGGGAAATCCTTTGAAGCGGAACGCGTCTTTTCTAGCAAGTTGAACGAACATCTCGGACTGATCGGAATGAGGGAGAGGGCGGAAATGGTGGGCGGCAGTTTCAGCGTGGAATCCAAAACAGGTCTAGGAACGACGATATTTGCTGAAATACCAAGTCATGACAATCGTCGTCAGCAACATCAATGGGTGAATAAAAGACGCTCGCTTTTTATTAAATAAAGTAACACACGAATATGAAAATTATAAAAGTCCTCCTGGCAGATGATCACCAGATCGTTCGACAAGGATTGCGAATCCTTCTGGAGGCAGAGGGTGATATTCAGATTCTCTGCGAGGCAGAAAATGGCCGGCATGCCGTCGTGTTGGCCAGGGAGCATCAACCCGATGTGATTCTGATGGATATTGCGATGCCACAGCTTAATGGACTGGAGGCAGCCCGGCAAATTCTCTCAGCCAATCAGGAAAGTCGTATCATCATTCTTTCTGCTCATGATGATGACGCCTACCTTGAGAATGCGATCGCATTGGGAGTTGCTGGATTTTTGATTAAACAGACTTCAGCAAATATCCTGACCAAAGCCATTAGAGATATTGCGCAAGGGAAAACACTTTTTAGCCCAGCATTTAGCAAGCGTCTTGCCCAGTATGAAAAAGTAATTGGGATGGATGCCCTTCAAAAGCGAGCTAATGCGAAGCTGACATCCCGCGAGACGGAAGTACTACAGCTCATTGCCGAGGGAATGGCCAATAAGCAGACTGCTGACGAACTCAAAATCAGTATCAAAACAGTGGAAAAGCACCGCCAGGCACTCATGGATAAACTCAATATTCACGACACGGCAGGGTTGACGCGTCATGCGATTGCTTCGGGTGTCATTGAAAGTAGTGCTCGGACGATGTTCGCCTAGCGAATCACCGATCCAATCGTCGGATAGGGGAAACACCCCATAGCAATCGGAGTGGGATGGCATACTGTGGCTTAGAGGGATTATTCCCAATGAAGACCCTCCTCAACACGCCATGGAAATAACAACACTCAAGATTTACACGCAACAAACCTACCATGAATAGACACACCCATGTACTGAGTCATGAGATAACTCATTTGGCCGAGGCCGCCAGCGATTTGCTGGCTGCAACCGCGGATATTACCGAAGAGAAGCTTGTTGATGCCCGTAAGCGCCTTGCTGCAGGATTGGAGCACGGCCAAGCAGAATATCGTCGGATTCGAAAGAGCATGAGCGGTGTCATCGACGCTCCCGAAAGAATCTGTACTGACAAAAGATATCAGTCACTCGCCATTGCGGCAGGCGCAGGCGTCCTCATTGGATATCTCCTGTCAAACCGCTGCATGCACCACTCACGATGAACAATCCCCTGAAACAAGGAATCCTGATGGAACATTCCACTGGAATTGGCACGGTGACCCGTGGGATGGTCAGGGAACGGGCAGTCGAATTGGCTCAAATCAACGGACGCTCTCCACAAGATGTCTCCAATACTGATTGGGATCAGGCCAAACGAGAGCTCACGGGACAGTCGGAAATCGACCCCAAGGATGAGATTCTCGAATCAGCAGCAGAATCCGATCGATGGGATCCTATACATGGATCGACGGGAACGAAGTCTCCAGCAACTTTCGGCGAGGACGAGGATGAAGAGGGACTCAGTGACAGCGCGCGCCTTTTTGAGGGAGGGATCCACGAGGCCGAACACGATCAAATGCTTCAAGCCACGCGAGCGAAACCCCCATTGGATGAGAGATGATCACAGTCTGAAACAGAGGGGCCCGGAGGAATCACCGGGGATTGCCTTCATTGGACGGGTTGGGTCATTGACACTCTCGGTACTTCAGGAGATTGGAGGACTGGTCTGGATGCTCAAAGAAACAGGGGCGGAGATTATTGACCGTTTCCATCAGAAACGAGCTCCTCTTCGACTTGAGGATTTTTCCTTCCAGTGCAACCGCGCAGGAGTGGAATCGATCCCCATGATCATCCTTCTTTCAGTATTTCTTGGACTGACAATGGCTCTGCTGACCGGCTACCAGCTCAGGATCTTCGGAATCGTCACACTTGTTCCAGCAGTGGTCTCGGTCTCTTTCACTCGGGAAATGGGGCCTCTTTTTACAGGCATCGTCTTGGCGTCGCGCGTCGGAGCTGCTTATACAGCAGAGCTCGGCTCAATGACGGCAGGTGGGGAAGTCAATGCCATCGAGGGAATGGGTATCGGGGCGTTGCGCTACCTGGTCACACCAAGACTTCTAGCTATTTTCTGCCTCACCCCATGCCTGAGTGTGATCGCCGTCATCTCGGGAATCTGTGGAGCAGCGTTCATCTCGAGTCTCCTCCTGCAGATTAGTTATGGATATTTTTACGATCAGGTCATGACGAACCTTCTGGTGAAAGATATGCTTTCAGGAATCGTCAAGAGCCTCTTCTTTGGTTTCATTATCGGCTCACTTTCCTGTTACAAGGGACTATCAATGCGTGGGGGTGCTGTCGGCGTCGGAAATGCCACGACCGCGAGTGTTGTGGCCTCCATTTGTGCCGTGATCGCGTGTGATTCTGTCTGCAATGTATTTTTAATAACATTCTTTCCATGAGCGCGCACCCCACGAGCTTGGTCAGGATGAAAGGTGTCACGCTTCAATTTGATGCAAAGGTGGTCTTGAATGGTGTTGATCTCTCCCTCGAGCCTCAGGAGGCACTCGTGATCATGGGGTTAAGCGGATGCGGCAAGAGCACCCTGCTGAGTATTCTTCTAGGGCTGCTAGTACCCAACTCAGGAACTGTTTACTTCCAAGATAAGGACCTGATGAACCTCTCCCGTCGCGAGTTAAACGAAGTTCGGAAGCATATTGGCATGGTGTATCAAAATGCCGCACTGCTTAGCTCCCTTAGCATAGGGGAAAATGTGGGACTCCCACTTAGGGAGCTCACTAATAAAACTGCCAGTGAAATTCACTCCGTGATCAGTGAAAAACTTGAGCTGGTCGGGCTACTGGATGCCAAGGAAAAACTTCCTTCTGAACTCAGCGGAGGAATGCAGAAGAGAGCCGGACTAGCGCGTGCACTGGCACTAAATCCAGAGTTGGTGCTTTTTGACGAACCATCAACAGGACTCGATCCGATCAATAGCGGACTGATCCATGACCTAATCATTAAACTTCGGGAGGAGCACCATGTGACCTCCATCATTGTCACCCATGAAATGGAGAGCGCTTTTCTACTGGCAACCCGTATGGCCTTTCTCGATGGGGGGAAAATCATTCTTGAAGGAAAACCCGATGACTTTCGTGATTCCGCAATCCCAGTGATTCAGGAGTTTCTATCGTCGTATACGAAGCACGAACCAAAAAAGGAATAGCTATGCAAATTCACAAAAATGAAATTAAGACAGGCATTCTTGTCCTGCTCACCTGCGGGGTCTTCGCACTGTTTTTGATCTTGATAGGAATGCCCGGTCTTATCCACCCTCTCAATACCTTCCAGATCTATTTTGACAATGCTAACGGGATACGCCCTGGTGCTCCTGTTCTGCTTGCTGGTCGTGAAATTGGGAAGGTGACGACTCTTCAATCCCCCGTCATGCTGGCAACGCGTCCCACCGACCATCCAGATTATGAAGTTTCCATTGAGGTGCAGGTCTCTCGGGAAGCGGAGATTTATTATAATTCCAGTGTTCGTTTAACACAGCAAGGACTGATGGGGCAGCAGGTGATCGATTTCGCTCACGGTGATGCCACAACAGGTTTGGCGGCTAATCATACAAAGTTTGTCGGTGAACGTATTCCCGATATCTCCGAAGCGGTCTCTAAAAACATTAATCGGATGCTCGGCCCAGAATCAGACCTGGCTCTCACCATTAAAAATGCAAAGACTTTTATGGAGACGCTGAATAATTCCCGCATCCCTCAACTCATCAACAATACGGAAGAGTTTACCTATATTCTTAAACGGGAGCCTTGGCGCCTTATCTGGCCGGGATCTAAAAATAATAAGCCAGACACAAGGCCTTCTTCTGACAGGAAGAAGAAGCAACATTAACAAGCAAAGCAACTTTTTTATAACTAACGGAATTGGTCATAGAAGTTGCCTGTTTTTTACATCATGAAAACTATCAATAGGTTTCTTTATGCGAACTTTTTTCTTGGCTTAGTTTATTGCACAGTGCATGCGCTTGCTACGGAATCTTCCAATGGTCATCAGGTGGTGCAATCCTTATCGCGACTTGAGGCGGGGGAGTACTCTTGGCATCCGGAAACTTCACCTGTCGGACCGGTGGTCATCATTGCAAGCCTTACTGACCAGGTTCTTTATGTTTATAGAAACGGCAAGCGTATTGGGCGCTCCACGATCAGCTCGGGCAAGCCTGGAAAATCGACTCCTACTGGAGTCTTCACGATTTTGCAGAAAAAGGTGAAGCACACATCCAATATCTTCAGGGGCGCCTCCATGCCGTATATGGAGCGTCTTACATGGAGAGGGGTTGCCATGCATGCGGGAACCCTGCCTGGCTACCCTGCATCTCACGGATGCATCCGTCTGCCGCTTGATTTCGCCAGAAAGCTCTACAGTGTGACGCTCGATGGCACCACGGTCATTATTACCGACCATTGGTCACGATCAGGCAGCGGCAAATTACCCGCTCTTCTGTTTAATCCTTTGCCTGATGTAAAAGCTACCCCGTCTTTAACATTCTGGGATCCCTCGAAAGCACCGGAGGGGCCGCTTTCCATCATTGTAAGCAGTGCCGAAGCAGAAATCTATGTCTATAGGGATGGGGTGGAAATCGGCCGATCCCCACTTCATGGTCTGGAAGGTCTGACGGGACTCTATGTGTATTCAGCTCTGGAGAATGTGGATGACTCGGGACGGCGGGAGTGGTTTTCGACTGCCAGTATGGTTGGAACAGCTCCGGACATCAGGGATCTCATGAAACGAGTCCGGATTGACCAGGCATTCCTTGAGAGCACTCGCTCGCTGATCACTCCAGGCACGACTCTTGTTCTCACTGATGCCCCTGTAACTACACAAGCTTATCGCGCTTCCAAGCTGGATATTTTTACTACGATAGAAAAATAAATGCCCCTAGAGCGTTTTAAATAATAATGTGGCCAATTATTTGCGATCGCCATGGGTTGGATGGCAAGGAGCAAGCGAAGCGGCTGTAGTCACTGTGCAACAGCCCGAGCGATGCGACACTCCCAAACGACCTATACCGCCGCAAAGAATGGCTATAGAATTACTTAAACCGCTCTATCACGCAGAGGATTTTGCTCGTGCATAGGAAAGAGTGTTCATGGGTTGCTCACCCCATAGACATCGTGGGGTGCAGCTCGTAATTTTATGACTTATGAAATCACTTATTCCTATCGCGTTCACCGCAATCATTGCCCTCCTTTTTACCGGTTGTAACACGATCAGTGGGGCGGGGCGTGATGTCAGTGCCACCGGGCGCGGCGTCAGCAGTGGTGCCAACGCGGTCAAAAATTCAATGCAGAACTGATGCTGACTGGGTCATTCAGCAATGTCATGGGCGCTGGTTTACTTTAACAAAGTCAATCGCCGCGGCTCAGATCCATCTGTTGCCGAATGACAAGACCCACCTAGGATCATGGGCAGGTATGAAGGTCTGTCGACAACCTCTCTACCGAGTTAGGAACGGGGAGTTCCGACTTTGTACATTGCTAAAAACCGAATAGCATCCATCACGGAAAAACATTTTCTATCCCAGATAAGATATTCCCCAACACCAAGCGCCTGCGGTTGACAGTAGCTGGTCCGTTTGAAATGGACACTACCTGCGATATCAGCTGAAGCATCAGGCTCAAAACACATACCCGTGGGCTGTGTAATCGCCAACGCATTGCGACCGGAAAACCTGATTGCCCGGCAGATTTTCGCAGCGGTTTTATTGAGTGACGCAGTGGAACGCTGGTAATAATTCCAATCGTCGCAATATTTGTGGTTAAGCGCACCAGGCATCACAGGCTAGTTTAAATGATTGTTCGACAACATCCTTTGGTGCACCGGTCCTTGTCTGGATCCGCCCCAACAACTCCTCCTGCTTGCCTTCCTCGTATCGGAGGTCATCATCAGTGAGCTTCCCTTTGGGAATGCTCCAGTCGTCCTTGTTCTCTTGTATGTTCATCTGCTTATCGTTTTTGACAGTTTCTCAATAAGAACCAAGACGGGTAGTCCGGGTGGTGGAAGTGGTATCGTTTATCGGGTTATAGGAGGAAGATTGAGTGGTCGTTGTGATAGGTATTGAATGTCTTCTTTCCGTGACATTGATGCATCCGTAGAGAAACAGCAGGCCTAGTAGCACTAATGGGATATGGGTTCTTTTCATGACTACAATCTGGACTCGCATGAAATCATCCACAATGGGGTGTTATCCTACTCAGACGATCCTCCGGAAGATGGTATTCATCATTTCTTGGATTCGATCTTTCACCTCGTTCAGAGCCTAGCCAGGTAGGGAAAGACCCCATTGTCTCAGCCAATGTTTTGGAAGAGATTCTCTTAGCTCCACTCAACAAAAATCTATGTTATACACAATCGTCGTTATTCTGGTCGTTTTATGGCTTCTAGGACTGGTGACAAGTTATACTCTAGGTGGCTTTCTTCACATCCTCCTTGTGATTGCAATCGTGATGGTGATTTTCAATCTTCTCCAAGGTCGGCGCTTATAACGCAACTTTTCGAAAACTGATGAAGTCCGCACAATATATCGGGATCTTTCTAGTTATCCTGGGAGTCATCGCCTTGGCTTACCAAAGTTTCAGTTACACCACACAGGAGAAAGCCATTGATATCGGCCCCTTACAAGTCACGACAGAACACAGTCATACCATCCCTATTGCTCCGGTTATAGGGATCACACTCTTGATTTGCGGGGGAGGAATTGTTCTAATGAGTTTTCGAAAGGCTACCTGAACCTCAGAGACTAAATATACCGCAACCAACCTCAAATTTATGCCTACCAAAAAAGTAAAACCAGCAGTGAAAAAACCCGCCTCCAAAAGCGCTCCAAAGAAAAAAGCAATGCCTGCGAAGGTAAGCTCGAAGAGCGAGGCGATCCCGCATGGTCGTGAGCACAAACTTGCAGACCAGGCGCTGAATTTTGTGGATGAGGCAGCCGCCCTGCTCCGCACCGGTATTCGAGAGGGCGCCGCAACAACGGCGAAGTCTCGAATTGCTGCAAAAAAGAAGGCCCATCTTCTCCTCGGAAAGGCGGCGGACAATCTTTCAAAGGCCATCGAAGACGGCACTTCGGTACTTCAGGATCTCCTCAAAAAAATCTAGAGCTGCTTCTCCGCTCGGAAGCCGACAGGTCATGTCTTGCCCCCGCTCTACAGACCACCATGTTTCCAGGTCGAGAATGCCAGTCTGAGGCACATATATGTTCCCCAGATCAGTCCGATAAGCCCGATCACTGGAATGTTCCAAATTTTTGGGGGAAGGCCTGATAGAATAAGAATCGACGAGCAGATCAACACCGAAGCAGCCAGGATGGCATTGGCAAGACGGTTTGCAATAAGGTCAAGCGTGACCCGGAGTGGTTCAAAACCCTCCGGATCAATCTTGTGCTGAAGCGGAATGTTGATTTGGCCACGCCGGAGTCGATTCCAGAGCATTCGGAAATCCCCGGGAAACTCTTCAAGAAAATCGATTGATGCTCCTGTGAGTTTTTTTATCAGGTTGTAGAGATGGGCAGGTTGATATTTGTCCGCGATGAGCTTGACGGCGAAAGGCTGACCAATCTGAACAAAATTTAACTCGGGATTAAGATCACGGCCGATTGCTTCTACTTGCGAAAGCGCTTTAATCCCCAGATAAAAATTTCCCTTCATGCGGAGCCGCTGCGTTCTTAGTAGTTCGAGCAGGCTATTGAGCACAAGGGCGAGATTGATCTGTGCAAGGGGTTTGTTGAGGTGCTTGTTGCTGAATTCCTCGACATCCCGCAACATCTTGTCCGCATCGGTTACATTTCCCACCTCGGACATGTCGATCAGGGCGCTCATGACTTGCCGATTGTCTTTCTCGGCAAGCCCCGCAATCAGATGGGCAATACCGGAACGGAAACTCATCGAGAATTCTCCCATCATCCCATAGTCATAAAGACCCAATACCCCGCCCTGAAGCACGGTCATGTTACCCGGGTGGGGATCGGCATGAAAAAAGCCATGCTCGAAAATCTGTTCGTAAATCAGCGTGGAGATACTTTCTGAGAGCTCAAAGGGATCGATATGGTGTTTGCGCAGCACTTTAAGATCATTGACGGGATAGCCCGAGATGAACTGCATCGTGAGGATCTTCGTACTGCTGAATTCCCGGAGAACTGCGGGTACGGTGATGGCTTCGGAACTCTCAAACTGCTCTCCGAATCGCTCAGCGTTTTCCGCCTCGATCGTGAAATCCAGTTCATTGAGCAGGGTCTCTGAAAATTCCTGGACGATGGCCACAGGATTCAGAGCGGCGATGTCCGGTACCTGTTTTTCCACCAGTTTTGCGAAATCAAGAAGGATGGAGAGATCGCGCTCGATGATGGGCTGGATATCAGGACGCTGCACTTTGACCGCAACGACAGCCCCCTCCTTGGTGGAAGCGCGGTGAACCTGTGCAATTGAAGCCCCTGCGAGAGGATTTTCGTCAAACTCCGAGAATGCCTCAGTCACCGAAATTCCAATTTGTTGGGCAAAAATCTTCTTTGCTTCGCTGCCGGGAAAGGTCGGAACGCTATCCTGAAGTTTGCACAGCTCGGTATAGTACTCGTTATTGACGAGATCGCGACGGGAGCTGAGGATCTGACCGAACTTGATGAAGGTTGGGCCAAGTTCCTCAAGTGCCAATCTCAGTCTTTCCTCGGGTGGTTTTGAAAGCAGACCTGATTCGTGGACTTGCAATTCCGCACTCTCAATTCCCAGCACACGCTGAAGTGCGACAAGTTTGAGAACATCCGCAAAGCCATACTTGAACAGCACGCGAATGATTTCATTGTAGCGCGGCAATTGCGCCGCAAACTCAACAGCGGAGCGGAGTTGGGTAATCACTGCAATTCAGGGCATCAGGAGAAGAGCCGCAAATCAAATCCAATTTTCCAAGCAGGTTCCGAAAGCCAAGAACCTTTGTTGGCTCTCACCATTTTCGCAGATGGCTACCCAAATCAACTGTCTCGGTCAGCGGTGGCCTGACTTCCAGGAGATTACTCACATTTTCCGCTCTGCCGGATTTTGCGGCGATCTCACCGATTCTCTGCTTGCCTTCGACTGAATTCACATGTCCCCGTAAAGTTGTTTGGGCATTCAAGGTCACTACCTCTATCTCTTTGGCCGTTGTTGAAAGAGTTGGGTCTGCCTGGATGGCTTCATTAATGCGTGCAGTTTTTTGTTCATCCCGGAAACTCTTTCCCTGCTTCATCAGGATGGCGCTATTGATCAATCCCGATCGCCTGTTCTGTCTTGAGTGCACGCCGTGATCAGCCTCGATCTCTCGGTTCACATAGGATTCCTGCTGGAATGCGGTGGAACCTCCACCGATCCACTTAAAGTGAGGTTCTCCGGAAAGTTCGGCCATGCTGTCATCCAAAACGAGCCCGCTGTATGTCCGATTGAAGCGCAACGCCCTTGGCTGGATAATACTGCTGGGAGTGGCATTGCCATCATTCACAGCCACAATGTGAACGATTTGTCCTTTGGAGAGATCATAAATCAGCGACCCCACCTTTCCAATATACTCCCCCTTTGTGTTGACGATCGTGAAGCCGAGGAGTCGATCAGCCCTTTCAATATGGCCTAGTCGAAGAATCTGGGTGTTTTTGATCACCTTCTGTCCATCCTCATAAAACCAAGGCTGCAAACCATAGTATCGGTTAATCTCGGCCACACGTGTACTCTGAGAGGCAGGCATCATGTGGGATCTGTCGAACTTGGGTGAGGCATCAAACCTTTCTTTGCTGACATCAAGGCGTATGGTGTGGTTTTCATTGTCAAAAATGAGCGCACGGGGCGGGACAGCCGTCGTTCTGCGGCCGATTCCCAAAAAACCTCCACCCGAAGTCACGATCACTTCGACAAGACGGGCGTTTTCGAGATCAGTAGTGAGATACTGGATCGTACCGAGCATTTGGTTCTGAAGATTCCGAACATCTACACCATGAAGTTCAGTAAAGCTTTCCTGAGCCCGGTATTCCAAGGGGTGTTCCTTTGCAGCTCCCTGCATTTGCATAGAACTGGATGCGGTAAAAATGGCAACGAGAAGGAGTGAGTGTAATTTCATAGTTTTTTAGAAAAGGATGTTCCCGATAAATCGACCCGTGACAGAAATCTCGGAAACTATCTTCATAGATCATGTTAGCCACTCTCCTCCGAAACGGGCTATAGGGCGTTAACCCCATGAAATGACCTCCGTCACATCGGGAACGCTGCTATGCAAAAGACATATTGCCAGCCAGCATGAGCCTGAAAACTTTCCTTGAATACGAACCCAAAGCATCTACCTCTTTCGCAAGCCTTGAGTGCGATGATTGGAAGCGCTGACTCCGACACAATACGGATCGGAGAACTCGTTGAAGACACGAAGGATAGGGGTTTCTATCTCTTCATGATCCTATTTTCGCTCCCCTTTGTTTCACCCATCCCCATTCCGGTCCTGAGCAATGTTTGGCAGGTGAGCTATTCAGTCGATGGTGATCAGTAGTACTATGAGGGGTTAACACCATGAAATCGATGGTTGCTAAAGAGACAGTCTCTTTTTCGCTCCTCGTTTTCCTAATTTTTAGGCCAAACAACCCGCCCACGCGTGTCGAAGGCGTGGGTTTTCTATTAAAGACTGAAATTTCTTTACGCCATCTTCCTCTTAAGAAGCATCGTCAGCAATCCAATGGCTCCAAGTCCGAAGAGTGCAGAGGTGGAAGGTTCAGGAACGGAGGCCACAGAAAGACTGATTATTTCGGGGAAGTTGAATTGATTGTGAGTATTGTTCGTTGTGGAATATGTCCCTGTATTGAAACTGGAGAAAGCAACTGGAATTACATAACTGTCAGTTCCCGGAATATATATCAGCCTATTACCTGACGTGATGGTCAGCGGGGCTGCAAGATCTAGAGCGAATGTGTCAGTGCCGGCATTCTGACTTAGGGAAATCTGGGAGATTTCCTGCGAGGAGCTTGCCGTGGTGTTGGTTAGGAATCCGGCACCGCTGATGCTGATGTTGGTGGATGGGTTGAGTGAGTAAAGACCTGTCGTGTTGAGAGTAAATCCGGCAATACTAGGATCAGTTCCTGCACTCGCACCTGTTGCCGTAAGGAAAGTATTAAAACTCCAGGAAACACCGGTGCTGTTTCCACCGTTCGCAGAAGAAAGGGATATGGTCAGAACGACATTCCCTGCCGCTTTCGATTGTTCGGTGCCGAAGACGAGCGCAAGCAAGCTCATCGACAGGAGGAGGATTGTTTTTTTCATGGTTGGGATTTTGTTGGGGGGGTGGTTATTGGATGGATAAATTGTAGGGAGGTAGAAGTTCTATGCCCTCCTGCGGCAGTGAGCGACAACAAGCATCAGCCCGCCGAGACCAAGGAGTGCGTGGGTGGAGGGTTCGGGAACTGAGGCAATGCCATCGATCTGGATTCCGATGCCAGGAACTCCTGCCATAGAATAATTTGGGGTGCCGTTGTTGATGCCTGTCGCGTAATTTGCCAAGGGGTTTGGAGCCACCGTAGGCATCCAACCATAAAAAGTTGATCCTTAGGGTTCAAAAGCCAGCCAATAAGTTCCCGCCCCAAGATTCCAATCCATGCCGCTGATCCCCAGCCAGCTTGCCGTTGTAGGGGAATCCGCACTGAAACTGCCAATCCAGAATTTGTTGTTGATATCTGGAACGGGAACACTGCCTTGTAGCGTCGATCCGTAGATCACTGCGTCGACGGTCCCTGCCCAACCAGCGTAGTTTGCCATATAGCCACTCACGCCGGTGATCGTATAGCTCTGGGTTAAGGTGAACTGCCCAGCTTCAGACCTTTCATAACTATAGCCGCCATACTGACCGATCAAATCCGCATAACCACTTCCGTCAGGGGTACCTGTATCAATTATCCTCTCGGCCCGCACGGTGGCAAAACCCAAGATAGTAACAAAGAGAAGGATCGTCTTTTTCATAGGGGGGAAAAATCGACTGTCTATAGAGACAGATGACTCCAGAGAGCAATAAAGTCAAGGAGTAGATGATAGTTTATTCAGTTATTTGAGCTGCTCAATGAATGACTTTACTGCTTCAAAAATAATCTTCCGTTTTTGAACCCATGAACATTGGAACGGGAGTTGCTAATCATAAATATATCTAGCCGCAACATTCCAACCCACGAGAGAAACGGGCTAGGATTTCTCTCGATAAATCCACTCGCAAGATGAAGCAAACATCAAACAAACGGCCCGGGTGCTAAAAAATCAGCAGGCAGGAAGTGAAGGGTAGGTGCTTGTTCCTGTATTATTCAGACGAGTATCACCCTAAGGAGAAGATAAGCTAGATCGTCTCTGTGCTGATCTAACTGAGAGGCACTTTGGGTCTACTTCGACGTAGTTCGCTCTCAAGCACGTTTTAGATCGCTTCACTCCGAAGTCAACCTCTGCTCAAGTGTTGCCACCTGACCCTGAAGTCTTTCTATTTCCTGAATGAACCAAGCATTGTAGCGGTTCTGATCCCAGACCGGCTCCGCAGCTTGCGCAGCAACCTTGACAGCCTGAGTCTTCTGAGAGACCGGTTCCTTGAACGGTGGCGGCAAGGAGGTGCCAACACCTCTTAGATTCCGTATCTTGTTGAGAAGACTTGAGGCCTTTTCCACCGAGACCAGAAACTTTTTCAAGCGATGCCTCTGGGTATGCTGGATCTGAAAATCCAGAAAGGCTTCCACTTCGGCGAGAACTTCCTGCTGTTTATCCATTGGAGACTTTTAACCAGTCATCAGAGGCAGCTGAAGCTTTAAGATGGGGCGAGATGTTACATTTTCGTCACAAGACGCCTTCCGAAGGACTGATGATGGGCTGAGAAATCCTTAAGCCGCCATCTTCTTCCGTAGCGCTACCAGCATCCCAATGGCTCCAAGGCTGAAGAGAGCATAGGTGGAGGGTTCGGGGACGGTAGTACCGGTTTGAAGGAACTGAATCGCCGTGTTGCTGGAGGAGGTCAGAATGAGGTTGTCAAAGTATTGAGTCCCGTATTCTCCAGCCAAGCGGAGCGAGTTGATGGTGCTGTTACCAGAAGAACTCCCAAGGTCGAAACCGTAATCTATCGCGGTGAATGAGGAGAGATCTTGGAACAGAGGTGTCGCGAGATTGGTCTGAACCCAGAGGTCGGCGGTATTATAGGTGCCGCTTGAGTTAGTGTCGTAGAAATGAGCCACCACGGCAACATCCTGCCCGTTGGCAAAAGAAAGGGAGTTTGGAGCCCAGGACCAGTTGGCATCCGCCAGATTGATACTATTATGCTGATTTAAGGAGCCTACTTGACCGATCCACGGACCGACGTACTGCACCTGAGAATTGTTCGTGCCTCCTGTAATATTCACTCCACCCAGCCATGTCGTGCTCGAATCACCGCGGAGCAAGAATCCCAGCCAGACGCTCGGGTCGGTGGAGGCGACTGCGGGTGTCACCAGTGTGGTTGGGTAAAAGTAGGCCGCCATGTAGGAACCCATTGTTGTCGAGCCTACGACAAAGGGATTGTTTGATTGCAGCGAGCCACCGACATCAGGATTGGAAGTCAATTGGGCTGACCATCCGTTCAGGTTGTTGAAATCTGAGCTGTAGAATATGGTGCCGTCCTGAGCTAATGCCGAGGAGATGCAGATCATCGTTAAGAAAGCGATGTGGAGGGATCGTTTCATGGCTGATGGAAGGATGTAGTATCTCTCGCCTTTGCTCTATCTGGGGGTGGATTTTGGAGCTGCTTTGGTTTCTTGGGGCGAAAAAGCATCAGCAATCCGATGGTGCTTAAACCGAAAAGGGCATAGCTGGAGGGCTCGGGTACTGAGTTTGTGATAACCCCTCCACTCGTAAGTTCTCTAGTGACAGGCATCGGACCATCAGGAGGAACATTCGTATAAACAATTTCGGATGTGTGCATAGCTCCCGGGTCGCCAACATAAAGAGATGTGGGGGTTACACCTTGCCAATCAAGATTAAGAAATAGAGCCTGAAAGATTTGATCCTGCGCTTCGACAAGTATCTCATTGGCGGGATGGCCGTCTGATTGAGTAGCGTATATATTTGCTCCAGAAACAGTATCCACCTGATCGGCTACATGATAGTAGTAGTCGAATCTAGGTAAGTTATCGCCGGCACTCGTCGAAATATTGATCATTGTCACCCCTATGGGTTTGCCTGATGCATCGAAGACGACAGTAAAACTGCCATTTAGAGTTCCACCATCGTTCCAAATGGCATTGGTAACGGTGAGTGTGTTGGTTGTCTGAGCCATCGCATTGACAACTAAGCAGGTGAGTCCTGCGGCAACGGCAAGAAGCGTCCTTTTCATAGAATATGAGGGGTCGGGATTTAATCTTTGCTGACGTCTAAAAAATAAAATCCGCCCTCTCGACCCGTCAAATAAAAAAAGATATAGATATTTATATTTGTCTGGTTCATTTAGTGTAGGTGGAGATTTTTGATCGGAATCTCAGCCCACAAAGAGCCCAAGGTAAGTAACAAAAACTAGCTCAAATTTGACAACGAAGAAAAACGGATCTACATTTCTATTGTATGAACACACTGACTATCATTAAAAGTGATGTTACGCAGGAGTTGCTTGATTTAACTCTCTCCTGTCCGGTCGAAGGTGGAAATCCGAGTGACTGCCAATTTCACCACATCAGAAACATGAGCCCGTTGGAGAGGTTCAAAGGGATGACGGGACTCTGCAAGCAAGTCCAGAAAAGGATGATCAACCGTCACAGCGAATGCATGGCCAAAAAACAGAACCGGGAAGGGGCACGATAAGGAGATTTTTCAACGCCATCCCTATGAAAAAATTAAAAATCTACCTGCCAGAACTTGCTCTGATTGCCGGTACCCGTGCAATATTGGGAGCAGGAATTGCCATCCTGCTCACCGACGACATGGAGAAGGAACAGCGTCGACTACTTGGATGGACCCTTGCCATTATCGGTGCCGCCACAACAGTACCGCTAGCCCTAGAACTCCACGCTGAGAATAATAGTCACAATAAAGTTTCGACGTTGGAAGCAGCGGATCCCGAAATTTAGGTTGTTCAAATTCTCCCAACTCCTGACGGAACGGAGAGGAGACTCTATGGTGGGCGTTGCGACTTTGATCAATGTGCAAGATTTACACTCAGAAATTCTTGGGATTTGCTGTTTTTAGGGTAATCATTTTGCCATATTTCTCATATAAAAGCCCCTCAGCTTCTCTCAAGCAGCTGGTTGATTAAGGCTCTCCACACTCCATGAGTGACTGGTTTTAGTATTTAAGTCGCGAAAAAGGTCATGTTTCCCCCTTCCTCATCCCGATTTTGCTTAGCTTTAACCTCAACAGAGCTTTGAAGATTGACCAAGGGTGGCCTGTCTCCTACCTTAGACAACCCAAAATATTGACCTAATGGAACCTGCCGATCATGGTCTCATCAGGATTCGAGAGTCCTGACTACATCAAAAGGTCATATCCATTTTAAAATAAATAGTTTCGGGCAGTTAGCTCAGCGGTAGAGCGGCTCGCTTACACCGAGTTGGTCGGGGGTTCGATTCCCTCACTGCCCACACCTTCCAAGAGCAACTTAAGATGGATGCTGGGATCAGGGCGGGTTCCCGCCCATGGGAAGAGGCTGTCTATTTCTTTGGCTAGGCAGGATTCAGGCACGGGTTCCAGCAACTTCATCACTGCAAGCAGGACAGGGGAGTAGATGTGCGTGTCGTGTCCAAGGCAGAAGTCAATGATGGAGGGAGGCCGTCCCGAGATCCCCATGCGAACTCGCATCCCATACTGATAGGGGCTTAATCCGAGTTCCCATCGCCCTCCCTGGCTAAGGAAGCGCATGGTACGATATTCACCGGAAGGATCAACGCGTTGGAAGATCACAGCTTCGATCCTATCCTATTCCGACTTGCGATCAGGATGGCCCCACCAGCGGTTGGGTTGTGTCCCGTCATAGTGCTCTTCAAAGGCGCGTACGGCATCCTCCATGGTGCCATCGGCAGGGGCCCAAGTCTTCACATCAGGGAAGTCCGTGGAGACATTCTGATTCTTGATCGGGCTCCGGAACCGGATCGGGCACCAGAATGACTCGATGTTACGGAGCATCTCGCTGCCGAGTGCCCAGACCCCGGTCATCCAGTCGCAATACCAGCACCAGACCAAATCATAGCCGATCAGTCCGTCATATTTGTGGCGGGAGAGATTGATCCATTCCGAGGATTTATAGGTCGGCATCTTCGCAAGCCAGGCAACAGAAGGATAGGTCAGGATCTCGATGATCCTGACTAGGGCAAAGGCCAGCACGGCCGGCGTGGTCATCAGGAGTGCGAATTGATTGCGCACGGGGCCGAGAAGCCGGGACTGAGCATCGGTGAGGGTGCGACCCTTTTTGCCCCGCAGCGCACGGTCGAGTAGGCAGAAGGCGTGGAGGAAGAGTATCTGGGCGACGATCGAGGCCAGCACTCCCAGCCAACCGAGCACCCATGCTCCGGCAACCCAAGGAAGCCAAGTGAAGAGGCTGACAAATAAATCAAGCACGGGAGCCTGCGTGACCTTTTCCGTCACGGCATAGGAAAGACGCGTGATGATGGCGGTAACCGTGAGGGAGCAGAAAATAAAGGCAACGCAGGAAAGAAAGGGAGGTAGTCCGAACATGATGGCGCGATGCTAAGCAGAAATCCGTCCGACAAAAATGACTTTATGAAAATTACTTTTTCTTGGCCAGGAATGACGAGGTGCTTCATCCTCCAACCATTCCCCATGAATATTTTTCCCCTCCTGACTGCCTCTCTTTTATCTTTTGGGACGGCATTTGGTTCATTGTCCGCGGCTTCCAATTCCACTGGTGCTCTCCCGTCGGTGACGGCCATTGGGAGGCCTGTCGTCGAAATACCGCCCATCCTCAAGCCTTGGGAAAGCTGGGCGCTCTGGGGTTCCGAGGATCTGAACAGTCCGACCCCCTACTGCGATGGGAGCAATCACCTGAACTTCTGGCCATCACGGCTTGGTGTTTCCGTTGCCAAAGAATCCGGGAAGTTTGAGTTTTCCGTCACGGTCTTTGCCCCGGCATGGGTGGCATTGCCCGGAGGTGCCGAGTCATGGCCGCTCGGCGTGAGCCTCGATGGACGGCCGGAGCCGGTGGTGGAGCATGAGAAGCGACCCTCGCTTTATCTCCAACCTGGCACACATAGGATCACCGGACAGTTTCTCTGGGAGACCGTGCCGCAGCGCCTTCCCTTGCCCCGTGATATTGGACTGATTGACCTGACGATCGAGGGGAAGCCGGTGGAGATGCCGCTTTGGGATGCAAATGGAGATCTCTGGCTTAAGCGTGACGGTACGGCCCGGCAGGGGGAGAAGGATTTTCTCTCCACAAACCTCTACACACTTCTCGAGGATGGTGTGCCGCTGATCCTACGCACCCGTGTGGAGCTTGTGGTCTCCGGCAAGAACCGCGAGGAGGAAATCGGCTTCGTTCTACCCGAAGGATGGAAGGTTTTTTCGGTCTCCGGCAACGGGATTCCCGTGGCAGTCGATGAGAGCGGCCGTCTGAAGGCCCAGGTCCGTCCCGGCAAGTGGACGGTCGAGATCGGTGCCTTCCGTCTGCAGGACACTCCGGAGATTGCCTATGCCAAGGGGGTGAAGCCCGCCGCCGCGCAGGAACTCTTCTCCTTCCGTGCCAAGCCCGATTTCCGCCTGGTTGATATATCCGGTGTCACTCCCGTCGATGCTTCTCAGACCACGATCCCGGGCGACTGGAAAAAGTATCCCCTCTACCGCTGGGAGACCGGCTCCCCGATCCACCTAGAAGAACGGCTTCGCGGTATGGGAAACCAGAAGCCCGAGGGGCTCGGTATCAGCCGCCAGCTCTGGCTCGACATGGATGGCAAGAGATGCACCTTCCGTGACTTCATCTCCGGCAAGAGCCAGCAGATCTGGCGTCTCGATGCCACCGAGGGTGCTGATCTCGGATCGGTCAGCATCGGGGGGGAGGGACAGTTGATCACACGCAATCCGGTAAATGGTGCTCCCGGAGTGGAGATCCGCACACGCAATCTTTCTCTGGAAGCAGCTGGCCGTATGAAGCTCGATTCCCAGCTCTCCGCCTCGGGATGGAAGACCGATGCCGGCAATGTCTCGGTGACGCTGAACCTCCCTCCCGGCTGGAGGCTCTTTGCCCTCTTCGGTGCCGACTGGGTCTCGGGGGATTGGCTGACGGCGTGGAATCTGCTCGATCTCTTCCTCCTCCTGATCTTCACCCTGGCAGTCTTCCGACTGTGGGGATTTCTCCCCTCGGTGATCGCCTTCATCGCCTTGACGCTGTCCTATCATGAGCCGGGAGCACCACGATACAGCTGGCTCATCCTGTTGATCCCACTCGCGCTTGGCAGAATCCTGACCCAAGGGTGGGGTGGTCGCGTCGTCTCCGCCTCCAAGTGGATCTGCATCGCGGTGCTTCTCGTGAGCCTCATCCCATTCCTCTCCCAGCAACTTCAGCAGGCACTCTATCCCCAGTTGGAGCGTGTCTCCCACCACCCAGGGAGTCATTCGACGTTGTTGACGAGATCCGATACCTGCAACGGAGAAACGATAATTAACGGTCGTCAGCGTCAGCTAGGTGTGGACGCAATGGCGGAGCAGTCACCAGTTGCTGCTCCGGCTGAGCCTGATAAAGAAGCTCTTGGTGATCTTGGGGTCTCGGAGGAGGCCAAACGAAGCAGATCCAGCGGCTCCGGCGCTGGTGGCTCGTGGGGATTCAGTTCAGCGGTTTACAGCAAGAGCAAGGCTCAGAATGCCTCTCTCTATCAATCATCACTGAATCTGCAGAACGATCTGAGCGCCAACATTCAAACCGGTCCAGCCCAGCCGACCTGGAAGTGGAGGAGTGTTGCCTTTGGATGGAATGGTCCTGTCACTGCTGCCCAGACCGTCCGCCCCATTCTGATTCCTCTCGGTGTAGAGCGAATGTTCACCGTCTTGCGGATCATCACACTCATCCTTCTTGCCGCCCTCCTGCTTGATGCACGCCGCTTCTGCAGTCTGCTCGGTGCCACTGGAGGTGGAGGCATGGCGATTGCCCCACTTCTATTTGCGGGTCTTCTTGCCATGGCATTCTGCCCGTCGGTGAGCGCCCAGTCCCAGATTCCGGATCAGAAAATGATCGAGACGCTACGCGACCGCCTGCTCGAACCTTCCACCGCCTTTCCCAATGCGGCAGAGATTCCAACGGCGGCCCTCAAGATCGAAGGACGCCACCTTAAGCTTGATCTCGAGGTCCATGCCGTCCTGCGCACGGCGGTTCCCGTTCCCGGAACGCTACCCTCTTGGTCGCCTTTGACTCTCCTGCTCGACGGGAAGCCCGCGGAGGCGATACGCCGCGCCGACGGTTTCCTCTGGGTGGTCGTTCCCGAGGGGGTTCATCACGTCCAGGTCACAGGGCTCCTCGGCGAGGTGACTGATTGGGAATGGTCTTTCCGTCTCAAACCGCACCGGGTCAGCATTGAGGCACCGGGATGGACGGTTACCGGGGTGAAGCCAAATGGCGTCCCCGAACAGCAGATTTTCCTCTCTCAGAAACAAAAGACGGTAGGGGGAGGTGTCGATTACGATAATCCCGATCTCAAGAGTATTGCGCTGGTGGAGCGCAATCTGGAACTCGGTCTTGTCTGGCAGGTCCACACCACGGTCTCCAGAAAATCCTCCGAGGGCAGGGCGATCTCGCTCCGGATTCCCCTGCTGCCGGGTGAGAATATCCTGACCTCCAATGCCGTGGTGAAGGATGGTGCCGTGGAGGTTCGTCTCGGGGCGCGGGAGGGGAGTTATTCATGGGATAGCGAGCTGGCCGTGACCACGGCACTCCGCATCGCTTCACGCAGGGATGACTCCTGGACGGAACTCTGGCGCATGGCTGCTTCGCCCATCTGGAATGTCTCCTTCAGTGGATTGAACCCTGTCTTCGAACAGCGCACCTCCGACCTGATACCTGTCTGGCATCCGTGGCCCGGCGAGTCGGTCGATCTTTTCATCAGTCGTCCGGTTCCTGTGGAAGGGGCCACCGTCACCGTGGACAAGGGGCGTCATGAGATCACCCTCGGTCGCCGTCAACGGGAGTCGATGCTCAGTCTCAGTCTTCGTTGCAGCGTCGGTCAGGATTTCCGGATCACGCTCCCCTTCGGGGCGCAGGTGACTTCTCTGAAGATTGCAGGTCAATCCTCCCCCGTGCGCATGGAGGGAGAGCAGTTGGTGCTATCCCTGAAGCCAGGCTCCCAGAATCTCTCGGTGGCCTGGACCACACCGCAACTGCTGGAGAACACTAGCAAGGCGGGCAGCATCAGGCTCCCGGTTGAAAGCTCCAACATCACCACGGTCATCAGGGTCCCCCAGGATCGCTGGACATTGCTGACCTTCGGGCCGCAGATTGGCCCGGCAGTCCGTTTCTGGGGCCTTCTGATCGCTTCACTCATCGCCGCGGTCATTCTGGCGCGACTGAGTCTCTCACCCCTCACTGGGGCGGCGTGGCTGCTTCTGCTGCTGGGACTCACTCAGGTGAATCTTGTTCCTGCACTAGCTGTGGTTCTCTGGTTCTTTCTCTTCTCCTGGCGTGGAAGAATGGAGTGGGAGGGAAAAGAAGTCCTGAGGAATATTTTTCAACTCTTCCTGATCGGACTGACTCTTACCTTTTTTGGTGTCATGATCCTCCTGCTCAACGAAGGGCTACTCGGATCGCCCCGCATGTTCATCATCGGCAACTATTCCCACGCATGGATGCTGCAATGGAGCGAACCACGATGTGGTAATGTCCTGCCTCAACCCGGCTGTCTTACGATCTCGATCTGGTGGTATCGTTTGCTGATGCTCCTCTGGGCGCTCTGGCTTGCTTCCTCCATGGTTCGCTGGCTCCCTTGGGCCTGGAAGCAGTTTTCCCACGGAGGGATCTTCTTCCGCAGAGTGAAAAAAACCGTAGCCCCACCCGTACCACCTCCACTGGTTTGATTAATTATCGCTGCGCGGAAAATTCGCTGGTGATCCAGGCGAGGGCTGATTCGCGTGTGGTGAGGCTGCCATCCAGTTGGCGGTTCTGCACGGACTCCAGAATCTCCGCGAATTGTTTTCCCGGTTTCCAGCCAAGAGCGATCAGATCATGCCCCGTGACAAGGGGAGGGGGGATCAAAGGTTCGTGGCTGAATTCCTCTCGCTTTGCGATCAGCAGTGAATGGTTGTCGAGCATCCCGTGGCTGCCAAGGCAATCGACCCGGTGAAGTTCAAGTTCCTCATCGAAGGTGGACCGCGCCATCATCCGCTTGAGGGTGGAAGTCTTCATCCGAGGTACATCCTTAAAGCTCATATGAAGTCGGACCGCGGGGATCACTGAATCAATCACTTCGTTGGGGAAACGAAGCCGTTGGAGAAGCCGCAGGCCCATCTGGGCACTCACTCCTTCGTGACCGTTGAATCTCATCCGTCCCGTTTCATCGATCACCCGTGTTGCAGGTTTGCCGATGTCATGAAGCAGAACGGAGAGCACCAATGTCAGCGAGGCATCGGGAGCCAGTAGCGAGAGCATCAGCCGTGTATGGACAAAGACATCCCCCTCGGGATGAAAATCGGGAGGTTGCTCGCATCCCTTAAGAGCCTCGACCTCTGGCAGAATCTCCCTAAGGAGCCCGCTTTGATCAAGGAGGTCGAATCCCCTCAACTTATTTGGTGAAACAAGGATTTTGATGAGTTCCTCGCGGATTCGTTCCGCACTGACGGCGTGGATTTCAGGAGCCCATTGTTGTACGGCACTCCATGTTGGTGGATCAATGGAGAATCCAAGTGTCGTGGCAAAACGAACCGCCCGCAGCAAGCGCAGTTTGTCCTCGGCAAAACGTTCCGATGGATCGCCGATGGCTCTAAGTAGATGGCTTTTGAGATCTCCACATCCGCCGATATAATCGAGGATTTCATTTGCGACGGGGTCAAAAAAGAGCCCGTTGACGGTGAAGTCCCTTCGCAGTGCATCCCCTTCGGCATCGGTGAATCGGACGCTTTCCGGGTGCCGCCCATCATGGTAGCTGCCATCTCCCCGAAAGGTCGCGACCTGGATTTCCTTGTCTTGCTCCAGTACGAGGATCACTCCAAACTGCGCCCCAATCGGAACAGTCCTAGGAAAAAGAGCCTCCACCTGTTCGGGACGGGCATCGGTCGCCACATCGTAGTCGTGAGGCTCCACTCCCAGCAGCCTGTCGCGGACGCAACCACCGGCATAGAGTGCCTGAAAGCCGTGGGCACGAAGCCGCTCCACAACTGATCTGGCGGCGGATTCACTCATGGTCCTATCGTGCCCTTTGACTGTTTCATACTGCAAGAAGGAAGGGAACGGCTTCGGAAGCCGCCTTTCTTGCGCCTCTGACTCTCAGCGCGAGACTTTCAGTTTCCCTTTGCTCCAATGCTCCGCCGCAGAGCATCGCCGAGATTGTAGAGAGCAAGCAGTGTGGTGAGCAGGGCGAGTGAAGGAAAAAGCAGGAGCCACCAAGCACCACGCAGCGGGTTGATCGAGGTGGCCCCCTCCGAGAGGAGCGATCCCCAGCTTGATTGGGGAGCCTGCACGCCAAGACCCAGAAAGCTTAGAAAGGCCTCGTCAATAATGACGGATGGAATGGCAAGGGTAAGATAGACAAGGACGATGCCTGCGAGATTGGGAAGCAAGTGCCGCCAGAGAATTGTCCAGTATCCTTCACCCAAGACTCGTGCCGCAGCGACATAGGACCGTTCCCTCAGCATTAGGGTCTGACCTCGAACGATCCGGGCCATGGTCAGCCATTCGATGATTCCAAGTGAGAGGATCAGGATGACCAGACGGGAGGAGCCGACAAGCCAGTCCCATCCATGGGCACTCGCAGTCAGCTGAAGGCGTTCGTTGAAGGAATTGATAAAAATGAGAATAAAGATGAGTCGTGGCACGGAGTAGAGGATATCGACCACTCTCATCATTCCCTGATCAATACCTGTGCGGGCCGATCCGGCAACCAATCCGTAGGAGGTGCCGATTAAGAGGCTGATCGCCGCACCGCAGATGCCGACCAGCAACGAGATGCGCCCCCCTTCAAGGATGCGAAGCAGGAGATCACGACCGTTCAGATCGGTGCCGCAGAGATGTGCCAGACTGGGAGGCGCATAGGTCATTGCTCCGGGAAGAGCATAGGAGGGCGGAAATAAGAAGGGGCCTAAAATGACGGTAAGTACCATGACTGAGAGGGCCAGGAACGGGAGTCGGGATTTTTTTGGCAAATAGAGGCTCATCACGACTTGATCCTCCGATCCAGCAAACGATAGGAAAGATCAACAATGAGGTTGAAAATCATCAGAAGCACGCAATAGACGATCACCACACCACCCAATAGAAAACCGTCGCGGTTGAGGATGGAGTTCACAAAAAATCCTCCGGCTCCCGGGATGTGAAAAATTGTTTCGACGACGATTGATCCCGTGAGGAGATTGGCGGCAAGAGGGCCGAGGTAGGAAACCACAGGCAGAATGGCAACTCGCAGTGCGTGACCGTAAATGACTCTGACTTCCGAGAGACCTTTGGATCGGGCCGTCCTGATGAAATCCTCCACGAGGGTTTCCCTGAGGCTGTCATGCAGCAATCTTGCAATCACCGATGCAAAGGGTATGGCAAGCGTGATGGAGGGAAGAATGAGTTGCTGGAGAGTGCCCCAGCCACCGACCGGCAACCACGCTAGCTTGATGGAAAAAATCAGAATCAACAGCGGGCCAAGGACAAATGAGGGGAGTGAAATCGAGACGAGGGTAAGGGCCAGAGCCATGCTCTCGGTGATGCTTCCGGGACGAGCCGCCGCAAAGGCTCCAAACCAAAGCCCGGCTAAAACGGCTAGCAGGAAGGCTGCCGAACCAAGGGTGAGCGTGACTGGCAGCGTTTGGGCAAGGATTTCGTTGACGGAACGATTGCGATATTTGGTGGAGAGACGCAGATCACCATGGAGGAGATCACCGAGATAGCCCGTGTATTGGGTGAGGATGGGGCCATCAAGTTTGTATTTTGCCAGTAGCTGTTTCTCGATTGCAGCGGGAATCTTCCGCTCCGCATCAAAAGGGCCGCCCGGTGACAGGCGGATCAGGAAGAAGGTGATGCTGACCACGCAAAACAGCACGATCAACATCGAGGCAAGGCGACGAAGCATGACGGGAAAAAGGATGAAACTTGAAGGCTGAAACCTGAAACAAAAAAATCAGATTTCAGCACGCAAGCAGAATCTTCAGCAGCCTGAATTCCAGCGTGAATTTTCCTGAAACTAATCGCTGCTCCTCTTCAGGTTTCAGCTTTCAAACTTCAGGTTTTTCCGCCTATTCCTCCGGAACCGCTGCCAGGACGATCTTGGCAAAGCCGCGCGGATCAAGACTGGCCCCGCCGACCAGAGCTCCATCGATATCAGGTTGGGACATCAATTCGGCAGCCGTGTCGGCCGTCACACTTCCTCCGTAGAGGATGCGGGCTTTGTCAGCCACTTCGGTCCCGGCAAGTTTGACGAGCTGTTCGCGGATAAACAGATGGGCCTCCTGAGCTTGGGCGGGAGTAGCTGTCAATCCGGTGCCGATTGCCCAGACTGGTTCGTAAGCGACGATCACTTCTTCCAGATCCTCCTTGGAGAGTCCGGCCAGAGCACCATGAAGCTGGGTTTCCAAAACGACCTTTTCCTGACCCGCCTGCCGCTCTTCGAGTGTCTCCCCTATGCAGAGGATCGGGCGTAGTTCGGAGGCGATGGCGGCGACAAGCTTGCGGCGCACGACCTCGTCTGTTTCTCCGTAGAGGCGTCGGCGCTCACTGTGGCCCACGAGGACATAGCGGACGAAGAGATCGCGGAGCATGGACGCCGAGATCTCACCTGTAAAGGCACCCTTGGCCTCTGCCGAGAGATTCTGCGCACCAAGTCTGATTTTCTGGGTGCCGCCCAGGATTTCAGAAGCTTTGGAGAGTCCCGTGAAGGGAGGGATCAAGGCGATGTCAACGCCGTCGATCTCCTCGATCTCTTTACGGAATGTTTCAAGATAGGGTGCGACCTCCGAGGGGGTCGTGTTCATTTTCCAGTTTCCAGCTACGAGTTTTTTGCGAGGTAGGGCCATGATGGGTTTGTAGGTTAGAGTTTGTCGTTAAGTGAGGCAACGCCGGGAAGCGTCTTGCCTTCGAGGAGTTCCAAGGAGGCACCGCCACCGGTCGAAGCGTGGGTGACTTTGTCGATCACTCCGAATTTTTTAGCTGCTGTTGCGGTATCTCCTCCCCCTACCACTGTCGTGGCTCCTGAGGCTGTGGCGGCAGCGATGGCGATGGCCATGGACTTGGTTCCCTCGGCAAACTTGTCGAATTCAAACACGCCGGCCGGCCCGTTCCAGATGATAGTTTTTGATTTGGCAATGACCGCCGCAAAGAGTTCGTTGCTTTTCGGGCCAACATCGAGGCCCTGCCATCCGGCGGGGATCCCTTCGGCAACGGTGGCCGTGCCGGTATTTGCATCGGGTGCGAATTTATCGGCTGTGATGAAATCGACGGGGAGATGGATTTTCACCCCTTTGGACTTCGCCTTCTCGATCAGTTCGGGAATGATTTCCGCGCCGGCGGGGTCGAAGAGGCTGTCTCCGATTTCCATTCCATCCATGACCTTGCAGAAAGTGTAAGCCATGCCGCCGCCCACGATGATGTCGTCGGCCTTGTCGAGCAGGTTGCGGATGAGCGGAATTTTATCGGCGATCTTAGCACCGCCAAGTATGGCAAGCAAAGGACGCTGCGGGTTCTCAATGACCGCGGCAAAAGCTGAGAGTTCCTTCTCGACAAGGAAACCGGCGACTTTATCAGGAAGATCGACACCGGTGACGCTGGAGTGTGCGCGGTGGGATGTGCCGAAAGCATCGTTTACATAGACATCCCCGAGCTTGCTCAGGCTGGCACGGAAAGCGGCGACTTTCACCGGATCAGCTTTTACGCTGTTTCCATCGGCATCCTTAGCCTTCCCTTCTTCCTCGATATGGAAGCGGACATTCTCAAGAAGGACGACTTCACCCGGCTTGAGTGCGGCACAGACGGCTTCAACCTCAGGACCGACGCAGTCGTCGAGGAACCTGACCGGCTTTCCGAGGAGTTCCTGAAGTTTTTCAGCAACGGGGTTGAGCGTATATTTGGGTGTCACCTGACCGTTGGGCCGGCCAAGATGGCTGGCAAGAACCACGGAAGCACCATGTTCGAGGGCATACTGGATCGTCGGCAGCGCGGCCGTGATGCGTTGGGTATTGGTGATTGCACCCGTTTGTTTATCCTGGGGCACATTGAAGTCAACGCGGATGAAGACGCGCTTGCCGGCGAGATCGAGGTCTTTGATGGTTTTTTTGGCCATGAGAGTGAGTGATGTTTCCTTTAGAAAGAGTTTAACCCGTAAAAATAGGAATGCAGGAAAATCAGGAAGTAGAGACTCCTGTTTTCCTGCATTCCTTATTTCCGGGAAATGAGATTAGGCGATGACTTTTTTGAGAAGATCAATGCAACGGTTGGAATAGCCCCACTCGTTGTCGTACCAAGAGACCAGCTTGAAGAAGGTGGCGTTCAGTTCGATGCTCGATCCGGCGTCGTAGATACTGGATCGGGTGTCGTGAATGAAGTCGGAGGAGACCACTTCGTCGGTTGTGTAACCGAGAATGCCTTTGAGATAGGTCTCGCTGGCATTCTTCATCGCGGCATTGATTTCCTTGATACTGGTGGGCTTGACCGTCTTCACGGTCAGATCGACAACCGATACGGTCGGTGTAGGCACACGGAAGGCCATGCCGGTCAGCTTGCCTTTCACCTCGGGGCAGACAAGAGCGACGGCTTTGGCGGCTCCAGTTGTGGAGGGGATGATGTTGATGGCTGCAGAGCGGCCACCTTTCCAATCTTTCTTGGAAGGACCATCCACGGTTTTCTGCGTGGCGGTGTAGCTGTGAACGGTGGTCATCAGACCCTCTTCGATGCCGAAACCTTCCTTCAAGAGGACATGGACAACGGGCGCAAGACAGTTGGTCGTGCAACTGGCGTTCGAAATGATGTGATGATTGGCAATATCCAGTTTTTCATCGTTGACCCCCATGACAACGGTGATGTCCTCGCCCTTGGCAGGAGCGGAAATGATGACCTTCTTGGCACCTGCTGTCAGATGGCCTTTGGCCTTTTCTGCGTCAGTGAAGAGACCGGTGCACTCCAGCACCACATCAACACCCAGATCCTTCCAGGGAAGTGCGGCGGGACCTTCCTTGACAGCAAGGCACTTGATCTTGTGCCCATTGACGACAAGGGTGTCGTCTTCGGCTGCTGCTGGTGAAGATTTTTCGCTGGTTACCTCGCCCTTGAATCCCCCTTGGATGGAGTCGTATTTGACGAGATAAGCAAGGTTGTCTGCTCCAACGAGGTCGTTGACTGCGACGACTTTGTATCCTTTTTCAAGGAGCCCCTGTTCTACGATGGCACGGAAGACAAGCCGGCCGATGCGACCGAACCCGTTAATGGCAATATTTGGCATGTTGATGGTATTGGTTGTCCGCGTTGGGGGTCGCGGAATATGTTGTCTTTAATTTCAAGGAGACCCTCCGTCAATTCTAATCGCCCTGCTCGCTGTTTTTTGGAGGCGATCCGTTGAGTAAGTGCGCTTCCCTAATCACTTTCTCAACGGTTTGCTCATGAGAGAGTCCTGTGGCATCGATTTTCAGATCCGCCGTGCCGGCATAAAGTGGGATGCGTGATTCCAAAAGGTTGAAGAAGGTGCTGCGCGGATTCTCCACTTCCAGAAGTGGGCGTTTGCGACTCCGAGATGCGCGTTCAAAGAGAGTCTCCGGTTCCGCATGAAGCCAGATCACGAGTCCAAGCTGATGAAAAAGATCACGGTTCAAGGGGTTAAGAATCGCTCCGCCACCCGTGGCCAGAACAATTTTTGAAGCGCCGGCCAGTGATTGGAGTTCCGCTGTCTCCCTTTTGCGAAATCCATCCTCCCCTTCTGCGGCAAAGATGTCGGAAATACTGTGTTCGGCACGGGCTGCAATCAATTCGTCGCTATCGAGGAACTTGTGCCCAAGTCGCAGGGCAATCCGCCTGCCAATGCTGCTTTTGCCGCATCCCATGAATCCGACGAGGATGATATTGGAGTTCATGGGATGGAGGGTAAAGCTGAATGCCATAAGCTAAAAGGTGAAAAGGGGCGTGGCTTGAGTCGGGAGATGGGTAACGCATGCCATCGTATTGGTTGTCTTGAACGGGGTGATCTGGATACGATGGCACGATGCCTGCCAAAAAAATGACAATGACCGCGGCGCCACTTATCGGTGTCGTGATGGGGAGCAAAAGCGATTGGGAGACAATGGGTCACGCAGTCACGATTCTACAAGATTTTGGAGTGCCCTGCGAATACCGTGTTCTTTCCGCTCACCGGATGCCGGATGCGATGGCCGCTTATGCCAAGGAGGCGGGGGGGAGGGGTTTGCGC
>Ga0194054_10000110_pt1 | contig 40707 bp, 37 predicted proteins | sample SepL2210m_MetaG_FD_163628 | JGI IMG/M metagenome (GOLD analysis project Ga0194054, IMG submission 163628) | Anoxic zone freshwater microbial communities from boreal shield lake in IISD Experimental Lakes Area, Ontario, Canada - Sep2016-L227-10m | ecosystem: Environmental > Aquatic > Freshwater... | reverse complement strand
TGTTTGTTTATTTAAGTTCTAAATTTCTTATTTATAATCCTGTCGCTCGTATGGATGCAACGCTGCTGCGTCGTTCATCAAGCCATTAATCTTACCCTGGGATCGATTACCCCGTAAAGGATATCCGCCAATATATTAATTAAAATAAGTATTACCGAAATAAATAATACAGCTCCCATAATCACGGGGAAGTCATATTTATCCAATGCGTTCACAATCACAAGTCCTATTCCCTTCCAGTCAAAAATATATTCTACAAACACGGCGCCTGCCAGGAGGGATGCCAGCCAGCCCGTTGCAGCGGTAACAACGGGATTAAGGGCATTTTTCAGGGCATGTTTAAAGATGATCCTTCGGGGGCTGAGCCCCTTTGCTTTTGCAGTGCGGATGTAGTCCTGCGATAACACTTCTAGCAGGGAGTTACGCGTTAGCTCCACGATAATGGCAAGCGGCCTGATGCCAAGAGTCAGTGCAGGGAGGATGAGGTTTTGCAGATCAAGGTATTCCCCCCTGCCAAGGTCATCTACCGAATAAAGGCTGCCCGCCATATTCAGATGTGTAATATGGGCCAGCACAAAAGCAAAAATCCATGCATTAAGAATAGCGGCAAAGAATGACGGGAGCGACATTCCCAGAACAGAAAACACGAGCGAAACACGGTCGATAAAAGAATTTTTGTTCAATGCGCAGATTATACCCAGGCCAATACCTGCCAAGAGTGCAAAAGCCATGGCGACCATGGCGAGAATAAACGTGTTGATAAAACTTTCCACTAACAATTCCGAAACATTCCTTCGGGTTTGGTAGCTTTGCCTGAGGCAGGGGTATTTAACCGCCACTATGTATTTTTTCGAAGCAAGGGAAAAAACAGGAATGCCGTATTTCTGTGTCTCGTAATTGAAGCTCCCACCCGGCTGGTTGACAGTATGGAATGAGAGCGGGCTGAGGTCATTGAGGTAAGCGGCAAACTGGATATACAGCGGTTTGTCGGTTCCCAGCTCTTTTTTCACCGCAGCGACCGAAGCGCTGTCGGCCCTTTGCCCAAGCATCATGCGGGCCGGGTCGCCGGGAAGGATATTGAACAGGAAAAAAATAACAACAACCACCCCTAACAGAACCAGGATCCCATAGCCAAGCCGCTGAAAAATAAATTTTATCATTTAAAATATTTCTCCCTGACCCGGTCCCATTCAGGAAAGTCCCTGAAAGCCCATTTATCGACCACAACGCCGTCTTTCAGGAGGATCAACCCGGGATTCGACCTGACCATGGTTTTAAGCACCACGTCGTCGGCATTATAGAATTCAAATGCAGTGCCGTGAGCCAGGCGGAATTTACGTACGTCGGCGGGCGTGGATGAGGTGATGCAAATAAACGATTTGCCTTCGGCCCTGACTTTTTTATAGAAGGGAAGTATCCTGAGGATCGCATCTGAATTTGTTTCAGGCAGGTTATATATCACCAGCAGGAACTGGTAATCGGGATTCTTCATAATGGAGGCTGTGACATCATTCCCCTGCATATCTTCAACCAGCAGGCTGGCTGCCCTTTCTGCATTGGGATCCTCCACTCTCTGGCTGTCGAACACCCATTGCGACATCCATACCGTATCGTTCCACGGATAATTGGAAGCCAGGTACTCCTGCTTCTCTCCGGTTTTTTTATTTTTATATGTCACGAAGAATTTAACAGGGAGGTTTTCAGTTTTACCCACCTTATTCCCCTTTCCCCAGGCCATGAAATCTCTGAGGGGAAGATGTCTGGCGCTGTATACCGACATCCATGCGAACGCGATTGCAAAGACCGAGAGCAGTAATACATCAAAGGCTGCAGGCAGGGCTGAACGGAATTTTTTTCGCCAGAGAAAAACAGGGACCACGAAGAGATTCAGTACCAGGTTCTTCAGGAAGGTCTGCATGTTCGTGAGTTTAATGGCATCACCAAAACAGCCGCAATCGGGTACCAGGTTCCATATTGCATCTATGAATGTGAGCACTGTAAAGTATGTCATTACGAGAAGAAGGAGCCAGGCTGTTTTTTTTATCCAAAGGTTCAGCAACAGGCTCACCCCTAGGGTAAATTCAAGCATGCACATAAAGATCGCAACAGGCAGGGCAAAATGGCCCGCCCAAGGGATGCCGAAAGCAATAAAATAATCTTCTATTCGGAATGCAGTGCCAAGGGGGTCAACCCCTTTTACAAAACCACTGAAAACGAATACCAGTCCGATAAGTATACGGAAGCTGTTTCTAAGAACTTTCATACTCTAATCTGATCAGGGCGAATATCGCATAATTAATAATATCGTAATAGTTTGCATCCAGGCCCTCTGAAATGAACGTCCTGCCCTTATTATCCTCAATCATTTTGATGCGCAGGAGTTTCATCAGGATGATGTCGTTAAGGGAACTGATCCTCATGTTTCTCCAGGCTTCTCCGTAATCATGATTTTTGTTTAACATCAGGTCGCGGGCCGCATAAATATACGTATTGTAAAAACGTTCAGCCTCGCCGGCATCCAGTTCGAGCCGGTCGCCCGTCCCAAGTTCGAGCTGGATCAGGGCCATCACCGAATAGTTGACGATTCCAATGTACTCCGGTTTCACTCCCTCATCGACCTTTTGAACCCCTTTATCGTCAATGCTTCGGATCCTCTGGGCTTTGATATAAATCTGGTCTGTGATGGATGTGGTTCTCAGGATGCGCCAGGCAGTACCGTAATCCTTCGTTTTTGCAAGAAAAATCTCACGGCAGGTGCTGATTATATGTTCAAATTCCCTTTCTGTATTCTGATTTAAACTCATATGTATACTGATGAGGTTTGCCAGCAGACCCTGAATCACTCCCAAATGCAAGGAGCGATCCTGATGCCTGCTGCAGTTTTAGACGGACTAAATTACAAAAAAAACGCTAACGGGAGTAAATAAAGCCGGGCAGGAATTATGAAAAGAAGCTAACAATGGTCGTGACAGGCATGATGGCGTGATGATCATGGTGAATTTCCATAACTTTGCAAAAAAGAATTCTTTGAGAGTTATAAACTGCAACGGCAAACTTCTTGACCTGGCGGTACCGGCCGTTATGGGCATCCTGAATATTACACCCGATTCATTTTTTGACGGTGGGAAGTACCTGTCGGCCGGCTCCCGGCTGAAGCAGGTTGAACGCATGCTGGATGAGGGAGCCCGGATAATCGACATAGGTGCAGTTTCAACCCGGCCCGGTGCGGCTGAGCCAGGCCATAAAGGAGAACTGGAGAGGCTGCTGCCTTCATTGAAAGCCATCAGGCAAAATTTCCCTTCTGTTATCCTGTCGGTAGATACTTACAGGCCGCTGATTGCCAGGGCTGCCGTTGAAGAGGGCGCCGATATGATCAACGATATTTACGGGGGAAGGTTTGAACCCGGGATGATGGAGGAAATAGCATCCCTGAAAGTTCCCTATATAATCATGCACATGAAAGGAGACCCTCTGAATATGCAGGAAGATCCGTCCTATTCAGATGTTGTGGCCGAGGTATGCTATTTCTTCGAAAAACAAATCGCAGAAGCCAGGCTGAAAGGGGTAAAAGGGATCATCCTTGATCCCGGGTTCGGGTTTGGCAAGTCAGTTGAACACAATTACCGGCTCCTCTCGGGCCTTGAGAGGCTCATCTCACTTGAAATGCCTGTTATGGTTGGGCTGTCCCGAAAATCGATGATCTATAAGGTGCTTGCCGGTAGCCCCGAAGATGCCCTTAACGGCACAACGGTGCTCCAGTCCATCGCCCTTATGAAAGGAGCCTGCATACTCAGGTCGCATGATGTTAAAGAAGCGGTGGAAGCAGTTAAACTGCTTGAAACCCTGAAAAAATATTCCAACGAACAGTAAAACCAAAGCATGATGTTCCAGCTCTTATCAATAAACGGATTGTTCAATTTCAGGATTGTCGACCTGGTCGATATAGTTCTTTTCGCCATCCTGTTATACGAGGTATACAATCTTGTGAAAGGGACAGCTGCGATCAGGATCTTCATCGGCATTATTGCGGTTTATCTCATATGGAAAGTTGTCAAAGCTTTTCAGATGCAGCTATTGAGTGAGATCTTCGGACAGTTCATCAGTGTGGGCGTAATTGCGCTGGTTGTGGTGTTCCAGCCGGAGATCAGGCAATTCCTGCTCATGCTTGGGAACACGAGGATAATCCATAACCGCAGCCGCAGGTTCCTGTTCTGGAAAATCAAGTTAAACGACCCGTTTGTGGCCAGTATTGACGCGATAGTCATGGCCTGCCAGAAAATGGCCGAGAACAAGACCGGTTCCCTGATCGTCATTGCCAGGGAAAGCCAGCTCAGTCCCTTCGTTGAGACAGGACAGATAGTCGATTCCAGGATATCGGAGATCATGCTTGAATCGATCTTCTTCAGGAACGGGCCGCTTCACGACGGGGCTGTTGTGATCGCCGGTGACACTATCAAGGCGGCCCGCTGCATTCTCCCGGTCTCAAAACAAAGCTCTATCCCCTCATGGTATGGTTTGAGGCACAGGGCTGCCATTGGCCTTACCGAAAAATCGGATGCCATTGCAATTGTCACCTCCGAGGAGAGGGGAACTATCTCATACAGTATAGATGGGAAAATGGCAGAGAGGGTAAGTGCTGCTGAATTATCTGATTTCCTTGTAAAGACCTTTATAAAATAACCTTATCTCCTTTTTCTTCCTGCTTTTTTAAGGGAATCAGCTGCCCTGGCGCTGTCGGCCAGTTTCCTCTGTTCAAACTCCCTGACCATCTGGTCGGGAGTCTTGCCCAGGTTGTTCAGGGCATTCTGGGCGTCATCGGCAAAATCATTCCTGGGATATTTTTCGATGAAGAGTATATATAATTCCTGGGCCTTATCGAGGTTCTTCATCAGATTTTCATAGACGTAAGCTGTAAAGAAAAGGCAGATAGCCGCCCTGGGGTCATTGGGATATGCGAAACGGTATTTGTCGAACATTTCTATCGCGGCTTTACCATTTCCAGAGTTCATATAAAGGCTGCCGGCTTTGAAAATAAATTTCTGAGTCATTGAATCGGCCGGGAAATCTTTTATAAAATACGAATACAATGCAAGGAGACTGTCGGTGGCCTCTTTGTCCATTGAGGTAGCCTTGGGTGAAAACAGCCTTGATTCGGCTGCATTTATCCTGCCTATTTCTTTTGAGCGGGAAGGGCCGCAGGAGATCATTGTTATAAGCAGCAGCGGCAATAGGAGTATGTTTGCTTTCATGGGATAATTATTTTTTTCGTTTCTTGAGCTGAGGGAAGAGCATTTTGTATGACGTATCTACGTTGCCCCTGGAAATATCGTTAAGTTTTCTGTTTAACAAAACCCTTTTCAGGGAGTTTATCCGGTCGACCATCAGGATGCCTTCAATATGGTCGTATTCATGTTGTATTACCCTGGCTATGATACCCTCGAACCTCTGGTCGTAAGGTTTAAAATCCTCATCAACCCATTTCATCCAGATCGCAGGTTTCCTAAGGATATCTTCCCTCATTCCGGGAAAACTCAGGCAGCCTTCATTGAAAGTCCATTCTTCACCTTCTTCCCTGTATATTTCAGCATTTATGAAGAGTTTTTTAAAGCCGGCAACTTCGGGGTGGTCTTTGACAAACGGAGAAGCGTCAATAGCAAACAGGCGGATGGACCGGTTTACCTGGGGTGCAGCCAGCCCGACCCCATCGGCCTGGTACATGGTTTCCCAGAAGTCGGTGATAAATTGATCAAGGTCGGGATAATCGGGGCCTATTTCCTGGGCTTTTTTCTTCAACACAGGATGCCCGTATGCGACAACAGGTAGTATCATGAATGTTTTAATTCTTTTTTATTGCTTTCTGATTCCATGAATGACTGGAGGATGATCGTCGCACTTACAGAGTCGACAAGGCTTTTGTCGCGACGCGCCATCTTCTTCAGCCCCGATTCGAGTATGACCCTTCCGGCAATAAGAGAAGTAAAGCGTTCATCCATTCTTTCAACCCTTATACCAGGGAATGCCCTTGCAAGTTGTTTTACAAAAGGTTCTATAAACCTTGACGATTCAGAAGGGGAATTATCCATTCGTTTTGGCTCCCCCACCACAAAACACTCAACGGGATTAGCCGAAATATAATTTTTCAGGTACTCCAGGAGTTTCATTGTTGGTAAAGTGCCCAGGGCCGTAGCTATGATCTTAAGCTCGTCAGTAACTGCGAGCCCGCTGCGTTTTTGGCCATAATCGATTGCGAGAATCCTTCCCATGTCTGTCTCCGTTGCAAAGGTACAAATTATTTATTTTGTACATTTGAACCCAAATATTGCCTTAACATGTACGATCAGCTCCGTTCTTTAATCGAACTAGCCTGGGAGAAACGGGAACTCCTCAGCAGGCCCGAAACCCAGAAAGCGATACGTGAGGTGATCCGCCTCCTTGACAAGGGAGCGGTACGCATAGCAGAGCCCCTGATTGAAGGCTGGATCATCAACGAATGGGTCAAGAAAGCGGTGATCCTGTATTTCCCCATACAAAAGATGTCGGTTACCGAGGCCGGGCCGCTTGAATTCTATGACAAGATCCCCCTTAAAAAAGGATACAAGTCCCTGGGCATAAGGGTAGTTCCCCATGCCGTTGCGCGGTTTGGCTCTTTTATTTCAGAAGGTGTGGTTCTCATGCCTTCCTATATAAATATTGGCGCATACATTGACCATGGCAGCATGGTTGATACCTGGGCCACGGTAGGGTCTTGCGCACAAGTCGGTAAGAACGTCCATCTGAGCGGCGGGGTCGGACTGGGAGGGGTCCTTGAGCCTGTCCAGGCCGCACCGGTGATCATAGAGGACGGTTGTTTCATAGGGTCCAGGTGCATTATTGTTGAAGGAGTGCGGATTGGGAAAGAAGCCGTTCTAGGGGCCAATGTGGTACTCACCTCATCAACCCGTATCATCGATGTATCGGGGAGCAAGCCCGTCGAACACAAGGGTATGGTGCCCCCAAGGTCGGTAGTCATCCCGGGGAGTTTCGAAAAAACTTTTCCGGCAGGTAAATTCCAGGTTAGCTGTGCTCTCATCATAGGGAAACGCAAAGCTTCGACTGACCTAAAAACCTCCCTGAACCAGGCCTTGAGGGATTTTAATGTAAGTGCGTGAGCAAGAGTGAACGGTGAACAGTGAACAGTAATAAGTGACTAGTCACCAGTAACCATTCACCAGTCACTAAACAAGAAAAGGGGAGTAAATTGAAAATACTGGTTATCCAAACTGCCTCCATAGGTGATGTGATCCTTGCAACCCCGGTAAACGAAGGTTTACATCACGCATACCCATCCGCAGAAATAGATTTAATGGTAAAAAAGGGGATGGAGGGTTTATTTAAGGGTCATCCTTATATCCGCCGTCTCATTTTATGGGACAAGTCAGAAAAATACAAGGATTTCCTGAGGATACTGATGGATGTAAGGAAATCAAGATATGACCTTGTTGTTAACATGCAGAGGTTTGCCCTTACCGGTTTGCTTACGGCATTTTCAGGGGCATCGGACACCATTGGTTTCAGTAAAAATCCATTTTCATTTCTTTTTTCAAAACGGGTCCCGCATCTCATAGGGAAAGGAGTACACGAAGTCGAGCGGAATATCTCCCTCATCAGGTCTGTGACACCTGCGGGGCAAAGGGCCCTGGGGTTCGGAAGCGTACCCAGGCCGAAACTTTACCCCTCCCCTTCCGATGAGGCAAGGGTTTTGCCTTATAAAACCAGGCCTTATGTGACCATTTCACCGGCTTCGTTGTGGTATACGAAGCAATACCCGGCCGAGAAATGGGTGGAACTGATCCGAACACTGCAACCAGGGCTCCAGGTTTACCTCCTTGGATCAGTTTCGGATATCACGCTTTGTGAAGAGATCAGGGATTCATCAGCTAATGAGGCAATACAGGTCCTTGCCGGCAATCTCAGCCTGCTTGAATCGGCAGCGCTGATGAAAGAGGCCCTGTTAAATTTTACCAACGACTCGGCGCCCATGCACCTTGCATCGGCTGTAAATGCTGCTGTTGCCGTAGTCTATTGCAGCACCATCCCCGAATTTGGTTTCGGGCCTCTTTCTGAACGAAATTGGATCATCCAGACCAGGGAGGAGCTTAAGTGCCGTCCATGCGGACTGCATGGAAGAAAAGAATGCCCGCTTCAGCATTTTAAGTGCGCAAACGGCATCAGTCCCGGCCAGTTTCCATCAAGGCTTTAATTTGATCCGAAATTATAGGTAATTTTGTTCCCCGTTAACATCATGTAAATTGCACGACGAAGCGTTTAAACAGGAATTGATGTCTTGCCTGGGAACTTTGAACTCAGGAGGGTCCATACTATATCCCACCGACACCATCTGGGGCATCGGCTGCGATGCAACAAGGGAAGATGCTGTGCGTAAAATATACAGGATCAAAAAACGCATGAGTAGCAAAAGCCTGATCCTCCTTCTCGACAGTCCGAATAAACTTTCTCTTTACGTTGAATCTGTCCCGTTGATCACCTGGGACCTGTTAAAGAACGTCACTTCCCCTCTTACCATTATTTACCCCAGGGGCAGGAACCTGGCCCCGAATGTACTTGCCGAAGACGGCTCCGTGGCAATACGAATTGCCGATCATGAATTTTGCAGGGAGATGATCAGGCAATTCGGGAAGCCCATTGTTTCCACTTCTGCGAATTTATCAGGGTCATCAAATCCCCTGAATTTTGCCGATATCAACCCGCTTATACTCGGGCAGGTTGATTACACTGTGGGCCTGTATCATGACAGCATTTCATCCCTGAAGCCTTCCCGCATAATCAAGCTATACGAAAACGGGGAATTCAGCGTTATTAGACAATAATTTCCCGGAGCCTGATGAAGTATTTTTACATTAGTTTTTTATTGTTACTGCTGATATCGCAGGGGACTTATGCCCTGCCCGACAATGCAAAAAAAAATACTATTTCGGGCAAGGTCACCGATAAAAGCGATGGGGAATCGCTGGTTGGTGCAACTGTATTTGTCAAAGAATTGAAAACGGGAACCACCACCGACCAGTACGGAAGGTTTTCGCTTACTTTGCCTGAAGGGACCTACAACTTTGTCTTTTCATTCATTGGGTATACCCCTGCCACCCTGGAGATCCCTCTTGATAAGGACATCAGCCTGAAAATGGAACTTGCCACGGAACAGAAAGAACTGCAGGAAGTGGTTGTGAGGAGCGACAGGAACGACCAGAACGTGGTCAAGCCCCAGATGAGCGTATTCAAGATGGATATTCACACAATCCAGAAGATCCCGGCCCTTATGGGTGAAGTGGATGTGATCAAGGCTATCCAGCTGCTCCCCGGGGTCCAGAGCGTCAGTGAAGGATCCAGTGGGTACAGCGTCAGGGGGGGGGCGCCTGACCAGAACCTCATCCTGCTTGATGAAGCCACGGTATACAATGCATCCCATCTCATGGGGTTTTTCTCGGTGTTCAATAATGATGCGGTCAAGGATGTCAAATTATACAAGGGTGATATACCCGCGAATTACGGAGGCAGGCTTGCATCAGTTCTGGATGTCAGGATGGACGAAGGAAACTCAAAAGGATATGAGGTCAACGGGGGTATTGGTATCATTTCCAGCAGGATTACCATAGAGGGCCCGATAAAAAAAGAAAGGTGTTCATTTATTGTTTCCGGGAGACGTACTTATGCCGATCTTTTTCTTCCGCTTTCGTCCAATAAAGCACTTCAGAATAACCATCTGTATTTTTACGACCTGAATGCCAAGATAAATTATGTTATAAACGAAAACAATACCGTCTATTTATCGGGTTACTTCGGGAGGGATGTTTTCAGCAACCAGTTCTCAAAAATGAGGTGGGGCAATGGTACCGGTACATTCCGCTGGAACCACGTATTTTCAAAAAAACTATTTTTCAACCTGACCAGCCTCTATAGCGACTACCGTTATCTGCTCGGGACCCCTGATGGGAATTCAAACTCTTTCGAGTGGAATGCCAACCTCAGGGACCTGGGAATAAAAGGCGATTTTTCATGGTATATCAATCCGAAAAACACCCTTCGTTTCGGGGGCGCTGTGACCTACCATATGATAAATCCGGGGACGGCAACCGGTATCGGGAGCGAAACGGTATTCAGCAGCATCCAGGTTCCGAAGAATTATTCCATTGAATCGGGCCTTTATGCCACGAATGAACAAAAGATAGGACCCCATCTTGTTGCAACCTACGGGCTCAGGCTTTCACTGTTCCAGAATATCGGACCGGGAACCGTTTTTCATTACACAACCAACCATGTCGCTATTGATTCCACGGTATACAAAGCCGGGATTGTTTACAACACTTATGGGGGCATAGAGCCCAGGCTGGGATTGATGTATGACTTCAACGGGAAATCTTCGGTAAAAGCAAGCTATGCTCGTACTTACCAGTATCTCCAGCTTGCCCAGAATTCATCGGCAGGCACCCCGCTTGACATTTGGTTCCCTGCCAGCCCGAATATAAAACCCCAGGTCGGCGACCAGGTAGCCCTTGGTTATTTCAGGAATTTCCGCCATAATACTATAGAGACATCCGTAGAAGTATACTATAAGTGGATGCAGAATGTTATAGATTTTAAGAACTTCGCACAACTGCTGCTCGTCGACACGCTTGAAGGCCAGGTAAGAACCGGCAGAGGATATTCATATGGCATTGAATTTCTCGTAAGGCTTAACGAAAAGATAGTCAGCGGATGGGTCAGCTATACTTACTCCCGGTCATTCCGCATGATCCCTGAAATTCAGGATAACCCTTATCCTGCCCCCTACGACAAGCCCAATAATATCAGTGTGGTGTTGAATTTCCAGGTATCGAAACGCTGGAGCATCAGCGCCAACTGGGTTTATGCAACCGGGGCGCCGGTGACTTTCCCAACCGGAAGGGCTACCATCGCAGGCAAGGTTATCCCCATATATTCCGAACGCAATGCATACCGCTACCAGGATTACCACCGTCTTGACCTGTCGGTAACCTTTTCGTCGAAGCAAAAGCCCAACCGGAGGTTTTCATGGGACCTGAATTTCTCGGTTTACAATGCATATAACCGCCACAACACCTGGTCCATCAATTTCGTACAGGACAACGTCGATCCGAATGTCACCTACGCCGAGAAGATTTACCTTTTCGGGGTCATCCCTTCAGTAACATTTAATTTTCACTTCAAACATGAATAAGCTCCTCTTAAGCCTGCTCATCCTTTTATTGATCGCCGGATGTACCGAGAGGATCAATGTGAACCTCGATAATTCCTATATCAGGCTGGTGGTTGACGGCGGCATTACGAACGACAGTATGCAGCAGAGCGTCAGCCTCAGCAAATCGGCAAGCTATTTTTACAACCAGCCGCCTCCTATGATAAGCCATGCAATGGTTACTGTAAGCGATGGCTCATTCCTCGATACACTTGTGGAAGAACTGCCCGACAATCCGGGAATTTACACCCTGCCAAAAAATTTCAGGGGCGTGATTGGTAAAACATACGGCCTGGATATCAAACTACCCGAAGTCATAGGTAACAGTGCCGAATACTCTTCTGCATGCAAGATCATGAAAGTTGCCCGGCTTGATTCCATCAAGGCCGAGTTTAATCCTGACCTTGGGAAGAACGGGCACTGGCTGGTCAAGATATATGCACAGGAACCCGGCGATGAAATAAACTTTTACCTGCTTAAATATTACCGTAACGGAGTGCTGATGACTGACTCTATCCAGAAATGGTCAACCTCCGATGACAAGTATTTCAACGGAAGCTATATCAAGGGGCTTACAGCCTTTTACATCAACAACGGCCATCCATGGGAAACCCTTCATCCGGGCGACACCCTGATCGTTCAGATGAGCGGCATCACCAGGGAATACTATGATTTCATCCAGGAGGTACAGCAGGCCGGTTACCAGATCCCATTTTTCTCGGGACCTCCCGCCAACGTGGAAGGCAACATCAGCGGCGGCGGGGTGGGATTTTTCACGGCTTACTCCAATTCTTTCGCCAAACTCATTATCCCGGCAAAGTAATTGTTAAGGGATAGCCTGTAAGATTATCTTTTCTGTTCAAGTAATTTGTATTTTCGTATGATAAATAAACTGAATTCATTTATCATGGACTCATCACTTTTTGCAATATCCCCTGTTGACGGAAGATACAGGAAAATAACCGAAAAACTGGCGTCATATTTTTCAGAGGCGGCCATAATCCAGTACCGTGTCATCGTCGAGATCGAATACTTTATTGCCCTCTGCAAACTTCCTTTGCCGGAGCTGAAAAGCATTGACAGGAAAGCCTTTCCCAAACTGAGACGCATCGGCGCCCGGTTCAGCAATACCGACGTTGTCCGTGTCAAGGACATTGAAAGGGAGACCAACCACGATGTGAAAGCTATAGAGTATTTTCTTAAAGAGAAATTCAGGGAGCTGGGGTTGTCGGAATATTCTGAATTCGTCCACTTCGGGCTTACTTCCCAGGATGTGAACAACACGGCCTTCCCCATGGCCACCAGGGATGCATTTGTTGAAGTTTACCTGCCATTGCTGGAAGAGGTTTTTAATATACTTTACGCCCGTTCCCAGGAGTGGAAGGACGTGGCGATGATGGCCCATACTCATGGGCAACCGGCCTCTCCCACCACTGTAGGCAAAGAACTTTTTGTTTTTACCGAAAGGCTCGGGGTGCAGATTGCCATGCTGGGGTCGCTCAGGTTTGAAGGTAAATTTGGAGGGGCAACCGGGAATTTTAACGCCCATCATGTTGCCTACCCCGATATAGACTGGAACGGTTTTGCCGATGATTTCCTGGAAAAGTCTTTTGGCCTCAGTAGGCAGAAAACAACAACCCAGATCGAACATTACGATAACCTGGCTGCTCTTTTCGACAACCTGAAACGGATCAATACCATACTTATAGACCTTGACCGGGATGTATGGGCTTATATTTCCATGGAATATTTCAGGCAGAAAGTCAAGAAGGGTGAAACCGGTTCATCCACCATGCCGCATAAAGTAAATCCCATAGATTTCGAAAACTCCGAAGGGAACCTGGGCATTGCCAATACATTATATGAATACCTGTCGGCCAAGCTTCCCATAAGCCGTCTGCAGAGGGACCTTACCGATTCCACCGTGATCAGGAATATCGGCATGCCTTTTGCACACTCGGTCATCGGGTTTAAATCCCTGCTGAAAGGGCTCGACAAGTTGATACTTAACGAAACCAAACTGCAGATTGACCTCAATAACAACTGGGCCGTGGTTTCCGAGGCAATACAGACCATACTCAGGCGCGAAAAATATCCCAATCCTTACGAAGCTCTTAAAGACCTTACCAGGGGAAACCGGCAGGTGACCCAGGCCGTGCTTCATGAATTTATCGACGACCTTTCTGTAAGCAAAAAGGTAAAAAACGAACTGAAAAAGATCAGCCCGGGGAACTATACCGGGATTATATCTTTCTGAGATGAAGGTCAGCGGATTCACCTTTGTAAGGAATGCCATCAAGTTCGACTACCCCGTTGCAGAGGCAATCCGTTCCATTCTGCCCGTTTGTGACGAATTTATTGTGGCAGCAGGCAATTCGGATGATGCAACCAGGGAACTTATCGCTTCCATTGAGCCGTCAAAGATCCGCATCATCGACAGCGTTTGGGACGACAATCTCAGGGAGGGCGGCAGCGTACTTGCAATAGAGACGAATAAAGCGCTGGATGCCGTTTCTGACGATACCGACTGGGCTTTTTATATTCAGGCGGATGAAGTGGTCCATGAAAACTTCCTGCCAGCGATACGGGACGGGATGGAAAGATGGAAAGATGATGCCAGGGTTGAAGGCCTTCTCTTTAACTACCTGCATTTTTTCGGATCGTATGATTATGTAGCTGCTTCCCGTGACTGGTACCGCCGCGAGGTGAGGATCATCAGGAAACGTCAGGGAATAAGGTCATACAGGGATGCCCAGGGGTTCCGCAACCAGGGCCGCAAGCTGAATGTAAAACTTCTGGATGCCTGGGTTTACCATTATGGCTGGGTAAAACCACCGGGCTCACAGCAGGCCAAGCAGGAATCCTTCCACAAACACTGGCATGACGATGAATGGGTCCAAAACAACATCCCGCCGGCAGGTGAATTCGATTATAACATCATCAGCGGCCTGAAGAAATTCGAAGGGAGCCATCCGCAAGTAATCAAAAAAAGGATTTCATCCTTAAACTGGGAGTTCAGGCCCGATCCTGGCAAAAACAAGCTGCCGCCCGTTCAGAAGGTATTGCAAACAATCGAAGACCTCGTTGACTGGCGCATAGGGGAATACAAAAACTACAGGATAATTTAAGCTGGCTTTTCGTATATTTGCACAAAATAATACTTTATGGATCTCACTAAGATTGTATCTATCTCAGGCAAAAGCGGTTTGTTTAAAGTCGTTTCCCAGGGCAAGAATGCGGTGATCGTTGAGTCTCTTTCCGACCAGAAACGGATACCTGCTTTCGGCCATGAGAAAATGAGCTCCCTGGAGGAGATCAGCGTTTTCACAACAGGCGAGGATCGTCAATTGAAAGAGGTGTTCAAGGCGTTTAATGAGAAACTGGAAGGTAAGGCAGGCATCGACCCGAAAGCAGATAATGCAGCCCTGCTTAAATTCTTCAAGGAGATGGTTCCCGATTTTGACGAGGAAAGGGTTTATGTGTCGGACATCCGCAAGATGGTGAGCTGGTACAATACCCTGCAGGCCCAGAACCTGCTTGATTTCACGGAGCCTGAAGAAGAAAAAGCAGGGGAAGCAAATACTGAACCGGCCGAAGTGAAAGCTGAGGAAGTTTCTGAGGTGAAAACAGAGGAAACTGCAACAGCGGCAAAACCTGAAAAAAAAGCACCAAAGAAAAGAAAGACCGAATAATTTTGTAATATTGGATATTGAAAAACAATTTCTATGAAAGCCATATTTAGAAGCAGTTTGCTGGTGCTAGCAGTAATAGTTTTCAGCCTTACGGCCACAGCCGGGAAAAAACTCGTCCGCTTCACGGTTTCCGAACCCGATGCAAAGATCTTTGTCGACGGAAAACTTATGGGATCAGGCCAGCTTGAAATTACTATTCCTTCATATGCCTGTGTAAACGTCAAAGTTGAAAAAATGGGTTATCTCATCGGCCTTATAGAATTTTGCAATAAGCCCGATTACAGCGCCCCTCCCAAAACATATTTTTACCAGATGGAGAAAGATGATGCTTATGATGCATCAGAGGCCACCGACGTCGCCAATGTCGACATCGAGATCAAAACAACAAAAAAAGAAGATGATGCATGGAAACTCCTGAGCCAGATCATCACCACCTACTTCGATGTGATTGAAGTCACCGATAAAAACACCGGGTACCTGCGTACGGCATGGGTAGTTCAAACATTCAAGCAGAAGACCATACGTACAAGGATCATTGTCAAGCTGGCCTCCACCGATCCCCTGGCCTATAAGATCAAACTGGTTAGCGAAGTTGCCGATGCAAGCCGGGTTAGCGTAAAGAGCGATGAACTTTTCAAGGAATGGGACCGCATACTGAGGAAATTCAGGGAGGTCATTCGCGAGGCACAGACCAGGCTCGGCAATTAAATGCCCATTACTCCGGCCAATGAAAAAGTTTGCACATGATTTTCAAGTTGTAGGCAACAGCCGGCTCAATACACGACATTTTGTTTTAGAACTCAAGGCTCCTTTTCCATTGCCCGTGATACTACCGGGGCAATTTGTACAGGTGCTTGTTCATAATTCCCCTTCAACTTTTCTCAGGCGGCCATTCTCAATCCACTTCGTTGATTACGCCAGGAACACACTGAAGCTGCTTGTCCAGGTCAAGGGCGAAGGAACCAGGCATATGGGGATGCTTGCTCCCGGTGATACGCTCAATCTTGTATACCCCCTGGGAAATTCATTTTCGGTTCCTGCCAGTCATAAGGTATTGCTTGTAGGCGGCGGGGCGGGTGTTGCACCCCTGATGTTTATGGGCGACTTTCTTAATCAGAAAAGCATAAGGCCTGATTTTCTGGTAGGATTCAGGTCGGCGGATGAGGTATCCCAGGTCGAAGAATATTCAAAGTACGGCAAGGTTTATCTCAGCACCGATGACGGGAGCATGGGAGAAAAAGGCTTCGTTACCCAAAATCCGGTTTTCAACCAGTCTCCCCTGCCCTACGATCGCATTTACTGCTGCGGACCCGATGCCATGATGCATGCCGTTGCAAATATCGCCGCTGAGAAAGGAGTTGCCTGCGAAGTATCTCTCGAGAATTACATGGCATGCGGTTACGGGGTTTGCCTCTGCTGCATAACACAGACTGATAAAGGGAATGAAAGGGTTTGCATAGAAGGACCGGTTTTCGATGCAGCAAGATTAAAATGGCAATCCAATGGCTGACCTGAATATAAACATAGCAGGCATGCAGTTCAAGAACCCGGTGACGACCGCCAGCGGCTGTTTCGGGTACGGGGAGGAGTTCAGGGACTTTTACGACCTGGGATTGCTCGGCGGCATTTTCGTCAAGGCCGTTACAGGCTCCAACCGCGACGGCAACAAATACCCCAGGATGGCCGAGACCCCTTCGGGCATGCTCAATTCGGTTGGACTTCAGAACAAAGGCGTTGATCATTTCTGTGAGTTCATGTATCCCAGGCTAAGGAATTTCAACACTCAAATAATTGTCAATGTTTCCGGCTCAACCATTGAAGAATATGTAAAGGTTGCCGAAAGGATCAATGAACTTGAAGGCATCCCGGCAATAGAACTGAATATTTCCTGCCCCAATGTAAAAGAAGGAGGCATGGCATTCGGCGTCGTCCCCTCCACTGCAACCGAAGTCACAAGGGCCGTGCGCGATGTTTATAAAAAAGTGCTGATGGTGAAACTTTCCCCCAATGTCACCAGCATCACTGAGATGGCCAAAGCCGTGGTTGACGGGGGCGCCGATGTTCTTACCCTGATCAACACCCTGCTTGGTATGGCTATCAATGCAGAAACTCAAAGACCGGTGATCTCAACCGTTACCGGCGGATTATCAGGCCCGGCAATTAAACCTGTTGCCCTCAGGATGGTATGGCAGGTTTTCAAAGCTGTGGACGTCCCCATAGTGGGATTAGGCGGGATCATGAATGCAACAGATGCAATCGAATTCATGCTGGCCGGGGCATCGGTGATCCAGGTTGGGACCGCAAACTTCATAGACCCCATGGCCGCCCCTAAAATCGTGGAGGGCATCAACGAATACCTCGACCGGCACAACATAGCTTCCGCCAGGGAAATCATAGGCGCACTGAAGGTCTGCTAAAAAATATTCACTTCCTTCTCAAGCCCGATCCCGAATTTTTTCAGTACTGATTTAATGATCTTTTCGGCCAGGGCGAGCATCTCCCGGCCGCTGGCATTTCCATAGTTCACCAGCACCAAGGGCTGGTTCTCATGCACCCCTGCGTCTCCGTATCGCTTGCCTTTAAAGCCGCATTGTTCGATAAGCCAGGCCCCGGGGATCTTGACCTCCTCCCCGCTCCTGAAGGAAGGCATAGCGGGAAACTCCCTGGTCAAACGGGCATGCTCATCGGCAGAAACAACAGGATTCATAAAGAAACTGCCGGCGTTTCCGAGAACTGATGGATCGGGCAGTTTGCCGCTGCGGATCTTAATGATTATATCTCTGACTGCGGATATCGTTACGTCTTTGACCCCGGCCTTGTCTAGTTCCCTGCGGATGTCACCGTAATCAAGCTTCAGAACAGGCTGTTTATCAAGTTTAAGGCAAAGGCTGGTGATCACAAAACGGCCTTTCCCCTGGTTTTTAAAGATGCTGCTGCGGTATCCGAATTCACAGTCGGCCGGCCTGAAAGCCCTGTAATGCTGTGCGACAACATCGGCTACCTCCACCGAATACAGTACATCTTTTAGCTCGACACCATAGGCCCCTATGTTCTGAACTGGGCTGGTACCGGCATTTCCGGGGATAAGGGAAAGGTTCTCTATACCACCCCAGCCATTGTCCACAGCATATTTCACCACATCGTCCCAGGCCTCACCGGCAGCAATTTTTAGATAAACATGCTTTTCGTCCTCCATAAGTTTCACTATGCCTTTGCTCCGGATGCAGGCCACGCTGCCTTCGAAATTTTTTGTAAAAAGCACGTTGCTACCGCCTCCGAGGACGAGGAACGGCATACGTTCTTCGGTAAGGGCGCTGAAAAAAGCAGCAATGTCATTATCGGAATGAAGCTCGGCGAAATACCTTGCCTTGACGTCAATTCCAAAGGTGTTGTATGGTTTCAGGGAGATGTTCTCAAGTACTTGCATACATCAAAAGTAAAAAAATTAACTTTGCTATGTAAACCCGCGATCAACAACATCATGCAGAAAGCCATTGTTTCGGTTACCAACGACCTGACTACCGACCAGAGGGTACACCGCACTTGCGTGGCGCTCGGGAAAGCCGGCTTCGAGGTGCTGCTGGTTGGAAGACTGAGGAAGAGCAGCTTACCGCTTGCCCCCCGCCCCTATGGCATGCACCGGATGAAACTGAGTTTCGACAAAGGCCCCTGGTTTTACGCCAACTATAATCTGCGTTTGTTTTTCTTCCTTATGGGGCATCATACCGACCTCATTGTTTCCAATGACCTCGATACATTGGCAGGATGCTATACTGCTGCAAGATGGAAAAGGCTCTTCGGGGGGAAAGCCAGCTTGCTGCACGATTGCCATGAATATTTCAGGGGTGTGCCCGAACTGGTAGGGCGTAAACTCACGACCCGTATCTGGAAAACCATTGAGGATTATATATTCCCAAAACTTAAGGCAGTTATAGCGGTGAACCAGAGTATCGCGAGGCTCTACGAACAGGAATACAGCCTGCCGGTCACTGTGATCAGGAACGTCCCTTTCAGGCGTGAAGCCATGAATGCTGCAGACAAGTCGAAGTTCGGCATTGAACCCGGTGATAAAGTGATCCTTTACCAGGGTTCCGTGAATGTCGACCGCGGGCTGGAGGAAGCCATCCAGGCGATGAAATTCCTGAGGACCGATGCAAAGCTTGTCATCGCCGGCACCGGCGATGTGTTTGAACAGATCAAACAGTTTGCCGCCGAACAAAATGTGAAAGGGAAAATCATATTCCTTGGGCAGCTGCCTTTCCAGGAGCTCCATCCCATTACCCTGATGGCCGATTTAGGACTTTCGATCGAGAAAGATGTCAGCCTTAACTACCACTACGCCCTGCCGAATAAATTCATGGATTATATCCAGGCCGGGGTGCCTGTGCTCATATCGCCTTTCCCCGAGATGAAAGCCGTTGTTGACAGGTATTTCATCGGGGAAACAATAGAAAACCACGATCCCCGCTACCTGGCCGGCCGTTTCGATGCCATGCTGATGAATACCGAAAGGCTTGAACTTTACAGGCAGAACCTCAGGAGGGCGGCCGATGACCTTTGCTGGGAAAATGAAGAGAAAACGCTGATGGGTGTTTTGGAAAACCTGAAAGCAAACTGATGGAACAACACCTTCATATCGTGTCATTCGACATTCCCTACCCTCCCGATTACGGGGGTGTGATCGATGTATATTACAAGATCAAAACCCTTAGCGAGGCCGGGGTGAAGATACACCTTCACTGTTTTGAATATAACCGCAAGCCTGAAAAGAAACTTGAAGACCTATGCGCCAGCGTTAACTATTACCCAAGGCAAAACGGGCTGAAAACACATCTGAGCTTCAAGCCCTATATCGTCGGGAGCAGGGTGTCGGCTGAACTCGAGAAGAACCTGTTAAAAGACAAGTATCCCATATTATTTGAGGGGCTCCACACCTGCCATTTCCTTAAAGATAAAAAGTTCTCGAAACGAATAAAAATATACCGCGAAAGCAATATCGAGCATCAGTATTATTTCCACCTCTACAAGGCCGAAAAGGCCCTTGAGAAGAAACTGTTTTTCCTGGTCGAAAGCCTCCGGCTGAGGAATTTCCAGAAATATCTTAAGCATGCCGACTTCATGCTTGTAGTTTCAGAAGAGGACAGGAAGTACCTGAAGAAGGTATTTCCATCGAAGCATATTTTCTATATGCCCAGTTTTCATAAGGAAGACGGGATTTTTATGAAGGATGGCAGGGGAAGCTTTGCCCTGTATCATGGCAAACTCAGCGTACCCGAGAACGAACAGGCCGCCAGGTACCTGATTACCGAGGTATGGGATCCATCCATGCCCGAGCTGGTGGTAGCCGGGCAGAACCCTTCGCCTTCGCTCAGCATGCTGGCGAAAGGGAGAGCGAACATCCGCATACTGCCAAACCCATCAGAAGAAAAGATGTTTGAACTGATCAGGGAGGCCCAAATGCATATCATGGTCACGTTCCAGCCCACAGGGCTTAAGCTGAAACTTCTGAATGCCCTGTATAACGGCAGGTTCTGTATCGTAAACTCCCAGATGGTGGCAGGCACCAACCTTTCCCCTCTGTGTATGATAGCCAACAGCCCCGGAGAGATAAGGGAAAAGGCCATGAGCTGCTTTGACGAAGAATTCACGGAAGAGATGATACAGGCCCGGCTCATGCACCTTGAAGCTAACTATTCGAATAAAAAAAATTGCAAAGAATTATTGAATTTATTAACTTTACATCATGAAAAAAATATTAGTCCCCGTTGATTTTTCTCAGCATACCGACATCACATGCCAGTATGCCATTGAGCTTGCTTCCACCTATGGAGCCGAACTGAAACTGTTCCATACCTATTTTGACCAGATCATCCTCACCGATACCAGTTTCCCCGATACCCTCGACATGACTACCCTGTATAACGAACAGCTGATGAGGGAGATCTTCAAGCAGTCGGAGGCGAGCATGAAAGAACTTCACGAAAAACTTGAGGCCCGCATCAGGGAGAAGAACATTGATAACATTACTATCACTACCCATGTAAGCGGAGGCGAGGTGGAACATGAACTCATTGAGATCTACAATGAATTCAAGCCCGATATGATAGTAATCGGCACAACCGGGAAAGGCAACAACCTGAATGTATGGGGTAAAGTCTCAACTTTTATTATCGATCATGTAAAAGTCCCGGTTTTCACGATTCCTGTTATGAAAGGCTTTAAAAGCTTTGAAAATGTGATGTTCGCCGCAGATCTTTCCGACGGGAACCGACACTCGCTTGAAACTTTACTGGATCTTTTCAAGCCATTTAAAAACCAGGTGCATGCGGTGCATTTCTGCCATACCTCAAAACTTTCCGAAGCCGGGGTGAAGATGAAAGAGCTGCAGTCGGGGTTTTCAAAGGAAATTGCTGAAGGAAGGCTGCATTTCAACCTGATCGAGATCGAGGGGGAAAACCAGGAGACCATAGACCAGTTCGTGAAAGGCAAGCTTATAAACCTCATCGCATTCCAGCCGCATAAGCGTTCACTGGTGTACATGGTATTTACCCGGAATATTACAAAGAAGAACCTCTTTGCCACTAATGTTCCTTTGCTCGCGCTCCCTGTAGGGAAGCATTAATCGAGCCTTACCAGCTTAAAATTCTCATACTGATATACCGACCAGTGCCGGTTCTCGAAACCGTTGGCTGTATTATTGCCTGCTCTGCGGAACTCAAAACTGGTCTGGGAAGTTGGCAGCCGGAAATCCTTTATGCAGGAAGGAAACTGTTTCCCGAATTTCATCAGGGCCGAAAGGAAATAATAAGCTATGTCGAATCCCTGGAAAGCAAGAGGTTCCGGGTCGGCTTTATAATTTACCTGGTAATTCCGTACCAGCTTTTTCACCCCTGCAACTGAATAATCTACAAAGTACGGTGTAACCAGGTGGGTATTCAGCCCATTGAGGAAATCAGTTTCAAGACCCTCCAGCTTCTCCCAATCGGTAAGCCCTACAAGGCTCAGGTTATAATCGTTACGGAGTTCATAGAACCTGCGCATGAGGTCAAGGGCATAGGCATTATTATCGGCAAAGGCAACCAGTACATTCTCCTTACCCTTTGAAAGCCTGCCAATAGCGACATCCTGTCCTTCGGCCAGGATCACATTGAGATTTCTTGCCAAACATTCTTTTTTCAGTTTATCGGCTATGTCCTTATCCCTGAACTGCCCGTTCCTGATAATAATGACCTGGCCGCGGTACATGCTTTTCTGCATAAAATCGGCCAGGCTTTCCAGCTGGGAGTTCTTAGACGGGTTGACCTTGAAAACCATTTCATTATTAAGGACGACATCGCTGCGCTCACTCAGGGGATTTACGATAGGGATATTATTCTCAAGGGCAAATTTTGCAACAAGCTGGAAGTTCTTATTAAACAGCAGGCCTATGATCAGGTCGGCCGACTTAAGTTCCGGTTTCTTCAGCAGTTTCTGTGTTACCAGAGTATCCTTACCTACATCGTAAACATGGATTGTTACATGAAGCCCTTGTTTTTGGAGAGAATCCACAGCCAGCCTGAAGCCTTCATAAAACGGCAGGTATTTGAGGGAGTTCCAGTTCTCGATAGCCTCCTCCGTAGACGTTTCGGGGTTTATTGCCTCAACTTCCTCCAGGTAAAGGGGCAGCATAAGCACCACATTGTACGGTTTATTCCTGTTTGCAGTATCGGAGCCGCATGGGAGAGCTTTAGTTGAGGGATCCGGGATCCGGGATGCGGGAATCGGGGTCACGGCAGAAGGCTTCTGGTTGGCGGTTTCAGGTTTCCCTTTCAAAGTTTCCGGTTTTACGGAGGGTTCCTCTTTTTTCCGGAGGGGGAATGGGATCAGGAGTTTCTGGTCGGCTTTCAGGCCTTCCTTTATAATCGGATTCTCAGCAATGATATCATTTACCTCCACGCCGTATGCTTTGGAGATCATATACAGGGTTTGTCCTTTTTTTACCACATGAACGTAAAACGACTTCCCATCTTTTTGTTCAACAACTACCGAATGAATGGCTTTGAGCTGGTCCTGATATGTTTGGGCCTGCAAACAGGGCAAGGTTGAGAGAAGCGCTAAGAAACAGAAAAGACGGTACATTGATTCAAATTTTAATGAGGGATAGCTGGATAACTGGATATCCGGTTACCTAATCGCCCAGTTATCTGTTATTATTCCCATTCTATCGTTGCCGGGGGTTTTGACGAAATGTCGTACACCACCCTGTTCACCCCTTTGACTTTGTTTATTATGTCGTTGCTCACCTTGGCAAGGAATTCATGAGGGAGATGGGCCCAGTCGGCCGTCATCCCGTCGGTAGAAGTCACTGCCCGCAAAGCGACCACATTTTCATATGTCCTCTCATCTCCCATCACGCCTACCGACTGTACCGGGAGCAGTACTGCAAAAGCCTGCCATACCTTGTGGTATAGATCGTATTTACGCAGCCCTGCAATATAAATATCATCCACATCCTGCAACAGCCGGATCTTTTCCCTGGTAAGGTCGCCCAAGATACGAACAGCCAGGCCGGGGCCGGGGAAGGGATGGCGGTTGATAAATTCCGGGTCCAGCCCCAGGGTAAGTCCGACCTTGCGGACCTCGTCCTTGAACAGGAAATTCAGGGGCTCGACAATCTTCAGTTTCATATACTCAGGCAGCCCCCCTACATTATGATGCGATTTTATGGTAGCCGATGGCCCTTTAACAGAGCGGGATTCGATCACATCGGGGTAGATGGTCCCCTGGGCCAGCCAGGCAATTCCCTGTATCTTATGGGCTTCCTGGTCAAAGACGTCGATAAAGGTCTTGCCGATGATTTTGCGTTTCTTTTCGGGATCGGCGACACCTTGCAGGGCATCGAGGAACTGGTCCCTGGCATCGACGCCGATAACGTTCAGCTCAAGTTTTTTGTAGCGTTCCATGACCTTGGCGAATTCATCCTTTCGCAGCAAGCCGTTATCGACAAAAATGCAATACAGGTTTTTACCGATTGCCCTGTTAAGCAGCATGGCCGTGACGGATGAATCGACCCCGCCGCTTAAACCAAGTACTACCTTATCGTTCCCTAGTTTTGCTTTAAGTTCCTTTACCGTTGATTCAACAAACAACTCGGGGGTCCAGTCCTGTTTACATCCGCAGATATTAACAACAAAATTCTTCAGTAAATGCAAACCTTCGGGGGTATGATAAACCTCCGGGTGGAACTGGATCCCGTATGTTTCCTCCCCTTCGATCTTGAATGCAGCATATTCCACATCCGAAGTGGAACCGGTGATCTTAAAGGAAGCCGGGGCCTTCAGGATGGTATCGGCATGCGACATCCAGACCTGGGTACCGGTTGACATTCCCCTTAACAGGCGGCAGCGCTGGTCGATGAAACCCAGGTTTGCACGGCCGTATTCGCGGATTTTAGAAGGTGCGACCTCCCCGCCCGAGGAGTGGACAAGGTACTGGGCTCCGTAACAGACGCCAAGTACAGGCAGCTTTCCTTTGATCCCTGCCAGATCGGGGAACGGGGCATTTTGATCCCTTACCGAAAACGGACTGCCAGAAAGGATCACCCCTTTGAGTCCGCTGAGGTCCTTTGGGAAATTATTATATGGATGGATATCACAAAATACGTTCAGTTCCCTGACCCTGCGGGCAATAAGCTGGGTGTACTGGGATCCGAAATCGAGAATTAAAATGGTTTCCTGCATACTGCAAAAATAGCAAGAAATATGTATGGAAAACAGGCCGAATTACTAAAGCTACTATCTGCTGGCATTCCTGCCCAAAAGTGATTTGAGCAGGGAAGAGGGCAACACTGAACTTTTCGCAGGCATGGGGTCAGGGGCGCCATTCCATAATTCAGCAACTCCCATCACAATAAACAGCTGACGGAAGTTGCCACGGGCAGCAGCATAATCAAATTCCAGCCTGTATTCGACGGAAGCCGGAACAGATTTATCAGTCTGGCTGATAAGATTTCCATTGGCATTGTAGGCATAGTCGGATGTGCCGGTCGGATACCAGGTGCTGTTCGTGTAAAATGACCTGGAAGCCTTGATGAGGCTGGTTCCTGAATAATCATAGGTAGTTTTGTGACGATCCAAACTGTCGAGTGCGAACCTCATCTCACTTACAATAAGGTTATTCTGCCATGTATACGAGGTGGTTGTTTGCAGGCTGCCGGTACCCGAGTACATCACTATCTTCTGCAATTGTCCCTGGGGGTTGTATGTGTAGGCAGCCCTGGAATAGAGCTCCCATAATCCATTCTGCATGGAGTATGACTTCTCCTCGCTTACCTGGCCGTTCAGGTAGGTATCGGTGTAGCGTACCTGGTAAGTGGTCATACCGGCCGAATCATAATTTTTAATTATCCGTTCCGACGGCATGCTGCCGGTATAGCTATTCACAACTGCGTCCTCATTGATGAGCCATGTTCCGTTGTTGTTCATGAATACCGAGACCTTTGAAATATTTCCCCCATTGTATTCAATTGTGATCTTCCCATCAGCTGTTGCTTTTGTGCCCCGCATATAGGCGAGGATCTCCATCAGCTGGCTCCCTGAATATGAAAAGTCATCACTGTTTTGCAACACATTATTTGCATAATCTCTTTCCTGGATGATCCTGTAACCGTTCGAGGGGTTATCGCCTGAACTTTCTGATTTCTTTTTACACGAAAATATCAAAGCAAGACTGCCGATGAGCAGAAACCCCATGATCAGTTTTAATTTTCCCATAGCCCTTAGTTTACCGTAAATATATGAAATATCAGGTCTACCTTGTCAGTACAGCCTCATACCGGCCCTGGTTCCCCACCCCATCGGTCACCACAAGAAGAAAATTGTTTTTGCCTTTCGCCATATGCTCATCAATGAAGTAGGTCAGCAGGTTATTCTTGGCATCGTAGTCCATGAGTATCCATTTTCCGTTCATTGTGCCCCGCCAGGATTTAATGCCCGAGAGGTTATCGCTGATCTTCATCATAATGCTCCCCTGCCCCCGGAGATTTTTACCCGTTTTCACATTCACCGGCCGTATCACCGGCGGTTCAGTATCCACGGCTATGCTGTAATCGCCGAAATCACGGATTTGCGTCTTTAAAAAGCCTTTCTCCCATACCCCGCCTTTTGCATAGAACCTGTGACCGGGCTCCACGGCAACAATAAGTGCTTTATCCATCAGTTCCTTAGGAAGGTTCGTCGGTTTAACCGACAGGCTGCAATATACATGCAATGGGGTGTCTTCATTCTGCAGCCTGTGGAGGTGTGCGTAAGTGCCCGGCACCTGGGGTTCGGAGGAATATTCAAAATCCAGGTCCTCGTAAAGGGCCTCTTTCGGGATGTCCAGAACAACATCATTCCTGGTAAAATGATTGTCTTCAGTACAATGCATCATCTGGACACCTTTCCCTGTTTTGTTTTCGGGACGCCGCCCTGAAGGCGGATGGCTTCTCACCCAGAAAACAAGCCGGGAACTGTTGCTGTAAAGATCGGTCACTGTATACACGATCTTATGGGCCCTGTTATCGGTAAAGCTCACAATTCCCCGGTTTTTCACTTTTCCGTATATGTCATTTTTATTATTGGGCGCCACATAAGATCTCTGGATCTTCCGGTTGCCGTGTATCAGCAGGGGATAATCCACCAGGCTGTTCACATATCTCGTATTTGCAAAAGCGAACTTTTCAAGGTGGTGGGAATACACCTGTTCGTTGTCGACCGTCAGGGAAAGCGAAGGAACCCCGTTCTTCATGCCTGAATTGTCCGAAAAATCGGTTGTTTCAAGACCGAAGATAATGTTCCCGCTGACGTTCACTGTATCGGGACTTTTTAGGGAGTAGCTGTTGCCGCCGCCTGTAACCCCGAACATCAGCGCTTTATCAGCAGAATTCACAAGGGCCGAGGCGTCAAAAGGATAGATCTTGACTGCCGTGATCTTCGGGGGGGTGTTATCGGGCACATCAAAACCGAATTCCAACGGGTTGATCACCTCCTGGCTCCCCGATTCCCTCACTTCGAAGTGAAGGTGGGGTCCCGCCGAAGCGCCTGCATTGCCTGAAAGAGCGATAACTTCTCCTTTCTTCACTTTTAATAATCCTTTGGGAACTTCCATATCCAGTGCAAACGATTCCTGGCTGTACTGCTGCCTGGAGATCCAGCTTCCGATAGCCCCGTTAAAATGGAGAAGGTGCCCGTAAACCGTGGTGTAACCGTTGGCATGGGCGATATACAATGCCTTGCCGAAACCCGAAGGGGACACAAACACCCTGGCCACATAACCGTCGGCCACGGCGTAAACGGGCAAGCCGGTTTTTCCACCTGTACGTATATCGATGCCTGAATGGAAATGGTTCTTCCTCAGTTCCCCGAAAGATCCGGCGAGGGAGATAGGAATATCTACCGGTGAGCGAAAGTAATGCTGGGGATACTTGTCGGCGCCAACAGGCAGGTTTCCCGGTAACAGTAGCATCCAGGAGAGTATTGAAAACAGTATAAGCTTGGTCATTTTTTATCGTGATGGCGTTATATTCATTATGATCACGATAAAATTACGCCCTTTCGAAACCCCTGAAGATTGATGATCCCGTTTGTTATTGATTGATTTATGAACAGCCTATCGTACCGGTAAAAACGAAAACTTATTTGAATACAGCATCATCTGGGAGGCAAAATCATCGGGATACGAAATTTGCACATCAACGATTGAATCACCCTTGATCACAGGTTCGAATGAAGGATTGATAAAGCCCGTATATGGCGCGATGTTCAGTTTTTTATACCTTTCGAGGACCTCTCTATGCAGATCCTGGTCAACGTTCACGGCATAGGTCTCTATCAGGTCCCTCGCAGCCTTGTAGTCTCCCTCGGAAGTTATTCTCTGGATCTCCTTCAGCAGGAGGCCAAAAAGTGTGCGAAGAGCCTGGTAATCGTTCACCCTGAAATAAGTCTTTCCTTTGATGCTGAACCTCTCAACGATGTTTTTATCCTTTCCTTTTTCATACACCCAATGGGCAATGAGAGAGCGGTCGCGCATATGGGATTCTTCGATATTCTTGCCCGGTTTGATCCTGACCAGCTGGGTCATCAGCCCGTTCCGTATGAACCCATCGTACTCTGCCTCCCCTGCCTTCAGGGATTTAAGCAGTCCCAGTTCCTCCATTTTAGGGTCCAGTATGTAATACAGGGCAAAGAGATCGGCCCGGGCTTCTTCTATGGAGGAATGGTAGTTCTTCAGCATATCATGGGTAACACCCGGCTTGAGCTGTCCCGAGGCATGCCCGAGGCATTCGTGCATGTCGGTTGTAAGGCTTGAAGCGGCATAGCCGTATTCCCTGATTTTGGAAACCTCATCCGGCGAAGCCGCAAATTCTTCAAGGAATCCATTGCCAAGGGAAGCCTGGTCATAAGCATAAGTGATGTTATCCATGGTAACCGACTTGGAACCGTATTCTGAACGGATCCAGTTGGCATTGGGCAGGTTTATCCCAATCGGCGTAGTCGGGTCGCACTCTCCACCCAGCTGGGCCACAGTGATCACTTTGGCTGTAATGCCTTTCACTTCCTTCTTTTTATACTGCGGATCAGTTGGCGAGTTAGACTCAAAGTAAAGGGCGTTGTCACTAATGATCTTTGTGCGTTTTGTGGCTTCGAGGTCCTTGAAATTCACCACGGCTTCCCATCCGGCTTTCTTAGCCATGGGGTCGCCGTATGATTCGATAAATCCGTTCACGAAATCGACCAGTGCACCAATATCCTTTACCCATAGCACATTGTACTCATCCCAGGCGACAAGGCTGCCGGTCTTGTAGTATTCTATCAGTTTTCCCACCGAGGCTTTCTGTTCAGGAGTTTCGGCAAAAGGCAGGGCCTTCTCAAGCCAGTAAACGATCTTTTCTATAGAGGGGGAATATAATCCGCCCACCTTCCAGGTCAGCTCTTTAATGGTCCCATTCTCCCTTACAAGCTTAGAATTCAATCCGTATGAAACCCTGGTATCCTTTTTTGCTTTGGCATCGGCTTCCTTCAGTCGTGCATAATACTCCTCGGCCTCCTTCTGGTTAACCCCGTCGTAGAAGTTGCATGCCGAAGCAAGCACCAGGTCTTTCGAAGGGTCAAGGGAAACCCGTTTTGGCGCAACCGAGGGATCAAAGATGATCTTTACCATCTCAGCAGTGAACTGTTCAAGTGACTGTTTGCTTGCCAGCGGGAGCCTCTCTGCACCCTCGGCTTTCAGGGCCGAGACAAAGAAATCTCTTGAAAACTCAGGCTGGGTCTTATCGGTGGAATAATGATGGTGAAGCCCGTTATTGAACCAAAATTCTTTCAGGTACAGTGTAAAACCGATAAAGTCGGCGGATGAGCGGTCCCCTTTAAAATCAGCATACACCGCCTCGCAAGTCTTACGCACAAGCAGGTTGTACCTGCAGTTCTGGTCGTAAGTGATATCCCTGCCGCAAAGCGCAGCCTGGCTGAGGTAATAAATGAGCTTTTTCTGTTTCAGGTCCAGGGTTTCGAAACCGGGAACCTGGTACCTGAGGATCTTCGAATCTCCGAATTGTTCGGTGAGGTATTTAAATTTATCCCCGCCGGGGTTTTCTACGGTTTTTTGTCCGCCGCAGGACATGCAACTTGCTGCAATGCTCATGATAACAATAATTCTAAGAGGTTTCATATGACTGATAATATTAATACCTTTGAATGAGGAAATGCAAAAATACGCATTCTGACGATGAGGAAATTCCTTCTTTTTTTTATTCTGATGATCATTGTGGTGGCGGTTGTGGTCGTTTCCATACCGGCCCTTAGGACCCTTATTTTAAACCGGGGCCTCCGGAACCAGGCGCTTTCAATGGTGCAATCAGGGTCTTCCCCCGGGGAGGCTGTTTACCAGGAAGAAGTTCGCCGGCCTTCAGGGAAAAAGTTTACAGAACCGGGAATTGAAAGGATCAAATCAGACCTGATCGGGAAACAGGTCCCGGGCTGGAGTTTCGACAATCTCTCTGAATTCAGGCAGGCAGCGATCAGCAGTATTGCCCGCACCGATACAAGGATAGATTTCAGGCTCGACCTGCACATGCTGCCCATCAATACCAGGGATGAAACACAGTATGACATCCAGGCGTTTGCCATCTATCTCATGGGAGATGATGGCTGGAACCTCGACAAACTGGAAGAGGTCTTCATTGCCTTCGATGTTACTATCCCGGCGGGAAGGTGGGTTACCATAGCTTCCGTTCCCGGTTGCAGCCTGCATCCCGATACGCGGAACAGCCTGGCGTGGACCACAAAAAGCTGGGATTATGAGATCTTAAGCGGGCCCTCGGCAGGCGACATTGCTCTGCCTGTTGCCAGCAGTTACGATGTGAAAGCCAGGGGGAAACATCCCGTGAAGATCAGGCTTACTTTCAGGCCGGGGACTGAGTGACCTGACCAGTTTTTTAAATCATCATTATGAGACAATCTGTTTACCTGATACTTTTATTCATGGTTGTTAATGCTGCACAATCCCGGAACCCGGCGAATCCCAGGCTCATCGTCCGCGGAGATGATATGGGTACATCCCATTCAAGCAACCTGGCCTGCATTGAATGTTTTAAGGATGGCATAGAGACCTCGGTGGAGGTCATGGTCATAGCCCCCTGGTTCCCTGAAGCTGCGCGACTGCTTAAAGAAAATCCGGGTATTGACGTTGGCCTGCACCTTGTAATAACAAGTGAGTGGGACAATATCAAATGGAGGCCCCTCACTCATTGCCCCAGCCTCACCGATCCAAACGGGTATTTCTTTCCCCAGCTCTGGCCCAATCCGAATTATCCGGGCCTGGCTTTGAAAGAAAACAACTGGAAACCCGCGGAGATAGAACAGGAGTTCCGAGCCCAGATCGAACTGGCCCTTAAAAACATTCCAGGGCTCAGCCATATCTCGGGCCATATGGGCGCCACCGATTTTGACAAAAGGGTCTCTGCCATAGTAAACCGGCTGGCCGATGAGTATAACCTGGCTGACGTGAGCAACGATCCCCTCTCAAGGTTCGGTATACTGGAGCTGGGATACGGGGGTAAACATACCACGGCAGCGGAAAAAGTAAATGGATTCAGTACCATGCTCGACAGCCTTGAAGCCGGCAAGACATACGTGTTCATTGACCACCCGGCATATGACAATGCAGAAATGCAGGCGCAGCATCATATTGGATATGAGAATGTGAGTGCCGACCGCCAGGGGGTAACTGAACTTTTTACCAGCAGCAGGATCAAAGAACTGATCCGACAGAAAAATATCGAACTGGTCAGCTATAATGATGTGACCAAAGCCCTTCCCAGGGCCAATCCCAAAGAAGAGAACCTAAACGCAAAAGGCATCAGCGATTACCTTGGAGCCGTGAAGACAAGCGGGCAGGACCTTCACAGCCTGATGGTGCTGCGCCACGGCAAGGTAGTGGTTGAAACCTGGACGGGAGACAACGGGCCCCGCAAGCCACATATCATGAACTCGGTGAGCAAGACTTTTACTGCCACGGCAATAGCTTTTACCGTAGCGGAAAACCGGCTGAAGCTAAGCGATAAAGTGGTCTCATTTTTTCCCAATGACCTGCCCCCGAATGTTTCTCCCTTCCTGGCTGAGCTCCGGGTTTGCGACCTGCTGACCATGAGTGTCGGCCATGCAAAAGACCCTACAGATAAAATCAGGAAGCAGGAAGGTAGCTGGGAACGCATGTTCCTCGAAGAACCCATTGAATATAAGCCCGGGTCAAAATTTGTATACAACAGCATGGCCTCCTACATGCTTTCGGCCATAGTGCAGAAAGTCACGGGTGAAAAGCTGGCCGATTACCTGTACCCGCGCTTGTTCCGGCCTTTGGGCATAACAGGGGTGGAATGGAAAACCAGCCCGACCGGAATTAACACGGGGGGGTGGGGACTCTTCATTAAAACCGAGGACATGGCTAAGATGGGGCAGTTCATGCTGCAGAAAGGGCGTTGGAAAGGCCGCCAGCTACTGCCTGAAGCATGGTTTGAAGAGGCCACAAAAGCAAAGATAAACCAGGCTGCGCAGTGGATGTCACCCGATGCCAAGCCTGCTGAGAGCGACTGGCTACAGGGGTATTGTTACCAGCTCTGGCGATGCCGCCACAACGCTTATCGCGCCGACGGCGCCGACGGCCAGTTCATCATCGTACTTCCTGATAAAGATGCCGTCATCGTAACAACAGCCAAAATAAGCGATATGCAGGCTGAGATCAACCTGATATGGGATTATATACTGCCTGCATTGGAAAAGTGATTATTGCGGCCACCCGGTTTTAATCGTCCCGTTCCTGATACCGCTAATCACGTTATTCAGTGCTACTTTAATGCTGTCGGGGATCTGTGAGTTGAAATTATGAAAAGGGGCTATCCCCACCCCTCCGTTATCGAGAGTGCCGTGTACAATAGTCCCCCCTGAAAAATGATTGTAATAGAAACTCCGTACCAGGCCGTATGTCATATTACCAAGGCCTTTCATACAGGAAGTCAGCAAGACAGGGCCAATTGCCGGGATTGAATAAAACTGGTCCACATCCACGCCCATGGCATATTTCCCGGCTTCTTTCACTTTATACAGGGCCCCGTTGCCTGTTATTCCTCCAAAAGCGAAAATAGTACTTACGTTTTGCTTAAGGAGGCTGTCGGCCAGCCTTACACCCTGCAGCGAATCATTAAAAGAAGTGGCAAAATACCCCAGTACGCCAACATTCTTTTGATAAATGCTGTCGAAGTATGCTACTCCATGGGTATAACTTACCGAGAACTGGCGGATCTCAGGGATATCCACCCCCGCCACAAATCCGGCAACAGGGGTTGACTGGTTTTGTTTAAAGGCCCAGTAGGCCGCAAGAAAACCACAGGGAAATGAACTTTGGTCAACGTCGAATACCGCACACTGGAGGTTGGCCGGAGGCGAAGCCATGGAATAGTCGATTATGATGAAATCAGTTTTCGGATTTGCCGCAGCGGCAGCAATAGTCGCCTGAGCTGCATCGTAGCTCGAAGTGATGATAAGGTTATAGCCGTTGGCGATAAAATAATTGATATTCGCTGCAAAATCGGCAGCTGTCGGGGTTTCGCGCGCCTGGCACAGTATGGGGAAATCGTAGGCTATTTGCTGCAAGCCGGCAAGGATGGCATGGTTAAACCCGGCGTCGTTGAACCCGGTAATGCCTCCTACAAGCCCTACCTTTAAAATACTCTGGGGAACCGGATCCTTCACTTTAAGGCAGGATGTCATCACCGTGACACAAACAAGAATGACACAGGATAGCAAAATAATATACTTTTTCATATTCGATTTTGCATTTATTTGAGATTGTAAAATTACGTATAATTGCAACGTTGAATGATCCGGAGTCTTTACGATTTATAGATAGACGATGAAAACATTTAGGTCAAAAGTGGATACCTGGCTGCTGGCCACACTGATCATCTTACTTGGAGGTACCGCATCACTCATGGCTTATGAAAGGATATGGTTCATGATGGTTTCCATTATGCTTATTGCAGGGTTCATAAGCTACATGCTGTTCAACACCATCTATAGAATCTCCGGTAAAACCCTTATCATCAGGAGCGGTTTCCTTTCAAGGCAAACGATTGAGATCGGAAGTATTACGAGGATCTCCGAATCAAACGACATCATTACTTCCCCGGCCGCGTCACTCGACAGGCTGGAGATCATTTACGGCAAGCGCAAACGTATCCTTGTTTCCCCCAGGGACAAAACCGGGTTCATAAAAGAACTCAGCCTGGTAAACCCGGGAATTGAAGTCCGCATGAAGAAAAAATAAATTGATCTGTGGCTGCGGATGACATCCGCCGTAAACTGAACGTATTTCCGCTTTGCGCTGTTCAGGCTATTCGCTCATCCTCCTCTGACAAGGCAAAAAAAAAGGCCCGGAAAACCGAGCCCTTTTTTTAATAAGTAATTTAAGAATTACTTCTTGGCTTTCTTAGCAGGTTTTGCAGCCTTAGCAGGTTTAATCAGGTGTTTCTTAACTGAATCCTGATGTGCAATTGAATCAGCTACTTTTTTCTGAGCAGCCTGAACTTTAGCGATTGAATCAGCAATTCTCTGCTGTTCAGCCTGAACCTTAGCCATTGAATCGGCAACCTTGGTTGAGTCAGCAATTCTCTTTGCTTCGATTTCTTTTGCGCTTGGGCCGCATGAGGTCATGAACCCTACAGCAGCGATAACTAATACTAATGCAAGTTTTTTCATTTGTTTATTGATTTTTTAAATTCGGCTGCAAAGATATATAGAATATTTTAACAAATTTTAACTTTTAACAAAAAAAAATAAAAAAAATGCGTTTTGTTGAATTTTTATACACTTTTACTAAGAATTTATCACTTAAAACAGGAATAAGATGCCATTAATGCATCATCCTTGCATAATTTTCATCAACTTTATTACAATCACAACGACCCTCATATACCTTACGATTTTTCCCGTTCTTTGCATAATGCCTCTCTATCTCGCCTCGATAAATTCGGGAAGCAACGGAAACTGTTATTATATAGGTAATGAAACAGAGGCCGTGCTCATCGATGCCGGTATTTCCTGCCGTGAAACCGAGCACAGGATGGCCAGGCTGGGATTAAACATTAAGAAAGTCAGGGCCATTTTTATCACCCACGAGCATACCGACCATACAAGGGGTGTTGAAGTTCTTTCACGCAAGCACGGTATTATAGTATACATAACAGCCGCAACCCATAGGAGCAGCCGCCTGATGCTTTCCCCCGAACTGTACAGGAACTTTAGCTCGGGCGACCTGGTAGGGATAGGGGACCTTAAGGTATTTCCCTTCCCCAAGCAGCACGATGCCTGCGAGCCCCATAGTTTTACTGTAAGCTACGGGGGGGTCACAGCAGGGGTATTTACTGATATCGGATCGGGCTGCGAGCACGTACTGCATCATTTTGCACAATGTAATGCCGCCTTCCTGGAAGCCAATTACGATGAGAAGATGCTTGAAAACGGCCGTTACCCCCTTCATCTGAAACGCCGCATCCGCTCATTGAAAGGCCACCTCTCGAACGGGCAGGCCCTGGAAATCTTTACCAGGCACAGGTCCCCTCAGATGAAACTCCTGCTGCTTTCCCACCTTTCGGCCGAAAACAACCATCCCCAGCTGGCGTACAATGTATTCCACGCTCATGCAAACGGGACAAAGATCGTTGTAGCATCACGGCATGTAGAAAGCGAAGTGTATATGATATCGTAATGAGGTTACCAGCTAATCGCTTTATATCGCAACAGGCTGAGGAATATACATAAATTCGCCTGAGGCACACTTACTTCTCCTTTGCAATCGCCTTTTCCAGGTCTTCATCAATACCTTTGGCAGTAAGAAGGCCCTGTTTCTTTTCGGGGTAGAACGAAGCCGGGAGTATCTGAATATTCATAGCCAGGAGCAGGTGGTCTACGATGATCAACAACAGGGTCCCTATAAACGGGAGGGGAATAAGCATAAAAGGCACCACAACCCCTGTCCCCCTGAGGATATCTATCATCTGGTGCTTAAACTGTTTTTTCTCGGCCCGGCTTATCTTTTCCTTGCGTATGTATTTGGTAAGGACGGCAAACGCTTCCCTGGTTTCCACAGCCTCGCCCTTAAAACCGGCCGAATACCTTGATGCCTCCCCCATGAATGCCCTGGCATAACGGGTAATTTCATCCCTTACCCCGGGCAGGGTAAAAATACGGAGGAAATAATTGATCATCCCCCGCCGGAACGCAATCAGCCTGTAAGTATTCTTTTTCACCTTAATTATACCCGGGAATAATATCCGCAGGCTTAATATGATCCTTCAATGTCAGTAAGTATTTTCCGAAGTTACAGGAATTAATCGTATCTTGGTGAAATAACGAAGAAATACAATCTACACGGAAAATCGAAAAATGAAAAAAACCACGCTGGAATACAGGATGATGCTTGAACATAACCGCTTAAAGATACCCAATGCAAAATTAGAAACCGGCTCAGTAACGGGCTTGTTTCCCATTATTCTCGATGGTGGAAGAACCACAATATTCATTTCGGACCTTACCAAGGAAGCCGAAACTAGAGAGCGCTATAATTTACGAAGGGACAGCCGGCTTAATATATTCACCAAGAAACCCAAAGTTTAATTTCATTCCCTTTTTATTGGCTGATTGCCAATGACTCTGAACAAGCATATCCCTGGAACACAGGTATGACTGTTAAATCTTCTCAAATTTAACAGTCGTGTTATTCTCAAGTTTTATCATGTAAACCCCCGGAGCAAAAGTGTTTGTGGGAACAACCGTCTTTTCAAGCAGGTTCCCTTTGAATACCACCTGTCCTTCCTGGTTTACTATGTCAAACCTGATAATTTGCCTGTTATCTTTTAATTCAACAGTTAATTCATTCCTGGCAGGATTAGGATAAACCCTGATCACAGCCTGGTTTGCCGCAGCGACTATGCCAACGTTTGTGACCGAGATGATGTTGGACGGCTGGGAACTGCATACATCCAGGATGACAACAACATAATAATCCCCGTTTATTGTAACCGTATAATTTTTCCCGTTTGCGCCAATGATAGCACCACTCTGGTTATACCACTGGTTGCCTGATGCCGCGCTGGAAGTCAGGATAAATCCGTTCTGGCTGATTGAAGGGGTGGGAGGTGTCACCGGTTGGGGGTTGATCACAACATCCGCCGAGGGAAGCGAAATGCAGCCGGAAGTTCCGTCAGCTACGAGAAAATTATAGGTTCCGGGAAAAATTGCGGAAATAATTGTACTTGTTCCGGTTCCAGAGTATCCTCCGGGGTACAGGGTCCACGTTCCCGACGCAGGTAACCCGCTTAGCATCACGCTGCCCGTTTCCCAGGTACATGTTGGCTGGGTGATAATTCCTACTAAAGGGGCAGGAGGTGGCTGTGGCAGGGCATCGATGAGCACATTGTCTGAAGGCAGTGAAGTGCAGCCTGAAGTTCCATCGGTCACAGTGAAATTGTACGATCCCGGTGAGAGGCCCGTGACGGTGGCCGTGGTGCCTGTTCCGGTATACCCGCCCGGGTTAACCGTCCATGTACCGCTTGAAGGCAGTCCCGATAATGCCACGCTGCCGCCAGGGACGGTGCATGTGGGCTGGGTTATCTGGCCTATAACGGGCGCTGCCGGCAGTGTGCATAAAACATATACCGGCGTTTCCCATAGCCCCCTTCCGAAGGTTGCAGCTCTTAATATGCTGTTTTGCGGATTGGAAGCATAGTAGATCTCAATTTCGCCAATTTTTACATTCGGCAAGCCTGTATTGTATGGGATCCAGTTATCGGTCCCCTTTTTAAAATAAACACCAAGTTCGGTGCCTGCATACAACTGGACTTCGCTGACCGATTGTTTATTCTGGACTATGGCGTAGGCCGGAATCGGAGGTAAACCGCCGGAAATATTGGTCCAGGTAGTCCCTCCGTTAGTTGACTCATATACTTTATAGGCATTGTAACCGCTCAATGTAACCCAGAGGGTGTTCTCATCATTGTTTTTTACAGCTATATATGTTATACTGCCGGAGCCCACAGGCAAGGTCCCGGTAATTTCAGCCCAGGAAGCCCCTCCATTGGTTGTCGACCATATTTTATACGGAGAGGCAACATACAACACCTGGGGGTTTGAGACTGCAATAGCCATGGAACGGATCTTATCGGAATTGTTCATGGTGGATATCTTGGTCCAGATGGTCCCCCTGTTGGTTGTTTTCCAGATGTCGGCGTATCCGGCATACAGTACCTGGGGGTTTGACGGGTCTATAATATAGGGTGTCACCCATGCCCCGCTTCCTGCGCCGGAAGGCTGGATATTTGTTGATGAACCCCAATGGTTCATGGTCAGGGAGATCTGCCCGTTAACATAAGTGCCATACTGAATATTTACGTTTGAATAATCAATCAGGCATTCCATTCCGTCACCGCCTTTGACATCACTCCAGCTTCCACCCGAGAGTAGTTTTGTCCCATTATCCTGCAAACCGGTAATTGTTTCATTTGCAACTGTTTGAGAGACACCGAGTTTATACATTTGGCTGATCACGATCCCGTTAGTTTTATTAGTCCAGCCTGTTCCGCTATTTGTCGAAAGGTAGATACCTCCATCGTTGGTTTCGAATAAATCGCCGTTGGGCCTGAAAGCCAGATTATGTTTATCGGCATGGACTGCCGGCACACCATCCCCCCACCAATGGTTGACAATAGACCAGGAGGTCCCACCGTTGGTTGATCGCCATGTATTTACACCTCCCACCAGAAGGGTATTTGCATCTGAGGGTGAAACGGCAAGGCATAAATCATACCAGCCTTGCCCCCCCGAATCACCCCCATTGGAATTCCATCCAAGCAGGTTCATGGTAGTACCCGCAAAAACCTGGGTATATGATGCGCCACTGTTTGCAGATATATATATAGCATAAAGTCCGCTGGCTGAATTTGCCGCTACTGCATAAACCAGGGCCGGTGAATTCGGAGAAACACCGAGCTCAATCCTGTAAGCACCTGCATCGCTGAAAGCCTGGGTCCATGTTGATCCTCCGTTGGAAGAGACATAGATTCTGCCATTGGTGGTTGAGCCATACAGAATGTTGAAATTCCCCGGCTGATATTCCATATCAATAAAATTGGTAGAAGTAAGCAGGGTATTCCACGATGATCCCCCGTTTGCAGTCTTATAAACACCATTTGTAGTAGCGGCAAGAATGGTCTGATTATTACCGGGGTCCAGCAATAAACGGTTCACCATTTTATTATCCGGGAGAAGGTAGGTAAGCCCGGTTGTATTCCATGTTGCCCCGCCGTTTGTCGACTTCAGCACGCCAATACTGCGGTTGTCCCAATGATCCCTGTCGCCGGTGGCGATATAAATGGTATTTGTAGTTGCATAATCTGTAGGGATAACGATATCGCTAACGGCAAGTGCATCGAGGGAACTGGTAAGACAGGTCCAGCTTGACCCGTTATTCGTGGTAACCCATAAGCCACCGGAAGCTGCACCAATCCAATATGTATTAATATCGGAAGGGTGAAAGGCGATGCAGTTGATACGGCCTATTCCTGCATAGCCGCCGGGAGTGCTGCTTGTCCCAAGGCAGGTCCAGTTAGCAGGGGTTTCCGGCCTGTTTGGGAAATTTGAGATCAGGTACTGATCATAGACTTCCTGGGCGGTCTGTGCCGGGAATTCACCTGTTGCCGGGTTGATTTGGGTTTCCATTTCATATTCCCAGCGTTTAAACTGTTTCCAGCCAACAGCTTTCTTCTGAACCCCATTTTCAGTATACACTCCATTGTCAACATTAAAAGGCGCCCAGTATTCATTGAATGCAGACCGGTAATCATAAAAAGTCAGCTGCCCTTTAGATTTGTTCCCGGGCAAATTTTTCAACCAGGCCTGTGGATACAACATGGAAGTAAAAACCACAAATACTGACAGCAGAAAGATCTTTTTCATAACTTTATTTTTTGAATATGCGGCTGGAGAGGAAGAAGGGGTGTTACAGCCCGGCTTAAATAAACGCATCATAACAGCCCCTCAAATTTATAAAAAATTAGCGAAATGCCGGTCACAGGCTGAAACCTTTTTGCGTTTTATTCATCTAATTGAAAAACCCTTAACAATGTCCCTCCTGAGAGTAATCCTTTGTATCCTATTCCCCCCCCTGGCTGTCATCGACAAAGGTTGCGGCTCGGTATTGCTGGTATTCATACTCACCTGCTGCGGCTGGGTCCCCGGTGTCATTGCAGCCCTGCTGATAGTGACAAGGAGCTGAAACTTTCCTATCTTTATCCTCTGGTTTTCAGATCCGCTACCGGGGGCAATAACAGATAAACTGAACATGCAAAATAGAATTCTTAAAGCCGTTTTTCCGGGTAAATACATCCAGGGTCAACACGCCCTTGAGCAGTTACCCTTACTGGTTAAACTTTTAGGCAGCAAAGGCTTGGTATTAGCTTCACCAACAGCCAAACATAAGATTCTTCCTTCTTACTCTTTTATGACTGCGGATGACATTCTCCGAGTCGAAGAATTCGGGGGTGAATGTTGTGAAACGGAACTGAAACGTATAGGTCGTATAATCAGCAGGAACAAAATTGATATCCTCATCGGCATGGGAGGAGGCAAGGTGATCGACACGGCAAAGATCGCCTCCGACCGGGCAGGGATCCCGGTGATCATTGTGCCTACCATTGCATCGACCGATGCACCCTGCAGCGGCTGTGCCGTTATTTATTCCGACCAGGGGGTATTTGAAACGGTATATTATCAGAAGATGAACCCGCAGGTGGTGTTGGTCGATATGAATGTGATAGCTATGGCACCCAGCCGCTTCCTGGTCTCCGGCATGGGTGATGCGCTGGCTACCTGGTTCGAAGCCCGGTCCTGCGACCGCACCCACTCTCCGAATGAATGCGGGGGATACAGCACCATGGCCGGTTTAAGTCTTGCAAAACTCTGTTATGAAACGCTTTTGCTCTATGGGAAGTCTGCAAAAACCGACAATGAGAATCATTGTATTACACCGGCCCTGAGCCGTATTGTGGAAGCCAACATTCTCCTGAGCGGTTTAGGCTTTGAGAGTTCGGGGCTGGCGGCAGCGCATTCGGTGCATAACGGGCTGACCGCCCTGGCAGAAACCCATGCCTTTTATCATGGCGAAAAAGTTGCCTTTGGTGTTCTTACAGGCCTGCATCTGAAC